>OHAB01000017.1_pt1 | contig 173403 bp, 184 predicted proteins | sample 1577031 | NCBI WGS metagenome assembly OHAB01 (sample SAMEA3541477, study PRJEB24748) | human gut metagenome | biome: human gut; feature: human-associated habitat; material: faeces | place: China | collected 2012 | reverse complement strand
CCCACGACCTCCGCCGTGACAGGGCGGCATTCTAACCAACTGAACCACCGGGCCAACAACCACAAGACATATTATACAGATATGCCTATATCTTGTCAAGAACTTTTTCTTAATTTTCTAACTGATTTAATGTATCTTCTAATTTATCTGTCAAAAGATCTGTCAAATCCGCTAAATTCCTGGCATTAAAGCTCTCTGTAGTCAGCGGCAGATAGCCTTTCTTCATCTCCGCGAACAGCTCATCTCTGAAAGTATTATACAAAAAAAACAACTGATTGCCGTTGCTGAAATTTGTATAATCTAAAAAAATAATAGAACCGTTAATATATGTCAGCGGATTATCAGGTGTAATAAAACGTTCAAAGCCGCCTATTTTTTCCGGCAATGCTTTCCATGCTTCCCATTGAGCAAAATTCTGTGATTCTGCTTCATAGCTCATGCCATGTTTTTGATTTCTGTCAATATCCCCTATTATTCTTGGCAGCTGCTGCAATATCAGTGCGGCAAATTTATCCCTGTCACGGCAAAAAAATCTGTCGTCACGAAAAACATGCAGGCCAACTTTTTTTACAGGCACATAATCAAATGTTTCTCCTGTATAAGTAAGGTCTAACTGACAGTGACTTGCTTCATGCACATAAGAAGCAATATTTAATATCTGTCCCTCAATACCAGTTCCCTGCCGCAGCTTATAACCGGCTATCTCCTGCGGCAGCTGCTGCAAAAACTGCCAATCTTTCAGACTGCTTTCTATTTCATTTATACTTGGCTGACCCATATCGCACCTCGCTTTACTGTGCCCTATTATATCACATGCCAGCAGGATAATACAAAAGACGGCAATAAATGCCGTCTTTTTATCTGTTTATTAAATTTTCTATCTTTCTGAATACACGCAAAGCATTAAGATAAAATACCTGCTCATGCACAGTTTCCGGTATGATTCTCTTCATTAAAGAAATATATGTAGGAATATTTACCAGCGGCCAGTCACTGCCATACATAACCTTATCATAACGGCCCAGATAATTAAGCCACATTCTGAGATATGCAAAATAAGCAGCGTTCTTCTCATACAAAAACATGGGCTTAGGCTGACCTGCGAGTAATCCTGATAAATCTAAGCAAACATTATCGTTCTTAGCTGCAACCTCTACGGCATCCACAATCCATGGATTACCACAGTGCGCAATAACAAAGGTTACATCAGGAAAATTTACTGCCGCCTCATCCACCGTCAGCGGATGAGAATATTTCAATAACCCTGTAGGCCGCGCCGTGTCACCTGTATGGATAACTACCGGTACAGAATACTTTCTGGCTAGTTCTATAAGCGGCCAATGCTTTTTCTCATTGACATAGGAAGCATTATAGCCAGGATAAAACTTTAACCCCAGGCAATGCGGCTGCTGAAGATAAAACTCAAACTCCTGCGCCGTACGTTCCGCATTTGCTTCAGTAATTAAATCGCTCTGCACACCTAAGCAATAACCAATATTCCCAGGTTGATTATACTGCTCCTCATTAAAGGGTGCTGCCAGATTGATAAGCCGCGGCGGAACACCGCCATAACGCACAGACGCATCCATAGTATTGCCCATAGCTACCGCAAAGACAATATTGTTTTCTTCACAAATCTGCTGCCAGCAGGCTGAAGTATTTTCATGACCTGCCTGCTTGGCCGTTTCATAAAAACCTTCAACATTATAATAATGCATGTGTACGTCGATAATCTTCATTTTCAAGCCTCAAATCAGCGAATTTCGTCCATATTATCCGGCAGAACGAAATTAAGCACCAAAGCTACCAAAAATACTACTGCTACACAGTTTTCGGCGAATACATTCTTCACCAGCGCCGGGAAAATTTTAAAAATAGCCGGCACCTGAGTAAAGCCGATACCGATACTCATAGCAAGAGAAGCTATAATGACATTGCGCTGAGTATAACCGCAGGCAGCAACCATCTGGATACCGCTGACTACGATAGAACCGAACATCATCAGTGTACAGCCGCCCAATACAGGTTCAGGCAGAGAAGCCAAAAGCACGCCTAAAGCCGGGAAAAGGCCTGCCATAATCATGATGACAGCACCAGTCATAATGGCAAATCTGTTTACTACCTTAGTCATAGCAATAAGACCTACATTCTGGCTGAAAGAAGTAATCGGCATGCAGCCAAAAAGTGAAGAAAAGCTGCTCACCAGTCCATCACAGGTAATGGAACCGGAAATTTCTTTCTCGCTTACATTACGGCGCAGACCTATAGCCGTCATTGCGGAAGTATCGCCGATAGTTTCCGTAGCAGAAACGAGGAAGATAAGGAAAATAGCAAAAATTGCATCAGGATGGAATTCCATCTCAAAGGGCATAAATTGCGGTATAGCAATAAGTTTAGCCGTAGCAAGACCACTTAAATCTACCAAACCGTAAAAATAAGCAGCAATATAACCTACTACAAGGCCAAACAGTACTGAAAGCTGTTTATAGAAGGATTTTGCCAATACATTAAAGCCAATGCAGCTAATCAGAGTAATTGTACCTACAATGATATATTTGGCATCGCCAAAATCAGGATTGCCAAAACCACCACCAAAAGAATTAGCACCAATACCCAAAAGTGAAAAACCGATAGAAGCAACTACTGTTGCCGCTACAATCGGCGGAATAAACCGCCGCCAGTAACGGGCACACAAGCCAAGAATACCTTCTAAGATACCGCCTACCAAAGCTGCACCCATAACGGCACCATAGCCATACTTGCTGCCTACTACACAGAAAACAGAAACGAAGGTAAAGCTGATACCCATTACTATGGGCAAACCGCTGCCAACCTTCCACAACGGATATAACTGAATCAAAGTACCAATACCGGCAATAATCATCGCAGACTGAATCAGCGCCGCACTCTGCTCCGGCGGCATCTTAACCACACCTGCCACAATAAGGATTGGAGCAATATTGGCAACAAACATTGCTAAAACATGCTGTAAGCCAAAAGGAACAGCCTTACCCAGCGGCACTTTGCCGTCAAGCTCATAAATCGCATCTGTTTTTTTCTTTTCTTTTTCCATAAGTATCCTCCTTCTTATCTGAACTGGATACTGCCTGTCTTGGCATCCATCTTATCAATGATTGCCAAAGACTCCAAGCGCACACCACTTGCACGCAGTTTATCGCCGCCTCCCTGGAAGCCTTTTTCAATTGCTACACCAATGCCTTCCACAACACCGCCAGCCTGACGAACTAAATCCATCAGGCCCTCCAATGCGCAGCCGTTAGCCAGAAAATCATCAATAATCAGCACATGGTCGTTCTTGCTGATATATTGTTTGGAAACTACTACGTCATTGACTTTATTATGCGTAAAGGAGGTTATCTTGGTAAAATATACGTCTTTATCCATATTGGAGCCCTGAGATTTTTTAGCAAATACCACAGGAACATCAAAATACATTGCCGTAATGCAGGCAATGCCGATACCGGAAGCCTCAATAGTCAAAATCTTGTTGATAGGACGGTCTGCAAACAGGCGCTTAAACTCTTTGCCCAGCTCTGCAATAAACGGAACATCAATTTGATGATTTAAAAAACCGTCAACCTTCAATACGTTACCGCTCTTAATGATGCCGTCATGTAAAATTTTTTCTTCCAGTAATTTCATCATTAACCCTCCATTGTGTAAATAATGTGACATTTAATTATAAAGATTATTGTATCACAAGCATTCCTCCAGGTAAAGAAAAAATACCTGCCCAATGCGTTCTCACATTGGACAGGTCTGCTTCATTCACCAATAATGGGACGCCCTTCCATAGTATTTACCAATTTACACAAAGCCCATTTAATTGTTTCCTGGGGTTTTTCGTAATTACCCAAATCTTTTATTTCACGTTCACGCAGCTTTTTCTGTAAAAATTTATCGCCGTCTTTTTTATAAACATATAAATCAGCAACAGCTTCCACTCTTACATAGGTTTCAGAATCTTCGCGCCAGCCAAAACCTGAACTAATCATATAATCGTTCATATCATAAACCTTGGCTACCACAAGTACGTCAACCTTACTTTTCTCTGCCAGAGCCGCCAGTACGTCTTTAGTTACTTTTACATCATTTTTCAGTACTTCTGCCGTTACCGTCTGAGGTTCTGCATCGTCAACAATTTTATAGTAAGGAAAATGGTAGGCCCATTTTACAACCTGCCGCCACGAGCTATATACTTCGCCGGTAACATTACCGCCGGTTTTGTCAATAACAACAAAGCCAACAGGCTTTTCATCAAAAGCCTGTACCTGCTGCGGCAAAGCAGTCATTCCAACTAACATCAGCAAAAAAACAAAGAGCGAAAAGATTTTTTTCATGGCTTTTCCTCCTTAAAACAAATCAACCTTCGTTCCGGTCAAAGTTTTGCCTGTTCCCATATAATCAGCAATAGTCTGCCCAATATCAGCAAATGTGTGCATAGGTGCAAGTTCCTTAGCAGCAACCTTACTGCCTGAGAACAGTACCGGAATCTTTTCACGCGTATGATCAGTGCCGCTCCAGGTCGGGTCATTGCCATGGTCAGCTGTTATCAGACATAAGTCGTCCTCTTTCAGCAATTTCATAATTTCCGGCAGTCTGCTGTCGAAATATTCCAGGGCTTCACCATAGCCTTGTATATCACGGCGGTGTCCAAACGAAGAATCAAAATCAACAAAGTTAGTAAATACTAAAGTATTATCAGGCGCATCCTTTACTGCCTGCACTGTCGCGTCTACTAATTTATCAAGACCACCGGCAGGATAATGCTTAGTGATGCCGCGATGAGCAAAAATATCCGCAATCTTGCCCACAGCATACACACTGCCACCGGCTTCCACAACTTTATCAAGCAGAGTTGCTTCCGGTGCAGGCACTGCATAATCGTGCCTGTTGGTAGTCCTGGTAAAATCTTCTGCACAGCTGCCTACGAAAGGACGGGCAATAACCCTGGCAATTTTATACGGCTGTACCAGCTTAAATGCGATTTTGCACAGCTCATACAGTCTGTCCAAGCCAAAAGCCTGTTCGTGCGCGGCAATCTGCAGCACGCTGTCAGCAGAAGTATAAATAATAGGCTTACCGCTGCGTACATGCTCCTCACCCAGTTCCTTGATAATCTCCGTACCGGAGGCATGCTTTTCTCCCAATACGCCCGGCAGCTTGCCTTCACGAATAATTGCTTCAATCAGTTCCTGCGGAAAACAGGAAGGCTTATCGGGGAAATATCCCCAGTCAAAATTAACAGGAACACCGGCAATTTCCCAGTGCCCGCTAAGTGTATCCTTACCGCGGCTTACCTCCTGTGCATAAGTATAGGCACCAGTTTCATAAGCTGCACCTAAATCTGCTGCCAGAGGCTTTTTGCGGCTCAGCTCTGCTGCTTTCTGAAGTCCCAGTCTGGCAAGATTAGGCAGATACAGCGGTTTCTCTCTGTTGGTACTGAACCATTCGCAGATATGACCTAAAGTATCCGCCCCCTGATCTCCGTACTGAGCAGCATCGTCTGCCCAGCCAATTCCAAAGGAATCCATCAACAAAATAATTGTTCTTGGCATTTATTCACCAGCTTTCAACAATAACTGTAAAGCTCTTTTCACAGTAACCAGAAAACGTCTGGCTGTTTCTCCTTTATTTTCCAGCGGCACTACAGCCTCGCTGTCCGTACGTTTTGCCACAACGGAACATACTGCGCCTGCCTTGAGCCCCAGACACTGAGAAACAACAAACAAAGCACTTGTTTCCATTTCATAATTAAGCGCGCCTAGTTTCTGCCATTCCTGCAGTGTTCCACGCAAAGATTTGCGCACATAACCGGAAAAACTGTCATAACGTTCCTGCCCAGGCCAAAAGGTATCAGAGGAAACGGAAATACCTGTATGACAGGGAAAATCATTTTCAACAGCAGCCTGTCTTAAAGCATTAGTAATCTCTATATCTGCTACCGCCGGAAAATTAAGCGGCGCATAATGCTGTGAAGTACCATCCAAACGTACCGCCGCATTATTGATAATCAGGTCACCAATATTGATTTTCTCCTGAATAGTGCCGGTAGTACCAACGCGAATAACGCCTTTAATGCCCATCCGCGCCAGCTCTTCCAGACAAATAGCTGTAGACGGGCCTCCCATACCGGTAGAACATACTAACACCGGACCACAGTCCATTTGCGCCAGCCAGCTGGTATATTCACGATGGCAGGCAATAAATTTTGCTTCACCTAAATTTTCTGCCAAAAGCTGTACTCTGCCAGGATCTCCCGGCAAAACAGCCCACTCTGCACCTTTTAAATCATCAGCGCAAAATCCTACATGGTAAAGAATTTCTGATTTATCAGCTAAATTTCCCATGGTTCTACCTCGTTCTTATCTTAAAAGCCCAGCACTTCGCCTGCAATAATAACCTTAATACGTCCCTGCGGCTGACAACGTCTGGTAATAACTATCTGATTGCAAATGCAAGACGGTGACAGACAATCCATGCAGGCGCCTGTTTTCTGACAAGGCGTATTTAAACCTGCAAATCTCTGAGCATTTATAGGCGCTGCTGTTCCGCGTGCTCTGGCAACAGCATCATGCACAGTCTTAACAATCTTATTGATACCGACAAGCACAATAACCTGTTTAGGTCCATAAATTAAAGCTGCACAGCGGTTGCCGTTGCCGTCGATGTTTACCAGCTGTCCGTCCTCACTGACAGCATTGCTGCTCATCAGAAAAGTATCACACAAAAGCGATTTACGCATCATTTCCACACGTTCTTCGGCATTTGCAGCTGTGTCGCGGTCAATAACATTATATGATGCTTTTACTTTTTCCAACAAACCGGAAGAACTTACAGAAACAGAACCTCCCCAGGCCACAACATCTTCTTTAGGAATAAGAGACAACGCAAGTTCAGCTGCTGCAGAAGCAGTTTCACAATAATAGGCCTTAAAGCCGCGCTTTTCCAGATTCTGCACTACGGTGCTGCCAAGACACGCATTACGTACTTTTACAGGATCAGTCATCTTTTTCACCTGATTTCTTTATTATTCCATATCTCCAATAGCAACTTCATCAATACCGTCTTCTTCGGCCAAAGAAACATTTACTGCTTCTTTATGAGAAGTCGGTACATTTTTGCCGGCAAAATCTGCACGGATAGGCAGTTCACGATGACCGCGGTCAATCAGTACTGCCAGCTGAATTGCTCTGGGTCTGCCCATATCAATGATAGCATCAAGCGCAGCCCTGATAGTACGGCCGGTATACAGAACATCATCAACCAGGATTACTACTTTGCCAGTCAAATCAAGGTCAATTTCTGTACCATGTACGATAGGATTATAAGCCAAAGTGGACAGATCATCACGATAAAGAGTAATATCCAGCATGCCTACCGGCACTTTAGCATTTTCAATTCTTTCGATAGTATTAGCGATACGTTCAGCAATGGGTACACCTCTGGTACGAATGCCTACTAACACAACATTTTCTACGCCTTTGTTTTTTTCTATAATCTCATGAGAAATACGCACGATAGCACGACGCATAGCGTCAGCATCCATAATTACATTTTTCTTTACAAAATTTGTCATAACAATCACCCCAAATTTATTATCACGGCTAAACCGCAGTAAACATATCAGCTAAACTGCCCTAAGCGCAGTCTGGTTAAAATCTTTTTCATATCTTCCGGCAAAGGTGCCTCAAAAGTCAATCGCTCTCCTGTACGCGGATGCGTAAAGGATAAGGTAAGTGAATGAAGTGCCTGACCATTAATAGCAAAAGGCGTCTTCATAGGTGAATACTTAGGATCACCAACTAACGGATAACCCAGGTATTCCATATGGACACGTATCTGATGAGTGCGCCCGGTTTTCAAACGGCATTTTACTACCGTATATTTACCAAAACGCTCTGCTACCTCATATTCAGTAATCGCCTGACGACCGCCTTCGGTAACAACAGCCATTTTCTTGCGGTCATTCTTATCGCGGGCAATCTGTGTTTCAATAATACCACTGTCATTTTTTACATTGCCTCTGACAACGGCAAGATAAGTGCGCTGCGCCGTCTTGCTCTGAATCTGTTCTGACAACGACAGATGAGCACTGTCATTTTTGGCGCAAATCATAATACCGGAAGTATCTTTATCCAATCTATGTACAATACCCGGGCGAATAACACCATTGATACCGGAAAGGTTTTTGCAATGATACAGCAAAGCATTAACCAGCGTTCCGTTGTAATTACCGGCTGCGGGATGTACTACCATGCCGCGCGCTTTATTAACTACAACCACGTCATCATCTTCATAAATAATATCAAGAGGAATATCCTCCGGCTGCACATCAAGCGGCTGCGGTTCAGGCAAATTCACCAGAATCTCCTCACCGGCCTTAACGCGATAATTGGACTTAATCACTTTCTGCCCTCGGACAGCTCTGCCTTCTTCCAATAACTTCTGCATATTGGAACGGGTTATCTCCAGCAGCTGTGCCAGAGCTACGTCAGCACGCATACCTGCTTCATTTTCAGTAATAATTATGCGTTCTTGTGTTCCAACAGTTCCGCTGTTACTATTTTCCATAAAATCATTCCCACTCCTATGCATATTGCGATATCTGCCACATTAAAAATCGGCCAGATTCTGAAATCAAAAAAATCAATTACTGCACCGTGCAAAGTTCTGTCAATCAGATTACCTATTGCACCGCCTGCAAATAATGCCGCTCCCATTCTTACCATCAGCGGTTCCTGGCTTATTTCTTTACGGAAATACCAGATGCCCAGGCTTACAGCAAGCGCTACAACTACAAACAACCAACGGCTGCCTTCGAGCATCCCAAAGGCTGCTCCCTCATTAAGTATATAAGTCCAGTGAAATATATTAGGTATTACCGGAATGCTTTCGCCCAGGAAAAAATTATTGACCACTATGTACTTCGTTATTTGGTCTATGATAATTACTGCTGCTACAATCAGGATAAAATTCATATAGTACTCCATTTTGATTTTGATGTGTATATTATACCACATTTTTTCATACTGAAACTATTTATCTTGTGTTTTTTGCATATTTATATACTTTTTGCTAGTTTTTATTTATAAATATATACAAAAATAAAAATCCCCTGTTTCCGACAGAAACAGGGGAAATTATTAAACTGTTATTAGTAAAGGATTTTATTGGCAATAACCAGACGTTGAATTTGGTTGGTGCCTTCATAAATCTGCATAATTTTAGCATCACGCATCATTTTTTCTACAGGATATTCACGAGAATAGCCATAGCCGCCCATTACCTGTACAGCATCGGTAGTTACCTGCATAGCAACATCAGCAGCATAGCATTTAGCCATAGCAGCTTCTTTAGAGAATTCCATGCCCTGGTCACGCATCCAGCAAGCTTTGTGTACCATCAGACGGGCAGTTTCAACTTTCATAGCCATATCAGCAATCATAGCCTGTACCATTTGGAAAGAAGCGATCGGCTGACCAAATTGACGGCGTTCTTTAGAATATTTAACAGCGCAGTCCAAAGCTGCCTGTGCAATACCTACGGAAACAGCACCTACGAAAGGACGCGCGCTGTCCAGAGTATTCATAGCAATACGGAAGCCTTCACCTTCACGGCCTACACGATAAGATTCAGGAATTACAACATCCTGCAGGATAACTTCGCAGGTATTGGAAGGACGGATGCCCATTTTGTCTTCTTTTTTGCCAATAGTCAGACCCGGAGTGTCTTTAGGAACGATAAATGCAGTAAGGCCACGGATACCGCCAGTCTTACGGGTATTAGCAAATACCAGGAAAATATCAGCAATACCGGCATTAGTGATAAAGATTTTGCTGCCGTTAAGAGTGTAAGTGCCGTTTTCCTTATTTTTTTCTGCACGGGTAGATACACCGCCTGCATCACTGCCTGCACCAGGTTCAGTAAGTGCGAAAGCAGCCAGACCACCGTTATTTAAAACATCGCAGTACATGCGTTTTTGCTCATCGTTACCGGCAATCAATACCGGGCAGGTTGCCAGAGAGTTAGCAGCCAGAGAGGTTGCTACGCCTGCACAGCCTTTGCCAAGTTCTTCATAAATTACAGCTACGGAAACACTGTCCAGACCAGGGCCGTCCAGTTCTTCCGGCACAATAACATTCAGCAGTCCCATTTCATTAGCTTTTTCAATCAGGCCATCACGCATGTGATTTTCTCTGTCCATTTCAGCGGCATAAGGGGTGATTTCTTTTTCTACAAACTCCCTCACCATCTCCTGTAATTCAAGTTGTTCTTCGTTTAATGCAAACTCCATTTTATCCTCCTTAAAATTACGCGGCCATACCGCTGCTTTTAGACTGTTACCGGAAAATTACCATTTTTCAGGTATTTCTTCAAATTTGCCGACTACTAACATAGTAGAAAGAAAAGTAGCCAGCACAGTGTGTTCTTCATCAAACATTTCCGCCTCTATCACCATAGTAGTACGCCCATGATGACGGATTTTGCTTTTCACACTGATACGCCCGGCATTATGCACATTACGTATAAAGTTCATACTGAGATTCAGTGTCGCCACTGCCGCTCCGGCACTGGCACCAGTCACGCTCAGCACGGAATCGGCTAAAGCTGTCAAAACACCTCCATGGCAGAACCCACGGTGGTCAAAATGTTTCAGCGGATCAATCTCAATGCTTAAAACTGCGCTGCCGCAGCTTATTTCATCAATACTGATGCCAAAGCTATTCACAAAGGAATTATAGCCATACATTTTACGGATATATTCAGGAACATCTTTTACCTGCTCAGCCAAAATATCCGCCTCGCTTTCATTAGCCTTTCCATGAAATCTCTAATATTTTATCATAGTTTTTTTATTAACTCAACAGTTAACAATTAAAAATCATGCAGATATTTAGCATCATGTATTTTATTTTCGTCATAAAATCACAAAAAACAAATAATCTATTGCCCTAAAATTACCATAAAAAATGCCCTGCAAAATATTTTCTGCAGGACATTTTCTCTGCTGATATCAATCAGTCAATAATGTTTTGTTTGTAATCATGATACAGAACATGCAGTTCTTCCATAGTAGCAGCCATTTCCACTTTTAAATCAGAAGCGGTATCATAGTCTGCTTCAGCAATAGCTTTGCGGATGCGGGAGAACAGGCTCGGTTCATCAAAGGAATCCTTAGCCAGTTTAGTGCGCAGTACCTGGATTTTATGCCACATAGCCAAATCACAGTCAGTGCAGGTTTCCTGATTATGCAGGCGTTTCATATCAACTACAGCCTGATAATTTTCCGGAATCAGACGGGTAAGCAGTTCTGTTTTCCAGCGAATTAACGCGCCCTGCATGAAAGATTCAATATATTCCGGTTTCAGAATATTGCCTCTTGTGAGCACTTCAACTTTTTCAGGATATTCTTTGAAAGCACGCAAGTTTTCCCAAACTGTTGCAGGCGGTTTGCCGAACAGTCTGTCACGTTCTTCCTGAGTAAAGTCTTCGAAAACATCTTTTTCAGTACGATATTCTCTGTCTTTTTCCAGATAGAAGCTTTCTTCACCAGCCTGTTTGGAAATTTCTTTTTCCAGTGCTTTCAAATCCAGTCCGGATTCTACGCAGGCTTTAATGCCATCCAGCATGGACAGGTAGAAAGCTGCCAATGCAATGTAGGTATTGGTATACGGATTAGGAGAACGCATCTCAATACGGGTAGCTTTATCGTTATCAAGGTCACGAATCAAACCGGCCAGAATAGTTCTGTTACGGGACGGATTTTCAGGACCCATACCCAAAGAAGTTACGATACATACCGGAGCTTCAAAACCAGGTTTCAGACGGTTAAGAGAATCTATAGTGCAGGAAATAAACGGATTGATAACTTCATAGTTTTTCAGCAGGCCCATAATGCTGCCGTAGCCGATAGCGGAAAGGAAATCCTTATGCATATCAGCCGGCGAGAACAGGTTGATAATCTTGCCGTTTTTCATCTTAGCAGCAATGCCTACATGGACATGTTCACCGCTGCCTGCGACACCCGGTACCGGTTTAGCCTGGAAGGAAACTTCCAAACCATTCATACGGAATACTTCTTTAACAATGATACGTGCCAGCAGTTCGTTATCAGCAGTCTGTACACCCAGGCTGAATTTCCAGTCTACTTCCAACTGTTCCATAACGTGAGTCATGTGGCCGGCAGAGTCAATCTGACCTTTAACGCCGCCGCATTCTTTATGGCCCATTTCAGGTTCCAGTCCGTACAACTCAAGCATTTGTACAGTCTGCTCCAAAGCAGTACGTACATTGCCGCGGGTACGCTGCCAGTATTGTTCCTGCATCATCTGAGAAGAAGACAGAGCTTCAATCGGAGCATCTTCACGGGGAGATTTTACCCAGAATTCCAGTTCTGTTGCACAGGTAAATACCAGTCTGTCGATTTCAGCAGCATTCACATGCTCTAAGCCGGCAATCTTGGGATGTTTGTCAAACAGGCCCATGATTTCACTTTCAACATAGTCCAGAGTATTTTTCAGGATGGAACGGGAGTCAACAAAGTTGCCGTTGTGAATCAGGTAGCACGGAATACGCAGGGTACCTACCATGTTGCCGTTTTCAGCGTCAAAATGTTCGTAATTATAATCAACATACCAGTTAACAGACTTATCGACTTTCATATCTACACGGGCATTGTTCAAAGTAGCAATACCAGTGAGAACTACGGAAGAACCGTCAGTCTGAGCTGCACTGCCTTCCAGGAAGCTTTCAATATCTTCCAGAAAGATTTTCATGGGAATTTTTTCATCAGTATCATTACCTGCAAAATCTACACCCATCAAAGATACAAATTTGATTTCCGGGTGCATCTGCAGAAGATTATGTAAAGATTGTTCATTCTGTTGTTCCGGTTTAATGACGTACAGTAAATTTTTCTTGTTCATTTTTGTGCCAGCACTAATGCTGTACTCCTTTCCAACCATTTTGAATGTAAAAAAACAAAAAGACCTTTCTAAAACAGAACACACTGCTCCTGCTCCAGAAAAGTCACCATTGACAAAATTATTATAACAAATCCTATACTAAATTGTCTATCTTTTTCTTCTTTACGACAATAGTTTTATCAAAATTTCTTCCAGCAGCTCATATCTTCTGCCGCCTCTGCGCATTTGTATATTCAAATCAGCCAGCGCCAGCACTGCTTCCCGCACCTTTTCATAAGAAAAATTACGTGCCTGCTGCATCACAATTTTAGCCGCATACGGTGACAGGCTGAGCTCTGACGCAATCTGGTCCTGACCATAATGCTGTCTTTGCAGCTCCTGTACTTTGGCTAAACGGCGCAGCTGAAAAAGTATGCTGCCACACAAAAGCAGAATGGCAGTGCCTTTTTTTCTCTCATAAGCCAACAGCTCTAAAGACTGCACCAGCTTTCTTTCCAAAATTGCATTGGTCAGTGAAAAACCGGAAACCTCCGGCAAAGCGGTAAAAATACTTGCTACGTCTTCTCTCGTCCACTCTTTCCTGTCGCCTGCGTAAACGGATAGTTTCTCCAGTTCCTGACGCACAAGCTGCAGCGGCACCTTATCGACGGGAGCCAGATATTCCAAAATCAGCTCCACAGCCTCTCGTTCAAGACTGCCGCCAAGTTCCGCAGCCTGCTGCTGCAGCCATGGCCCGGCAGAATAAGCTTTGAAGCTGCTGCATTCACAGACTGCACCTTTTTCTTTTAACTGTTTGTAAAAACGGCTGCGTTTATCAAGTTTTGCAGTGCTGATGAAAACAGTACAATACTCCGGCACATCCTGCAGTATTTTTAAAAGCTTTTCCAAACGCTCTTTTTTCGCTTCGCTGTCCTGCTTGCCGCCAAGCAGCTTTTCATCCTTTAAAATTACCAGTGAGCTGCCGGAAAAAAATGGATAAGTATTGATAACTCCGGCCAGCTCTTTCAGCTCTGTATCTTTTTCAAACACCGTAATCTGCCGCGACTCAGCTTCCGTATCGCCAAAAACATAATCTGGCAGCAAAGAAGCTATCTGACTGCTGTAATAAGTTTCTTCTCCAAAAGTTACGATGATATTGGGCAGCTTTTCTTTATTTTTCAGCCTGTTGATTAAATCATCCGGTCTGTATTCCATAATTGTCTCCTAAAAATATTGCTTATGGTATACATAACTATAACATTTTGTCCCAGCTCCGTCAAAAACAATCTTAACCGCGCCTGACTGGTCTGTCCGCAATACTTCTGCTCCAGCCTCCTGCAAGCGCTGCAGCGTTTCCTGATGAGGATGTCCATAACTATTATTGCGTCCCGCAGATATTACTGCAATCTTCGGCTGGATCTGCTGTAAAAATTCGGCACTGCTGCTGCCTGATGAACCATGATGCGCAACCTTCAGCACTTCATAATGACCTATATTCTGCAGCTGTTCTTCGCGCTCAGAGCTGATGTCGCCCGGAAAAAGCAGCTTATGCCCTGCATATTCTATGGCAGCAACAATGCCCGCATCATTACTGTCGCTTTCTGCCTTGCCAATGCTCACAATATCCAGACTGCCGCCATCTTTTAACCGATATTGCTGTCCTTCAACAGGGTATTCTAACTGGCATTCCGGATTATGACTCTGTACCTGCTGTAAAATTTGCTTATCCAGCTTCGGTGGTACAATAAATCTGTCAATATTCATATTAGCAGCAAGTCCTGCAGCACCGCCTGCATGGTCAAAATCTCCATGACTCAGCAGCAGTACATCTACTTTATCTTTGCCGATACTGCGCAAAAATGGTGCTACAATCCTGCTGCCGGTATCATAATTTTTCAGTCCGCCGGTATCAATAACTATTACCTGTCCAGCAGGAGTAACAACAACGGTACTGTCTCCCTGCCCAACGTCCAGAAAATAAGCTGTCAGCGGCTGCGGCAGCAAGCGGCTCCAAAGCACAACAATCATAAGGACTGCTGTAAGCACCATGGATAAAAAGCGCCGCTCTTTATTATGCAAAAACTGGACGCAAGCTAAATCAAGCACTATTACCAGCAGAAAATAATAAATAACCCCGCTCCAGCTTGGTAAGCTGCCTACTACAATCTGTCCGCCAGGTATGGCAGACAAAAAATCTGCCTGAATCAGCACCTGCTTCAGCAAATATGCTGCTATTATTATCAAAGTACTTCCCCAGCCGCATAAAGTATCCAGAGCTAAGCCAGCCATAGTAAGCAAAACACAGCACTCCAGTACTGGTGTTAAAAGAATATTGCTAAGCAAAGAAATTACTGGAAGCTGATGAAAACTGCTGATTAAAATAGGCAATACCGGCAGCTGCGCAGCAATAGTTACGCCAATAGCCTCACTCAGCCACAACGGCAAGTAACTGCTTAACAGCTGAGTAATACGCGGCAGCAGCCAGATAAGTCCGGCGGCAGCGCCAAAAGATAATTGAAAGCCAGTGTCCAGCAGCCATAAAGGCTTAAAAATAAGCATTACTACAGCAGAAATACACAAAATATTTCCTTTTGCTGCTCCATTACCTCCATAAAGCAGAATCAGGCTCATCAAAAGCGCTCGTATCACCGGAGGCTTCCAGCCGCATAAAGCAGCATAAATCAAAAGGCAGCTGCCAATAATCGCATTACGCATTTTTCGCGGCACCTTGCTTAAAAGCAGCAGTAAAAATCCTGTCAGCACCACAAGGTGCGAACCTGATACTGAAAGCAGATGCGACAGGCCATTATCCGCAAAAAGTCGTCTGCTTTCCTCGTCCAGTCCTGCACTGCCTCCCAGAACCATACCTGCCAGCAGTGCTCCCTTTTCACCTGCAATATCACTGATACGCTGACGCAGATGAATGTTCCATGCTGCAAACTTATCCCAAAGACTTTCCTGCTTTTGCCATGTCACGGCAGCTTTGCGCATACTGCCGCCAATACTTTGCAGTCTGTTCCATAAAGCACCATCAAAACCGCCCGGGTTACGAAAAGATGTCAGCTCTTCAAGTTTGCCGCTGCAAACAACTGCGCCGCTGGGAAGTTCTTCATATTTTTCAGCAGTAAAAACGCGTACGTTCTGGCGATAAGGAACCTGCAAGTTATCTGTTTCCAGACGCTGACATTCCAATAAAAATGATGTGCCATACTGATGTTGTTTAACCGAAAGCAAATCAATCCTGCCATACAATGTTACCTGCCTGCCGTAATATGGTTCCAGCTCTTTTTGAGCATCTGTCGGTGCACGCAGTCCAGCTGCCAGTCCAAGCAGCAGGAAAAACAATATCACTCCACAGCTAAAAGCTTTTTCTCTGCTGTTTAGCTTAAAATAAAAAACACCAGCTGCCAGCAAACCTGCAGCTATTACAGCTGTAGCAGCAAAATAAAAATACTGTAACTGCAGAGCAGCATAGCAGCTAAAAAGAAAGCATAAGGTACCCAGATATATACTGTTCATTGTACTGTAAGCCTGTCTTTCATTTTATTAAATTTTGCTTCACCTATGCCTTTCACCTGCATAATCTCTTCTATACGCGTAAAAGAATGCTGCTGACGATATTCTACAATTCTTTGCGCCGTTACCTCGCCAACACCCGGCAGCGAGTCCAGCTCCGTTATACTGGCAGTATTGATATTTATCAAACCTGCCTGTTTCTGCTGACTGCCAACACTTGCCGTACCTGCAGAAGCATTTGTGCCGGTAATTACCTTTTTGCTGCCTTTTAAAGCTGGTACGTTAACCTGACTGCCATCTTTCAATTTCTTAGCCAAATTTACTTTTTCCTGATTAGCAATTTCGGTAAAGCCTCCGGCAGCTTCCACTGCTTCCTGCGCCCTTATACCTGCAGGCAGTTCATATAATCCTGGTCTGGCAACTGCGCCGCTTACATATACTGTTATCAGCTGCTCCTTACTTTTAACCTGCGTCTGCGCACTGATAACCGGTGCAGGTTCTTCATTCGTAAAAAATTCTGCCGCTATGCTGGTCAAAACACATCCTAACAGTAAAACACACAACAAAATAAACTTTTTCTTTCTGTTGTCCATCAGCAACACTCCCTAATAAAAAAAGTTCTGAGAATAACAAAATCGTTATTCTCAGAACTTCTGAATAATTCAAGCGTTATATAGGCACTGCTATGAAATTATATTTTATTTTGCAACAATATTTACCAGACGGCCGGGAACGCAGATAATCTTCATAATCTTAGCGTCACCGATGTGGGTTTGTACATTAGCATCAGCCAAAGCAATTTTCTCCAGTTCTTCTTTAGTTGCAGCAGCAGGAACAGTCAGTCTGCCTCTTACTTTGCCGTTAACCTGGAGAACAATTTCAACATTATCTACTTTCAGAGCGTCTTCACTGTATTCAGGCCATTTTTGTGCATGTACGCTGGAATCTGCATCAATTACACCGCGCCACAATTCTTCGGTGATATGCGGTACAAACGGAGCCAGCATACGCAGCAGAGCGGAAATAGCTTCATAGATAAGACCTGCATTAGCTTCCTGTTTAGCTTCTTTATAAGCATACAGAGCATTAACCAGTTCCATCAGTGTACTGATAGCAGTGTTGAAGTTAAAGCGTTTATCGATATCGGCAGTAACTTTCTTAATGCTGCCATGTACAACGCGGCGCAGTTCTTTATCAGCTTCAGTCAGAGCAGCTGCATCATAAGAAGTAACTTTTTGTTCCAACTGTGGCAGATAATTATAAACAATACGCCATACGCGGTTCAGGAAACGGAAGGAACCTTCAACCCCCTGATCGCTCCATTCCAGCTCTCTTTCAGGCGGAGCAGCAAACATAATGAAGAGACGTGCAGTATCAGCGCCGTATTTTTCCAGAATTTCTTCAGGAGAAACAACGTTGCCCAAAGATTTACTCATCTTAGCGCCGTCTTTAATTACCATGCCCTGAGTCAGCAAATTAGCAAACGGTTCATCATAATCAACCAGGCCTGCGTCACGCAGCACTTTCAGGAAGAAACGGGAATACAGCAGATGCAGAATAGCATGCTCGATACCGCCGATGTATTGGTCAACAGGTCCCCAATATTGATTTACTTCTTTAGCGAAAGGAGCTTTGTCATTTTTCGGGTCGGTGTAACGCAGATAGTACCAGGAAGAGCACAGGAAGGTGTCCATGGTATCGGTTTCACGTTTAGCCGGAGCACCGCATTTCGGGCAGGTGCAGTTAACAAAGCTTTCGGAAGTAGCCAGCGGAGAAACGCTGCCTGCATTGAAATCAACGTCTTCCGGCAGTCTTACCGGCAGCTGGTCTTCCGGCACCAGAACTTCGCCGCAGTGCGGGCAGTAGATAATAGGAATCGGAGCGCCCCAGTAACGCTGACGGCTGATAAGCCAATCGCGCAGACGATAATTTACATGGCGGGAGCCAATGCCCATTTTTTCTGCTTCGTCCATAATAGCCTGCATACCAGCGTGCATTTCCATACCGGTGAACTTACCGGAATTAACGAGTACGCCTTCTTTTTCTTCGTAAGCGTCAGTCATGTCTTCCAGTTTCAGTTCTTTATCTTTAGGATTGATAACTACGATTTTTTCCAGACCATATTTATCAGCAAACATCCAGTCACGGCTATCGTGAGTAGGTACGCCCATTACAGCGCCAGTACCATAATCATAAAGTACATAGTTGGTAATCCAGATCTGTACTTTTCTGCCGGTAAACGGATTGATTGCATAAACGCCGGTGAAAATACCTTCTTTTTCAGATTCGCTGGAAGTACGTTCGATATCGGACTGGTTGCGTACTTTATCGCAGAAAGCTTTAATTTCAGCAGCTTTAGGATTATTAACGCAAATTTTTTCTACTAGCGGATGCTCAGCAGCCAATACTACATAGGTAACACCGAAAGCGGTATCGGGACGGGTAGTATAAACAGCTACTTTTTCCTGCAGGTCAGGAATTTCAAAGCTGAATTCCAAACCTTCGCTGCGGCCAATCCAGTTACGCTGCATAGTTTTTACGCGTTCCGGCCAGCCTTCCAGAAGGTCGAGGTCTTTCAGCAGCTCGTCAGCATAGTCGGTAATTTTAAAGAACCATTGTTCCAGATCCTTCTTCTCTACTACGCTGTCGCAGCGCCAGCATTTGCCGTCGATAACCTGTTCATTTGCCAGTACAGTGTTGCAGGTATTGCACCAGTTAACGGCAGATTTCTTTTTAACAGCCAGACCTCTTTTATAAAACAGTTCAAAGAACCATTGAGTCCATTTATAATAATCCTCTTTGCAGGTAGCAACTTCACGGTCCCAGTCATAGGACAGCCCCAGTGCTTTCTGCTGGCGAGTCATGTTGGCAATGTTTTCAAGAGTCCATTTTTTCGGCGGAATACCATGTTTAATAGCAGCATTTTCAGCCGGCATACCAAAGGAGTCCCAGCCCATAGGATGCAGTACATTAAAACCTTTCATAGTACGGAAACGTGCTACAACGTCACCGATGGAATAGTTGCGTACATGGCCCATATGTAAATTACCGGACGGATAAGGGAACATTTCCAAAACATAGGATTTAGGTTTATCCTTGTCCATTTCCACTTTAAAGCTCTTATTTTCTTCCCAGTATTTTTGCCATTTTGCTTCTATGGCATGAGGAGAATATCTTTCTTCTAACATTTCTGACCTCCTGAATATTTTTTGCAAAATAAAAAATCCCTGACCTTTAAAAGGTCAGGGACGAAATAACTTTTTCGCGGTACCACCCTGATTACAGCTACAGCTGTCACTCATTCGGCCTTGACGCAGCATCACGTCCGCACATTTCCTTGCGGCTTCTCCACAGCGAGTTCACCGGTAACCGTGTCTGACTTGCATCGTCCGTCAGCTTTCTTTACATCGTTTACAGATTACTGCTCTGCTTCACTGAATTTCTTATAAATTATATAACTAATGCCTGTAAAAGTCAAACAAAAGATTGCTGCCACTGCATGATACCTTCTTCAAAAATTTTAACGATTAAATAATAAATCAGGAGGCATTATGTTAAAATATAATTATCAAGACAAATCTTTCTCTTAGTACGGGAGGAAATACAATGCATAAAAATATTACAGCAGCAGCACTTGGACAAATTCCGGCTGATCTTATACTGAAAAATTGTCAAATCGTAGATGTTTTTTCCGGCACTATTTACCGCAGTAATATCGCCATTGTTGACGGTTATATCGCCGGTATCGGCGACTATGAAAAGGCAGCTGAAATCATCGACCTTAAAGGCGCCTATGTCACTCCGGGACTGATTAACGCCCACTGTCATGTAGAAAGCTCTATGGCTACTCCTGAAGCATATTGCCAGGAAGAACTTCGCTGGGGTGTTACTACTTTAGTTACCGACCCTCACGAAATAGCTAATGTGGCAGGCATTGAAGGCATCAAATATATGCTGCAGGCAGGTAAAAATACACCTATTAATTATTATGTACAGTTGCCCAGCTGCGTACCAGCTACCCCCTTTGAACACGCTGGCTGCATTTTAAATGCCCAGGCACTGGCAGAACTAACTGAAGATGAACGGGTTCTTGGCCTTGGCGAAGTAATGAATGTTCCCGGAGTACTTATGCAGGAACAGGATCTTACAGATAAACTTGATTTATTCAAACACAGAAATGCTGTCATTGACGGTCATGCTCCCAGTGTTTCCGGTATGCCGCTGCAAGCCTATATTGCAACCGGCATCCAGACCGATCATGAAAGTACCAGCTGGCAAGAAGCCAAAGAAAAACTGCGTAATGGTCTGGCTATCCTTATTCGTGAAGGCAGTGCTTCTAAAAATTTAACAGCTATTGTCAAAGGCCTGCTACAAGAAAATATTCACAGCCCCAATCTGGCCTTCTGTACTGATGATAAACATCTGGCAGACATTAAAGCAGAAGGAACTATTCGCCACTGTATAAAAAAAGCAGTTGCTCTGGGAATGGAACCAATAACAGCTATTCAGATTGCCACATATTATGCCGCAAAAATTTATAATTTGAAACATCTTGGCGCCATAGCCCCCGGCAAACAGGCGGACATCGTAGTCTTCAATAATTTACATGACTTTATTCCCCAGCTGGTATTAGCTAAAGGAAAAATTATTACTCAGCTTAATAATACAGCTCCTGTTGCACCACCGCAAAATTTGCTTCACAGCATTAATCCTGCGCCCTTTACTCTTGCCGACTTTTCAGCAGATAAATTTCTTGAAAATAAACAATATCCTGTTATCGAAATGATTCCCGGCGAAATTTTAACTGAATGCAGTTATATTACAGGAGATAGAATCAAAGCTGCTTTAAAATCTAATGAGCTTTGTTTAATTGCCGTTATTGAACGGCATCACCAAACTGGTAATATCGGTCTGGGATTAATCAAAGGTTATGGTATAAAAAACGGTGCAGCAGCCACTACCGTTGCCCACGACTCCCATAACATGATTATTATCGGAACCAGCTCAGAAGCTATGTTTACAGCTGCCACAGAACTTCTTAATAGCAGCGGCGGCTACACCCTTGTAGAAAACACAACTGTTTTACGCACTTTACCGCTGCCCATCTGCGGTCTGATGAGTGATAAGCCTGCTGATAAACTTATTAAGGAACTGGAAGAAATTAAATGCCTTGCTCATCAGCAGGGTGTCCATCCTGCTATTGACCCATTTATCAGTTTAAGCTTTATGGCACTGCCGGTTATACCAAAAATCCGCATTACTGATATGGGTATGTTTGATACCGTAAATTTTAAATTCATCTAAAAAACACTATAAAATTTAGCTGGCTTTACAAAAACGAAAAGCTCACAGATTGTATCTGTGAGCTTTTTATTTTTTATAATAGATTTTATTTAAATATTTTTATAACTCACCAGCACATACAGCCGCATTAATAACCGCACGCTGCATAGCAACTGCTGCCGCTATGCAGATGTCATCAACATTGGCTTTTACTTCACCGGTTGCCGCGGCAAAAATACTGTCACCGTCCTGCATCGTATGCACCGGACGTATCGATAAAGCATAGCCGTTATGTCCTACCATAGCAACACGGTTTACTTCTTCTTTATTGAGTTCAGCATTTGTAACAATAACGCCGATAGTCGTATTACGTCCTACAGTAACAGTCGATTTAGCGCCGTTTAACACACTTTGTACAGTATTTTTAAACTTGCCGTTTTCGCAGGCACCTTTAATAATCTGTCCGTTTTCGTCATAAATATCGCCTAAAGCATTAACAGCAACCAAAGCAGCTACCTTTACTCCACCGGGAAGCTCTACACAAGCACTGCCAAGTCCGCTGCGCTGCTGATATTCCAAACCGAAGAATTTTCCTACCGTAGCACCTGTACCTGCACCAATACTTCCCTGTCGGCGTTCACTTGCGGAAGCATTCATTGCCGCTGTATAACCATTTTTCTGCGTAGGTCTTACATCAGGGCTGCCATAGGTCAAATCAAACAGGACGGCACCGCACACAATCGGTACCTTTGCTACGCCTACATCAAAGCCGCAGCCTTTTTCCTCCAGTGCCTGCATAACTCCCTGCGCTGCAGCAAGCCCATAAGCGCTGCCGCCGGAAAGACAAATACCATGAATTTTTTGCACAGTATGCCCCGGCTTAGTCAAATCTGTTTCGCGCGTACCCGGTGCACCGCCGCGCACGTCACTGCCGGCAACTGCTCCTTCGGGAAATAAAATAGCCGTACATCCCGTCTTATTTTTTTCATCACTGTAATGCCCTACCAACACACCTTTAATATCTGTCAGATAACCGCTGTATCGTGGCTGCTTGGCTGCTGCTTTTTCACCAGCAGCAGAAGCGTAAGCAGTTCCGCCAACCATTGCCAGGCACAGCATTGTGAGAACAGAAAGTTTTTTGAGACTTTTTTTCATCATAAGCACTCCCTTCCACTTGCAAATTCTAAAAAAACATCTGTATATGCTTATGCATATACAGATGCAATTTATTCAGCTATTTTTTTATAACATTCCGGTCTTCTGTCGCGGAAAAGACCCCAGGACAATCTATCCTGCGCTAATGCTGCCAGATCAAACTCCTGCAGCAAAATTTCTTCCTGATCGCGGGAAGCAGACGCAAGAATTGCGCCGGTACCATCAGCAATAAAAGAAGAACCATAGAAATTCAGTGCTGACGACTGATTATTATTAGCTTCACATGGTTTTACTTCTTCCAAGCCAATTCTGTTTGCCGCAACCACCGGCATGAGATTAGCAGCTGCATGACCCTGCATAACTCTGCGCCAATGGGGCATACTGTCACATTCCAAAATCGGCTCAGAACCAATAGCCGTAGGATAGAACAGAATCTCTGCCCCCTGCACCGCCATGCAGCGCGCAGTTTCAGGAAACCACTGATCCCAGCAAATACCAATGCCGATAACACCGTATTTTGTATTAAATACACGGAAGCCGGAATCTCCGGGAGAGAAATAGAATTTTTCCTGATAGAAGTGGTCGTCGGGAATATGTGTTTTGCGATAAACCCCCAGTAATTCACCATCCGCATCAATGCAGGCTACAGAATTGTACAGTCGGTTAATATCTTTCTCATAAAAACTGATGGGCAGAACCACCTGCAGCTCTTTAGCCAGACGCATACCCATCTGTACAGCCGGGTCTTCTGCAACAGGCATAGCGTAGTCATAAAAATCATAACGACGCTGCTGGCAGAAGTATTCTCTGGCAAAAAGTTCCGGCAGCAGGATGATATTGGCGCCTTGAGCAGCAGCCTTACGTACCATTTTTTCAGCAGCAGCCAGACTTTTTTCCACTTCCGGATAACAACGCATCTGGATTGCTGCAACAACTACTTTAGTCATAGTTTTACTCCTTTAGGAATCTGTTGGGTAATGCAGTGAATATTACCGCCGCCGGTCAAAATAGCGCGTGCCGGTACAACGACAACTTGACGGTCAGGGAAAAGCTCCTGCAGTATTTTCTCAGCCCGAATGTCGCTCTCCTCATTTTCGCCGCCAAAAGCAGGCATTACCACAGACTTGTTAGCAATATAAAAATTTACATAGGAAGCTGCAAGCCTTTCGCCTGCTTCGCGCATATCCTCGCCGTCCTCAAAATCATAGCCGCCCACTTCATCTTCTCTGATGCAGACAGGTACATCTGGAATAGGCAGTTTATGTACTTTAATTTTACGGCCGCAGGCATCGGTTTCTGCTTCCAGCTTCTGCAGGCATGCTAATGACATGGCATACTGCGGATCATCTTCTTTATCAGTCCAGGCCAGTACTACTTCACCGGGAGCAGTAAAAGCACAGACATTATCCACATGCTCGTTAGTTTCATCATTATAAATACCACATGGCAGCCAGATAACTTTTTTCGCGCCCAGATAATCCTTCAATTTTTCTTCAATCTGCTCTTTAGTCAGTTCTGGATTGCGGCCTGCGCTAAGCAGGCAGGTTTCTGTTACCATTACAGTACCTTCACCATCGCTGTGGATAGCGCCGCCCTCCATAACGAACGGAGCAGCATCATACATCCTGCAGCCATATTTCTCTGCAAAAGCAGCAGCAAAAGCGTTATCCTTATCCCAGGAAGGATAAAGACCGTCAACCTCGCCGCCCCAGGCGTTAAAATTCCAGTTGATGCAGCGCAAAGCGCCCTGACTGTTCACTACAAAGGTAGGCCCAATATCTCTCGCCCAGGAATCGTCTGTTTCCATATTGATAATGTCAATATTATCCACATCCTGCAGCATTTCCCTAGCACTGTTTATAGAAGCCTTGCCTGCAATGACATATACTTTTTCACTGGCGGCAATCGCCTTAATGACTGCCGTAAACGCCTCACGCGCTTCACGGGCACCAAAACTCCAGGAACCCGGACGCTCCGGCCACACAATAATACAGCCTTCATGTTCCGCAAATTCAGCCGGCATATAAAAGCCGTCTTCTCGCGGTAAAGTATGTAAAAATTCCATTATTTACGAAAGCCTTTCCTTAAAATCCTGATAGTCAAAACGCTTAACCAGCTTCGTGCTGCCATCTTCTTCCAAAAGCACAATATCCGGCAAAGGAATACCATTAAAGGTATTGTTTTTGACCATGGAATAAATTGCCATATCTTCAAAAATAAGCTTATCGCCTACTTTTACCTGCTGCTCAAAGCTGTAATCGCCAATCACGTCACCAGCCAGACAGGTCAGTGAGGACAGACGATACGTATACGCTTTCTCTCCTGCCGGATAACTTCCGCGCAGCGGCGGACGATACGGCATTTCAATTACATCCGGCATATGGCAGGCTGCAGAAGCATCCAGAATAAGGATATCCATATCATTATGAACTATGTCCATAACCTCGGTTACAAGATAGCCTGCATTAAGCGCAAAGGCCTCTCCCGGTTCCAGATATACCTCTACATCATATTTTTCTCTGATATATTTAATCAGGCTGATAAGCGCTGCTACATCATAATCTGCTCTGGTGATATGATGACCGCCGCCCATATTCAGCCACTTCATCTGATAAAGATACTTGCCGAATTTTTCTTCAAATACTTTAAAAGTACTGATTAAATCGTCTGCATTCTGTTCACAAAGAGTGTGAAAATGCAGGCCTTCTATACCATCCAGCAAATCCTCACGGAAATTTGCCAGCGTCACGCCTAAACGGGAGCCAGGCGCACAGGGGTCATAGATAGCATGGTCGCCCTGTGTAGAATGTTCCGGATTAACACGGATGCCTACACTTACATCACCGCACAGCGCTTTATGTTTTTCATATTGGGCGAAAGAATTAAAAATAATATGGTCGCAAATCTTAACCAGCTCACGTATATCCTCTGTTTTATACGCAGGTGCAAAAACATGGTTTTCTTTGCCCATTTCTTCATAACCTAAACGTGCTTCATACAGTCCGCTGGCAGTAGTGCCGGAAACATATTCGGCAATCATCGGATACAAGGCAAACATGGAAAAAGCTTTCTGCGCCAGCAGAATATGACAGCCAGCCTCTTTTTCCACATATTGCAGCACTTCTAAATTCTTACGGATTTTTTCCCTGCTTACAACATAACAGGGTGTACGCAGATTTTCCAGCATCTTACTCTACCACTGCCGGATTTTCTACAACTACCCAGGGCAGTCCGTATTCATTCAGCATTTCCATGTACGGATCGGGATCGAATTCTTCTACGTTGAATACGCCGGGTTTATGCCATGCTTTGGACATTACCAGTGCAGTACCAATCATAGCAGGTACGCCGGTTGTATAAGAAATAGCCTGAGAGCCAACTTCTTTGTAGCATTCCTGATGGTCGCAGACATTGTAAATATAGATAGTTCTTTCTTTACCATCTTTGCGGCCGGTAAAAATGCAGCCAATATTAGTTTTGCCGACAGTACGGGGTCCCAGAGAAGCCGGATCCGGCAGCAATGCTTTCAGGAACTGAATAGGAACAATTTCATGACCTTCGTACATCATCGGTTTGGTAGAAAGCATGCCTACATTTTCCAGACATTTCATGTGAGTCAGATAGCTTTGACCGAAAGTCATAAAGAAACGGATTCTCTTAACACCGGGGATATTTTTAGCCAGAGATTCAATTTCTTCATGGTGCAGCAAATACATATCTTTCATGCCAACTTCTGGGAAATCGTACTCACGTTTGATTTCCATGGGTTCAGTTTCTACCCAATGGCCGTTTTCCCAGTAAGAACCATTTGCAGATACTTCGCGCAGGTTGATTTCAGGGTTGAAGTTAGTTGCAAAAGGATAACCATGGTCACCGCCGTTGCAGTCAAGAATATCAATAGTATCAATTTCATCAAAATAATGTTTCAATGCGTAAGCAGAGAAAACGCTGGTAACACCGGGGTCAAAACCAGTACCTAACAGGCCCATGATACCTGCATCAGCGAATTTTTCTTTATACGCCCACTGCCAGGAGTAATCAAAATATGCAGTAAAGCCTTCTTCTTTGCAGCGTTTGTCGTAAACAGCACGCCATGCAGGATCATCAATATTTTCCGGCTCGTAGTTAGCAGTATCAATATAGTCTACTTTGCATTCCAGGCAGGCATCCATAATGGTCAAATCCTGATACGGCAAAGCTACGTTCAGCACTGCATCCGGCTGATAGGCTTTAATCAAAGCAACTAATTCTTCTTTATTATCAGCGTCAACTTTAGCAGTAGTGATAACGGTGTTAGTTTTACCTTCCAGTTCTGCTTTCAGAGCATCACATTTTTCCTTTGTTCTGCTGGCAATGCACAGCTCAGTAAATACTTTGTCATTTTGGCAGCATTTAAAAATAGCAACTCTTGCAACACCGCCGCAGCCAATAACCAATAATTTTCCCATTTGTAAGTCATCTCCTTTATCTTCGTTTATATTAGCTTGAATAAGTTATTTTTCTTCTTCTTCCAGCATATCTTCTACATATTTAGGCAACATAAAAGCACCTAAATGCAGATTAGTTGTATAATACCAGGTTTTGATATTACGCTCTTTCCATCTTTTAGCATCCAAATCTTTTAAAGGATGGTATTTTTTAGACAGGAACCCAAACAGCCAGTAACCAGAGGAACAGGTTGGTATATGCGCCTGATATACTCTGCTGATAGGAAAGCTGTGACTGGCTTTGCGATGCATAGCCCGGCAGGACTCTTCATCTTCATCATAGAAGGGGCTGCCATGCTGATACACCATGATGCCGTCTTCTTTCAGCGCTCGATAGCAGTTACCATAAAATTCCTTGGTAAAAAGGCCTGCTGCATGTCCCAAAGGGTCAATAGCGTCATTGATAATCAAATCATATTCATTCTGTCTGGCACGCAAAAATTTCAGTCCGTTTTCATTATAGACAGTTACTCTTTCGTCATCCAGACCACGAGCATTATCCGGGAAAAATTCACGGCAGACATCGACGAAAACTTTATCAGTTTCAACAACATCAATCTGCTCTATCTCGTCATAATAAGAAAGTTCACGGGCAACACCGCCGTCGCCGCCGCCGATTACCAGCACTTTCTTTACACATGGATGCACAGCCATAGGCACATGCACAATCATCTCATCGTAGGTAAATTCGTCTTTTTCAGAGAAAACAATACTGCCGTCACAGCTCAAAAAGCGGCCAAATTCCGCTGATTCAAACACGTCGATACGCTGAAAATCAGTATTTTCGCCAAACAGCTGCTTATCTACCTTAACATCTATCTTAACTTTATCGGTATGATAATCTGAAAACCACAGCTCCATAAGTCACCTCATTATATTTTATAATGCCAGTACGTTGACCCTGTTTACATCCGGGTCTTCCGGTCCCTGCATGGAACAGCCTTTTTCCTTAGCATAAACGATATATTCAATGATTTCCTTTGTGATAATTTCGCCCGGAGCCAGGATAGGAATACCGGGCGGATAGCACATAACGAATTCACTGCAGATCATACCGCTGCTTTCTTTAATAGGAACAGATTTTTTGCGGGAATAAAACGCCTTCTGCGGCGATACAGCTACTTTCGGAGTAATATATTCCGTATTCAGCATTTTGGAAGGATCTTTGGAATACAGACGTTTAATATCAGCCAAAGCACCTACCAGACGTTCAATATCCTGAATAGTGTCGCCTATGGAAACATAAGCTAAAATATTAGCAATATCACCAAATTCAATCTGAATATCATACTCGTCACGCAGCAAATCATATACTTCGATACCGGCAAGACCGATGTCGCGAGTATAAACAGACAGCTTAGTCACGTCAAAATCATAAATACTTTTGCCGTTAATCAGCTCACGCCCGTAAGCATAAAAACCGCCGATAGAATTTATTTCTTCGCGCGCATATTCTGCCATTGCCTGCACTTTAGCAAAGGATTTCTCACCGCGCATTACCAAATTACGTCTGGAAATATCCAGACTGGATAACAGCAGATAGGATGCACTGGTAGTCTGCGTCAGGTTAATAATCTGGCTTACATACTCCCAATTTACATTTTTACCAGTCAAAAGAAGTGAGCTTTGCGTAAGACTGCCGCCGGACTTATGCATGGAAACGGAAGCCATATCTGCACCGGCTTCCATAGCACTTACAGGCATATTGCTGCCGAAATAAAAGTGTGTTCCATGCGCTTCATCCACCAGCGCCAGCATATTATGCTCATGGGCAAGCTTAACTATACTGCGTAAATCTGAGCAAATACCATAATAAGTGGGGTTGTTCACCAATACGCAGGTAGCATCAGGGTTAGCTAAAATAGCTTTTTCTACCTCGCTGATTTCCATTCCCAGAGAAATGCCCAGCTTCTTATCTACTTCCGGATTAACATATACAGGCACAGCACCGCACAAAACTAATGCATTAATAACGCTTTTATGTACGTTGCGCGGCAGGATAATCTTATCGCCAGCTTTGCAGGCAGTAAGCACCATGCTCTGTACAGAGGAAGTAGTCCCGCCAACCATAAAAAAGGCATGATTAGCGCCAAAAGCTTCGGCAGCCAATTCTTCCGCATCTTTAATTACCGATACCGGATGGCATAAATTATCCAGCGGTTTCATGGAGTTTACGTCAAGATTAACGCATTTTTCTCCCAAAAGTTCTTTTAACTCAGGGTTGCCGCGGCCGCGTTTATGTCCCGGTACGTCAAACGGCACTACTCTTTTTTTCCTAAAGGCTTCCAGCGCTTCATAAATCGGCGCTGATTTTTGTGAAGGCTTTCCCATAATTTTCTCCCAAATCCATTCTAATTCTATATATTCTTTACGATCAGCAAAATAAAAAACAGGTGATGTTATCCATCACCTGTCAGTAAACCACGTATAACTGCTGTCAAATTACAACAACAGCAAACCGCTTCCAGAGTCTATACAGCAAATATTACTTTTACTACTCTTATTGACTTTCACAAGTGATGTCTAATCCTGATTACTGAATAATCTACTTATAAAATCTGAGCCGCAGCTCAGTCAATAATGTGGTATTTAGCCACGCTTCGGCAGCTGCCCCGCCTGTCCGTATGGGCTTGACTATAAAAATAGTGGGCGAATATTTGCATGAAAGCAGTCCGCATTCATGTATTTATAATTATATCATAGTTGTAAATATTTTTACAATAAAAAACTTTATCCGGCTACAGTATTTCCTCTGCCAGTGCACGCAAAGACTTTTTATCCATGTTCTCAAAAAAGTAAGCACGACGCGGATGCAGTCCCAGCGATTTGCTGACCGCTACATTATATTCTGCTCCGGCGGCAAAGCTGGTTTCCAAGCAGATAATCTCTTTGCTTACTGCCTGCATAAGCTCCTGCCCTTTTTCAGTATTGACGATTACCAATGTTACTCCTTTATCGTCGTCAAACTCCGGATGCTGCTTGTCAATGCCCCAGTAATCGGCAATAGTTATATCTGCACGGCTTCTTTTATTATTAAAAGCACAATCTGAACAAGAAGGTCTTATTGTTACATTATTAAGGAAAAGACGCATATAGGTTTCCTTGCGTTTGCTGTCGCCGCAGCAGTGATTTTCTGTATAAAACAAAGTCTGACCATGCTTCCATCCCTGCTGCTTATCGCGAAATCTTACTTTAATAACTGGCTCTCCAACACTTTCTCCAATTTCCTGCAAATGCTTAGCATAAACTTTGGCGCTTGGAACGCCATGACAAACTACATCTACAGTATAAAGGTTTTGATACTCTTTATTGAGAAAGCCTTTTAAACCGGCAATCTGACAGGGTGTACCGCTGAATAAAACCTTCCGTCCCTGCTGCAGCAAAAACCGCGCCTGCTTATAGCATTCTCCCATTTCGCTCTGCACATATTTGGAGCCGCGCAATTTAGCAAGCTCTGCCTCTTCACTCACAGCACAATGCTGTACCTGTAATTCTGATGTCATTTCCGCACCATACACTATACCCTGCTGAGCAAGAATCTCACGGGCAAATGCAGTGAACAATCCGCCGCTGGAGCTATGAAGTCTAATACTGTCGTCAACATTTTTAGCACCATAAACAGCAAGCGGCTCCTGCTGCTCAGGCTTATGCAATAACGGACACACTTTTTCGCATAACCGGCAATCAACACATTTAGTTATATCTACCTGCGGATATTTAAATCCTTCATTATCAGCCTGCATCTTGATACAATGCTTTGGGCAAACAGAAGCACAGGCTCCGCAGCCGCAGCATCCCACCTTATTTTTAATCTCAATCATTTTCCAGTCTCCTTTTATGGATTGCAGATAGAGCAAGGAGAATAACCAGATTTCAGCAATTCGTCCTTACTGCCGCTGTATTCTTTCCTGTTTTTGGCACTTATCTGTTTGGCACCATTACACTCAGGCTTATGAAATTTATGACTGCCGGTGTTAAGAATATAACTCTGAACTTTTGCTTTATTATCTGCATTTACAGCATTTTCAGCCAGCCTGCTTTTACCTGTAGCATAATCAATTTCTACGCCAGGCTGCACATTATAGCAATAAACATTGAAGCAGATACCTTCACCCTTATCTTCTACAGACTTTGCTTCCATCTGTACTCCGTCAGCCACAAGATTGTTGCCTTTAAATATCGGAGTTACCCGATACAACACATGGTTGCCTGTTTCCTTAACATAGTCTGCCACCATATTTTCAAAAGGCAGCATTCCCTGTACGTTCAGATAACGTGTACCGGTAATTAAATTGCGCTCGTTAGCATTTTCTGCCGTCAGCTGATAACCAATCAGATGACATCTATTATATAGATATTTTCCATCGACAAAATCATACTTGGCAGTTTGCCAGCCGCTGGGCTTTACCTGCCCAATAGAACCACGCTTTTCCTTGGGCATAGTATCCTTGCCAACATTAGCAAAAGCGACTCCGCAGCGTCCTAAGCTGTCTAACTTACTGTATTTTTCAAAAGATTTAGTTGTAAAATCATCTGCCGCAAAAAAAGGCTGATTATTATTAAGTACAACATAGGGCTTATTTGTATAAGCAGGTATACTGCTGATATCCGCTGCAGCTGCACTGCCCTTGCTGTCCGGTGCAGCAGGTTTATCTGCCGCATTGCCGCAGCCTGTCAGCAACACGCACAGACATAGAATAAACGCAGCCACAAATTGTAAATATTTTTTCATCTGCTATAAACCTCCTCCGTTATCTTTTCATGGGATGAACCGCAGAAATCCTCCCGACTAAGCAATCGCCAAGGCTTATTATGAACAGGCACTGTGAAATAGAAATCAGCCGGATAATCTCTGTTCCAGCAAAAAAGAATTATCTGCTCAATTTTATCACTACAATTTGCGACATCTGCATTTTCTACAAAGCAGTAATCTTCTGCTTCAGCTCTGGTTAAAAAGTCTTCGGAAACACATATATTAATATCTTTATTTTCAATCTGTTTCTCAAACTGCTTATAACTGTATGCATTCATCCAAAGCTTTTTACCTTCACAACGCTGCAAGATTTTCTCACGCAGCAACCTATCCTGGCTCTGCCTTCTTTGATTAAAAAGCATGCCCATATTATTATCCACACAAGCAATAACTATCATTTTTACCTCTTATTATATTTTCTGTCTGAAACAAAATTAGAACAATTTTTTCTTCCAGCCCTTTTTAAGATACGGCTTTATTTCCTGCAAACTTAAATTAACTGCTTCATAACCATAAACATTACTGTCACACGCTGGCTTGATAAAAATTATTCCATCATCAGTAAAGCAGAACAGCATATCATCTGTATTATCCCAACCTGTTAACGCAGCTAATCTTGCAGGATTCTTAAATATATCAGACAGTGTCAGCTCTTTAGCTCTGCCCATTTCCATGTTAAGCGCAGCTAATTTTACTGTACCGTCAGCTTTTTTTGCTGCATATAGCGTACTCAGCAATTTTTTAGTATTGCAGGTTACTGCATAATCCACAGTTGCTCCAACATTCTCTCGATACAAATGCAGCGCAGTATTTTTCAAAGATTGATTAGCATATTGACGCGTTAATTCTCCCGGATGGTCTGTCAAAATCGGAAAAATTATATCTGTCCCAAATGCTTTTCTTTCTATACCATAAAAGTTATTGTCAGTTAATACCTTCCAGCCGCTAAAACTATTTTCATCAGTTTTATCTGCCAAAATCATGTTACCAATAAACTGTTTATTTTTATCAACTACGATCCCGTCATTTACATTAGGATAATTCTTTCCATTATATTCTATTAATGACAAGCTGTAAGGCTGCCCGCCGCCATAATATGGAAATACCAAACTTTTATAGTCATGCTTTTTATCTTCTGTAATAATAACAGGAGTATTTACCAAAGTAAAAGCACTGCGTACCTGCAATTTATGCTGTTTTTCTTCCAGCAGCAAAGCACTGCTGCCGCCACTGCCGCTGGTATATGGCCCGCTGACAACAACAAATATTTCCTGCTGTCCATCATCATTCAGATCTACATAATTGTAGTTATAATGCGTGGCGTTACTTTCTTCATCCGTAAATTGGTAATGACTGCTGATTACCTCACTAATCCTGCTGTCAGGAAATTTTTCCGATAAAAACATTTTCATCTGTTCCTGCTGAGGTTTTAATATATTCTCCGCATAAGTATTTCCTACAAAAACACAGCTGCATACCAACGTTAAAAACATAGCAAATATTTTCTGCATAACGCTGCCTCCATTTCAACAACAAGACCTGCCAATATCAAATATCAGCAGGTCTTTATCTATCAAATAACTCTTAACAGCTCAGGAATTATCGGCAAATAGCTCTGAGTATTTTTCCATCATAATAGGATACTCATAATAACGGTCTATTTCCAGTCTGCGGCAGGCTTCGCCATCGACCAGCTTGTATTGAATCTGACGCATCATACCGTTCATATACAGAGCTCCGTCTTTATTTTCAATAACAGGAAATCTTCTGCAGAAATTATTTTCTATAATACTCATTTCGTCAAAACCTCTAAAGCCTTGATATGCAGTCGCATCAGCAACTTCATCCGGCTGCGGCAAATATACCTGGCTCATAGATTTGCCGTTATTGCTTGAATAACCTATAAGCTTCATCTGATTGCCCATTTCATCCGCCTTAAGATATACAAAAATCTCAGGATAATTGTCACCATTTAAATCGCCGATTTCCGCACCAGTCACATGATAGCCTTTAATATCATGCTTTTCTCTAAACTTATTATCATTAAATTCAAAAATCAGCTGATTATTTTTCTCCTTAACAGAATAATCAACATCATTCCACTCAAAATCTTTTTCAAAACTGCTTTCTACATTAGGCTTCAATAATCTTACCGGTTTGGAAAAAGTTACATTATCATTAGCAGCAGCTGCGGAAAATATACCTAATGCCATAACAGCAGTTAAAGCCAATACTTTCTTTTTCATAAAATCGCCTCCAGCTAAGTAATTTTTTACCGCCACACTCAATCTTTGTATATCATTCCATAAGTTTAGAAAATATCCTTCTGCCTAAGGACAGTTCGAAAAAAATTCACATATAAAGTTCTATTTACGCCATCGTTACCAATGCAATATTTCATGCAGGCCCCACATTACTAATCCGGCAGCAACTGCATCACTGTTCATCCGCTCATATTTATCATTTAAATGTATGCGCACACTGCCCCAATTAATTCCGTGTGCTTTGCAAATTTCTTTATAGGGCTTACCATTTTTCTGCATACGGAAAATATCTGTAAAATCACCGCCAATACTTTCGGCAATATATTTGGCAACAATATAATCTTCCAAGGTCATCCCGGCATGACAGGCGCGGTCAAAATCATGTCTGTCTGCCCGCAATACATCGCGCACGATATCACCGCAGTTTTTATGTTTTTCGTGATGTACTTGTTTAGCATGTTTTACCGGCGGCTTAGGGTCATTCTTTGGCTTAGCATCTGTAGGTGCAGCAAAAATACTGCTTCCTATTAACAAACATAACAGCAACGCCATCGTTTTCTTTTCTAAATCATGTACCATCATTTTATTTCCCTCCTCTACGCCATTGTAAACAAAATAATCTAAGTTAATATTATCTGTCTGATACGTTTTTTCCTGCTTTTCTAAGTATTTCACAAATCATTCATTGGACTTTGAAGACTAATCCTGCTACGCTTATAGCAGAAAATGTTACAGAGGTGATAATAATGGCTTATACAATCGGACAGGCTGCTCAAAAAGCCAATCTCTCTCCTTCTGCCCTTCGGTATTATGATAAGGAAGGCCTGCTGCCTTTTCTTTTACGTTCAGAAAACGGTATACGTATGTTTACCGATACAGATTTAGAAATTTTAACTATAATCGACTGTCTGAAAAAAACTGGTATGTCCATTAAAGAAATAAAATACTTTATGGAATTAGCTTCCCAAGGCGACAGCACAATATCTGAGCGTCTGGCTCTCGTTCAGCAGCGGCAAAAAACAGTACAAAAACAAATCGAACAGCTTCAGCAAACCTTAAAAATTTTGGACTACAAGGTATGGTACTATGAAACAGCTGCCAAAGCGGGGTCATGTAAAGTTCATGAATCATATGCAATAGAAGATATACCCCAAAAATATCATAGTGTTTATAAAAAACTTAAAGGTAAGTAAAGAGATAACAGCCAATAGCTAAAAAGTATTGACTTTTAATTTTAAACCCTGTATAATACTCTTTGTATTCGGGGCGTGGCTCAGTTTGGTAGAGCACCTGCCTTGGGAGCAGGGGGTCGCAGGTTCAAATCCTGCCGCTCCGACCAGACTTACAATTATAAATTGCGGGTGTAGTTTAGTGGTAAAACCTCAGCCTTCCAAGCTGATGTTGTGGGTTCGATTCCCATCGCCCGCTCCATTTCATGGTTCAGTAGCTCAGTTGGATAGAGCAACGGCCTTCTAAGCCGTGGGTCGGGGGTTCGAATCCCTCCTGGATCACCATTAAAAATAAAGGCACAGACTTGTTTCTGTGCCTTTTCTTTTTGTTCTGTACCAACAAAACCGCCGGTCAACTGTACCAACCATGTACCAACCAATAATTTACTAATTCACCAACTATATGTGGCCCAAACGGCAGCCTCTTTATCCCGCCAGTCATAATCTACCCGCGCGCCTACGTACTGACCTTTTTCGGTAATTCTTCTTTTAATACCGTAGCTGATACCAGAGATATGACTGCCGCTTTCCTGATCAAGCTTCAGACCGACTTCGTGCTGTACTTTAGGAGCGGCATATATGTGGTATTGCTTCAGCTCTATAGGAGTATCTTCCGGAAGTTTGGATAAATTATTGTCAGACACTACCGGCGCAAAGTCGCTGCCCTGCTGCTGTCGCTGCTGTTCGGCTACCTGCTGGACGGTACCGACCGTAGCAGACACACTGCCTGCGGGCTTTGCATCCTGGACTTTATCATGGATAATTTTACTCTGTTCATCCGAAAGGCTGACACCAGCACTACCAGCAGCTTTTTTTATTTGGTCAGTACTCTGCAGCTGTTCGGATTTTATGATTGGAGTTTTTTCTGCAGGTTTTAATACATCATATATGCAATAGCCAGCAACTCCAATAATACAAGCGATAATGAAATACTTACAAATTTTATATTTTCTCTCAACATCCATAACGTCCTCCTAAACAGAAAAAAATCCCTAAGCCAATAATGACTTAGGGATTTCTTTTTTATTTTAGAATAAATTTTTGATGTAGCCGATTAGCTTGTCAATTCCGGCAATGGCCAAAATACCGATGCAGGCATACAGAAAACGTTTTCCATACTTGCCGAGCTTCTCGGTTAAAGTACGGTCAAGCTCTTTGATTTTCTCAATTTCATCAGAAAATTTACCAAGATACTTGCGGATTTTTTCTTTCAGTTCCGCTTTTTCTTCATCACCAAGTAATTCTACATCAGCTCTCAGCTGTTTCATAGCAGCCTCAATGTTTTGTAAATCTCTTTCAACTTTTTCTTTTGCAGTCATAGTCATTTTTATCATCCTTTCAAATTATTGTTATCTGCCGTTACCAGCTTCACCATAAGGCGGTATTCCGTATGGTGTAGTCAAATCAATACCCGCAACATAGTTATATGTAATGGTAGCTCTGTTGGCATATCCTGCAGCATATTGTTCTTCGACACCAGCGGAACGATAGTATTGCGTCATGAATAAATCTCGCAGCACTACCAAGCTTCGCAGGTTATTAGTATTGCATCTGTTCCGCAAGAACTGGTAAACAACGCTGTGACTGGTCGGACACCAAATACCGGCGTAAATAAGGCAGCGAGTATCATCCAAATCAGGTACTTGCTGCAAAGTGTCTACGTAAGTCAAGCAATCGCCTGCCAAAATCATCTGCTGCGCAGTTTTACCTTGTTCACTACCGATTAAAGCTTTAAGCTGCCCCAGTTCGCCGCTGTTCACAATGTCAGAATAAGACCTTCCAATAAACTGCTGGCCACCGTCAATGTAACTTAACAAAGTATTGCCTCTGCTACCTTCCCATTGAGAGCAGCCCATGCTTGGATAATCACCGGCAGTACTGCAGCTAACCGCATCAAACGGACCTTCAACGCCGGTAGTAATAATGCCTTTTGCAATTTCTTCAGCTAAAATTTTACGCATATCCATTTTCTCTTATCTCCTTTTCAGTTCTCCTTCTTCTGCTTTTTCCGTCAGCCGTGCTAATGCGTTCCGGATAACATCCGGTATGTACTGACCGTAACCGGCACGGTCAATATTCTCAATAATGCTGCCAGCTTCATTGAGCGCATAAGCACAGATTGCCATCTGCCGAAGGATATGCATATTCATGGCTGTATCAATGATATTGCATAAAGCAACAACAGCAAAAATTACAAACTTCTTTAAAATTCCTCGGAAGCCGGTAGAGCTGTCCCACTGCCCAGTTTTAAAAGCGGTAAACATACCTGTTGCATAATCGATAATGCTCAAAGCAATTAATGCATAAATCATCTTGTCCATGCCACCAACAGCCAGGCTGAAGAAAAGACCGATTACTGCTCCAATGCTCATAAGATACTGTTCTGCCCCTGTCGGTTTCAGCTGCAGAAGAAAATCAAGTACACTGTCTTTTATTTGTAAAAAAATGTTCATGGGCGAACCTCCAATAAAATCGTGTCCAGATCTTCTTTAAACTTTGCCGCTTCTACTTTTTCCTTAGCTGTACGGTACGCAATGTGTAGTTTGTTACTTCTAAACGCCACGGCTGCAATAACTGCTTTTAAGTCAGCTGCTGTTACAGTAGCTGTGCCATTATCAGCTAAAGTCCACTCGATTGTTGCTTCTTCGCCTTGCAGTTCCAAAGCAATAATAGCAGCGTTAATTCTATCTCTCGCTTTTTCATCATAGTCGTAACTATTTCCATTATATTCGATAGGCAAAACCTCTGCTGTATCTCTTTGCGTTTTTAGTTCTACCAACTTAGATGTTTTCAACTCGGCAAGTGTAGGTTTGGCTATTTCTTCTACTTCAAAGTATTCGCCTTTGTCTGTAATAACAGCTCTGTTGGTATTGCACCATTCAGCAGCTGTACGATACTGCTCAGTATCATAAACAGTAGAATGACTACCATCTTCATTTTGAATAACTATTTTTTCAATTTTTCTACCTATCATTTATACCACCCCTTCACTTCCCAAGCATATCCAGCAGGATCAGTTCCTCCTAAAATTTTTATTTGTGTTGTACTGATTTTTTGAGCTACATATTGATATTCACCAATGCCATTATCAAAAGCATTTGCAAAATATTTTGTATTTATCATAGGCACCAACAATGTTACATCTCTCCCACTTGTGCTACTGTTACCCGTTCCACCTTGTTCAACCCAGCCATTTGAATATTTAAAATAATAGCTCATTTCATTTTTATAACTTTCAATAATTGTATTTACTGCATTCCACCCAATCCATGTTTGTGTTGACGGCTTATAACTTCCAATGTATTCGACAGGGACAGTACTGTTTGAATTGTTGGGTATCAATCTAAAAACAATATTATAAATATTGTCTGTGCCTTTTTGAATAATTAAAGTGCCATTTTTAACTGGAATATCAAGGTTTGGTGTGTAATAAGTACCGGGAGTAGACGCAACATTGAATACTAACATAGAATTGAATGGCATAGCATTAGCTATATCTTGAAATGTAACTGTTGATGGCTCTAGACCAAGTTGAGCTAAAGAGTTATAAAACTTCATATTTAAATCAACATTGCCATTGGAAGCATTAATCCCATTTACACTTACAACATATTGTTTCCAACCTAAAAATTCAGCATTATATTTATCATAAATAGCATTGTATTTTAGGCTACCTACATTTTTATTAGCTGGAATCAGTTGAATATCTGTTGCATAATTGGCGTCCACACTTCTTGTTACGATAATTGTTCCCGATGTCGGTAATTCAAGATTAGGTGTATATATTGCACTACTACTCGATGGATTGGCGTGAAAAATCAATACAGAAGAAACAGGAAGTGCATCTATAATTTCTTGCCACGTGGTTTCTTTGGTTAATCTTAATTGTGTAAGAGAATTATAAAATTGCATCTTCAAATCAATATTATTATTTTCATCAGGTTTTATGCCATTGATAGTTTCAACTACCTGCTTGTATGTACCATTACCAAATAAAGCTTTATTTTGATCCCCTGCTTGCGGTGCTGGTACAAAACCACGTTTCCCTGCTTTGCTGCCTGTAGCACCAGTCATATCATAATGTGCTGTTTCATCTGCATTATGTTGATTAAAGGCTTGTTCATGCGCCGCTGCATTCTCATTATGCTCATCAATCTGCAGCTGTACATAACCCATAGTAGCCAATGCACCCGGATCAATTTCAACATTTATCTGCTCAGTATCGCTTACTGCGATATTTACAGAAAATTCCTGACTGATTACTGTGCTGCCGCCTTCTGCAGGAAGATAATCCGGTGCGCCGTCTGTAGTGTACGCATATAAAATCTCGCCGTCATCCGGATCCTGTGCAAACACGCCAAGCTCTCGAACATAATAACCGGCTTCTAAGCCAATATTACTTATGGTGGCACTGATTTTACAGTAGTCACCATTCGGTTCCCTGCCCCCAATGCCGAGATTTTGTTCCGGCTTAATCAGGTCTGTTAATTTTCGTATATCTGTTTCTTCAGGTAATGTTCCTGAGCCGAGCTTTAACTTGGTAATATTCAGAACTTCACCAGCTTGTACTTTGGACTGTAAAGCAATGCCCTTATCTGTCATAACTAAACCGTTCCAGTTTGCCATTATTTAATTTCCACCTTTCTGTGATAGTATTTTCCAAGGCCAATAAACTGTTTGCCGCTGATATCATATGCCTTGAATTTTGCAGGATATATTTCCACTGTTTTATGCTGTGATATGACTAACCCTAAAACAAGGCTGCCGTATACTTCCCTATAGAAGCTAACATCATCCAACCAGCTACGAGTATTTTTTGTAACCTGGACTGTATCATTTAGATTTTCAATCACTTCTATATCCGGTACTGGTTCCGTGATAAGCCGTATTCTAAAATGGTAAGGTTCGCCGCCATACTCAAACCATTCGACAACTTTACCGGATTGAAATACAGCACTTATGACCTTTTCAACCGCTGCCGGAGTGCCTCTTATTTTATGATCTGAAATTGAATTTCTGATCAGCTTGATTTTTTTACTTCTGCTGTAAGTATCTAAATAAGCATCAACATGCCACTGCCATGCCAGCTCATCTAATAAATCATCTGGTAGGTATTCTAAATTTGGCAGCAATAAGATCATTTTGATTAGATTGCCGCTTGTTACAGTTACCTGATTCATTATTTCCGAAAAAGCCTGTATATTTTCGTCATGATTAATGCTATTGGGTACTGTGTCTAAAAAATTACTCATTTTCGATGCCTCCAAGCTTTACATCTACTGCAGATTCCTGAGCAATCTGAGTAATTTCTAAAACTGTATATTCTGGTTCAGCAACAATAACTCGCTTAGCTCCTGCTCCAACCATTCTGGCGATAAGTTCAGACGGATTAATATCTCTGCCTAATTTTTCTTTTTGCCATTCTTTGAATTCTTCCACTGCCTTATTAACATTTTCCTGAATAACATTAGCCTGGCTGTTATCATCTTTAGAAATGTAATAAGTAACATCGATGTTATATGGTACTGCTGTAGGTGCAATAACATTAACTTTATCTGTCAGCGGCCGTACCTTTCTGTCATTCACGGCTTCTTCAACAATATCCAGCAATTCTGATTCAGGAATTTTACCTCCTGTTTCTAAAGGTGTGATTTGAACCGTACCAGGTTCCGGCGAGAATACAGCAACATCACTGATTAATGCCGATGCTCTTTTAGCAAAATATTGATATGCTCCATCAGGCCCAGCCACGCTAAAACTCTCTGGTGCCTGGTGAATAGCTTCCCGGTAACTGTCATCATTTTCAACATCTGCGCCACCAGCAGAAACAGTTTTATTGGTAATGCTGGCCACAAAAGGAACTGGATCAACAATAACATTAATCTGATTTTCGCTGAAATCGTTACCGATTATACCCGTCTGCAGGCAAGTTGCAGCAGCTTCGATATTAGTTTCTCCCGGCTGAATAATTTGAAGCTCATCAATTGCAAAATAAATATCTGTATTACCATTTACGGCAATTCGAGTACCAGCCGGTATGATAACTGCTGAATTCTGCTGAGCAGACAAGGTAATTACCATTGTTGTTTTAGCTGCCGATGCAGCTAATCTGTCGGTACCGACTAAAGCACCTAAGTGATCAAGATTATTACCTACTGCATATCGCAGCAAATTCTGTTTACCGGTTTCATTAATGTTATTCATCAATAAAACTACTATGTGTGTAATACACATTAAAAAAAGCCTAACCGGATCACCTTGTGCTAAGGTTCTACCAGTCAGACTTGTATATAAATCAAAGATAGTTTTTTGTATTTCTGTCGCATCACTGCTTACAAAAATAATTTCAGGTAAATTATTGAGCGGCCGCACTTATATTCACCCTCACTTTCAATTCAACAACGCCATCAATACCATTGCTAAAAATAATTTCTTTAACCGCTGCTCGTGGCTCATTTTCTTTTATGGCCATAAACACTTCATTGGTTATTTTGGCTTTTACAGCATTTACAGGCATATCTATAAAGCTGGCATCAATACCAAAATCACGCATCAACGGTACTGAAAACTTTGTTGTTGATAAAATAGTTTTTACATTTTGAATAATTTCCTCAATTTCTGTAGCAGGCGCAAAATTTATTTGTTTTAAATTATCATTTGATATCAAAACTTCCATTTCATACCTCCTTCTCTTTTACATATTCAGTCAAAGATAAACTTACTTCTGCAGCGATAATTTCACCGTCTGCTTCAGTATGTAAAACAGTTTCAGAAATTGATGTAATTACCCAATAGTTATCATTAATTGGTTTTTGATTGATGATGATCGGAAAATATTCTCCCTCATCACACCACTTCTTTAACGTTTCTATTTCTTCTTCCGGGCTTATTCCTAAATCTTTTCTGAGCAGCATTTTAAAACTTATGTTTTCCAGATCACTGCCTAAAAATTCCAGTTTAGGTTTTTGGCCGATAATATCATGCGTACCCCATTTACTTTTAATGTTCCGATTATAATCGCTAAATGTCCGTAAATATTTTGAAGAAACAATAAACGGAATTCCATTTATACTACCTACATAAGCCATCTCAGCCTCCTATAAATACATTGTCACTACCTTCAGCAACACTGCCACCACAGCTTACAGGATCACCTACACGGCCAGCTGCTTTTCCATTAATAAATACACTGCCACTACCGGCGGCAATTACACCACTGTGTGATGGATGTACAATGCATCCATGCGGTGAATAGCTGTCGCCTACGCGGCCAGCGCCTTTACCATTGATAAATACATCATTACTGGCTGAGATTAAAGCAGTAGAACCGCAGGCATCATGCCCGGTATCTTTATCTCCTAATCTTGTAGCATTTGGCATCGTATCACCTAATTTATATCGACTCTGGGAGCCGTTATTTTTATAGCAGATGCTGCATTTATTTCAATGATGCCATTTTCATACTTAATGAAACTGCCATCTGGAAAATTAATTGCTGTAACAGCTGCTGAATTCTGTACCGGCTTATCAACTTCCGTATATACTTCTCCAATCACATAGCCCTGTGCAAGTCCGTTGCCGCTTGGATTAGGAAGGAAAATACAAAGTACAACACTTCCGATACTTGGCATTTTATAGCTTTTTACATCTTTAGCTGATAACATCACCAGCTGCAGATCATCTGATACCATATTATCCTTATCCATGTATGCTACTTTAACAGTAGCATTTTTTGCATTTATACTACTTACTTTACCTATTCTGATTATATTTTTAATAACATTTACATTAATATCCATTCAAACATCTCCTGATGTTACAGCTCATCTTATAACCACTGCCGATCTGATGATTAATACTTGTAATAATGTATTTGCCATCAAATTGGCCATACCCCAATACATTAATAGTCATACCGGCGTAGAAATCTAAATTACCTGCAGCTGTAAAACTGCCGGTTGTTTCTTCACGGTTCTTGTTGCGCAGTGCTTTTTTAGTAAAGCGGATTGCTTCTGCTATGCTGGAAACCTGTTCATTTAATTCCAGAGTTTTAAGTTCCGTTTTGTCCGGGATCTTAAATGTATACTCAATAGTATTGTTGGTTTTACTGTCAGTATATTTCAGATGAGCGGCTGAATATATATCTCTTAATTTAGTTCTAAACCGATAACTTCCCAATACAGGGATATACTGCATTCCTGTGATCGGCTGTAATACTTCGTAATGCTGTGGTAGTACAGTAAATAATGCATCAGCACTTTCAAACTTTGCTTCGTCAAAAATCACTAATTTATTATTCTGCACTTTAATGGCCAGCCCATAAGAATTACATAACCGCATCATAAACTTCAGATCTGATTCCTCAGTCTGTTCAATGCGGTTGATCACAGGATTTTCTTCAGTATCAAAAAATAACTCTAAAGCAGCAGACCTGGCAATATCATTAGATATTGTTTTAAGTTCAGCTTTTTCCCAGCTGCGGCTTTTTTCTACTTCCCTCAGATCATTATCATATGGTACAGAAACGGCCTTAATATTGACCGTGGAAGGTGGAGATGCAGATTCAATTTCGTCAATTTCAAAAATTCCTAAATCTTTAACAGAACTTCCCTGCCAGTTTTCAGCAATTATTTTTACATTCAATTTAGCACCTTTTGATGGAAACCAGGCTGACTGCCATAAATGCTGCCTATCTTCCAGAGTAAGCTGCAGATCATCAGCTTTATTTGACATGTTATCTGTATAACTCACACTAAGCAGATATTCTGATAATGCAGCTGAAATATTTTTGTTATTGTAAAATACTTCAACATTAACTCTTCTTGCTTTCATTACCTTTCCCATGGCGGCAGATTGTTAGTAACCGGAGCTTCATATACCGGAATATTTAATGTTATTCCTGCAGGGAAAATAACAATATCTTTATACTGCTGATTAGCATTGATCAGAGCGTTTATTGCATATTCTGTACCAAACAGCTTATAAGCAATACTGTCCCACATGTCACCCTGAACAGTCGAATATGTTTGCATTTCTCCACCTTCCTTTCTTAATTTTATTGAAATGATAACCTACGCTGCTGATTTTCATAATCAGCTAAGATCCGCTGCAGATCGGCAATGAATTCATCTTTGGCAGTCTGTAATACTTGCAGCAGTTTATCATTATCTGGAGTTCCTGTAACAGTAATTTGCGGTGAAAACGGAGCATTTATTTGAATACTGCTGCTACCAATGCCTAATGGATTACCCATAATTTTATTGGTTTCAGCCAGTAAGCCGATGTTTCTTGCAGTTGGTGTATGTGGTATAGCACTTTCACCGGAATTTTCTGCAAAAGTAGTTAAAAACGCACCTTTACCATAAATACCGCCTGCAGCATTTTCAGCTACTTCAACACTGCCGCTGCTACCTTTTACATAATTAATAGTGGCTGTGATCGGATTGCTTAAAAAGCTTTTGACATTATTCCATTTGGTTGTGATCCAGCCGGTAATGTCATCAATTTTAGTTTCAATCTGATCACCAAACTCATCAACAGTGTTTGCTGCGCTTCCCCAAGCTTCAGAAGCATAATTTTTCAAATTTTCCCAGTTATTATATAAAGCTATACCTGCAGCTGTAACTCCACCAATGGCCAGCGGAATCCAGCCTATTGTTGCAATAAGCGGCACCAATGCCCCCACTGCCAAAGCTGTTGCTGCCGCTCCTAAGCCTAACAAAGCCGGTACTGCTACAGTTTGGATAGTGTCGGAATTATTGACCATCCAGGCAGCTAAGTCTTTCATGATCGGCAATGTTTTCTGGCCAAGCGGACCAACAATACTTACTTCTGCTTGCCTGCCAATAAAATCAAGAGCCTGCCCAAAGGATGTTATTTTATCAATCTGCATCTGGTTGATAACCTGGTTATTCATGTCTACGGAGTTATTTAGCTTTGCCAGTGCTAATACACCTTTTTCGCCTAAATCTTCCCACATAGTACCGAATAAGTTTACACCTGCAATATTCCTTGCTACAGGATCTTCCATCTTACTTAATGCAGCGATCGTTTCATTAAATGCTTTTTGAGCAGAAACACCACCTGCAGCAAATTTACTTGCCATAAGATCAGCATTTAAGCCAATAGCACTGAAGCCTTCCGCTGTTGTTTTGCTACCGTCTTTTACTCTGATGTTAAACTCTTTGATCGCATCACCGACTTTATCAACACTAAAAGCACCCTGATCAGCTCCATTAATCAAAATTTCTGTAAATTGTTCAGCAGTAAATCCAAGCTGATTAAACTGCACAGCATATTCATTAAGTGTATCGGCTAAATCACCGTTTTTATTAGCTCCGTTTTGAGCGCCTACAGCGATAAGGTTATATGCCTGCTCTGCGTTGATACCGAAATTTTTCATCAAGCTGCTGGCAGCTCTTACAGACTCATTTACATCAATATCGAATGCATCACGGATGAGCAATGCACCTTTAGATGCGTTCTCTAATTCCTGCCCTGTCAGTTTGGTCTGCTGGTATATCAGTTTCATTGAAGAAGCAATATCTTCATAATCTTGGCCAGCTCCTGAAGCGTATACATTTAGCAATGTCTGCTGGAATTTCTGCAGCTCTTCATCACTTGCTCCGGTTGCAGTCTGTAAATTGCCTAAAGCCTGCTGCAGCATGTCAAGACTGCTGCCTACTTTTGCCGCTGCCACACCTAAAAAGCCGATACCTGCACCTGCTGAAAGCATTCCAGACAGCTTGCTTTTCATCATGCCGCTTGCAGTGCCAGCTAATGTACTGGATTCAGCTAAGCCTTCATAAGCAGCTTTTTCGGCTTCTAATGCTTCAGTCAATGACTGGTGCTGGTTTTCATACTTTCTAACGGCAGAAATTGAAGTTGTATACTCTTTTTTCAGATCAGCAGATTCAGCTTTTAAGCTTTTAGTTTCATTTTTTGCCGCTGCCAGGTAATTTTTTAAGCCTGCCTGCGCAGACCTTTCCTGATTAATGGCCGCAGTTAAACTTTTCTGCTGATTTTTATAGTCATTTACTTCGATGTTTCCGCTTTGATAGGCATCTTTCAATGCGTTAAGGCTGTTTTTGTAAGATGTAATTCTGCTTTTAGATTCATCAATAGAACGCTGCAGATCTTCCTGTAATGCAATATTATCGGCAATTTTGCTTTGTAATTGCTGATTTTTTTGGTTATATTCAGCAACTGCGGCGCTATTATCTGTATAACCTTTATCAAGTTCATCCAGTTTGCCTTGCAACATATTAATGCGTTTTTCAGACAATTGCATTTCTGCTCTTGTCTGCTGAAAAGATGATAACAAGCCGCTGCCGATAATACCATTGATGTTAAATGAATACTCAAATTCTTTACCTGCCACTTGCTTTTCTCCTTTCAATACAAATTTGATACCACATTAAAAACTCATCAATAGTCATATCAAGAAAAAATGACACAGGCGTATGGGTTTCCTGTGTCATGAAAATAGCACTATTGATTATAAGTTTCTGGAAGCTTACTTCTTGTTGATGTTGTCGGGTACTGGCAAGCCGTTTAAGAACTTTGACGTTAAAGCAATGATTTTTACAGCATCAGCTGCTGGCAGATCTAACATAAAGCTATCACCTACGCCACAAGCTTTAGCAGCAATGATATAAATAAAATCCAGACTGTTTGTTACATCAATTACAGCCGTATTTTTAAGCCGGGCAATTCTTTCCGCATAAAGAAGATCATTACCGGTAAGTTTGTCAAAATCAAAGATGAGTTCAGCAATACTTTGATCGCCGATTGTAACTTGTTTTTTAAATTTATATTTGTACATTTTATCACACCTTATTCTAAGCCAAGATTTTTACGAATATCGGCTGCATAATCAGTACCATTCAAAACATATTTATTATTGAATTTATCAACTTCGATAACTTCCTTGCCGTCTAAAGAAATTTTGATATAAGTAACCTCAATTTCAAGACTGGTCCCCATTGCTGTAGCAGCTTCAAGTTTACCTAAGTCAAGATTTTTTGAACGACCCTGAACAACGATTTTCACAGCTTTCTGTGTTGCAATTGCCTGAGTTTTATCCCAGTTTTGCAGGTTACCACGCAGATCAAGAGTAAGGCCGTTAGGTGTTACCAGATCAATAAGACTTTCAACAATTGCTTGCCATGTCAAAGTCATAGTAATAGAACCAAAATGACCAACAACAGGCGCATCAATCTCACCAGCAATACCAGTTCCTTTGACCGTGTTAGTCATGGCCTGTAAGTTCGGCAAAGTAACATCAACAATACCTAACAAACGGCCGTTATTGTTGTTATTTTGGTATACTTCAAAATCGGTAAGTGTTTCAGGAATAATACCTAAAGTACTCATTCTGATATCCTCCTACTTAATTAAATAAATTTTCAAAAGCATTGGTATCAAATTCCAATTCATTTTGAATTTCGCGCATCGGCACAGGCGGTGTATAGTAAGTGTGGAATTTAATCCTACCATCGATAAGGCTGGTAGTAGGATTATCTTCCTCACGGAATTCAATACGGCCGCCGAGCAATACGCCTGCAGAAACAAGACCATTCAGACGGATATTTTCACTGTCAACAATGGCATCAATATTTCTGCGGATCATAGGATCATCAACTTTCTGCCAGAATGTCAAAATGAATGTCTGACGATGCCAGTTAAACATTCGGCGCAATGCAATGAAGCTGTCCTTCGGATCTGTATTGGCAGGATAACAGCCGGTACGGTTGCCCCACAGCTTCCAGCCGCCGATGAAGTTTAATCCTGTCACAATACCCTGACCGTTCAGATAATTTGCTTCTTCTAAGCCGATGATCACTTCACTGCCATCTTCCAGACACAACCCTGTAGCCTGCATATTCTCATTAGAAGGAGATTTGTACGGAATGTTACCATTAGCAGCATCAGTATTGGCTAATACGCCGATAAGCTGCGTAGACATATAGAAAATATCATTACCGTTTCTTACTTTTGGCCAGCATACAACCTGATTTACATCGGTGTAATTATTTTGATTTTTCCAGTTTGGAACATCGGAATACTTAGTTACGGTATCTGTAGTTACATCGGTAAGGCAGATCGCAGTAAACAAGCCGTTAATAGACATTGTTTTTGCCTTCATAACGCTCGCTACTTCTGGATTATGGGACCAGCCAGGAGCTGCAATTGTACCGGGAACCAAACCATACAACGGATATACATCGTTGATAGCTTCAAGTCCCTCTTTGCTGCCGGTGCTGGCATCGATACCACCGATAATATCATCCGCGGTAACTGCAGTCGGATCAAGTTTATCATAATCAACATAGATTGTACTTGCCTCGGCCAGCTGTCCTTCCGGTAAAATAGTAATATTCAAAACGCCATCATCATCATAGATGGCTTCATAATCAGTGCCTTCGGTTAAAGCCTGACCAGCAGAAGCAGCTTTGACTTTAAGGCTACTTAAAATAACAGGATCAGTGATTTTTACCAGCTTATCTACAACAGTAAGTTCGCTGTCAGCAACATTTTCCTTGTGCTGTGCTGGATCCAAAACATTGATAAATACAATGGGCGCACAATTAAATAAACTAAATGCTGCATAGATCACTTCATTAAGGCTGTAGTTTTCCCAATCGGAGGAAAAACCTATTTTCTGAACAGCTTCTGCATAGGTATAACATAATACCGGCTTGTTTACTTTTGCCGGATCAGTTGCCAGATGCACCGGAGCAGTGCCGACAACTACGGGTAATCCTGCTTCTGTATTTACTGCTGGTACTAAACTGGTAGCAACCTCACTGACAGTTATGCCATGTTCATATGCCATATTATTTACCTCCTAACGCTTGATTATAGTACTTATTTAAAATAGTACCTTTGGTTTGAATATCTTTTCTTGCCTGCTCTAACTGGCTGACAGGCACAAACAGTTTATTCAATACCGGGCAAGCAGCAATCTCAGCTTTAACGCTTTCAGGATAACCGCCTTTAAAAACTGTATATTGAATAATGGATCTGTTTTTGCGAGTAGGACCTACATAAATAATTCTTGCAGGTGCTACTGCTTTAGTATCTTTTTTGATTGCCATATTTACACCTCCGGATTAAGACTTGCAATATTAAATGTAACAGTAATTTGGGCAAAATATTTAGGATAAGGTTGTTCTTCGTCAAAATTCCATTTAACAGGTAATAATCTTGGGAATCCTGCAATAGCATTTTCTTTTACTAACAGCTGCCGAATTCTCTCAACAATGTTATAGATGCTTTTCCAGCCTTCATCGTCAACATCTTCTACACCTACAAGAATTCTTACATCTGCTGTTGAAAGTATTCCTTTATCATTTTCACTCTTACCAGTCAGGCATTGAACTAATACCAACGGTATTTTGTTAGCATCCTTGCTTTTTCGCACTTCTGGATAAGCTCTCATGACCTTTATTTTTTCATTTTTACCATTGGTTTTATAGGTAAATTCTTTTAAATTTTCCTCCAAATACTCTGCTACTGAATCAATTAAATATAATGGTGTCAGCATTATCTTACATATCCTTTCAGATAAGCATTAACTTCATGAGTAAATGCATCATTAAGTTCTTTTTCAGCGATCGGATCAATATATTCACGGACACTTTTATTGCCTAACATGCTTGGCACAGAAGGGCCAACCAATTCTTTTACAGGCAAAGAGCTTTTGCCTACTCTTTCAACAACTGCTTTATGTCCTGAACGAAATTTAGTAAAAAAGCCTCTTTGAATATATCCACCTGTACTGCTCTTTTTAACCTGAGCAAAAATACCATCCTTAGGTTTTTGGCCTGTCTGGCTTGGATTGATTCTAAAATAACTTAATGCTCTGCTTCTGCCCCTTGAAAAAACACTCCCCTGCAAAATACTTGCAGTAGATTTTTTTACTTTGATTGTTTCATCAACGCGATTTGCTGAAATATAATATTCAGCCGTAACTTTTTTTACAGCATTAGTTTTAGCTTTAATGATAGCACGGTTAATAGCTCTGGCAGCTGCTTTATTAACAGCCCCTGGCATTCCAGCTAACGCTTGTTCAGCTAATTCCATATCTTCTTTATTGATGCTGATCATGTTTCATTAGATCCTAACCTGATTGTTAATAATCCCCTGGCATTTTGGCAGGATAAAACTTCATAATCTTTACCATCAACAGAAAAACGCTGCCCCCTAAAGGGAACAGCGTTAATTTCTTTTTCTGATACATTTACCATTATGTTGTCAGCATACATTTCTACAAAATCACCGCTGACGGTAAATTTATCGTTTGATATGATATTTTGTACAACTGCTGTACATTTCTGTCCATTAAGATCATGAATTCCAGCAAATTCATCAAGCGATAAAATGCTGTTTTGCATATCCTCCTGCAGAATGTCATCAAAGATCATTTTTCAATACCAGTTTCTGGATTTACTTCCGGCAGTTCAGCATCTTCTTCAGCATCTTCAAGATTTTCGCCTCTTTCAATCAAAGCATCTGTGATCACATCCATAATGGCATCTTTTGTTTTTGCGCTGCCGAGATCAATTTCCTGTTCTTCAGCAAATGCTTTCAATTCCTTTACTGTCATTTTATCTAAGTCAATGCCATCTTCAGGAATTTCATCTACGCCTTCTACACCTTTCGGTAATTCTGTTAAAGGTTTGTAGATCACAGAAAATTCTTTAGGAGCCGCTTTTGCAAGTTTTTCAGCTTCTTCAATAGGCATTTCAACAATGCTGCCAGCTTTATAAAGCTGGCCATTGTATCTCAAACTAAATTTTTCAACTCTTAATTGAACCATTTTAAGCCTCCATAATTAAGATTTTACTTTGATGCAACCAAAGTCATCTACATACTCAGGCAGCAACAAGCAACGAGATGCCAAACGCAGGCTGCTCACATCATTTTCAATATCTGTAGTGATTTTGGGAATATGTTTACCTTCATAGGTATGCAATTGGCGATCACTTTCTTCCAGCTGAGAAATAGCACCGTAATAGCGTTTACCTCTGCCGGAAACACCCATTACAAAGATATCTTCAGGAATATAGGATTTTAAGCTACCATCAAAATCAAGATAAGTTGCATTATACGCATAAAGTTCCAGGTTAAATTCTGCCCAGTAACCTACGCGCACAACTTCCGGCCGAACAATACGAGGCTGAATGCTCATAATCGCCAGATTATCACGGCTGGGAACCATCAATTTATCAGCGATTTTTTGATTGTTAATAATATAGTCAGCAACTTTACGAGTCATAATTGCTACATCCGGTACCATACCAGTAGCAGCACTGATTTTCAAAGACATATCGCCTACATTTTCGCGGATTTTTGCTGTTTCAGTATCCCAATTGTCTGCACCAGATAAGGTAACTTTGTTTTCAAAGCCATCTAAAACAAAAGTATCAATTTTTTCAGTTTTACCGTCATCAGCATAACCATGGATTTCACATTCACCAGTAGTCAAAAGCTGTGCTGCCATCCATTCCTGACGGCGAATATTCATATCCATCAGTTCAGCAATATCCCTTGCTCGCATTTCCATTGCTCTTTCTTCAGGTGTTTTCTGGCTGTAGATATCTTCACCAAAGCCACGCATTGCAACATCACTTAAAGTAATGTTGCGTTTTGGTGCCATGATTGGCGGTTTATATTCATGCAACACAGAACCCTCACGGCGCATATTAACACCTTTGCCGCCGGGAGTGATAAACGGAGCCATCATACGGCTGCCTTTACGATATTCAACCTGGAAACTTTCAGTCAGGAAAGTAGTTTCATGTGGAAAAAAAGTATCTACCAGCAAGGTAGTAGGTAAAATCTGACGGTTAATAGCCGCCAGCAAAGTTGTAGTTTGGTTGTAGTTCGGCATTAATTATTCCCCCTTTTCTTCACCATAAATACTGGTCAAATAAATACCAACAGCACGCAGTTCAGCTTCATGCGCAACTGCAGTATCATCAGATTGTTTAACAATAAGTGCTTCACGATTAAAAAGGCCGCGAGTATATACGGTGGCCACAACATCACTGCCAGTTAAGCTCACATCTTCTGCCAATACAACAGAAGCTTTTTCGCTGCCATCAGATAAGTCATTATCAACAATGGCATACTTATTTTCCAAGGTAACTAAACCCAAGAGTGTGCCTCTTTTAAGTTCTGCTGTAGTTCCCTTGATAGTAACATTTGCAGTTAATGCAGTTACAGCGGTACCACCAATAAGCTGATCATATTGTGTAGTTGCTACATTTTCAGCAATAGCCATATTATTTACCTCCCTTGCCGAGTACATTTTTTAAGCAATTTGCAAGTGCCAAAACTTCTTCATCCTGCGGATTAGTTACTTCTTTAGGATTACCTTTTACTTTGGCACTGCCACTTTCATCCAAATCATTAACAAGATTGCGCATAAAGTTCTGCGCATCGGCAATGCCATCTTTTTTAATGCGGTTAATCACACCTTCTACATCAGAAGCAGTTACCTCACCATTAGCAATTGCATCATCAATAATTTGGTCAATAACCTTATTGTTGCACTTCAAAGACAGCAAATTTGTAATACGCTCACGTTCATTTTTTGCGGCCTCTGTCGCAGTAATCGGTTCTTCCTTTTCATTGCTCAGCAAATTCATGATCTGCTGAAAAAAACTTTTCTTATTCGGCATTCTTTTGCCCTCCTTATTAATAATTTTCAGCATTTTATCCATGCTTTCAATACTGCCAAAATTGACCTGATTAATAACTAAATTACCTTTATCATCAATACCAGTAATGTAATTATCAGTATCAATCTCATCAACAAAGCCATAATTATATGCTTCATCAGCAGTTAAAATTGTTTCTTCATCCATCATTTTGGATAATTCTTTTTCAGTGATTTTATCTTTACATTTTTTCAAATATGTATTGATAATTGTTTGTTTTATAATGCCTAACGCCTGCTTGATTTTCTCAATCTCAGTTTCATCATAATACCCATACATTGCATTCATAGGATTATGAATAATAAACAAAGCATTTTTAGGCATTACAATTTTATCCGCTGCCATTGCAATAATAGTTGCTGCTGATGCTGCTACACCATCAATAGTTGCTTCCACGTTACCGGTATAACGCTTTAACTGGTTGTAAATAGCCTGCGCTGCAAAAACATCTCCACCCATACAATTAATACGGACTACGATGTCTTTGCCATTTAACACCTGTAAATCTTCTGCAAATTCTTTAGGCGTTACAGCTTCATCCCAGTATGCTTCGTCAGCAATTGGCTTATAGATGTATATCTCCGCTTTTTGACTTCCAATTTCATTTTTCACTTTCCAAAAGCGCATCATCTTTCTCCTTTCCTTCAGTATTTATTACCTGGATATTTTGTTTCTGCAACCCTGCTGCACTCCATTTTTCATTTTCCAAAGCCAGTGCATCTACATTATCTTCATAATCTGTACCAGTAAGTTCAGCAGCTTCTCTTTCATGAGTGCTTACGCCCATTGCAATTTTCATTTGTGCTGCCTGTACTTCTTTCACTGGATCAAGCAAACCATTAACAGGACCAAACCAGTCAGCTTTACTCCATGCTTTAGTAATTAATGGATCTGTTGCATATCCAGGTGCTTTAATTCGGCCAGTTGCAATTGCTTCTGCCAGCCACATTTCATATATAGGCTGACAAAAGTCACGAGCAAACCATACTCTGCGCTGCTTAAAAATTGCATAAGCCTGATTTAATGCTCCACGAGCAGCTGAATATGATGAGTTAAATTTCCCCATAATTACCTCTGCCGGTATATTTAATCCGGCACCAACCATCGTAATTAAAGTATTAACAAATGGCTCATATGTGGATATAGAACTCTTTGAATCAATAGTTTCTATCTCCCAACCTGGAGGTAACGTATTCATGGTTGCAGCTCCCAATTTAAAATCATTGGGATTTAGCTTATATTTTTCTTCTTGATAAGTTGACTGCAGAACATCATCAATATCACTGCCAGAACTTCCCTCTTTAAAAAAGAGTGTGAAGAATGAGCGAACAATAGCTGCAGTGAGTTCTGCTCTGGTATATCTACTGATCTGCAGTATTTCTTCAATAACCGGAGCCAGTTGCGGTACTCCACGATATTGTTCCGGCCTATCCTCATGAGATACCTGCAGAATAAGCGGCAATCCTGTACGCGGGCCAAATGCAACAACTCTTTCCCATTTGGTAGCGTTGCCAAGATTGGTAGGATCATACGGAGGTCTGTTCGCTATCCAATAAGCCATAACAGCACCGTTTTTATCAATTTCTACACCATTGATAATATCATTACCGTTTTGTGGATTTTTTACAGCTAAGCTGTAGGCATTAGTTATGCCTATATTGCTGTATGTTCCTGGCGAACATACTCTGTTAGATTCAATAAGCTGTATCTTTAATGTGTATGGATTATTTAGGGTAGGTTTGCCATACTTCGGCAAGGCAAAGCTATCACCATTTACAAGCTCACCCACTAAAGCAATATTTTGCATATCCCAGAAATTATTTTTTCTGTATAAATCACAAGTCACTGAATCTGCCCAAAGTCTGAATTCTGCCAGAGTACTACGCTGCCATTCTTTTGCTTCTGCAGGAGTAAGACCTAATATTTTAAAGTCAATTTTAGGTGAAGGCACAAGACCAGCTCCTACTACATTTGATCGCTGAGTTTCAATAATGCCTCGGCCTATAGGAGAATTGATGCTGATATCATAACTGCGGTTACGAATAACATTCAGATTACTATCAATATCTGCCTGGGGACTTGACTGTATCGGATTAAACAGCCTAAACGCCTGGCGCGTAAATGATGCACTGCCGTTTGAGTAACCGGTATTCTTTGCCTTCATGCTGGTTTTGCTCTCCGGCGGTGTCCGGCTCCGAGCTTGAATGTTTCTTTTATTTTTTCTCACTTACTTCACCTCATTCTGCAAATACAATTTGTCTACTTCGTTTATTTTTCTTAACTGCAGTATCGGTAACAGTAGCACCAGCTGCAATTAAATCATCAATAGCCTTTCTTATTTCTCCAATATTGGCACGGGTATACGTTATATTTTCGATAGTATAAGATTGGCCACCAAGCAAAATTTTCTGTTCTGCTTTCAAATATTCTCTAAGCCTGTCATTGAGCATTTGATTTGGCATTAAATCACCTCTCTGCTTTGTATTGCACCATAGCGTCTATTATGTTTTGCTTTTACAACAGCTTTTTTATTTTCTACTTCAACTTTGCCATCTAAATTATTTTTCAATTTTTCATAATCTAATGGTATCGATGAACGGCAAGCTAAGTTATAAACTCTTAGATCAAGAGGTTCGTTACGGATTTTATCGTTGATTTTTTTCCAGCGCATTACAATTTTGCCATTTTGTTTTATTGGCTCAAGGCGTTCTGAAATTAAACCAACAAAATAAATTTTGTCATAACCTCTATTTTGAAACATAATATCTAAACCGCTTTCACTACTGTTATCCAAAGGAAAATGCATATATTTTTCCCCAGGATTTTCAATACTTAACCGGTCCATAATGTACTGCTTACCATTGTCTGTACCAACAATGATAAGTGGTATATTTTTATACTTTTTAACTTTAGAGATTTTATGAATCAGCGGCACCCCATACTGTGATGAACCTTTAATAGCAAATCTTTGTTTTCGGTAATTTTTTAGACAGTATTTATATACTTCATCCTGGTAATGACCGCCTGTATCAATAAAAGTTCTTAAAATTGTTAAACCTTTACCGTCAGCAAATCTGTAGGTACGATCTAATACCTGATCAAGCATATTCCATACTTCTTGAGTATCAGGAACACCATATAAAAAGCCTCGATGAATCCCCCAGCTTTCATCGCCAAAGCCCCAGCCACAAACTTCATATTCCAGGCGGTTATCTTGAACGTCAACCGCTGCCGTTAATGCTAAAACACCATCCGGCAGCTCTGCATTATACATTTCTCGCCGCTGCAGAAACTGACTTTCATTTTCAAACGCACCTTTACGTTCATAGCTTTCACCAAATCGTGTATTATACACAACCTTTTCTCGCTCCGGATCACCTTCAGCTTTAAGCCACTCTGCCATAACCTCATTCCAGCTAATCCATGGCGATGCCCAGCAGTTTACAAAAAAACTTCTGGTGTCAGTATTAAATGCATCAGGATTTTGTGGAATGTATTTCTGCTTTGCTTTTTTCATCTGTGCTTCAGTAAAAGAAAAACCGCAGTCTGGACAAATCCAAACTACGGAATGAACAATAACATGCTTTTCTTTTTTCTTATTTTGACTTACTGAAGCTTCAGTTTTCATCTGCCGATGTGTTAATAAATGCCATTCGCCGCAGTTCGGACAGCAGTGCTGCCATTCTTCCTGGGTACCAGTCATATATTCATCATCAATACGGCTTTCATCTTTGATTGTCGGTGTAGAAAATTCGCCAATCAGCTTATTCCAGTATGTTGTAGTACGCTTGCTGGCCAAATCTATCGGATCACCTTCAACCCCTGCCGAATCTGGAAAGCGGTCAACCTCATCACAAAGCAATATTCTAATCGGCTTTGATGCCAGGCTGGAAGGACTATTGGCTCCAGTTATGACCAAGCGGCCACCAACAAAATACTTTGATAAAATAGTATTTCCGCTGCTGCGACTTTTTGATTCTTTAAAAATCTTCTTCAGCACCGGAGTATTTTCAATCATGGGAGTTATACGGCTTTTAGAATAATCCTCAGCATCTGTTAATGTTGGCTGCATAAGCATTATCGAACATGGATCTAAATGTGCAAATCTGCCGATAACACAGTTCATAATATCAGATTTACCAATTTGCGATGCAGATTTTACAACAACTTTTCGTACACCTTTTTCTGTAAAGGCATCTAAAATCCTACGCTGGTATGGCGCGCGGTCGGTTCGCCATCTTCCTGGTTCTGCAGACATTGACGGCAGCATCCTATAACTGTCTGCCCATTCAGCTACACCAATTTTAGGAATTAAATCCAGTGATTTGCTAAAAATTCTTTTAATTAAGCCTAAAGTTTTTTTAGCTACCATCTGAATCATCCTCTACACTAAACATTGTTGGTGAATAATCTTTAACTTCCAGCAGCCTGCTTTCAATCTCTTTAGTTAAAGCTTCTTCAACTTCATCAGATGAGCAGTTTTCTAAAATCTTTGCCATTTTACTGGGTATGGCTAGCATCTGACTACGGAAATTCGTTAGCATTTCCGATAAAACCAGCTCCACATCATCGGCTTCATGTAGTTCTAAATTTCTTTTCCGCAAATCTAATTCAGCTAACTGCCTTTTTGTTCTCTCATGTAAAGCTTTTTCGGTTATATAATCAATACTTTCATCACTTTTGTACTTGTATATATAAAATTCTTTAATCGCTTCCGGCAAAATAAAGTTACCTTCCGGCTGCCGAGTAATGATTTTTTCATCTGCTAACTGATTAACTCTGCGTTGACTAATGCCTAAAAGTCTTGCAAGTTCAGAAGCACTGCCAAATATTAGAACTTTATTTGCCATAATTTCACCTCTTTTCTTAAATTTTTAGCAAAAATATACGATTTTTTTATAAAATTTTGTTATTTTTTGCAGTATTTAACCTGGAAATATTCATTTTTAAAAATTTCCAGAAAAAGCATAATTTTTAAGCTTCATTTTTTCATATAAAAAATTTTGTGCATTTATTAGAAATTTTTTATTTTTTCATGCAAGAAAACAGCCATTAATTTAATAATGCCTGGAAGGAAATCGAATTTTATTTTTTTATAGCTAAATACCTGCTGGGAGTCGCAAGGCCCTTACCAAAAAATATTTTCTGGAAGTACCTTTTGCGAGCAAAACAAAAAGGACATTAGCTGATGCTAATGCCCTTGCTTTTAAATGCTTATTTTTACTTACACTTCTCCATGCCTTAATTATATCAGCAAAAATTTCATAAGTAAATTGCATCTTTTTTGCACGGTTAAATTGCATCAGCACCAAAGAAAATTACAGATAACTTTTTAACTAATCTTGCGCGGTTTCTCCATACGGTTGTTTTTTCACAGTTCAAAGCTTCAGCAATATCTTCATCAGCTAAGTTATTAAAATACCTTAACTCTATGATTCGATAATAAACATCTTCAGATATTTCACCTAAAGCAATTTGAATCTCTTTCACTTCTGCTTCGTCCCTAGATTTCTTCATCTGGACAGCAAGTATTTTCGCTGCCTGTTTTTCTTCTGGTGTTAAACGTATGCCGCCGCACTCAGAGTAAGAAGTGATATCCTTAGATTTTTCTGTTATCTTTTCCCTTTTTAGATCAGCAATATCTAATTCATACCTTTTGATATTTTTTACCAGAGTAGGATAAGCATACAACTTTGATTCTGTCTGCTTATAAATATTTTTAGGCTTTTGGCTTATGCTTTTCATTGTTGCTTCTACTGCTGTACTTACAGCATGATTTATTATTTTTTCTATTTCTTTGCCTTTTTCCATATCTTTTCATCATCCTTTCTTGGGCCTTATTATCTATAGCAATGCATTTGTAATATTGAAATGGATATCCGGTAATGTCTGATACATCAGTATATATGCTATCAGTCATAACTATATATCCGGCCGGAGCTGTTGGAACTTCTCTCCATGAATCAGCTTTAGCAATTTCTATAATTGGTTCCGGTTTAATAAGATTTTTTGAACCGCTCCATCTCTTTTTATAAATTGCTCGTTCCGGATCATTAAAAGTTTTTCTTGATTGCTTGATAAGATATTCTGCCAGCTGACTATAATCACCACTGCCATCTAAAGGGTTCACATGAATTCTTCCTTTTCCCCAAACAGCAGATATTTCATCATAATTTAAACCTTTGGTAATAACAAGATGAAAATGTACGCTTTTTTTACTGTATTCTGCTACAGAAATATATTTTAATTCATGCCCTTTTTTTGAATATGCTCTTTTCAAGTTCCTTAAAAATTTAGCTATATCTTTTTTAGCTGCTTCTGTTGTATCTGGCTTTTTTAGATATTCATAAGTCAATACTAAGTGCATATCATTTTCAGTAAAATTACTGTTTACTAATCTTCTTAATTTTTTTATAGCATTCCGCTCATTAACTTTTTGCATTTGTTCAGAAGATGAATTTACTTTAGGCATCCTAGAAACTTTTTTGCTCTTATATTTGCAAGTATAATATTTTTCTACTTCAATAACAGATCCGGTAATCCATGTCCGTTTCAAGTATGCCATTTCAATTCACCTCTTTTATGTCATTAAGATAATATACTTTATCAAGGTTTTGGGAGGTCTTATCACCTCCCAATTTTTCTATATATAATAGAAGAAAATTTTTATTCTAAATCTTTTTGATGCGGCTCTCGAAAGTTAATTTCAGGGTACCTATATAATAGAAGTTTCTTTTTTAACAGATACTCTGGTGTAGCTACTCCTTTAGTATCTATAACTTCCTGCCTACCATCCTTATACGTAACCACAAAATCAGCTACATAATTAATGGACCTTATGGTTTTATCCTGGTATTTAAACGCAGGCTGCAGCAGATATTTCTTTTGCCGTTCAATTTTAGTTATCTCTCCGGCAGCATATAACCACTGCAATTCGCTAAAATAGAATTCTGCCTCAAATTTGCTATCAAATTTAATGCCATCTATCTCAACTTTTACATTTTTGTATTTGTTTTCTTTACGCGGAACGGCAGCAGTATTTCTACTGCCGCCCTGCTCTTTAGTTCTTACGTTTTCTGGTAAATATGGCCATCGTGTCATAAATTTATCGAATGATAAATAACATCATTTTCATTTCTCATATTCCAGGCTTCGACAGCTTCTTCTAAACTATCAAATCCATAATTTGCAGTGCATATTCCCATAAACTTATCTTTCTCATTGCGTTTTTCTTTAGTCAGCATTATCTCCACCTCAATCTTTGCCCACAATATCCGCAAAAATTTTTATGCTCGCCCATACTAATATGCCATCCACATTTAGGACAATCTGCATAAAAAGGATAAAACTTATTTCTGTTCGTTACTTTCATAGGCAAGTGCTTTTTAAGTAGCATTGTATACTTTGCTTTGCAACGTCTGCATTTATAGCCTTTTGGTATTTTTACTGTAACATTACGACCATCGGCGATTCCTGCTTCTTTCATAATTTTTGCTCTCTTTTCTCTTAAAGTTCCGTTTACATCCGTAGCATAATGGCGGCCTTCGAGTGTATTCACATAAGGCTTTACCGGTCACAGCACATCTTCCCATTAATTTATCTTTTTCATCAGGTATGTAATGTAGGCAGTCTATACATAAATTTTTCACAGTTGTAGTATCCACTTAGTACCGTCATAAACATAAGACTTCTCATTCTTTACAGTATAAAAATGAGGTCTGTAATTATATTTCTCTGCCCATTTATAAAAAACAGCATTCAATTCATCTTCTAAAATACTTTGATGCTCGCTTGTTACATCTGTTAAATAATCCTCTGCGCATTCACCAAATTCGCTATAAGCTCGATTTCCAATATCTTCTAATAAATTGTCAGCATCAATTCCTATACCTACTTCTTCAACTTCGCCAACTATCACAATGCTTCCAGGCACCAATTTGCTACCCATATCATCTGCTGCACCTTTTAAAGCATCATCAATGCTGTTAAACCCTCTTTCAGAATATAAATCATTCCATTCAAGCATATAAGCATATTCTTTCTTTTCTATATCCATCTCAGCATGACAATTGGTGCAGTACCCCATATTATCTTCTTTTATACATACTCTGCTTTTACATATAGAGCATGTAGCCCATAATTCCCCTTTGCTACGATCTCCATAATTGGGGCCAATCCACTGCCATTTACCACGCTTCTTTGACTGTTCTTCCGCTTGTTCTCTGAAATCTTTACCCATGATGCCCTTTGCTATTACTACTGCCAAACTATGCGCCTGTTTTTCGTCCATCCTGTTCACCTATCCTATCTTTCAAAGTATTTTCTTTTCCGCAATAAATCTGCAGCACTATATTTCGCCCACAATCGACCATGCCGTTTATCTTTTTTTGCAAGCGAAAATTTTATCTCATGATTTATCAACATATCGCAAATTCTTCTATTGAATTTTGTAACTGCTTCATATCCTATTTTCATAACAACATATCCTCCGGCTCAACTGCATCCACCAAAAGAAGCCAAATCTCAACACTCATATATAAATGCTAAAGAAAATACATAATAAAAATTGCAGTATGCAAGCTTAGAATACAGAAAGTCAAAAACCATCTATAAGACTTTTCTTTATAGCTAAGGCATGCTTCTTTTAATAAAAAGTAAAGATACACATTTAAGCAAAGAAATAATGCAATATAACCACATAAAATAAATGCTGCTATTATTTCATTTTCTATCTCTATATTCATTAATTAACACGCCCTCTCTGAACATGCTTCTGCCACTTTCTTCTTATTTCCATTTTCCTTTTAACCTGTAAAGCATCCGCATGACGTTCTCCTTCATGCATTAATTTAGTGATTTTCGCAACGCACATTGCTTTTTTATATCTATCACAATGAAGATGACAGATAACTGTACGTTCACTACAATTTTTACAACAATACATTACATCACCGCCCAATGCTTATTTTTAGGACAGTTACTTTTATGACGTTTTAATATATGACAAAAATTACTCGGCTCTATGCCATACAATTCAGAAGCTTTCTTATTGCCTAATAAATTTCGTTGCTGCTGCATTTCCTCCAAAAGCTCCGGTGTGAACCAATCAACTGTTCTGGTTTTTCGTCTGCTGCCAACATTTAGATACTCACAAAATGCTTTTTCAGGACAACAATATGCAGGTGCAAGAATTGCATAAGCTAAAACATACCAGCCTATTCTCCAACTTATTTCCATACACTCACCCCATTTTAGGATTATATTTTGAAAAATCTGGCTGCGTGTGGAAGATTTTTTTATTATTGCACCATCGCTGCAGATATCGTGTCTGCATCGGAGCATTGATCTTATCAAAAATCATTACATATGGATCATAGCCGATAGCAACCAATTTATAAATTCTTTCTAAATCTTCGTTATGGCTACTATTAAAATTAGTTAAAACATATACTCGTTTTTTCCGTTTATCTGGTCCAAAAGCACTACTATATTGTTTAAGAAGCTCATATGTCCTAATATCTCTAGGATTATCCCATGCAAAGTGCAGCATCTTGATTTTACATTTTTGAATCATGGCAGCTTTCTCGTCAGTCATGAGCCTAATGTCTAATCCTTGAGTAAAATCAACATAAGCTTTACTATCAATTAACTGCTGCAATAATTCTTGCCAATCAGAGCAGGCAAGCAAATTAGGATCAAGTAATTTAATATATTTTTGGTCCTTCCAAAATTCTGCCAAATCAGCAACTTGTACTGATATACAGCCCTCTTTTTTTGATACTATACAAAAAGGACACTGCCGCGGGCATCCTCTTGTTAAATAGCCATAAGCTGTATCAGTTATCCCATATAGTTCATAATCAGGATATATATGTTCCATTTCTTCCGGCAATCGACTTGTTAGGTTATATCCAGTACCGCCTCTGATAATTTCGTCAGCTTGATATGCATGTAAATCATCTGGAGTAAAGTCGAACACCTTAGCAATATAAACACCGTTATAATGCTCTAAGCTTCCAGCCCATTCGACACTATCGCCATGCTCTTTATGCCAAGCTGATATTTTCATTAACGCGAGATTCGGGAAGTTATGGCCGTCAACGTCCACCAGCCCTATCTTCATAAAACCCACTCCTTAATAATTGTTTTACTAAAATAAAAGGCTGCCTATACTTCCCAGAATTTTGTTCTGCGCCGTTGCTTGTATATAGTGCAGCCTCTTATAACTAAAAATTAAATATCTTTTTTAACTTATCAATTATTTTATTAGGTAATGGCTCAAGATTAACTATTCCATTGCCTTGATATTGTTTGTGATTTAAGCTGGCATATATCCACTGCCTGCTTTTTTTGTTATTGTGTTTCATACTACTTACCTTCAAAATCCAATTTTTCAGAATAGATTGGATCAGTACCATATACCAAAGCTTTTTCCGCATCAGACATTTCATAACCTAAAGATTTTAGCCAGTCATATAAAAATATAATTCTGCATTTAGGTCTATATACAGGCATTTCCATGTATCTTCTTTGGATAACTGCTTTCCTGTCATCATCAAACATTTCATAAATCCATTTTGGTATTTTATTTTTATCAATGTTCTTAACTGCTTCTAAAACTCTGAGAGGATCTCCCCAAAATTCAGAGTAGTTGTCATCCTCATCATTAATGCCTAACATCTTATCAATATCAACTTCACCAATACAGTCAAAATCTCTGCTTGCTAATGCCGCTGCCAGTAAAGCACCTTTTAAAACAGCAATTTCATTTTTAGATGTCAATGTAAGTTTTTCTACAAATTCACTACGCAGTTCATAAAAAATATTTGATTGTTTTTCAATATAACCCCAGGCTTCTTCTATTTTGTTTTCTTTTTCATGCTCTTTAATATCTTTTTCATTTTTTATAACTTCTACTTTCTGATAAACCTTAACGCCGCTATATTCTGAATAAGTGTAGTATTCAGCTTCAGAAGGCAAAGTTATAGTATTTAGGTCTTTATCAATATCAAATTCTAATAATTTTTTGTATTCTGATTTCCAAGACTCTTGTAACTCAAGTTGTTTGATATTTCTCAGACGAAAAAATTTCTCTACCCTTTCTTCTTTCTTTTGGCGTTCCTGGTTTTCCAATGCGTCTTTCATTGCATATTCAAAATTCCAGGTGCCAATCTTATCCAGCAGTTTGTTTCTTTCAATAATATTTTCAATTTTAGCCAGCTCATCAAAGTCAGTAATAGGTATCTGTCTTACTGATACTTCTTTTAATTTTTCCTGATCGAGTTCCATCATCTTGATTCTTCTGCGCACAGTAGTCTGCGAAAAGCCGGACTTTTGGGAGATTTCTTCGATACTGTTACCAAAATCGAGCAACATCTGAAAGCCGTGGGCTTCTTCATATATTGTTAAATCACTTCGTTGCATATTTTCCAGCAACATTGTTTGTATCTGCTGCGGTAAATCCATTTCAACAATAGTACATGGAACCTCATATAACCCTGCTTGCCTTGCTGCCGTTAATCGTCTGTGTCCGATGATAACGGTATAACCATCCGGAAGAAAACTTTCTTCACTTTCCCAATGTCCAGGTACTACCGTTAAGTTCTGAAGAATACCATTGGCCTTTATGCTGGCTGCCAGCTCGTCAATATCACTGATTACTTTGCGTGGATTTTGTGGATGATAATAAATTTCACTAATCGGTAAATTAAGTCTTAGTTCCATATTCAACCTGCTTTCTTGATTTTGTTATTCAGTACTAAATCCATTTTGGAAGCCATTTTTCTGATACACCAATTATCTAAAAAATACATTGGAGTATACCAAACATTATCACTATCTACAGGCAGCAGTCCTTTATCATCAACTGCTACAGCAGGATTAGTTAAAGTATTTTGAATAACTGTATATCCGGCGCATCCTAAAAAACTTAACTGGATATAACACATCATGCCAGCTAACTGATCTACATCCTGCGCTACAAAAAGAACTGACTGCTGGTAATTAATATGCTGTTTTAAAAATTCGTTGGCATATGCTATGAGCAATGCTCCAGCACCGCAGGCTGGATCATTTACTGATATCCAGCCTTTGTCAGCAATTTTTCCGAGTACATCATCACTCATTAACATACCGGCCATACAGCGGCAGACAGAGTACGGCGTAAAAAATTGACCTTTCCATTCATTACTAAGGTCAAGATTCATAAATAAGTCGCCCAAGAAATCCTGGTCTGGATTACGTTCTAAGCCGGTTACAACATTACCCAGCATAGCCACAAACTTTTCTAATTCATTGCTGCTATACTTACCAGCAATATTCATATATGCTTTTTCTCTTTTTTCAGAATGTCTTTTATCAACAGCATTTGATATGCTGCAAGCTGACAACATGATAAAATCCTGCCATATCTGCCAAAGTGATAATCTTCCGGTCATTCCATGAAGGATATCTACAATATTCTTTTGATATATGTTATTAGTTCTTACGTTTTTTGCCATATACTCATTCAAACATTTTCAGTGCTTTGTACTTAGATCTTTCTATCATGACATTAAAAAGAATCACATCTTCAATATCATTGTTAGTTTTAAAAAAAGTATTCCGAACATTATATTCATTAAGCTGGCTGCGTGATATGCCTATATCTTTCAGATTTTTAGCTATTGATATAGGTTTTTTATTACATTGATACGCCCTGCACACAGCCGGACGTACTTCATAAATCAAACATCCCTTTTGCTCATGTCTGAAAGGGCATATCCAGTCAATAGATTTCTCAGCAGTAACAGCACTATAATGGTCAACAGGCTTAATTTTATGCCGTTTTATATATTTTTTGATTGTTACAATTTCACTTTTAGTCAATGGTAAAAGGTTGCTGCAACAATTTCCGCAGCCGCTACATTTACCATCTTTAGAAGTAAAAATTTCACTTTCATCACAAAACTGTAAATCAGTTGTTTTAACTACTTGCACTTATCTCACCTTCTACCGGTCCAAGTTCTTCTACCTCTAAGTGTTCGCGGCTTTCTTTCTTCATTTACCTTTTGCTGCTTCTGAAGCTCATGTTCAATAGCATCTTCAAGCCGCTGTGCAGTATCAATTATGGTTGCTGGTGCGGCAGTCAATGACAGTTGCTGCAATATATTCTTATTCGGCTGCCAAACTTTACGCTCTATCAGCATCACTCTATGAGATTCAGCATAAAAAGCAATGATGCCGCGTTTTCCTTCTGCATACTCTTTTAATACCTTTTCTGCCTGCTGAACAGCACTCATACCTTTAAAACCTAAATCGCGTAAACGGTACCTATTGTAAATTTCAATTAAATCATTACTAGCCATTTTCTATCCTTTCTTGAGCTTCAATAGCCAGTTCCACATCTAAAATTGTTGGCCAGCGATAATGTCCTTTTCCTGCAATCAGAACCGCTGCCTGAAACACTGATAAATTAGTGTTTTTAAAATGCGTATACATTGTTCTTACTGAAGCTTTAAATTCTTTTATGTCCTTTACGTCAGGAGGCATCAACCCTACTTTTTTCCAATGAACCCAAGCATTGATCATATCTTTTTCTGTAATCATTTATCCCAATCTCCGGAGTTCCACCTTGTTACGGCTTTGACGATCATATCCTCTGCCGTCATTTTCCCTTCACGCTTAACTTCTACGCTGCCACATCCATTTTTGCAGTACAGTAGTAACGCGTCACTGTTCCAATGGTGCTGCATAGTAAAGGAAAATCTGCATATCGGACAATTTTTAAGAATCAATCCGTATTTTTTATATTTTTCTATAAAGTCCTTATCCATCAATTAAACTACCTTGTTCAGCAAAGTAACCTTCTGCAGCTTCTTCAAGTGTTGGCTGCTCTTTCTTGTTATAATGAGCAAAAGCAAATGCTTCCTTTGCCATATTCTCCATAGCATCAAATTGGAATTGCGTAAGCTGCTGATAAAATATGTCTTTTGTGCCATCTTTAGTAACAATAGTAGTAATACCGGTTCCTTTTTCATAAAAAGGTAATGTTGTTAAAACGGTTAAGTCAGAATGATTAGCTATACCGTCAACAGCAGCAGTTATTTTCATACCTCTGCCGCAGTCTGTTTTATTTACAAAAGTGATTTTTCTCACATATACTTGTAACTTTTCACCGGTTACTGCATCCGCTATAGGAAATCCAATCATCTGATAAAAGCATTCTTTAATATCAATTAATGCTTTATAAAAATCTTCATGAGCGGTTTCTAAACTGGAAACTCTTAATTTCTTTTCCATGCCATTAGAAAGTAGTATTGTATAATCTACCGTAATAGAGCCACTAATCTTAATGTTAGATACTTTATAATCAACTACATTCATCATCATGCCCCCTTTTGTCATCGTAATTTAAGTATGAAGAACATTGCTTTGGATCATCCCAGCAACGTGAAGCATAATCGCAAGTATCTCGTGTAAAACATTCAGCACAGCAGACTGCTTTGCCAGCTGAACACTTCCCTTGTATGCATACATGCACTTTCTCAATTACATTCATCTACATCACCTTAATTTGAAAAGAAAATTTCATTATTGTATAATGTAGTTGAAACTGCTCTGCAAATAGTTTCAACCCTACTCAATGAAAGTGTGCTAAACTCTCACTGAGTAACCGGCTATTAAAATAGCCGGTTTTTTTATTTTAGTGTTCTTTGAAAAATCATACTTTTGGCTTCATCTAAGATGCTTAATGCCTGATTAACATTAGTTTTTTCTTGCAAAAGGCTTTCTATAAGACTTTTAGCAATTTGTGTCTTAAAGTAATCTTCTAACCTTGAACCGAAAAGCTTTATGCATTCATCATCTGCCAATAAATCTTTGACATCTTCTAAAGATTTAATATTGTTTAATTCGGCAAAAAGCATATAGTTTTGAAAATCTGGATATCCGTCATCCTTATACGGAATTTTATATTTAGGATTTTTCCAATATTTTTCTTCAGGTAATACTTCTATATGACCTGACACATATTTAGAACCTGTAAAATTCCTAAATGGTTTCATTTAATCACCTCAATAAATAGTTACTTATCAACACGATTTTCAAGCGGAATAATAATTACATCACCAGGCTGCAGGCGGCGATTATCAGCAAATTTATCTGCGTTTGCCTCTCTGATCTGCCATTGGAACTCTCCAAAATGACTTTCTTTATTCTGCTGATTAAAATACTGACCTGCGATATACCATAAGGTATCTCCTGGTTGTACTGTATAATGAGCTTCCGTTTTTACATATTCGGTATTTAACCCACTGCACAATAAAGCTGCTGCAAGCAATAATGCAATCCCTATCTTTTTCATAAGCTGTACCTCTCTTTCATTTGCCGCATCATGTTTCTACTGAACGCAGTAAAATCAAATTTTTGGCCTTTGCTGCACTTAGTAGATTGCATAATTTTTTCTCTTTCTTTTTTTACCTCTACTTGCGATTGGCGTTGAGCCGTCTGTGTAGCCGCTGCTACTTCCAGTGCATTTTCAGCAAATTTGTATCTGTTCCCAATCCTGATGCAAGGTATTTCTCCGGCCAAAGCCATTCTTCTGACACCGTTATACGAAAGGCCGGAACGCTCTGCAAATTCTCTAAGCCCTAACAATTTATCTCACCACCTTCTAATCAAAAGTAAAAAGACTAAAAATCTGCGGATTATCATTGATAAAGTCATGTACTGCAATAAATACATGACACCGTTCTCCAAAGTTTTCGTTACATTTTTTACTTTTCCAAAACTGTTCTTCCGTAAAATAGTCAGCACAATTTAAATATTCATCGTCTAAAGGGTTAGGATAAATTTTTCTAAAAACATAAGCTGCTTGCTTTATATCTCTAGCCAATATTTCTATCCACCCATCTTCATACGGCTGGTTTCCATCCGCAACAAATGTAAAATAAAATCTTTTCACATTCACTCACCGTCTTTCATTTTTCCTATCCCATTGAAGCAGCCCTTATATCCACAGTTCTCACTTATTTGCTTAAGTTCTCTTTCTTCCAGTCCTATATGCTATAATCTATATAGATAGGAGGTACTTAATATGCTTAATGAACTTTTAAGTGGTTTTATTGCATCTGTATTTGTTTTTTGTATGGGCCTATGGTGGAAGCATCGTGAAACTGAATCTAAAATCAAAGGAATCTCACTTCTCCTGTTTTTTGAAGTTAATGACCATTTATCTTGGCTTGAAAATTTAAATGAAATTTCAATTGATTTAATTCTCCATACCCAAGATATTGAATGGGATAAAAATCGTTATTTTTTGGCAAGTAATCTACCTTATAATGAGTTTTCTACAATAATCAAACATTATCGTTCTATGCGTGCTGCAAGAAAGTTACTATCTGTAGCTAAAAATCCTACTAATTTACCAGAAGAATTTAGGCAAAAATATATAGTTAATGCCCAAGATGCTCATGAACTACTTTTTAATTTGGCAAAACTTGACCAACAAAAGCTAATAGAGTACAACACATTAAAATCTAAGCAGTAAGTATTCTCCCAAAAACTATTTACTTTTTTGCTTACATAACTACTTCATCATCCGCAATAGTTGTTAAGACTGTTTTAAACCACTCTTAAAGAATTGTTTCTGCACCTTGAATTTGTTATGGCTATTATGAAAGGATTGATTAAATGCTTACTCAAAAAGAATTAGAAAAATTAGTAAGACTTATTGGTTCTGGAAAAAATACTTATGCAGAACTTCATAAGGAATTTCCATATATGACTAATGAAGATTGGATTAAAATTATCGGAGATGATTTTCAACCAGATGATTATAATAAAGGTCTTATAGGCGCTCTAAGTATGACATCTATAATTAGTCAAAGAAAAATAATAATATTTTTTACAGAAACACCGGATGATTACAGTGAAGATTATCAATTTAAATCAACTGATTCATTTGAATTATCTGTTAGCTCTGAAAATTTACTTTATCAACTAAAAAAAGAAGATAAAAATCAACTACTGATTGTAATAAGTTGTATATGCAGCATTATTGCAGCTATAACAGGTTGCGCATCTATAATGAAATAATATTTATAATGCAAATAACTGTATTTACAAACGTAATCAATACCAACAACTGTTCTTTCCAAGAAAGGTAGTACCACTTCTCTCGTATATTTTTTAAAAATTTCATATTCTCACCTCCACTGCCCTGCATAACAGCAGGGCTTATTTATTTGCTGCCAAAGCTTCTTCATAATTTCTAATCTGTGACAATGGAATACCGAAAATATCAGAAATTTTAGCTGCAGTAATGATATTCAAATCTTTTTGATAGGTACCTAATTCCAGTCGAGAATAAGTATTCTGATTAACGCCTAACTTTTGTGCAACTTCTACTTGTGTTAAAGACTTAGATAATCTAAGTTTCCTCAACCACTCACGCATTTTATCCCACCTTTCTATCCCTTTTTGGTATATTATACCGTTTCGGGATTTTAAAGTCAACCATTTTGGTATACCCTTATTTACTTTTATCCCAGTTAAAGATATTATTTATATAAGGAGGAGATATTATGCTGTCAAAGCTATCTGAGTTGAGAAAAAATCAAGGTCTTAGTCAAATAGAGTTAGCAAAAATATTAAATGTAAATCAAAATACAATATCACGTTGGGAAAATGGTGATAGAGAACCAAATCCAGATATGCTGAAAACTATAGCAAATTACTTCCAAGTGAGCGTTGATTATTTGTTAGGAAACGAACCAATAAATAATAAAAAAATCCCCAAGGACCTGAAAAAAATCCTTGAGGAAGAAGAAATTACCTTAAACGGCAGGATGATGTCTGCTGAAGATAAAGAAAAAATATATAGAGTTATTGAAGTTATGTACCATGATGCTAAAGAGCAAAATAAAAGGAAGTAAGAAGGTGACAGCGTGTATAACTATCACTTACGCGTCCGGAATATGCTCAAAAAATACGGTACTGCTGATCCTCTGATTATAGCCAAAGCTTTAAAAATTAAAGTCTTTGCAGCCGACCTTCCTTCTCATGTAAATGGCATGTGGAAACGAGTGCTGCGCAGAAAATATATATGCTATAACCAAAACTTAGATGACTGGCAGATAAAAGCTGTTGTTGCTCATGAGTTAGGCCACATTATACTCCATCCTTCTTATAAGCATTACTGTACAGAAAATAGAACCTATTTTGCATCAGCTAAACATGAAACAGAAGCTGATACCTTTGCTTTATTTCTGTTAAAAGAAGCATTGGTAGACGTGGACCATGAATATATTAAGAAGTTTTTAAAAGAAGGCTGGAAATAGAAATTCTTTTAAAATGAGGTATTTTTATAAACAAAGAAGAAATTATAAGAAAAGCTATCATTTGTGCTATTTTAAATATCTTTACAATTAATAATATAAATTAAATTGATAGCAAAATATCTTCAAAAGTATATTCATCTTCCTTTTTACCATTAGTCATAAATCCTCTCAAAAGTCTTTATGACGCTCATTAGAACCGCTTTCTAATAGAATGCAAGGATATGCAAAGTATACTTTGTTTTCTTTATTGTTTCATTAATCTAATTTTAAAAAATCAATATTAAAATAAAAGGAATGATAACATCTTGAAAGCCAAAAAAATGATTTCTATTTTAGTTCCATGCTATAACGAAGAAGCTGTACTAAAAATATTTTATGATAGAACTCAAAATGTAATAGCAACTATACCTCAATATGAATTTCAGTTTGTTTTCGTAAATGATGGTAGTACCGATAGTACAATTAAAATAATACATGACTTACGAGAAAAAGATACAAGAGTAAATTATATCGATTTGTCACGTAATTTCGGTAAAGAAATTGCAATGATAGCTGGAATTGATTATTTAATTGGAGATGCTGCCATCATTATGGACGCAGATTTACAAGATCCTCCCGAGTTAATTTCTGAAATGATTTATTGGTGGGAACAGGGATACAAGGATGTTTATGCAAAACGCCGAAGTCGAGCTGGTGAAACTTTTTTCAAAAAATTCTCATCTCATGTTTTTTATCGTATTTTACAAAAAGTATCTAGCATCCCAATTCAACCTGATGTGGGAGATTTTCGTTTACTAGATAAAGAATGTTTAAATGCATTACGTCGCATGCGTGAATCTCAAAGGTACACAAAAGGTTTATTTAGCTGGATTGGCTTCGAAAAAAAAGAAATTTTATTTGATAGAGATGCTCGTGCGGCAGGTACGACAAAATGGAACTACTGGAAATTAATTAATTTGGCAATTGAGGGATTAACTAGTTTTACAATAGTGCCGCTAAGACTTGCTTCTTTATTAGGATGCATATTATCTATTTTATCCATCATCTACATGCTAATTATTGTTGTGAAGACCCTTGTATATGGCGGAGATGTAGCTGGATACCCATCTTTAATTTCTGTAATACTATTTATTGGCGGTGTTCAATTACTATTTTTAGGTATAATAGGTGAATATTTGGGACGTATTTTTAATGAAAGCAAACATAGACCACTATATTTAGTTAAAGGATTTAATAAATATCAGGAGATAAAATGTAATGAAAAATAAACAAAATATATTACGAACTCTATTTTTTATTTTTATTGTTAGTATACAAATTGCAGTATGTATACACTATGTAAATACTAAACATAATTTATTTATAGATGAAATTTGGACATTCAATTTATCTAATAGTTATTTTAATCCATTTTTAGATAGTAATAAGGAATATATGAACCATTGGATAGATTCAAAAAGTCTTTTCCAATCACTTACAGTTCGGCCAGGAGAAGAATTCAGCTATGATTCTGTTTTCTATAATCAAGCCAAAGATGTTCATCCTCCACTGTACTATATGCTTATTCATACAATATGTTCATTTTATCCAGAACAATTTTCAATTTGGTTTGGAGTTATACCCAACTTAATATTTTTTATCGCAACACAAGTAATCTTACTAAAAACTTCTGATAAGTTATTTAATAATAAATGGATTAGTATTCTTCCTTGCCTTCTGTATGGTTTTAGTTGGGGTGCTATAAACACAGTTATATATATTAGAATGTATATGATGCTTACATTTTTTTGCGTTCTCTCATTCTATATGCACCTTTTATTATTCGAATACTACACCACAAATAAGAATCTAAATAAAAATTACTTATTAAGTATATTTATAATTACAATTTTAGGTTTTCTAACACAATACTATTATATTATTTTTGCCTTCTTCTTATCCGTATTTTATTATCTATGGTTACATAAAAATACAGAAAAAAAATTTGCTGTAAAATATGCCACAATTGTTATTGGAGGAATTATCACTGGTATTTTAATTTTTCCAGCATTTTTACAACAACTATTTAGAGGATACCGCGGTACAGAAGCCGCACGTAATCTACTTAAATCAAATTTAGAAGTTAGATTGGAAAAATTCATTGAAATAATTAATATGGATATTTTCGGCAATTCCTTAGGACTAATTTTAGTGCTATTTTCATTATGTTGTCTTATAAAACTAATACAAACTTTCTGTGAAATTTCAATTAATAATTCCAATAGAAATTTTTGTATAAATATTAAGATGAGCAATTTAAATAAGTTTCAAGAAAATTACACTTTTGAAATTTCAAAAAACAATTTAGTTTTTTGCGGAATCATTTTATTTACAACATGTATATTCTTACTAATAGTAAAAATAGCTCCATTCCTAGAAAATCGCTATATTTATATGCTATATCCATTTTTAAGTTTGATTTTGATAAAATCTTATGTACTTTGGTTTGGGCATATAACAAGAAATAAAATTATTTCTTTTATAATGCTATTCATAATAATTTCTTCAAGCTTTAATATGTATAATTCCAATAATATAAAATTTTCATTTGCTTGGAAAAACACCAAAGAAATAGAACAAATAATCAATACCAATTACCCAAATATAAATAGTATTGTTATATCAGGAAACAATAATTGGCACCCCTCTGTTTCCCAACTGTTACTATTTAATAAAACTAAACAGACATTAATAATAAATCAAAATGACTGCGATAAGTTAAAGAAATTCTTACAACCATTTATTAACAAAAACAACGCAGTAATAATATACATTACATATAACGTTAAAAACGAAAAAGCTATTATAAAAAATATTACTTTGCAATCGCCTTATAAATCTTTTAAAAAATTAGATTCAAATCATGGAAACACATATCTTTTCACAAAATAGCGACTAATTATGTCTGATATTTCGAAGCAGTAAATTAGCAAAATTTGTATAGCCTTTGTTTACAGGATACTTAATATACTGGTACATGAACATTCCTGCTAATTTTAGGATGATATTTCTACAGAAAAATGACAAGTTTCTTTTACTTATTTTTGTAACATGAAAGGATAAATATTATGGCTACTACAAAAAAGAAAGCTAACGGCGAAGGCAGTATTTCTATTGAAAAAGCTACCGGATTATATCGTGCAGCCATAACAGATCCAACCGGCAAACGAGTTGTTAAACGCTTCAAAGAACGAAAGGCAGCTGTTGAATGGCTAACCAACATAAAATCGGAAGTATATAAAAATACTTATATTGCTCCGACTAATATTACTCTAGGACAATGGATGGCAGAATATTTTGATACCTATGTTGTACCCAAAGTACGGCCAAAAACGCTGCAGCGTTACCTACAATCCTCTAAATTTCTTGAACCTTTGGTTAATCTTCCACTGCAGAAAATAAATGCTCATAGTGTTCAAAAATTTTATAACACACTGCCAGAAATGAGCGATAGCAGTAAAAATAAAATTCATAAACTGCTTAAAGCAATGGTTACTAAAGCTTTCCAGCTTGATATGATACCTAAAAATTTTATGGAAGCAGTCGAGCCACCAAAAGTTACTCAAAAAGAAGTAGAGATATTTACTATTGATGAAATCCATAAAATTCTTAATACTGTAAGAACTAATAGATATTATAGTAAATATTATCCTATGATTTATCTGGCTATAACTACAGGTGCCAGATTAGGGGAAATTCTTGGTCTTAAACGTAACTGCTTGAAAGATGGTTATATTACAATCAACAGCAGCCTGCAAGAAGTCAACGGCCAGTTAGTTGATATGCCGCCTAAAACGCAAGCTGGATATCGCAGGATAACAATTAACGCAACACTGCAGCAGTTATTATATAAAAGCTTACTCAAAGATAAAATTATAGTTTTTGATGGATATGTTTTTCATACGTCAAACGGTACTGCATACAGTCCGCGCAATATTGAACGTGTCTGGAAAAAAATTTTGTTGCTGGCAGAATTACCCCATAAGAATTTCCACTGCCTAAGACATACACACGCAACTCAATTATTAGCAGAAGGCGTTCCCCTGCTGGAAGTTTCTAAAAGATTAGGCCATAGCCGCGCAAGCCATACACTTAATCTGTATGGCCATGCAATACCTGGTTATGATAATGATATTCCGGACAAGATAGATAAAATACTATCACTTTAGTGTACCAACTGTACCAACCACTGTACCAACCGTTATAAAAAATCATAAAAAAACAAGTAAAAACACGAAAAATCAGCAACTACAAAACCGCTATAATGCTTGATTTTTCAAGGCTTTTCGGCTTTCAAAAAGGAATGCCTTCTAAGCCGTGGGTCGGGGGGTTCGAATCCCTCCTGGATCACCAGCATTTATGCCGATTCTCAGATTTTGAGAATCGGCTTTTTCATTTTCTAACACCTTATCAACACCTTATTGAAAAACATCTTATTGTCGTTATAACAAACTAAAAATTTAATACTTTATCATATAGTATAAATGCCAGCGAATTACTCGCTGGCATTTCTTAGTTCCAAAACTCTCTGATTATTTCTACAAGCTTATGCTTCTGTGGTGCACGCATCTTCTTCAGCGACTGCACGCCTTTCAGCATGGAATAGATTTCATCATCACTCATGACCTTCAGGAACTTTCTTAGCCGGATAATAAGAATATTGGCAATACGTTCAATGGTTACAATACTTTTAAAATCATCTTCATCCTGCACCAGCTCCGTTATCAGCTGCTCTGACTTACGCAACATATCGTTGAAGATATAATTCTCTGACCTGCTCCAGTTCTTCATGCTTTCGCCTTCCTTATGCCGCTTTATTTGCTTTCTTCTGACAGTCCATGCACAGCGGCTGTCCAAACCTGCTTACAGAGAACTGTACAACTTTCTCACTGGTTATCTCTTCGCCGCAGCCTGCGCAGATAGCAACGCCTTCACTGGCTGTTTTCTTTGGTGCAGCTTTTGGTTTGGTAGTAGTAGGTTTTATATTTTGTTGGCTGTCAGTGCAGGTAGCTTCATCAGTCTTACCGTCTGCTTCCGGATCATCACCGGTAGCTATGCAAAGGCTTAGCATAAAGGCATACTTAACAGCAGCCGTCTGTGCTTTCATAACTGCCTTATCTCCGGCATCTTGTCCAGAACCGATGCCAAATAAATCTACACTTTCTCCGCTGTCGCTATCAATGATGTGTACCTGTACCGATACTGTTGCTAAATGTTCTGTATTGCCTTTAAGATTAGTAACGTCAACCATACTTTCTAATGTTGGGCAGACAATGCTGGCCAGCTTATTTTTGGTAAGAGATTCATTGACTTTCTGCAGCACATCTTCGGCAGTAGCGTATTTATAGTTATGAAAGCTGTTGATACCATTTTGGGCTACATGGCTACATTCGTTCATAACTGCGACAAGTTTTTTAGCAATCTTTGCGTTTTCCATATCTAATAACACTCCTTTGTTTAATAATCATCCGGAAAGAGTACGGTGATAATGTCATATTCAGTCTTATTAGTACTCTCGGCAGTAATCCATAGTCTGCCTTTACAGGTAGGATAGGCAGCAAGGATAAAGTCTTTGTATTTTAAGGCATCTTCATTAACAGCTGTATCTTCTGCTGATGTATCTCCCCAGTCCTGGCAGTAAAATCTGCGTATAGCAAACAGAACCTGGGTACTGAAAGCTTTATTATGCTTTACTTCTTCTGCTACGGCTCTGGTGTAATAGATGGTGGCTTTAGTAAAAATATTCATATCCTGCTCCTTAAATGACAAAAGCCAGACAGCTTAATACCTGTCTAGCTTAATTTTTATTGATAAAGTAAAAGAAAATACACCGGATTTTTCATCCGGTGTATTTGACTCTTATAATAAATATTTTTTTAAATCTTCAAAAACGTACTCTCTTACCTCATCAGCAATATCTTTTGCTTTATTAGAACTTAAACCTACCAGTGCGGCAACTTCTAAAATTTCTTTCATCCCTGGATTCTTACCGTTACCATGCACAGTAGTAGCATGCTCTCCTCCAATCGAATTGCTATAGGTCAAATCATAAGCTGGTGACAACTGCCAATTTTTTTGTTCTTCATCATAAAGGAAACTAAAGTTTTTAGAATGATCGTCCCTATTATGTGCAAAAACATTGAAGCACATTAATCTATATAATTTTTCAACTTGAGTAAAATCTTTGCTTAGATTAAGTGTCAATTTCATCAATATGTCATAATCAAGATTCGGTATCCGATGAGATGTTTCCAAAATCCCTGCTGCCGATATCATATGTATACGATGAACACAGCCTTGCATATCTTTTTTACGGTCAAATCTTTTTACTCCAAAATATCCGCCGCAGGTTTTAGAAGCAAATAATTTAGTTTCCGGCATTTCAATACCACATCGTCTTGCACAAAGAGAATATTCGTACTCTTGCACACCTATGTCGGTACTATCTTCTCTTGCAGGAAATTTTATAATCCAATCCTCACCGTCAATCTCAGTTAAAATCTTCGGTCTGGCACCACCGGAAGAACCGCCTAATCTGAAAAGCTCATCAAGATTCTCTGAATAGTCACTGGCTAAAATAGCTGCACACTCATTGGAAAGTTTATCTAAGTCGAGCTTGCTTGCCGGTGTTTCAAAATGATAATCCGGTTCATAAGTCAAAGCCCCCATACCGGATGCACCAACAATAGCCAGTCTGTCTATTGCTGATAATGTTGCTGGATTAATCTTGTTTTTAAGTAAGATTCTATCTACAAGCAACCTACCCCAACCATCCGGCAAGCTATCAGCAAACACTCCATATAGTCCATCGAATGGATCAATTTTAGGAATAAAAACCTTTTTTTGCAACGGCAATGAATATGGACTAATGCTAAAACCTTCAGCTAACCATTCAGTTGTATATTCAAAAGCAGCAAGATAATTTTTATATGCCGCCATAGTCCCTACCTGCCTGCTTTTATAAAAGACTTTTAATTCATTAATCTTTTGCATTTTTTATCTCCTCAATAGACTGAAACGGTACATCAGTAAAAAGATTTTTCATTTCATCGTCTATCTCCAAAGCAATGGCAATCTTGGTCAAAGAAAGCAGTGATATTTCTCCGCTTTGCTCAAAACGCTTCACAGACCCAAGGCTTACTCCTGACTTCTCGCCTAATTCTTTCTGTGAAATCTTGCGTCTTTTGCGAATAGCACGGATACGTTCAGCTATTTTTTTATTAATATCTCCCGGCGTTGTTTCATTGAACAAAAAATTCAAGTTATTCATAGCTATTATTTTAGCTTATTTATATTATTTTTGCAATTAACAGCTAATATATTATCTGTTATTATGCTACTATCTGAATATCTTTACTATGCTTAACCATCCTGTCATACGGACAGTTCTCAGCTACAGCGCAGTAATCTTAACAGTTAATAATCTTTTTGGAAACTTCTTTATATAGCCGTATTCGAGTATTAATTGATAAATACTAAAAATATTAGTGTTATTCTAAGACGTCGTTAATTTTGATGAACAGGCCTTGCAATAAGGCGCTATCCTTACTGTAGAAAGCACGTATTATTAATGCAATAATTAGCCATCTTAGCCTCTCTTTTCAAGGCAAAAATAATAAAAATGCGTCAGGTTTATCTGACGCATTTTTATTAATACTTACTATTATTTTCTTTTTTTCTGCGTGAACCCAGTTCAGCCAGCAATTCAGAAGGTGAAATATTATGATATGCCAATAATACAAGGCAATGATACCATAAATCAGACATTTCATATACAACTTCACCATTATTATTATTTTTAGAGGCAATTATCGTTTCTGCTGCTTCTTCGCCAACTTTTTTAAGTATCTTATCCTGCCCGGAAGTAAATAAATATTTTGTATAGGATTTTTCTCCGCCATGAATACGCTTCTGCTGAATAACATCATACAGTTCGTTTAAAATAGCAGATGTTATCTGCCCATTGACTGCAGGCAGGTTATTTTCTCTCCATAAAATATTATGGAAGCAGCTATATTCACCTGTGTGGCAGGCAGCGCCAGTTTGTTTTACTTGTAAAAGCAAGCTGTCACCATCACAATCATATTTTATATCTACTACCTTCTGTACGTTGCCACTGGTAGATCCTTTATTCCACAGTTCCTGACGACTGCGACTCCAAAACCAAGTATATCCGGTTTCTACTGTACGCTGCAGTGACACGGCATTCATATAAGCTAACATCAATACCTTACCTGTAGTAGCATCCTGTACTACTGCGGGCACTAAACCTTTTTCATCAAATTTAATCTTCGTAAAATCTACCTGCATTATAATCTCACCTCTACACCATGCTTATGCAAATATTCTTTTACCTGTCTGACAGTAAATTTTCTGTAATGAAACACAGAGGCTGCCAGTACTGCATCAGCAATACCATTCTGCAGTACGTCATAAAAATCCTGCAGCCTGCCAGCACCACCAGAAGCAATCACAGGTACATTTACTACCTTACTAATTGCTTCTGTAAGCTCTATATCATAACCCTTTTTTGTACCGTCAGCATCCATACTGGTCAGCAAAATTTCCCCTGCTCCTAATTCAACCCCTCTTTTAGCCCATTCTACTGCATCGATCCCTGTAGGTACCCGACCGCCGTTAACATAAACTTCCCATTTTTGCGGTCCAGTCTTGTTAGCATCTATTGCTAAAACAATGCATTGATTACCAAATTGCCTCGCTCCCTCAGCTATCAGCTGAGGATTTTTTACAGCAGCTGAGTTAACAGAAATCTTATCTGCACCTGCTCTCAATGTTTCTTTAATATCATCAACGCTTCTGATACCGCCGCCGACAGTAAGAGGAATAAAAACTTTGCCCGCAACCTTTCGGATAACTTCAAGTAATGCTTTTCGCTTTTCTACCGAAGCACCAATATCCAGAAAAACCAGTTCATCAGCACCGGCATTATCGTAAAACTCAGCTAATTCTACAGGATCTCCGGCATCGCGCAGTTCAATAAAATTTGTTCCTTTTACAACTCTGTTTCCTGCCACATCAAGACAGGGAATTATTCTCTTTGTCAGCATCTTTTTTCACCTGCCAGCTTTATCGCTTCTTCCAATTTTACTGCTCCTGTATAAATAGCCTTACCTATGATGCAGCCGCTTATACCTTGCTTTTCATACGGCAGCAGACGTCTAATATCATCCAGCGAAGCTACACCACCCGAAGCAATAACAGGAATACCGGAACATACAGCTATTTCTGCTGTTGCTTCTGCATTAACGCCGCTCAAGGTTCCATCCCTGCTGATATCTGTAAAAATAATAGCAGTAACGCCATAGCCAGCTAAAGAACAGGCCAGATCTGTTGCCTTCACCTGGCTGTTTTTTCCCCAGCCATCGACAGCAACATAACCATCTCTGGCATCAATGCCTACCACTATTCTCTCTGGAAACTTTTTACAGGCCTCGGCAACCAACTGTGGATTGCGTACTGCTGCACTGCCAAGTATAACCCTGTTTACTCCTAAATTAAGCCAGTTTTCTATATTTTCCATACTGCGAATACCGCCGCCTAGCTGTACAGGAATATTCACTACCTCAATAATACTTTTAATAGCTGCCATGTTCTGACTCGCACCAGCAACAGCTCCATCAAGGTCTACTACATGCAAAAACTCTGCGCCCTCATTTTTCCATCTTACTGCCATTGCCGCCGGGCTGTCAGAAAATATCGTTTCTTTAGCAAAATCGCCTTCCGTCAGGCGTACACATCTACCACCTCTAAGATCAATTGCCGGATAAACCCTCATAATTTCCACTCCTTAAATGCCTGCAGCATTTTTAGTCCTACTTCGCCTGATTTTTCCGGATGAAACTGCACTGCCTGAATATTATCACGACCTACAGCCGCTGTTATTTCAGTACCATAATCGCATACGGCTGTAATAATATTACTGTCTTTCGGTACAGCATGAAAGCTGTGCACAAAGTAAACATAACTTCCATCCGCTGCAGCAGTCAAAGGTGAGGCTGCTTTCAGTTTCAGTCTGTTCCAGCCCATGTGCGGCACCTTATACTCAGTAGTTAATCTTTTTACTGCACCTTTAAAAATCCCTAGTCCAGCTACTCCAGGACTTTCCTCGCTGCTTTCAAAAAGCAGCTGCATACCCAGACAAATACCTAAAAACCCCTTACCGCTTTTTATGTGCTTAATCAGTTCAGGCACTAAACCAGTCGCCTGTAAGTTCTTCATACAGTCGCCAAACGCACCTACTCCGGGCAGGATAATTTTTTCAGCAGCAGATATAATTTTTTTATCTGCTGTCACTATTGGCACTGCTCCTACAGCTTCTACCGCTTTACTGACGCTGTGCAGGTTGCCCATTCCATAATCAATTATCACGATTTCATTTTTCATAATACACCTTTGCTGCTCATCACACCTTTAACTCTGCTGTCTAAAGCTGCCGCCTGCGCTACAGCACGTGCAAAAGCCTTAAAAACAGCTTCAATAATATGATGAGTATTTTTTCCGTATAAAATCCTTATATGCAGCGTCATTTTTGCTTCATTAGCAACAGCTCTGAAAAACTCTTCCGTCATTTCTGTATCATAGTTTCCCAGTTTACCTGATGGTATTTCTCCCTGCAGCACAAGATAAGGTCTGCCGGAAAAGTCCAATACAACCTGTACCAAAGCTTCATCCATAGGTATAAAACACTCGCCATAACGATGCATGCCAACCTTGTCATCTATAGCCTCATTAAGCAGTCGTCCTAAAACAATACCACAATCTTCAACAGTATGATGACAATCTACCTCAAGATCACCTTTAGCCTGCATATTAAGGTTGCAAAAACTATGCTTAGCAAAAAGTGTCAGCATATGATTCAGAAAGCCAACACCGGTATCAATCCTGCTTTCTCCCTCACCATCCAATACCAGCTCTGCTGTTATCTTTGTTTCTGCTGTTTCTCTCACAATCTTGCTGCTGCGCATATTCACACATCCTCGCATAAATCTCTCATTACATCCATAATCCGTTGATTTTCCTGCGGCAAGCCTATACTAATGCGTAAGCAGCCGCGTAAATTCTTATTAGTACTGTAATCACGCACCAGAATACCGGCTTCTTTTAATTTTTCAAAAATAAACTTCCCGCTGTTCATCCTGTCATCCTGTAAATCTTTACCATATATTTTCTTATATTTTTCAGACATTTTCGCTGTCATGCTTCCGTCCGCATAAAAGGTCACAAAATTAGTTGCAGACGGATATACATTAAATCCTAACTGACGCAAACATTCAGCCAGTTCTTCTCTCATTGTTACAGTTTCGCTGATTCTTGCTGCATAAAGCTCTCTGTAAGAATATACTGCCTCTGCTGTCATCAGAGTATAAGCATTGACTCCATACGGCAGTATAGCTTTCTTCAGCGCCTTAATCAGCTCTTCTGCCCCTAAACCATATCCACAACGCATGCCTGCCAATCCATAAGCTTTGGAAAAAGTCCGCAAACAAATAATATTATCATATTCTTGTAAAAGGTTTACTGCAGAATTCTTTCCTGCAAATTCAATATAGGCTTCATCAATAACTACCGGACAATCTACTGCTGCAACAATAGCGGCAATATCCGCTAAATCATTGTAGTTACCAGTGGGATTATTGGGATTACATAAAATAAGCAAATCCGGTTTAACTTCAGCTGCTGTTTTTAACAAGGCGTCCTTATCAATATATCCCCTGTCATCAAGATAGTATGGATATACTTCGCTTTCCGACAATTGCACATACACTTCATACATAGAAAAGGATGGTACAGGTACAATAATTTTGCTGCCGCTGCCACCAAAAACCTGGCAAACTATTCGCAAAAGTTCACTGGAGCCGTTGCCAATAATTACATTTTCTGCCTGCAGATTAAAACTCGTTGCCAGCTGCGCGCATAAATTCTCTGCCTGAATCTGAGGGTATCTGTTAAATGCAAACGTCTGCATTTGTTTTTCCAATTTCTGCAAAACCTGCTGCGGCAAAGGCAAATTACTTTCATTAGCATTAACTACTATTTCAGCATTGATATTTTCCACATGATATGTTTCCAGTTTGGCAATACTTTCTCTAATTCTGATATTCTTCATCATTTATTCTTTCTCCACACGTTTACGAATAGCATTTGCATGTGCCTGCAGCCCTTCTGCTTCCGCCATAACAATAATATCATCTGCCACAGCAGTAAGAGCTTTATCAGTATATGCTATAATGCTAGTTTTCTTCATAAAGGTTTCAACATTCAGTACAGAATAAAACTTAGCTGTACCACCTGTAGGTAAAATATGATTAGGTCCTGCGTAATAGTCTCCCAAAGGTTCCGGCGAATATGCACCTAAAAAGATAGCACCAGCATTGCGGATAAAAGGCAGTAATTCAAAGGGAGCTTTAGTCATGATTTCCAAATGTTCCGGTGCTGACATATTAGCCATAGCAACAACCGTTTCCATACTATCCGCCAAAATTACTTTTCCCTGCCCTTCAAGAGAAACAGCAGCTATACCTTTACGGGGTAAAGCTTCCAATTGTAACTCCAGTTCCCGCATAGTATCACGCGCGACCTGCTCACTGTCCGTAACTAGGATGGCACTTGCCAGCGGGTCATGCTCTGCCTGGCTTAAAAGATCAGCTGCAAGATAACGCGGGCTGGCGCTCTCATCCGCAACTATCAAAATTTCGCTCGGTCCCGCCAGCATATCTATATCACAATGACCATATACTGCTTTTTTGGCTAAGGTAACAAATATATTTCCAGGCCCGGTAATTTTTTCTACCTTGGGTACTGTTTCTGTACCAAAAGCCATAGCAGCAACTGCCTGTGCACCACCCATCTTGTAAATATCTGTAATTCCTATTTCTTTAGCTGTTACCAGCACATAAGGATTTACTTTACCATCTTTTCCCGGCGGTACAGCCATTACAATCTTAGGTACACCGGCAACTTTAGCAGGACAGGCATTCATAATGACCGATGAAGGATAAGCAGCTGTACCGCCAGGTACATAGATGCCTACCGAATCAAGAGACGTTACTTTCTGTCCCAGCATTGAACCATATTCTCTGTTAGTCAGCCATGTTTTTGGTACCTGCTCTTCATGAAAACGTGTAACATTAGCAATAGCCTTTTTGATAGCTGCGATTACTTCCGGCTTTACCACTGCTTCCGCTTCTCTAAATTCCTCTTCTGAAACCCTGATGTTATCTGCATTAAGTTCTGCTTTATCAATAAGTTTGGTGTAGTAGAACAGTTTGTCATCTCCACCGATTCTTACATCATTTACGATACGTTCTACAACCTGAGCTGCCGTCAATGGCTCGCCAAACATTTCCGTGACTCCAGCTTGTACACCTGGAGAAAGAGTACACTCATCAAAAGCCTTCTTCTTCATCAATGCAGCAACTTCAGCTGCAGTCATTTTTCTTGCATCTATAAAATTCATCTGCTTAACCTTCTTTCAAAACTTCCCTTAAATCTTCTGTTAAACGTGATATCCTGTCAAACTTTAATCGGAAACTTGCTTTATTGGCAATCAATCTTGATGTTGCCGTAAAAATGGAAGCAACCTCTGTAAGATTATTTTCCCGCAAAGTAGTGCCTGTTTCTACAATATCAACTATAAGCTCACTCAATCCCACAATCGGCCCCAATTCGATAGAGCCGTTCAGCTTGATAATTTCAGTCTGAATACCCAGCTCATCAAAATATCGTTTAGCACAATTAGGATATTTGGTAGCCACTCTTAAATGCGCATAATCCTCCAGCTTCGTCAATCGCTTTGCTTCGGGTACTGCCAGCATTAGTCTGCATTTACCAAACTTAAGGTCTAATAATTCCACTATATCCTTATTTTCTTCCGCCAAAACATCTTTACCTATAATTCCCAGATCAGCAGCACCATATTCTACATAAGTCGGTACATCTACGGTCTTGGCAATAATGAATTTTACCTTAGCTTTTTCATTAACAATAACCAGTTTACGGGAATCCTCTGAAATATTATCTGCACTATAGCCAACCTTTGCCAAGAGCTTAACTGCTTTATCAAACAGCTTGCCTTTCGGCAAGGCAATAGTAATATATTCGTCCATAAACTCTCCCCCTCAAACATAGACCAAACTGCAGCAGCAATTACTGCTTACCTGTTCCGCAGCCTGCTGTAACGTCATTGGCTCTACAGCCAGTTTTACACTGCGTCCTTCTTTTCGCAGAGCATCGGCTTTTACTATAGCCTGTACAATATTTCCTTCTCCCCACGCCACAAAAACATCCCAACGTCTGCTGTAATCAAGTGCACCCTGCCTTTCCAAAGCAAGGATGATGCGCTCAATTCCCAAAGCAAAACCAGTAGCAGGGCAATCCATACCAAATTTATCCATCATTCGGTCATAACGTCCCCCACCAGCTACTGAAAAGCCTAATTCTGGCAAATAAATCTCAAACAGCATTCCCGTATAATAATCAAGGGATCTGTTCAATCCCAAGTCAAAGCTTACATAATCACCATAACCATATGCTTTTACTAAATTATATATCTGCCTCAAGTCGTCCAAAGCTTTGCTTACCTTTTTACCTTGCAGTGCAGTAGCCAGCTCATCTAAAAGTTCCTGCTTTCCTTGCAGAAAAAGTAATCTGCTGAATATATTTTGCAGCTGACTGCCTGCTTCAGTTAACGAAGCAGCTATTTCTTCCATAGCAACAGCATCATGTCTGCGAAGATTTTCCTTTACACTCCTTATCTGCTCTGGATCGAGTCCTGCATCACGACACAATCCATCAATAAAGCCAATATGTCCCAAACTGATAGTAAAATTTTTAATTCCGGCTGCTTGCAGACTTTCAGCAGCCAATACAATTACCTCTGCATCAGCAGCGGCTCCGCTTGCACCAAAAAGCTCTACACCAGCCTGTTCAAACTCACATTGTTTGCCAGCCTGGATATTTTCATATCTGTACAAGCTTGCCAGATAACATAATCGTTTAATTTTATTCTCATCCTGCAGCCTGTTAGCAGCCACTCTGGCAATTGGCGCAGTCATATCATTTCTTAATGCAAGCAAATTATTATTACGGTCAAAAAAACGAAAATCACTTTCCTTATCAGTAATCTTAAAAATGTCTGCATATTCAAAACTGGGAGTTTTAACCTCATCGTAACCCCATTTGCAGAAAACATTGATAATCTTATTTTCTATAGCCCGTCTTATTTTCATCTCTCCAGGCAAAATATCTTTAGTTCCATAAGGTATTTCGTATATTTTCCTCTCCACCATAATCCCCCCAATAGTACTTTGATTGTTTAGTACTTTATCACTTTATTTATTTAAAGTAAAGAAATCTGTAAATAAATTTTTTCAATGCAAAAATTATTCTTTTTTCTGTAATTTATTTTACAGATTATTAAATTTGTCGAAATATTTTTATCATTTCAGTATAAGTAATCATTGTTACATTATCATATTCCTTTACTTTTTCTATCTATTTTTATTAAAGCCGATTAAAAAACATATAAATATAAAATAAAAAATTCCCAAGTAAGTACTGTACTTATTTCCTTTGTATAGCTATAAGTATTTTTTACCTATGCTTATATTCTGCAAACAAAAAAGCAGTCAGCAATTAACTGACTGCTTTTTGCACGATATATAGATAATATTTTATAAAACAAATTTCATTTCTATGCTTTCGGGTTCTGCTGGCAAATGAGTTCTTTCTTGATCTGATTCATCGAATTCTAAAGGTATAAATAAGATAACAAGCTTTCTATCAAAAAAGAGTATCTTTCTTTTCAGAAAGATACTCTTTTTCTTTATTTACTCTTCACTTAATACACTTTATATTATTTCACAAAATGGCAAGCTACATAATGGCCTTCATCTATTTTTCTAAGTCGAGGCTTTTCACTACGACATATATCTGAGCACTTTTCACAGCGGCTTTGAAAAGGACAACCATTCGGCAAGTCTAAAGGACTGGGAACTTCACCTTCCAAAGTCTGTATTTTTTCTCCAGGTTTAAAATGTACTTTAAATACAGCCTTTAAAAGCGCCTGTGAATAAGGATGTACAGTATGGCCATCAATTTTACCTTTTTCAATAATTTCTACTACGTTGCCCAAATACATGACAGCCACCTGATGACACATTAAGTCAACCAGTCCTATATCATGACATATAAATATAAAAGTTATTCCTTGCTCTTTCTGGAGCTTTACAAGCAGTTCACATACTTTTCTCTGTACGGAAACATCAAGTGCACTGGTAGCCTCATCACAGATAATAATTTCAGGATTCAAAGATATAGCTCTCGCAATGCCTATACGTTGTCGTTGACCGCCACTCATACTGTGCGGATAACGATCTTTAAAATCTGTCGGCAGCTCTACCAATCGAAGTAATTCTTCTGCCTTGGCATCAACCTCGCTGTCCTTAATCATTCCAAAATTTTTCAGCGGCTCACACAGAATATCCTTTATTTTCATTTTCGGATTAAATGCTGCTGTAGGATCTTGGAAAACCATCTGTATTTTTCGCCTGTTCTGACGGGCTTGTTCACCTTTCGCCTGCAGTAAATCCTTTCCGTAAAATAATACTTGTCCTCCATCAGCAGGATGAATCTGCATTAGCGTACGTACCAATGTGCTCTTTCCGCAGCCACTTTCACCGATAATGCCAAGTGTCTGCCCTTTATATACGCGCAGACTGACATTATTGCAGGCAGTTAAAGTTTTTCCACCCTCAACTGCAAATTTTTTGGTAAGATTTTTAACCTCCAAAATTACCTTCGGTTCAGTATAAGCAATATGTTTCTCATTCATAATACTTTTTACCTCCCATTACAGGTACCGAAGCAAGCAGCTCCTTGGTATATTCATGCTGCGGATTACTAATAATATCTTCACGAAGGCCGCTTTCAACAATATGTCCATCTTTCATAACGATTATTTTATTAGACATATAGGACGCTACACCAAGATTATGCGTAACAATAATAACTGCCGCATTGAACTCGTTACGTACATCCACAATCTGGCGAATAATCTGCGCCTGCGTAGTTACATCAAGTGCGCTCGTAGGCTCATCAGCCAGCAGAATTTTAGGCTGAAAAACCATTGCTATTGCTATACCTACACGCTGCCGCATACCACCAGATAACTCAAACGGATAACTGTTCATAATATTATCAGGATTTGGAAGCCGGACATCATCCAGCATGGCAACAGCCATTTTATAGGCATCTGCTTTAGAAATATTCGGCCTATGAGCAATAATGTAATCTATAAACTGCTTGCCGATTTTTCGGATAGGATTAATCATATTACCACTATCCTGAAAAATCATGGACATCTCTTCGCCGCACATTTTACGCCAGTCGTCAGCAGTATTACCTAGTACACTACGACCTTCAAACAGAATGTCCCCGCCACTGACATGCCCGTTTCCCGGCAAACATCCCATCAGAGCACGAATCACAGTAGTTTTGCCGCTGCCGCTCTCACCTACAATAGAAAGTATTTCTCCCTTTTCAAGTGAAAAGCTGGCTTTATCTACTGTTATTTTATTTCCGTAGCTTATCTGTAAATCTTTTACTTCCAAAAGCATTAATTAACAACACCTTCTTTATTATTGTGCAGGTTTGATATCCTTGGTCAGCCAGTAATAGTCAGCCGGTTTAATATCGGCATCCTGCACAGAAGCTTTACTTACCAAATTAGTTTTAGGATAGCCAAAGAACAGAGCCACACCATCATTCAGCAGTATCTGCTGCATCTTAATCATTAAATCACGACGCTTTGCCGGATCAAACTCTACTGCCAGCTGATCGCTCAAAGCATCAAATTCAGGATTGCTGTAGCCAGTAGAATTCTGGGGCTGACTGCCATTAACATTGGTTTTCCAGTACCAGTTGAGATAAACCTCAGGATCGCCGCTGTTAGCAGTAAGAATGTTAGAAATAATCAAATCAAACTCACCATTTCTGCGCATCGGATCAAGTACGTTGTAATCTACATTTTTCATATTTACTTTAATACCGATTTTTTTTGCATCTGCTTGAGTAGCTTCAGCATATAACGGAAGTTCAGCACGTCCACTGTAGTAAACAAAATCAAGTTCCATATTTTTGCCGTTTTTATCTACATAACCATCACCGTTAGTATCTTTCCATCCTGCTTCAGCCAACAGTTTTTTCGCACGTTCTACATTATAGCTGTTGGGATCATTCAACTGGTCAAAGCCGTAGTCCAAAGAAGGCGGTACAGGAGCCTTGCCGGGAATAAAGGTATCTTTTAACAGCACTTTATTATAAGTTTCACGATCCAAGCAGCTAATAAGAGCCGCACGTACCTTCGGATCAGCCAAAGGCTTGCCTTCATTCATATTCATCTGAGCAAGTACTGTACGCAGAGAAGCAATCTCAGAAATTTTATAATTATCATTTTTAAACAGGTCCAAATCACCTGCAGCAATATTTATCGCAAAGTCTATTTCTCCGGACTGTAAAGCCATGGCACGGGTATTAGGATCATCAATAGTAGGAATATCTACTGCCTTAAACGGTACTTTGCCATCCCAGTAATTAGGATTTGCAACCATTTCAGCTTTAGATTTGCTGTAGGATTTCACCATATACGGACCGGTACAAATCGGTCCTTCTTTAGCATAATCACGATCTGTAACCTTAGTATCAATAATGATGAAAAGAGGATCAGCAAGCATTCCCGGCAATGTGGGAACAGGCTTATCTGTTCTGATTATAAGGTTCTGTCCATCAGCTTTGATTTCCGCATAGGTAAAGAAAGACTGTGCACGTGCATTATTTTTAAATGCGCGTTCAATCGATTCCTTAGCAATTTCAGCTGTTAATTTATCGCCATTGGAAAATACTACCTTATCATTAATCTTAAATGTCCATGTCAATTTATCATCGCTAATCTGCCAGCTCTCTGCCAGCCAAGGTACGACATTCATTTTATCATCAAATTTAGACAGACATTCACCAAGACCATAACGCATAACTACCCAACCGAAGAAGTTATCAGTCGGTTCAAGGCTATCTGCAAAATTAGTTACACCAAATTTAAGTTTTTCACTGGAAACCGGTGCAACTTTATCATCACCGCAGCCAGCTACAGCCAAAGTCAATAATCCCATCATTGTCGCTACAGCAGCACTTTTGTAAAATTTTTTCATTTGATTACACCCCTTTTACCAATTTAAGTTTATCATTCATTATCTTCCTGCCTTGGATCAAGTACATCTCGCAATGCATCTCCCCAAAGATTAAAGACAACAACAGTCAAAAAAATTGCTAACCCCGGAAATACCATTAACCATGGTGCTGTTTGCAACTGCTGGCGACCTTCATTGAGCATTAATCCCCACTCTGGGGCCGGAGGCTGGCTGCCAAAGCCTAAGAAAGACAAACCCGCAAGTTCCATCATCATAGCGCCTATATCTGCAGCTGCTGTAATAACCATTAGCGGCAAAATATTAGGCAATATATGCTGCCAGAGAATATGCATCGGTTTACCGCCGTTGACTATAGCAGCTGTAACAAAATCACGTTTTTTAACTTTCAGGACCACACTTCGTGCTAATCTGGCGTATTTAGTCCATGTTACAATTATCAGCGCTATCATAGCGTTAATAAGGCTGCCACCCAAAATACCTGCAATAGCGATAGCCAGAATCATTCCCGGAAAAGAAATCATCATATCAGCTATACGCATGATAACAATATCGGTTTTTCCGCCAAAGTAGCCAGCAATAACACCTAAAGAGGTTCCCACAATAAAAATCAACACTACCAAGAGAAGTACACTGCTCAAAGAGTAAGCCGCACCAAAAAGCACGCGGCTGAAATTATCTCTGCCAAGTTTATCAGTACCAAATAAATGTTCTGATGACGGCGGCAAATAAGCATTAGCCATAATTGCTTCATATGGATCATAAGGCGCAATCAACGGAGCTGCTGCTGCTATTAAAATCAACAATGCCACAAAAAAGCTTGCTATCGCAAAAGAACGATTATTTTTTAAGCCATAAAGTATTTTATCCATATTACCTGCCTGCCTTTCTAAGTCTCGGGTCAAGGCGAGTATAGGAAAAATCTACTACCAGATTGATTACCATATACATTAAAGCGATCCACAGCACAATGCCCTGTACCAGCTGAAAATCACGGTAGATAATAGATTGTACAGCAAGATAGCCCAGACCAGGCCAAGAAAAAACTATTTCAACAACAGCCGCGCCACCAAGCAGATTACCAAAAGATAAACCTAATAATGTAATAAGCGGCAACATGGCATTTGGTAAAACTTCTTTCCAAAGGATATGACTTTCACTCATCCCGCGAGCTCTTGCACCTGCCACATAATCCTGATTCAGCTCTTCCAGTACTGCAGTACGAACCTGCCGTGTATATTTAGCTGCCATGACAATCCCCAATGTCAATGTCGGTAAAATCAAATTCTCCAATGATACCCTACCACCAACAATGGGCAATAAGCGCAGTTTCAGGCCAAAAATCCACAACAACATCAAACCCATCCAGAAGTTAGGTATTGATACACCAACAAAGGTAAGTCCTCTTACAAAATAATCAAGAAAACTATTGCGTTTCACAGCAGAATAAATTCCTAAAGGAACAGAAACTACAAGCATAAATGCGGCAGAAGCACCAGCCAACAGTATTGTTGCCGGTAAAGAATGCATGAGTTCATCCACAACAGGTTTCTTTACCATATAAGAAAATCCCAGATTACCCTGCAATGCCCGTCCTAACCAGTCCAAATACTGAAAGAAAAAAGGTTTATCAAGACCAAGCTCATGTCGTAAAGCCTCAATTTCTACCTGACTAACCATAATATCCTCGTTACCGGCAATCATCTGCCGCACTGGATCACCCGGAGCAAGCATGACCAGACAGAAAGTAATAAAGCTGATGCCTAAAAGTACCAGTAAAATTTCTCCTATACGGTACACAAGCTGTTTATTACTCAAAAGCACCATCTCCTCAATAAAAAAAATCTCTTTCTGCGAAATACAGAAAGAGATTTGAATACTTCTTCACATATACTGCCATAATGCTACTTTACAGAACTATTCATACGCTTTCTGTCCCTCGCAGAAAATACATATATTCTGAGGCTGCGATCTGACTTTGCCCAAAGGCTTCACAGTGGCGTGACCGTTGCGGATTTACACCGCATTCCCTAATTCACCTCTTCTAAGAGAGCACCTCAGATGATATTTTTGTCAAAATATCCCTTTAAGTATTTTAGCACATATTACTATTAATAGTCAAGAATAATAAGCATGATAACACTGTTATTTTATTTACTAAATAACAAAAATTGCCACCAGATTGTTCTACAACAACCAACAATCCGGTGGCTTTTCTATATTCATACAGTAATGAATAATTCCTATTTTTACATTTATGATACACAGATAATTTTGATTATTTATTTTTAAACTATATTTAAATTAATGAAAACCTTAACTTTTTTAAATATATATACAATACTATTGACTGCATCCCCATATATGTCATATAAGCAATCCAGAGCCCACTATTAGCTAAATCAGGCACAAGCACCATCTGTACCAAATAAAAGGATACAGATGCTATAAGCATCATATTGCGTACAGGTGCTGTACGTGTCGCACCGCTGAAGACGCCATACAGGGACAGTCCTATAAAGGAAACGGCTGGATATAGCAAAATATAAAATTTATATTTTTCTGCCAGCTTAATTACAGACTCTTGGTCAGTAAATAAGCTAATCATCCAGCTGCTGCCTGCGAAATACACACCAGACAAAAACAATGCCAGTATCGCTGCCCATTTATAAGTTAAAGCAATAGTTTTATCAAGCATTGTTCTGCTTTGTGTACCTATTGACTTACCTGTAAAAATTGCCGTACCGTTAGCAATTCCATCCATTAAAAAGCTCATCAAATCCTTAATCTGCAGCAATACAGCATTAGCCGCAAGCACTGCTGTACCAAACCCTGCGCCTACAGCCGCCATAACATTATTTACAGTCAGTAAGCATGCCGTTCTAAGCATAAGATTAAAGTTAACCTTAAGCATTTCTGTAAAGGTACGCCAATCTAATAATTCCTTTACCGGTAAAATTCTGTAGTTGAAATTGCCTAATTTCGCTATTAAAAACACTCCTACGGCAGCACCATAAATCTGACACAGCAAGGTTGCCACAGCAACTCCTTCAATACCAAGCTCCCATACAAGCACAAACAAAATGCTTAAAATAATATTCAGCAGATTAGAAGAAACTTGCATTATTACAGAAGCACGAACCTGCGCCTGACCCATTAGCCATCCTAGAGAAACATAATTAAACAGGACTAAAGGAGCACCCCAGATCAGAATATCAAAATAACTACGGCACAAAGCAGCAACCTGTTCTGTGGGAGAAATAAAACTTAAATATGCTTCAACTATATATTTCTGCAAAACAATGCACAAAAAGCCTATAACAATAGCCAGTACCAAAGGTTTAAAAAAAGCAAGCATAGAAAGAGTTTTATCGTTCGCTCCCATGGCCTGTGCAGAGTAACCCGTAGTACTTACACGAAGAAATCCAAATAACCAGTACAGATTATTAAACAGGATGGCTCCTAATGCTACCGCGGCAATATATTCCGGCTGCGGTAATTGTCCCATTACCGCAGTATTGACAGCCCCCATCAATGGTTGCGTCATTGTAGATAACATAAAGGGAACTGTAAGTTTTAAAAATTCTTTGTCATTCAGCATATTACGCCTTCTCTTAATCGCATCTATTTTTTAACAACAACTAATTCCAATAGATGTATTTATTGAATTAAAAATTTATTTTATGTTATAATATAGCACAATAAGTTATCACAATCAATAGAGAAGCAATCATAATGTCTGATACTGTAAATATTTGTGGTTTAACCATTAACAGAGGCGAAAAGCTTCGTACAATGCTGCCTGTTCCCGATACAGCAGTAAAAATTCCAATAACAATTATAAATGGTCATGAAGATGGACCTACGCTGTTTATCACTGCCGGTATACACGGCGGCGAATATCCTGGCATTGCTGCTGCTATGGAGCTCGGACGTGATATAGAGCCAGAACATTTAAGCGGCTGCCTCATCATGATGCATCCTGTTAATATCCAGGGGTTCTGGGCTCGGCGTGAGTTTATTGTTCCTGAAGACGGCAAAAATCTGAACCGCGTTTTTCCTGGTAATCCATTAGGTACGCTGTCTGATAAAACGGCTTATCTTATCAGTAATAACTTTTTCCCAATTGCTGATTTCTATGTAGATATGCATAGTGGCGATATTCACGAAAGCTTACACCCATATGTATATTATCCAGGTCAGCCAACACTGGAAATAGAACAAAAATCACGCAGTATTGCCAAGGTCCTGGATATGGAATATATGGTACGCTCAATGGCGACAGGCGGTGCATATAATTACGCTGCCAGTCAAGGCCTGCCATCAATTTTAATAGAGCGCGGAGGAGCAGGATTATGCTTGCGTGAAGACATAGATGCCTACAAAAATGATATCTATAATATTATGAACAAGCTAAAAATGACCTCCATCCCTGTAAAGCCACGTCGTCATGTACCAAGTGATGTAGAAAATCTGATTTATTTAGAAACAATGGAAGCAGGATGCTGGATGCATCACATCCATAGTGGCGACTTTGTCGAAGAAGGTCAAATTCTTGGTCATATTACCGACCTTTTCGGCAGCATAATTACCACCTATTATGCCGAACAGACAGGTGTTGTTCTTTACATATGCCCTGCTCTTTCAGCACCCAAAGGTACTGTACTTGTAGCCTATGGAACTATTAAAAATGAAAATAACGAATAAATAAAAAACCGGCATAAGCCGGTTTTTTATTTATCAGAACGTAATCTGCAGTCGACTCCAAAGTACTTGAGTATCTTTACCGCTTTCTTTACCTTCCAAATCATAATAATCTAAATTATAAACCATATTCTTAGCAATTGTTACATTAGCGCCAATACCGTAGCCTTTGAAACCTTCATTGTAGAAGTATCCCCAGTCACCTGTTTTCATGGTATGAGCTACAAAAGTTCCTGCTCCCTGGTTATAGTAATTACCCCACAATCCCCAGCTGCCAGGATCAGCAGCTTTAGCACCTTTATAAGAAGCACTGATTACATAACCATCAGTATCGACATTCTTATTCATCAGCATTGTATCGCCTAAGTCAGAGTTAAGGTAGGTAGCGCCTAATTTTACATCCCCAAAATTATAAGAAGCACTTACATTCCAGACGTTATTGTCCTTACCTATACCAACATTATTAGTATCTCCATCACCAACAAAAGCAGCTGTTTTCAAGCCATATTTAAAAGCATCATATCCTGCGGATAAAGACAGCTTACCTATTTTACCATTAGCAGAAACTCCATAAAACTCATCATAGCCATAGTCAGTTGGCTGGCCATAGTAAGCATTAACTTTAATATCTTTACCATAAGAAAGCTGCAGCATTTCTGCTGTATCGTCGTAAAGGTATCCATTAGCCAGATATTGATCAGTTTTACCGGCCAATACCTTCACGCCGCCAATCTTACCGTTTACATAAGCCTGATTAAACTGTGTTTTTTCATCACCGCTGTCATTGTTAAACTTCTGATCGTTTTGAATACGTCCGGTAAAGCTCCAGTCATCATTCACCTGCCCTTTAATATAAATACGGCTGCGCAGGCGGTTTACGGCATCTTTACCTTTTTCCCTACCAAGATCTCCGTTGCGGTCACCATATTCATAGCGGATCTGGCCAGTAATTTTTACATTATCCGTTTTTTCTTCCAAAGCAGCTACACGAATGCCTAAAGTATCAAGCTCCTCGGCAAATTCTGCTGAAAGCTTATCAACATTGGCACCTTTTGCCATAGCTTTCGCTACAATTTGTGCCATTTCATAGCGGGTCATCAGCTTATCTCCGCCATACGTTCCGTCAGGATACCCTTCAACTACGCCAGCAGCAACCAGTTTGTTTACACTGTCATATGCCCAGTGGCCAGCAGGAACATCAGAAAACGGATTTGCTGCGTATGCAGAAGCAGTTACGCCTAAAGCTAAAAGCATGGAAAAGATCACTGTTTGTTTCATAGTCATATCACACTCCTAAATTTTTGGCCGTCTTTAAGAATGTGAGAGTGATCTGTAAACAGATTTCTTAAAACAGCATATATTGTCTTTATTATAGTATATTTTCTCATTAAGTCAATATTTTAAATAACATTAGATTTTATTTATCAATGGAAATTTTTCTTATTATTAAAAGCAACAAAAAACTCTCTTGCCAGCTTATCCTGTGCAAGAGAGTTTTATTACTTCTCTATCAAGCCTTTTCAATTATCCTGATAACTTCCGGCAGCTGTCTTAAATCGTTAATAACAAAATCTGCGCCAGCCTCCATCAGTGTTTTGCGTACCTGCGCACGCAACGAAAGGAGCTCGCCATCGCTTAAAGCATCGTATTTATCCTGACTGATGCCCATGACAGAACTGCCGTCGATAACGCCGACAGACCATACGCCTGCATTTTTTCCTTCCATAATATCAGCAACAGTATCACCAACTTTTACTACTTCGCTGACACTCTGAATACCGAGTTTATACATATTGCGGAAAATCATATACGGATAAGGACGTCCTACATTGCCTGTAAAATCTGTGGAAATCCAGAAATCCGGCTGATAGCCCTGCTGCGCTGCAGCTGCAGTTACAATCTGCATCATCTTGTCATTAAAACCGGTAGTCGACCCAATCTTAATATCTTTAGTACGCAGCTGCTGCACTGTATCCAGTACATAGGGCTTTACAGTGGAATAATCATTTAACGAAGCAAGCAGTAAAGGCTCAAAATCAGCATAAATTGCCAAAGCATCTTCATCATTGGCTTCTCTGCCGTATTTTTCCTGCCATAAAGCAGCAATTCGCGGCATTTTCAGCATGGTGCGGATATGGTCGATTTTCAGCATTCCCATAGGTTTACGGGTTTCTTCTTCCGTAACCTCGATGCCGTGTTTTTTAAAGCTTTCCATGAAAGCAGCAACAGGCGCAAAGCAGCCAAAATCAACTGTGGTACCTGCCCAGTCAAATATTACAGCCTTTATTTTGCTCATTTTTTATGCTCCTCTGTAAATGCTTTAAAGATTGCCAGGATTTTCTCCACATCTTCCATATAAATTTCACCGATATTGCCCAGTCGGAAGGTTTCCGCATCGGTCAGTTTGCCAGGATAGATTACATAGCCGCGGTCTTTCAGATAAGCATACATTTCTGCAAAAGTGAAAGCCGCATTTTCCGGATAGAAAAAGGTAGTAATGATGGGACCCTGTAAGCTGCTTGCGATAAAGGCTTTAAAGCCCATAGCTTCCATACCTTCGCGCAGTGCCTTATTGGTAGCTGCATAACGTTGATTGCGTGCTGCAATACCGCCTTCTGCTTTCAGCTCTTCCAAAGCCTGGGCAAAGGCAGCAACTACATGAGTAGGAGAAGTAAAACGCCATTTACCGCCGTCTTTTTCCATAGTCTCCCATTGTGCATACAAATCAAGAGAAAGACTATGCGCCAGTCCGCGGCATTTTTTCAAATCAGCTGTCTCGGCAATAATGAAGGAGAAGCCCGGCACACCCTGGATGCATTTATTAGCGCTGCTTACCAGGTAAGTAATGCCCGTTGCCGGTACATCAATATCCACACCGCCAAAGCTGCTCATTGCATCTACAATAAACTTCTTGCCATATTTTTTCGCAAGCTGTCCAATGGTCTCAATATCATTGAGTATACCGCTGGTAGTTTCACTGTGTACCATAGCAATATGGGTTATTTCACGGTCAGACTGCAGCAGTTCTTCCACTATCTGCGCGTCAGGTACTTTAGCGTAATCTTCTTCATATACTACATAAGACAGTTTATGGTATTCTGCCATTTCAGCCATACGTTTGCTGTAAGCACCGTTTTGTAAAATCAGCAGCTTGTCGCTGGGAGCGATAACGCTGGAAAGTACAGACTCAACACCGAAGGTACCGCTGCCCTGCATCAGTACGGCAGTATAGGCTGCTTTGTCAGCATGCGCCAGCTCCAGCAGCTGTCTGCGTACAGACTGAGTCATGTCTTTATAATCAGCATCCCAGGTACAGCGGTCAATCAGCATAGCTTCTTTTACGCCAACACTGGTAGTCAAAGGTCCTGGAGTCAGCAGCTTATAGGTATTCTTATCCATCAAATTCATCCTTTTAACAATTATTTTTTAATAAGTTCCTGATGTTTTTTCAGCAGTTCAACAGTCAGAGTTTCTTTAAAGTTTTTCGGATTTGCCGGTTTATTTTCTGCTGCTACGGTTTCACCTTCATAGAGAGCAACCGGATAAATTTTCAGCAGTTCAGGACGTGCATTTTTAGCAATGCATTCTGCAATCTTTTTAGCCTGTTCGTTTTCTTTAGCGCCTTTATCTACTACTGCAACAGCTTCAGTCAGCATAAAGTTGCCTTCAGCAGGGTCAACAAAATCTACAGGCAAGCCTTTTTGTTTATCAGCAACAGCCTGGTGACGCAGACCAAAACCAACAGCTACTTCACCGGCACGGATTTTTTTCAGCGGACCGGAGCCGGATTTTTCCAGATGAGGAACAGCGTTTGCTTCAATTTGTTTCATAATAGCAGCACCGTCAGTTTCGCCATATTCATTCAGTACAGCCTGAGTCATCAGCCAAGCAGTAGAAGAACCCATGATATCAGGTACGGAAATATGACCTTTGTATTTAGCATCTGCCAAATCTTTAATTGCTTTCGGAGCAGGCAGACCTGCTTTTTTCAGTTCTTCGGTATTAACAAACAGGGAACCGCAGTTGCCGATAGTAGGAAGATAGAAGGAAGCGTGCTTCATCAGCGGTTTATTAACATCGGTCAGATCAATGAACATGGGATGTTCTTTTTGAGCGCTGTCCAGATAGTAGGAAGTCATTTGTACTACACCGGCTTCAATATTTTTGCCTTCTGCAGAAAGTTTGCCCCCCAGTTCGGAAGTACCGAAGGATTGCATGATATATTTGCCATTGAAGCCATTTTTATCCAGAGCTGCTTTAATAGCAACCTGAGCTTCTTCATCGGCATTGGTATAAATTACGGTAGGCTTTACATCTGCTGCAGCCTCTTTTTTCTCCTCACCGCCGCAGCCTGCAATACCTGCAGCCAAACACATCATCATCATTGCTGTGCATAACAACTTAGCAAAACTTTTCATCTGAATACTCCTTTGCTTTCAATAAATTTTTTACTTTTTTATACAGAGGAAATTCCTCTTTTTCAGCAAGTACATCGAAAACAGTCTTTACTACAATATTAGTCAGGAAGATCAGTAAGGAAAGAACGAATACTTCATCGAACTTTTCAAAATACTGCAGCTCCTTGATTTTTGTAGTAATAACCATTGTTCTTGCGCCTGCCAGAAAAACAATTGCGCTGATTGTCACCATAGCGTTGACAAAGAAATAACTCAGCATCTGATAAATAGTCGCCTTGGAATTGGGAATAACTACTTTTATTACTGTTTTTAGCCATGTATCGCCCATCAAAAGTCCCGTGGTTTCCCAGGATTCATTCATCTTGGCCAACGAGGATTTAATCATCAGATACGGCGTAGTGAAAAAGTGCAGGATATTGGCAATAATAAGGATGGCAAATGTATTCTGCAGCGAACTGCCGGAGAATACGAAGATAAATGCAACACCCAGTACCATGCCCGGCACGGTATTGGTAACCATGGCGATAACGTCCATAATTACTTTGCAGTATCTGTGCAAATCAGAACGGGCGTTAACCATGGCCGCACCGTAACATAAAATTGTTCCGGCAACGGCGGTAATACCGGCCACCATCAGAGAATTTATGTAAATATCAAGCAGCGCGCTGTCACTAAGCACTCGCTTGACAGTATCCAGCGTAAATATCGGCTGATAAGGCCAGCTTTTTACAAAGGGTACGATAAACATGATGGCAAATACGGAAATAAATGCCAGCGTTACTGCGGCAAAGAATACAGTAAAGATACTGTCGCGTACAAAGGAACGCTGAATTTCATAACGACTGAGCTTGTTATAACGGAAATTGAATTTTTCCATATAGCGCAGCAGCGCTACACTGATTACAGAAGGTATCAGCATCATTACTGCAATAACGCTGCCGTTGCTGAAATTAGGCAGAGCGCCCATCATCTGCATGTACAGCTCTACTGCGATTACTTCGTATTCACCGCCGATAGACACCGGTATACCGAAGTCAGTAAAGCTCAGGAAGAACGAAAGGATAAATGCAGCCAGCAAACTGCCTGTCAGCGGTCTGACACTGGTCATAAGGAAAGTACGGAGCGTGCTGTCACCCATGATTTTAGAAACAGTGATAAAGTTTTTATCAATATAGAAAAACGCGTTGTACAGTACCAGAAAAGCCGGCGGCAGCGTATATATAATGTAGGAAATCAACAGTCCCCAAAAACCATAGATAGGAAACAGCTGTGTATCTAAAAGCCTTGTAATCAAACCCTGCTTGCCGAAAGAATAAATAACAGCAAAGCCATAGGTTATTGACGGCAGAAACATCGGCATCATAATTACCAGCTGCAGCATTTCCTTAATCTTATGCGGCAGTCGCGTCATGTGCAGGCCATAGGCTAAGAAAAATGCCAGTATTGTGGTAATCAGTGCTTCCAAAGAAGCAATTACAAAGCTGTTACTAAAAGCCTGCAGAAATTTATCATTGCCAAGCATCTGCTGATAATTTGCCAGTCCCAGCCCGCTGCCGGTCTGTAAGGATTTTAAAGCCAGATTACCCAGCGGTAAGCCTAAAAAGATGGCAAAAATAATACATACCAGTACAAAGCACAGCTTTAATTCAAAACTTTTCCTGTTCATCTTGCAACCCCTGCTACAGCTGCAGGCAGATCGCCAAACAAACGGAAAATATTATCGCGTTTAATACGCAGCTGCGATAAAATAAATTTTTCCACAAACTGAGTTTTCGGCTGATTGACAATAACCTGCGGACGATCAAATTGGGAGATTTTTCCTTCATTGATAATCAGCACCTTATCAGACAAGGTCAGCGCTTCTTCCGGGTCGTGGGTAACAATAATCGTAGTCAGGTTATATTGCTTAGCAATCAGCTGAATACGCTCTTTGATAGATTCCTTAATAACGCCGTCCAGTGCGCTCAGCGGTTCGTCCAAAAGCAGGATTTTCGGTTTCATGACCAAAGTACGCGCCAGCGCTACTCTCTGCTTCTGACCGCCGGAAAGCTGGTCGATACGTTTTTTCAGATGTTCTTTTAGTCCTAAAAGATTTACCAGTTCTTCAACTTCTTCCGGAGTGGAAATACCCGGTTTATTACGTAATCCGTAAATAATATTGTCGTAAGCATTGAGATTGGGAAACAGCGCATAATCCTGAAATACGATATTGAAACCGCGGTCTTTCATCGGTACCCTGCTCAAGTCCTGTCCGTCAAAAATAATCTGACCGGCATTAATTTCCGTCAAACCCAGAATAACATTCAAAAGAGTGGTCTTGCCGCTTCCTGACGGGCCAAGAATAGATACAATCTCGCCAGTTTCTATTTTCAGAGAGATATCGTTAAGAATTGTCTTGTTGTCATAACTTTTTTTAATATTTTTTAACTCCAGCATTATGAGCCTCCATCTGCATCTGTAAATATTTTTACATTAAATAATTTCTAGCCTTTATTTTAATAACAGTATTTGTCCATTTCAAGTGTATTTACGTTCATTTAACTAACACTTTACCTGTTCTTAATAATCTGCAGATTTATTGAACATACATTTTACATACTGCCCTTAGAGCATGATACGACTGCCGACAAAATTATTCTGTCAGCAGTCGCACAGTTGCTTCAGCAGGGCTGTAATGTCCCAGCTCATGTATTGTCTTGGTATAGGTGCCGTGGTAATCGCTGCCGCCAGTGCAGTATAAGCCAAATTTTTCAGCCTCTGCCAGTACTTTTTCTCTGTCTGCCTGGTTATGCATAGGATGCAGCAGTTCTATTCCCCACAACCCAGCTTCTTTCAGCTGCGGGATCATGGAAAAATTATCCTGCTGGCCCGGATGCGCCAGAACAGCTTTGCCGCCATCGGCATTTATAGCCTGTACCGCTTCTACAGCGTCCACATAAGTAATATCAAAATCACAGGGGCCATTCTGTTTAAACAAGGTGTAGTAAACCTTGCCAAACAGCTCGTCCTCCTGACCGGAATCAACGAGATACTTTAAAATATGCTGCTTATAGATGTATTTGCCGGCGTAACGGCGTACATCCTCTTCTGTTATCTTATAGCCCAGTTCACGCAAAATCTCTATCTTGCGCAGAGAATTGCCATGTCTGCGCATAAGTAAAGGTTCGCACAGCGCAGTAATATGCTCGCCGCCGCTGTAATTAAAACCGAGGATATGTGCCTTTTTGCCGCTGGCAAAATCATAAGCGGAAATTTCTACGCCCGGCAGCGCCTTAATACCGTAGCTTGCCGCTAAAACAATACCATCTTCATAGCCAGCTACAGAATCGTGTTCAGTAAAAGACATTACTTTAATGCCCAATGCAGAAGCTTTTTGCAGAATCTGCTCTCTGGTATCACTGCCGTCTGAAAGAGTTGAATGAATATGTAAATCAGCAATCATCGCTTTTCGCTCCTATTCTGTAAAACTGCCCTGAGAAAGATTGTAAACTCTGTCGCAAAGCCCTTCCATAAATTCCAGGTCATGGAAAATGCCCAGCATGGAGGTACCTTCATTTTTCAGTTTCAGCAGCAAATCACGTACCAAAAGCTTGGTATCCGGGTCAAGGCTTGCAGTAGGCTCGTCTAAGAGCAGCAGGCGCGGAGCTTTGACCATTGCATGCGCCAGATTCAGACGCAGTTTTTCGCCGCCGGAAAACGTAGCAGGATACAATCCCCATAAATCACGGCGCAGACGGAAGTAATCCAGCATCTGAGCAGCGCGTTTTTCTGCTTCCTCCTGTGAAAAACCAGCTTCCAAAGCAGCATCTGTTACATGCTGGAAGGCAGTAGTACGCGGCAGAATAGAAAGGAATTGGGAAACATAGCCGATTTCTGCTCTGCGCAGATTGATAATCTGCCTTTCGTCAGCATTGACCAAATCAACCGGTCCATAAGCCAGCGAATTGTACCATACATGGCCTTCCGTTGCCAGATAGGTACGGTAGATGCAGCGCAGCACAGTGGATTTACCGGCACCGGAAGTGCCGACAATACCGATAAAAGAACCTTTATTCAGCTCAAAAGAAATATTGCGGCAGCTGCTGATAAGTTTCTGCTGTTCGTGCAGATAAAAGTTTTTAGACAGATGCTCGATTTTTAAAATAGGCTCCACTATGCTTCCTCCTCATCACGATAGGTATTCTTAACTACGCAGCAGCCGTTTGCCCAGGTAGAGATCAGGAGCGGTACGTTATCCGCATCTCTGGCAACTACTAAAAAGTCTGCAAATTTGCCGGCTGCCAGTGTACCTGTTTCGCCGCTGATGCCAGCAGCTGCTGCAGGATTACTGCTTACAAGGGTACATGCCTCCGGCAGCGTCAGAATATTTTTATCATAAAGATAAAATACCGCCCGTAAAAGCGCCTGCGGATAATAATCACTGCATAAAATATCACCGCAGCCTGCTTTAATTGCTACCTCGGCAGACAAATTACCGGAATGACTGCCGCCTAAAAGGATATTAGGAGCACCTAAAAGAGGATGTAAACCGCATTCCTTCGCTTTTTTGGCAACTTCCAGACTTATAGGAAACTCGCTGATAGCAACGCCAGCTTTAGCATTAGTCAATATTTTCTCTTCTGTATCATCATCGTGGCTGGCAATGGGGATATTGTTCTGTTTTGCAGTATCCAGCAATACCTGCAGTTTTGCACCGACAACCATGGGTTTATTCTGCTCTCTTTTTACCAGGTCAGCAAACTCCTTATCAGTAAGGTCTTTGCCTTCACCAGGAAGATGACGGCGATAAATCTTCAAATCACGATACTGTCCCTGTCCAGGACGATGATCCATTAAAGAAACCAAGCCGACTTTTTTCTCTGCCAGCAGCTGACGAACCAAATCATAGCATTCCAGATTATCCAGCTCATAACGCAGATGGAAACGATTATGAATCAGACGTCTGCGTCTGCGTTTAGCATTTACAAGGCCGATTAAGCGTTCTACATGAGGAGCTGTACGGATAGCTTTTGCATCCCAGCTGCCTTCTCTGTACATAGCTACAGAATGGAAAATAGTAGTTATACCGCACTGAGCCAGCTGCTTTTCAGCTTCATCCAGCGCCATATCCATATCCAAAAATGCTGTTGAGCGGGGCTGAATCAGATTTTCAATCATATCAGAGTGAATATCGATAAAGCCAGGCATAACATACGCACCGGCAGCGTCATAACTTTCAGCGTTCTGACGCAGTTCCTGCGGCAGATTACTCATCAGGCCATAGCCTGCAATTTTTTCTCCTTCAATATGAAGATAAGCATTACTTAAAAGTTTATCCGGCAAAACCAGACAAGCATTGATTACAATTTTGTTTTTCTGCATATCTATTTTCAACCTCTACAATAAAGAATGTACCAGCTGCTGAGTATAAGGATGCTGCGGGTCGTCAAGAATCTGGTCAGTCAGACCGCGTTCAATAATCTTACCTTCCAGCATAACTACAGTTCTGTCTGCCAGCATACGGATAACAGCCAAATCATGGGATACAAGCAGGATGGAAACGCCGAACTCCTGTCTGATGCGGCGAATCAAATCCAAAACTTTAGCCTGTACAGAAAGGTCAAGGCCGGTAGTAACCTCGTCCAGCAAAAGCACCTGCGGATTATTAGCCAGAGCCTTGGAAATCTGTACTCTCTGCTGCATACCGCCGCTGAAATTTTTCGGCGGCTCTTTCATCCTGCTCGGCAGTATCTCTACCGCTTCTAACAGCTGACTTGCTCTTTCTGTCATGCTGCCGAAATTGCGTCCGCCGGCGGCAATAAGTTTTTCTGCAATATTGCCTGCTGCAGAATAATCCATACGCAAACCAAGCACCGGATTTTGATAAACCATACCCATCATGTGATTGCGGATATATTTTTTCTGCTGCGCTGTAGCGGTAAACATATTTGCTTTGCCTTCGCTGTACGCCTGCAGATAAGCGCTGCCTTCCGTTACCGGAAAATCGAAATAAATACTCTTCATCATGGTGGACTTACCGGAGCCGGATTCGCCTACCACACCTAAAATCTCGCCCGGATAAAGTTCCAGATTAACATCATTGCAGGCCCAGACAGTCTTGCAGTGAGGGCAGGTATTTTTCAGCAGCGGCTGTCCGCTCAGGCAGTAATCACAGCCCTGTCCGTAGCGTACAGTCAGCCCGCGTACCTCAAGAATAGGTTTTTCTTTATTATCATTTTTTAAGGTCTGCATCCCTGTTCTCTCCTTTTAGCGCAATAGCCAGTATCACTGCATTCATAATACTTCTCGCCTGTCTTTTCATCTGTCAGTTCATCAAGATAAACACCTTCTGCACCGCACAAATGGCAGTGTTTGCCGGTAAAGTTTTCTGTTTCGAAAGGAATATCGTCAAATTCCAGCGGCATAACTTTGGTATGAGGCGGAATAGCATAAATTTTCTTTTCACGGCCTGCACCAAAAAGATACAGGCAGTCGCTGTCATTAAGCTTCGGAGTATCATAACGAGGTATCGGACTGGGATTCATAATGTAACGGTCTTCTACCAGAACAGGATACTCTGAGCTGATACCGATTTTGCCGCAGCGCAGCAAATCTTCGTACAAAGTCAGCCACATAGGACTGTATTCTCCCTCTGCGTGCATTTTCTTGGTTACTGCTTCACGAGGCTCTACAATACGCAGCGGTTCAGGAGTCGGGACCTGCAGCACCAGAATCTGCTCTTTTTTAAGGGGAATTTCCGGAATACGATGGCGGGTTTGGATGATGGAAGCAGCTTCCGAATCAGTAGTTATTTCCACACCTGTGCAGGCAGAAACAAATTTCTTAATGTTTACTGCATTGACACTGTCATCACTGCCTTGGTCAATAACCTTGAGCACATCTTCTTTACCGATAATGGACAAAGTAATCTGGATACCGCCTGTGCCCCAGCCTCTTCCTATAGGCAGCTCCCTGCTGCCAAAGGGAACCTGATAACCGGGAATAGCAACAGCTTTCAACAGGCTGCGTCTGATTTCCCGTTTGGAATTTTCATCTAAAAAAGCAAAATTATAATGTTTTTGGTCTATCATCTTGCTGCTCCTTTATTCACGCACTCGGTCCAGCTTGGACTGGAAGGTTACATAATGCGGCAGCTTCAGATGTGAAATAAAGCCCTGCATTTCCAGACAGTCACCATGGGTCAGTACGAATTCTTCATCCTGCGACGGAGTATTTCCCGTAGTATTCAGGCTGGCGTCAGCAATAGACATGGCAATTGCTTTGGTTTCATTATTGCCGATAACGCAGCCATAGCCGCCGGACAGGCGTATCTTATCAAATTCTTCCTTAGTTTCTTCATGTACAGGCCAGAGAGCTTCTACCTCGGTAACATTTACTGCTCCGATGCAGATAGCTTCGCCTTCTTCCAGCGGATAGGGAATCATAATATCTACATATCCGCTGCGCAGCTCGCTTACTGTGGGATGTACAGCGCCATAGCCACGCATCGCACTGTAGGCAACACCTTCCAAAAAGCCTGATTCACTGCGTGCCATTGTCTGCAGACGAGCACTGCGCGGAGCCGGGAATGTAAGCACATGAGTCGTAATATCATACGGCTTGGTATCGTCTTTTTCCGGCTGCTCAAGTATGCCGTCTGCCTGCAGCAGTTCGTCTACACGGCCGCAGTAAATATCTTCTGCTGTATCTTCTTCCGCATTTTCAGCAATCGTTCTGCCATTTTCCTCCAGCAGAGAAAAATCCAGCAATCTGTGAGCGTAGTCAAAGCTTGCGCCTAAAATCTGTCCGCCGGGAATATCTTTAAAAGCAGCAGAAATTCTACGCATAATCCTCATATCTTTGCAATCGGCAGGCAAAGAATAGTAATCGCGCTTCAAAGTGCTGCGATAAGCACGCAGCAGGAACACTGCTTCTTCCACACTGCCCTTGCTTTGTTTTAAAGCCAGCGCTGCATATTCCGGCGCATACATACCTGCTTCACTCATTACCTTATCTATTAAAAGGGGCATATCCGTTAAAATCGTCTGTACTTCCAGTCTGCCGCTGCTTTGATAAACTTCATCCAGCAGCTTAAGAGACTGCTCAATAGCGGCTTCGCCGCCCTTTACTGCTACGTATGCCATAACTGCCTCCTATTTCACTTTGCACAGACGCGGAACTGCCATGAGCTCGTTTTCTGCGCTGATAAAAATTAAATCAACTCCGCAGGGATATTCCTGCTGTACTTCCTGCCGCAAGCGGCAGATAGTCTTGATATATTCAGTGGTCTGTACCTCTAGTGTGCCGTCTACACCGGGGCCGCTTACTTCAGCTGCTGTTTCTCCGTCCAGCTGCGGACACCAGATAACAAAAGTGCAGGACTGCTGAGGATCCGCCAATGATCCCTGCTTAGCTTCACTTAAAAGCTGACGGATATTTTCATAATTCAGCATCCCTGTCAGATAAATAAAATCAGCTTTCTTATAATCAGCCGGAGCAGCCAAAGTATATGCATGCAGCTGCTGTGCCAGCTCTACATTTTTTTCAACATAGTAGGTAATTTCATTGTCCATCAGTGTAGCGCCTACTGCCAGCACCGCACCCAAGTTGGACTGAAAACCGCCTGCTTCTTTATCTATATTGCTTTTCTGAAAAGGATTAGCCATGGACTGCAGCAGTTTGCGGAACAGTGACTGTGCATCATGTACTACATCAAAAGAATAAACCTGTTTCATCTCACTGCTCTCCCATCGTATTAAAGTCAACCTTAGAACGGCGCAGCCCTGCATTCAGCTTGCCTCGTGCTGCCAGCTGTTCTTTTTCCAGTTCTCTGATAGCTTGATCCAGAGCCTCACATTCCGGCAGTTTGCCATTGTAGGCTGCGTCGATTATAGCTGCGTCAGTAACCTTGGCAAAATCGTCGCCAATCATAACAGCAGCTCCTTTAAAACCTGCAACTTCAACAATACATTCACTGCACAGCACTTCTCCCAAATAAAACAGAGAAGCTTTTACCGGCTCTCTAAATTGCATCATCGTCAGCGTTTTTTGCGCAGGACGTACAATACTTACCTGATATTTTTCCTGCAGCGGCTGGCTCAGCTGACCAACTTCACTGCCTGCGGCAGCTGCCAGTATTTTAGTGTACTGACTTCTGCTTAATAATTGTTTCACGGCTATAACCTCCGTCATTTCAAAAGTTCATGCGTCTTAACGCAAGCCAAGCATAGCATGTACACTGCGGCAAAGCATCAAATCCATGTAAAATGTCCTTTGCAGAAATTTAACAATCCAAAATGTAAAAAAATCTTTACGGAGCAATGCTCCGTAAAGATTCTCACTTAGAAAAATATTAAATTATATCATGTTGAAAAATTTTGCCTGCATTGCGGATATTTTCCCTGCAGCCTTCATCTTTCAGCAGCAACGCCTGATAAAGCATATCATTAAATACTACCTGGGCAACACGGGAATTTACCCAGCCGGCGCCCGGATGCAAGTCCGGCAGAACAAAAATGTAATCAGCATATTCTGTCAGTGTAGAATTGCCGTTGCCTGTAATAGCTACCGTTACTGCTCCGCCTGCTTTGGCACTGCGCAATGCTTCCACCGTCACCCGTGATTTGCCGGACTGAGATATGCCTATGGCCACATCCCTGCTGGATAAATGCTCTGCACTGACCTTCTGAAAAAACATATCGGTATAAGTACGGCAGTTCATACCAAGATATAACAGCTTACCTGCCAAATCTACCGCACTGCCCACAGAGCATTCCACGCCGTAAATATCAATCATGCGCGCACTGCGCAGGCATTTGATAACGGCACGAAAATCATCTTTGTTAATTCCATACGCCAAGTCTGCCAAAATATTGACAGCATGGGCCGCTACTGCTGCCGGTATGTTGTCTATACTTACTTTACCTGCCTGTTCTGATGGCTGTACCTGTACGCTGCCCTCGGCGCATACACAGCGTAAAAATTCTTTCCAGCTTTCAAAGCCACATTTATGCAGGCAGCGTACTATTGTCTGCTGCCCCGCACCTGCTTCTGCGGCACACTGCCGCAAAGTATACTTTGCCAGCTCTTTAGCTTCTGTCTGCGCCAGCAGATAATCTGCAGCCTGCTTTTCTGCAGTTGATAAACTTTTATAATTTACTTTTAAAGCCTGCACCCAGTTCATCTTCTCACCCTTTTGGAGCAATACTCCTGTTTTCTTATCTTACAGCATATCTGCCCGAATAATATTTTACAAGCAAAGCAGCGTATACTTTACATAAAATTAACTTTCCTCAATATTACTTACTGAGCAAAAATCTCTTTTATATACTTTTAGTCAAGCAAAATCCACTGAAAAATCTTCCTTTATCTTGCAAATCTTAAATCAATTCGTTTTAATTAGTGTATGCTATTTATAAAAAATATAGCTTATCTCTTGCTTTTTCTTTTGAATACTGTATAATATACATTATCGCAGTCAAAATTTTCTCATAATTGCGTAAAATATTAAAACTCATTTTATTTCAGGAGGTTTTCATGGAAATCGTTTTAGGCTTTCTTATATTAATGTTCTGTCTTGTGCTGGGTATCCGTCATGGCGGTATCGGCTTAGCTGCTATCAGCGGCATCGGCCTTGTTATCTATACTTTCATTTTTGGTTACAAACCTGGCAAGCCGCCTATCGACGTTATGCTCACCATTATGGCAGTAGTAACCTGCGCAGGCTTTTTGCAGGCTTCCGGCGGTCTTACTGTTATGCTGAAATACGCAGAAAAATTTCTGCGTAATAACCCCAAGCATATCACCGTCTTTGCGCCACTGACAACCTGGTTCTTAACCGTATTATGCGGTACCGGCCACGTTGTTTACACCATGTTCCCCATCATCTACGATATCGCAATTAAACAGGGTATCCGTCCTGAACGTCCTATGGCAGTATCTTCCATTGCTTCTCAAATGGGTATCTGCGCTTCACCGGTATCTGTTGCCGTTGTTTCCGTAGTAGGCTTTATGGCAGCCGCAGGTCATCAGTTCAGCATTATGCAGATTCTTGCTATCTCTATTCCGGCAACCTTCATCGGCGTACTTTTTGCAGCTTTATGGAGCTATCGCCGCGGTAAGGAACTGGCAGACGATCCGGCTTTCCAGGAGCTTATTAAAGACCCTGAACAAAGAGAATATGTTTACGGCAATACTGAAAGTCTGCTGAACAAAAAGCTGCCGGCTTCCTTCTATCACGCTATGTTCATTTTCTTCGCAGGTATCCTTGTAATCGCCGTTCTCGGCAACTTCCCTGCATTGCTGCCGCATTTCGCCGCTAAAGCAGGCGCTGCTCCCAAGCCTATCTCCATGACTATCGTTATCCAAATGGTTATGCTGTTTGTCAGCGCACTTATCCTGCTCTTCTGCAATACCAAAGCCAAAGAAGTTGGCAGCAGCCAGGTATTCCGTTCCGGTGTAGTTGCACTGGTTTCCGTTTACGGTGTTGCCTGGATGGCTGATACCTACTTTGCAAATCACATGGGTATCTTAAAAGAATTTCTCGGCAGCGTAGTAACATCTTACCCACTGGCATATGCAATCGTACTTTTCCTGACTTCCAAACTGGTTAACTCTCAGGCTGCAGCAATCGCAATCGTCATGCCTATCGCTCTGAATGTAGGTATGGATCCGCTGCTGATTCTCTCCTTCATTCCCGCTTGCTATGCTTACTTCTTCCTGCCTACCTATCCTTCCGATTTGGCCTGCATCGGCTTTGACCGTTCCGGTACTACCCACATCGGTAAATTTGTTTTAAATCACAGCTTTATGATGCCCGGCCTTGTCGGCGTATTCATGGCTTGCGTGGCAGGCTACTTTATAGCTCATACTATTCTGTAAAACAAAAAGGAACCTGAAAATCAGGTTCCTTTTTTCTTTTATCTTTTAAGCTAAAACAGGCAGCTCACTGGCAGTTAATACTTCATTGATATACTGCCAATCACAAACATCATGCTGCAGGCAATATTCTGCAATCATTAAAGCCTGCAAAAAACAAAATCTACCAGGCTCACCTGTTTTTAAAACTTCGATATAAACATTCCAACGCTTATACCACTCATCAAGTGCTAAATTACAAACAGTTTTAGATTTTTCCCATAATTTTGTGCAATAAAGCTTTTGTTGTGACAGCCACTCAGTCTCCGGCAGAGTAAAAGCTTCTGAATATTCCGGCAGCTTTTCAGCAATATACTCATGTGCAGCAAAATAAACTTCATTAGAGATACCAAAGCTCTCCTTATCAAACAGCACTATATACACCTGCATATCATGCTGCAGCAAAAAGCTTTCAATAGTATTTATGGCCACATTCAGTGCCTGCTTTTTCAGATAGCCATATACACCGGAAGAAATAATCGGAAAGGTTATGCTTTTACAATTATGTTCTGCTGCCAGATGCAAAGAGTTCTGATAACAGGAGGTTAAAAGTTCTTTCTCCTGCTTATCTCCACCTTGCCATACCGGTCCAACCGTATGAATAACATATTTGCATGGCAAGCAATAACCCCAGGTAAGCTTGGCTTGCCCTGTAGCACAGCCGCCCAAAGTACGGCATTCCTCTAAAAGCTGCGGTCCGGCAGCTCTGTGAATACAGCCGTCAACACCGCCCCCGCCTAATAAATGCGGTGCTGCTGCATTAACGATGGCGTCAACCTTTACCTTAGTAATATCTGCTGCAAGAAATTTTAACGGCATAATATCCCCTCACTTTTTTTCTTAATTATAACACTAAAGACAGTTAAAATTCTGCTGCCGTAACAAATATTGAAATTTCTGTAAATTGGCGAAATACGGCAGGTTTTTTCTGGCAGATGTGGAATTAAGAGGTAAATTTAATACTTTACTTGTATGTAAATAAATCAGAAAGCAGGTGGAAATCATGCGAAAAATAACAGCAGGTCTTGCAGCACTCAGTCTGGCGCTATTCTTATATCAGCCCACTTATGCAGCACCAAGTACTCCGGAAACTACGCCTAAAAGCGTGCAAAATACTACAGCTGCTGCCCAGCTAACAGCTGAAACAGCGGCAAATACCGTCAACAGTTTTATTGATGCAGTCCAAAATGGTGATACTGCAGCTATAGCAAAAATGTTTATCTATCCCAAAGGTCTGCTTCTTGCCGGTCAGCAAACCCGTATTATCAATAACGAGCAGGAATTTGCTTCCTATTGCAGTAATCTTTTCAATAAAGAATTTGTACAAAGTCTGCATAAGCAGTCTTCTGCTGATATGTTTTTTGATGGTTTACACTATGCCACCGCTGATAAACGTATCTGGCTGGAAGAATATAACGGCAAAACTTATATAGCGGCAGTATTTACCGATGCCGAGCATAAAAACGGACTGGCAGCATATGAAGGCAGCGGCAACGCAGCTATAGAAAATATGCAGCCCATATCAGTCAAAGATGGCAGCTTCAAGGGAAGCGCTGCTGATATCAGGATGCCAATTATTGAAAATAACCGTTTCCAAACTATGCAGGACTACTTCAGCAGCAATATTGCCCAAAGCTTATACGCTTATCTGCCTTATTACAGCAATGAATATGGACAGCCTAATCCTCTTTATTTGCAAAACGGCTACACTTTTGAGGAAATTACTGATATTGCCAAGGTAGCAGATTTTGTGCATAAGCGCCAAAATATTAAAGCCAAGGAACGCCAGGAATATTCTAATCGTTATCATATGTACGCTGATTACGAAGTTAAGCTCAACAACAGTGCCTACGTATCCATCCTGCAGTCAATTTATACCTACAGCGGCGGCGCTCATGGCATGACGATTCGTTACAGTATGACGGCAGACAGAGCTACAGGAGAAATAATCAAACTGGCGGATCTCTTTGCTGATAAGACTTATCTGAACGTTTTAAACGAGCTTGCCAAAGACCAAAATAAGGATAAATACCTTTTTGATAAGGTCCAGCTTACCGGTAAGGAAGATTTTTATTTAACGGATAAGGGCTTAACGGTTTACTTCCAGTTATATGAGGTAGCACCTTACGCCGCAGGTTTTGTAGAATATTTCTTCCCCTATAATGAAATTGCTCCGCTGATGTATAAAAACCTTATATAATAGTAAAAAGCTGCAAAGCTAATGCTTTGCAGCTTCTTTTTTTAAGCTATCTGTTCTTGTTTACTGAAAAAGATGAAAATAAGAACACTTACACACATTAAAACAGGATAGAACAAATACGGCATAATCGCCAGCGGTGTTAATCCTGTCAATGCAGCAGCGGAAAGCAGCTGTGCGCCGTAAGGCAATAAACCTTGTCCAACTGAAGCAAAGATGTCTAAAAGCGAAGCACTGCGTTTAGGTGAAATATTATAGGCAGATGCAATACGCTGCGCCAGGGGACCAGCTAAAACAATAGCAATCGTATTATTAGCCGTTGCAATATCCATAAGTAGCACCAAAATTCCTATACCTAACTGTGCGCCCCTAAAGCCGGAAACACTGTTTTGTACATAGTGCAGAATCCAGGCAAAACCACCGTTCATTCTTACCAGAGCACTGATACAGGAAGCCAGGATAGCAATAATAGTAATCTCATACATGGAAGAAAGTCCGGTACCAACTGTAGCAAGAATTTTATTTGCTGCCAGTGAGCCTGTGTACAGTCCTGCCAAGACAGAAAGAATAGAACCGCCAATAAGCAGAGTAAACACATTAACCCCTGCCAAAGCACCCAGCAAAATTAACAGATACGGCACTACCTGAATAATATTATAGCTGGTATCAGCACTTTGCTTATAATCACTGCCGCTGGCAATTACAAGAAAAATTATAGCTGTAATAATCGCCGCCGGCATAACGATTCTGATATTTGCCAAAAATTTATCCTTCATAGCACAGCCTTGAGTACGCACCGCAGCAATAGTAGTATCAGAAATCATGGAAAGATTATCGCCAAACATAGCGCCGCATACTACTGCCCCGATACACAAAGGCATTTCATAGCCAGTCTTGCCGCTGATGTCGATGGCAATTGGCGCCAGAGCAGCAATAGTGCCCATAGAAGTACCCATAGAAATAGAGATAAAGCAGCCCATAATAAAAAGGCCCATTACTGCAAGGTAAGCCGGAATAAAAGACAGCGCCAGATTAACAGTGCTGGTTACGCCTCCGGCAGCCGTTACCACAGCAGAAAAAATACCTGCCAGCAGATAAATCAGGCACATGGTAATAATATTGCTGTCACCGGCCCCGCTGGACGCAACATATAATTTCTGCTCAAAAGTAAAACGCTTATTTTGCAGCAGCGCTACTAAAAGAGCAATCAGAAAAGCCAGCGTTGTAGGCATTAAATAAAAATCACCGGTAACTAAGCCGCTTCCTACGAATAAAACAATAAATACCCCTATAGGCAACAGAGCCGCGAAGCTTTTATCAGCTTCATACTCTAATAAATGCTGAAACATATCCTATCCCCTTTTTCTGAAAATATTGACTTTATATATCATATCAAATTTTTGCGATTTCTGCACATATAAAAATAACAGGGCCGCCTTCTTACGAAGACAGCCCTGAAAATTTTTAGATTATTTTTTCTGTTCTTTAAGATGTTCCTGATATTTTTTAGTTTCAGCAACAATCACACCAGTCAAAGCAAGCAATGCAATCAAGTTCGGAATAGCCATCAAACCGTTAACAATATCTGCCAGTACCCAGATTTCTTCCAATTTCAGGAAAGGACCGCAGGCAATCAAGCCGATGAAAATCAGGCGATACGGCAGGATTGCTTTAACGCCCATGAGATATTCAACGCAGCGTTCACCGTAGTAGTTCCAGCCAAGGATAGTAGTAAAAGCAAACAGTACCAGGCCTACCATCAAAAGCATGCTGCCGAAAGTCGGGAAGCCCATAACAAATGCCTGCTCGGTCATAGCAGCACCATTCAGATCGCCCTGCCATACACCGGTAACAACCAGAGTCAGGCCGGTCAAGGTGCAGATAATAATAGTATCAATAAAGGTACCAGTCATAGAAATCAAGCCTTGTTCTGCAGGCCATTTTGTTTTAGCAGCCGCAGCTACGATAGGAGCACTACCAAGACCGGATTCATTGGAGAATACGCCGCGGGCAACACCGTTGCGCATTGCCATCATTACGGTAGCACCCAGGAAACCGCCGCTGGCAGCAGTAGGATTAAAAGCAGATTCAATAATCAGCGCTGCAGCTGCAGGTACCTGATCTGCAAAGGTAATCAGGATACCAACAGTAGTAACAAAGTACAGCAGAGCCATTAACGGAACTATTTTGCCGGCAACACGAGCAATGGATTTTAAACCACCAATAGTTACTACCGCAACCAGTACAGTCAAAGCAATACCAGTATAAACAACGGGGATACCAGCAGAAATTCTGGTAATTTCAACAATAGAATTTACCTGAGCAAAAGTACCGATACCAAAGTAAGCACAAAGAATACCGAACACAGCAAAGATGACAGCCAGAGGTTTGTATTTTTTGCCTAAGCCATTTTCAATGTAGTACATCGGGCCGCCGGAAATAGCACCGTTAGCATCCACAGTACGATATTTTACAGCCAAAAGGCATTCTGCATATTTTGTAGCCATACCGAAGAAAGCAGCAATCCACATCCAGAAGATAGCACCGGGACCACCGGCTTTAATAGCAGTTGCAACACCTACGATGTTGCCGGTGCCGACAGTTGCAGCAAGTGCAGTACACAAAGCACGGAAACTGTTTACGTCGCCGCTGCCGTCATTTTTAGCACAAAATATAAGCTTAAGAGCACTGCCTAATTTGAAAACCTGCAGCAGACGTAATCTGATAGTCAGCCAGATACCGGTACCTACCAGCAAAGCCAACAGAGGCGGCCCCCATACAAAAGTATCAATTTGATTCAATAATTCCAGCATTGTTAAACTCCCTCTCCATCTTATTTTTAAGTAAATAAAAAACCAGAGTATCTGATAATACTCTGGTTGAGGTCAATGAAGATATGACAAATAAGCCATATATACAACTGTTCTCTGTCCACTGGCCTGAGAGATAAGGATGTTGCCATCCGTGCACCTTCGGCGCCCATTTAAGGGACTCTCCAGAGTTGTGTCCATATACGGTTCCGCTTTTTCAAGCACCTGAGAGTTTTGCTCCTTCGGTAGGTAAAAACCTTCTCCCATATACATCATCCACTCAATATTTACTTATGTGTGTAATTATAGCACATTTTTACTGATATGCAAGCACTTTTTCTAATTTTTTATTTTTTCTTATTGTTTCTGCACAGCAGCAGTGAATTCTTTAATTTGTCTTTTGCGGCTATGCACTTTTTCCCAATATGCGAAATATGCTTTGGTTTCAGCAACAACTACGCCGCTGAGACCAATAAGAGCAATCAAGTTAGGAATAGCCATTAAGCCGTTTACAATATCTGCCAATACCCAGATCATTTCCAGTTTCAGGAAAGCGCCGATAGCAACCAGACCGATAAAGATATAACGATACGGTTTGATGCCTTTAACGCCGAATAAATATTCAACGCAGCGTTCACCATAATAGTTCCAGCCGATGATGGTAGTAAAAGCAAAGAGTACGAGACCGGCAGTTAAGAGATATTTAGCTGCATACGGGAATGCAGAAGAGAATGCAGCCTCAGTCATAGCAGCACCGTTAACATCGCCGCACCATACACCGCTGACAATAAGAGTCAGACCAGTCAAAGAGCAGATGATGATGGTATCAATGAAAGTACCAGTCATAGATACCAGGCCTTGTTCTGCAGGCCATTTTGTTTTAGCAGCCGCAGCTACGATAGGAGCACTGCCGAGACCTGCTTCGTTAGAGAAAATACCGCGGGCAACACCGTTACGCATTGCAACCATTACCGTAGCACCCAGGAAACCGCCCATAGCAGCAGTAGGATTGAAAGCACTATTGATAACCAGCATGAAAGCGTCTGCAACCTTGTCAGAATAATAAACGAGTACGGAAACAGTAGTAATAACATAAAGCACTGCCATAAACGGAACTATCTTGCTGGCAACCTTTGCAATAGACTGCAGGCCGCCGATAGTAACAACTGCAACCAGTACAGTGAGTACAGCGGCAGTATAGATAACAGGAATGCCCAAAGAAACTTCAGTAATAGAAGTGATTGCGTTAACCTGAGTAAAAGTACCGGAACCCAGGCAGGCAGTCATAACACCAAATATGGAGAACAGTACTGCCAGAGGTTTAAAGGACTTGCCGAGACCTTGTTCAATATAGTACATCGGACCGCCGGAAGCATTACCGTTTTCATCCACAGTACGATATTTAACCGCCAGTACACCTTCTGCATACTTGGTAGCCATACCAAAGAATGCAGCCAGCCACATCCAGAACAGTGCACCAGGACCACCGGCTTTAATAGCAGTCGCAACGCCTACAATATTACCGGTACCAACTGTTGCTGCCAGTGCTGTACACAAAGCCTGGAAACTGTTGATATCACCATTACCGGAATTACGCGCCGTAAAAATCAAAGCTAACGCTTTCGGCAACTTCATAACCTGCAAAAGTCCAAGACGAACAGTCAGTAGCACGCCTGTACCAATAAGCAAAATCATCAGCGGCGGACCCCAGACAAAGCTATCCACCATGTTCAAAAATTCCAACATAATTAACGCCCCCACAACTAATAAAATTTACATGTACTGTATATTTAATAACTTACGGATTTTATTGTAACATAACTCAAAATATATCTCAATACAACATCAAATTGTATACACGTATTTTTTCTTTTCTTCCTTTCATATACATACCGTAACTTTGTAAAAATAAGTATATCTTATATAAATATACAATTATATTTAGAGTATGCTATATATCATCTTTAAAAATCAAACCTAAAGATACCTTATAATCTGTACAGAATATAACTCAGTATAAACAAACTATAATTACAGACAAAAAAACAGAACGGTTAAAACCGTTCTGTTTTTATACTTATACTTTTTAGAACAAGAAAGTCAGATCACTCCAGATAATCTGGTCATCTTTCTTGCTGTCCATTTTGCTTTCAGTATCGTAGTAAGCTACCGTACCAACAATATTTTTAGCAAAAGCGTAATTTGCTGCTACACCGTAACCTTTAAAACCATCAATACCAAAAGTATTAGCATCTGTAGTATGAGCGCCTGCTACATAGGTTTGTCCGCCTTGATTATAGTATTTTGCCCATAAACCCCAGCTGCCGGCTTCATCAGCCTGTGCGCCTTTATAAGAAATACCAAGTACATAGCCATCATTATCTGTGGTAGCTTTTTCACCTTTAAGGTTTTTCATGTCACCTTTCAGATACATACCATCCAATGTTACGTCACCAACATTATAGGCAGCTCCGGCATACCAGATATTATTATCAGTGCCAGTTTTTTGGTCAATTGTATACATATCCTTGAAATTAACATAGCCGCCAAGTAAATTCATATTTTTACCCAGTGCAGCATTTAATTCCGCACCTGCATAATTACCATAGGAACCTTTTTCATCCTCAAATTCGAAGTCAGTTCCTTTACCTGCAAAACCAGTAATTTGTACTTTATCACCATAAGTTACCTGTGCGCCATCTGCATCGGTATCATAAATATTGCCATTAGCAACAAACAGATTATAGCGTCCGGCAGTTACATCAAGACCGCCCAGTCTGCCCTGTACATAAGCACGTTTGAAGCTGGTCTTTTCATCACCATTATCGTTGCCGAAATCTTGGGTATTTTCAATCATTCCCACATAATTCCAGTCATCATTCACCTGACCGCTTACCCAGAGTCTGGAACGTAAATCATTGGTATAGCCTTCTGCGTGAGAATCTGCATAGCGATAACGTATTTCACCAGTGATTTTTACATTGTCAGATTTTTCTTCCAAATTTGCTACACGCACACCTAAAGAATCCAGTTCTTCAGCAAATTCTGCAGCCAATTTATCTACGTCAGCGCCTTTCGCCATCGCTTTGGCTACAATTTGTGCCATTTCATAACGAGTCATCAGTTTGCTGCCGCCGTAAGTACCATCAGGATAACCCTCAACTACACCAGCTTCAGCTAGTTTGTTTACACTGTCATACGCCCAATGACCAGCCGGTACATCGGAGAAAGGATTTGCCGCATACGCGGAAGCAGTTACGCCTAAAGCCATAGCCATGGCCAGTACTAAAGATTTTTGCATGATAAATTCCTCCTTAGAAAATAAGATGTTCAAATCTCACTGCTCCACATATTCTTTATATTTTATTCAGAGTAGCCTTGTTTCCTCTTAATAACTTTAAAATTTATGTGTATTAGTAAGATTATATTTGCAATTTATCATGTTTTTTATCTTTTTGCAAGCTTAATTTTAGTACATATTTTATTCACAAATTTAATCTTAATGGTAATAAATTATTATTTGCTATATTTTTTTAGTTTATCAGTATACATTTAGTTTAAAAACAACTGCAATAAAGTAATTAAATTTTTCATTAAAAAACAAAAAAGCGCAGACACAATGTCTGCGCTTTGCTTTTTATTTGGTGGAGACGAGGAGAATCGAACTCCTGACCCCCTGCTTGCAAGGCAGGTGCTCTCCCAGCTGAGCTACGCCCCCAGATAAGTTATATGTATTGGTGGGCCCAGTAGGGTTCGAACCTACGACCAACCGGTTATGAGCCGGTGGCTCTACCACTGAGCTATAGGCCCATACACACAGATAACTAACATATTATATTATATATTACTTTTATTTTACTGTCAACAACTATTCCAGGAAATCCTTGAGTCGTTTGCTGCGGCTTGGATGACGCAGTTTACGCAATGCTTTAGCCTCAATCTGACGAATACGTTCACGAGTGACACCAAAATGCTGTCCTACTTCTTCCAAAGTACGGGAACGTCCGTCTTCCAGACCGAAGCGCAATTCCAGTACCTTCTTCTCACGCAGAGTAAGAGTTTCCAGTACCTCTTCCAACTGCTCACGCAGAAGGGTAAAGGAAGCTGCATCTGCCGGTGCCGGTGCGTCATGGTCTTCGATGAAGTCTCCTAAATGAGAATCTTCTTCCTCACCAATAGGAGTTTCCAAAGAAACAGGCTCCTGTGCAATCTTCATGATTTCACGTACACGTTCTACCGTAGTATCCATTTCCTTAGCAATTTCTTCCGGCTGCGGCTCTCTGCCCAATTCCTGCAGCAGCTGACGGGAAACTCTGATCAGCTTATTAATGGTTTCTACCATGTGTACAGGAATTCTGATAGTTCTTGCCTGGTCAGCAATAGCACGTGTAATTGCCTGACGAATCCACCAGGTAGCATAAGTACTGAATTTAAAGCCTTTATTATAGTCAAATTTTTCTACTGCTTTAATCAGGCCCAAATTGCCTTCCTGAATAAGGTCAAGGAACAGCATACCACGTCCAACATAACGTTTGGCAATACTTACTACCAAACGCAGGTTGGCTTCTGACAAGCACTTTTTAGCATTATCGCCTTGACGCTGTACAGCCTTAAGCAGCTTTTTATAGCGTTCATCAAGATTTACATATTCTTCGGACAGCATCATATCTTTTTCACGTCCGTCAGTAAATCTTTCTTTTACTTCCGTCAGCAAGGCATTAATCTGATAAAGAGCATGCGCTTCAGTATCACTGGTAGGCTTGTCAATCACCAGCTTGTCGCATTCGGGAATAAAGCAGCGCTGCTCAACCATCAAACGCTGCAGGTGCAGACGCTCGTCTTTGGTAAATTCAAAAATAAGATCCTGGTAATCATCAACAGTATATGGATTGCCTTCTTTATGACGTGCAGAAATCATATCCAAAACCCTGAATACAGAACGCAGATTAGTAATCTTTTCTTCGTTCTCCAGTTCTGTACTGATTCTTTCGAGCAGCTGTTTAGTCGTATCTTCACTGCTGAAAACAGGCACATCCAATTCGATATTCTTGCCGCGCATCAGGCGTTCTGCCTGTCTGCCCTTATCCATACGTTTAGCAAGCTTTATCTCATCTTCGCCAACCAGCAGAGGTACGCGGCCGATTTCTTTCAGGTACATGCGTACCGGATCGTCAATGCTGATGCCTTCAGGTACAGACAGATTAGCCAGTTCAGCTTCGTTGATTTCTTCGTTATCGTCATCACTGTCTACTACAGGCAGGATGGCATCATCGTCGTCAGCATTGGTGTCGTCAACTATTTCCAGACCTTTTCTGGTAATAATCTCATAGAGATTTTCTACATCTTCAGGGCTGATGGTTTCCACACCCTGCATAAAGGCCATGATATCTTTATAAGTGAGAACACCATTTTTACTTTTGCCTTTTTGAATAAGCTCATCCAGCTGTTCCTTGGTAAATTTGCAGTTATTGTCCATGGTGTCCCCTCCTTCCATCTTTTTTTTAGCTTCCATAGAGTTTTTTGATTTCATGCTGTATCCTTTGACTTTCCATTAATTCATCAATAAACCGTTTGTCGCCTGAGCGTTCAAATTCGTCAGCTAAAAGACGGTGTTTTTCATATTGCTGTTTCAAAAATGTTTCTTTCATCTGCCGCAGGCAGTCTTCAATGATTTTCTCACAGTCACTGTCGACAATATGCCGTGACAACAATCCTGCTACCATTGATACCTGCTCGTCATCCAGCAGGGAAGTCAGTTTCTCTACCGGATTTTCTTCATCCTGTACGGATAACAGAACTTTGAAAATTTCGCCATAGCCCTTATGGACAAAACCCACTTCTTCAATCGTATCCTGACAATCTGCTGCCATGTCTGGGTGTTCCAAAAGTACTGCTAAAAGCACTGTTTCAGCCTGATTATCCGCAGGCACCATTTCTGGTGCTGCTGCACGAGCTATATTCAGCGCAGCAGCAGGATTTTTTCTGCGAGCAGCCTTGCGGTATTCATCCGCTATCAGGCCCTCGTCGATAGTCAGCCTCTGCGCCAGTTTTCTGATATGCCCGGCAGCTTCGATTTCACTTTTACACTCTAACAGGAATGGTAGTATATTCGACACTGCCTCGACTTTTCCTGCTAAATTTGTAACATTATTTTGTCTGATTGTTTCTTCAATCTGAAAATCTATACCATCCGGAGCCTGTTTGACAACCTCCAGAAAAGCATCTTTACCATATTGCCGGACAAACTCATCCGGATCCTTACCATTAGGAACACCTGCAACCTGTACCTGCAGTCCTGCTTCTCTGGCTATGCTTACTGCTCTTACAGACGCTCTGCGTCCGGCATCGTCACTGTCATAGCAAAAGACTACGTTATCCGTAATTCTTTTTAAGATACGTGCCTGCTCTGCAGAAAATGCCGTTCCCATCGACGCTACTGCATTAGTGATGCCTGCAGCGTGCAAACTTATGGCATCCATATAGCCTTCCACGACAATAGCCTGATGCAGCGCTTTAATGTTCTTTACCGCGATATCCATGCCAAAGAGCAGATAACGTTTGTTAAACAGCTCCGTTTCACCGGTGTTCATATACTTAGGCTGCATATTACTGCTGAGAACCCTGCCGCCAAAGCCGACAACTCTGCCGCGGGCATCCTTAATGGGAATCATCACGCGCCCACGAAACTTATCATAAGCGCCTCCGTTTTTACCCGGCAAAGCAAGTCCTGCTTTTATCAGCACATTAGTACTGCAGCCACGCTTTCCCAGCGAAGTTGTCAAAGCAGAAAAATTATCTATCGCATAACCGATAGAAAACTGCTCAATAATCTGCTGCGTAATACCGCGCCCCGCCAGATATGCCAATGCAGGCTTACCATACTGGGTACGCAGCAAGCAGGATTGATAAAACCTTACTGCCAGCTCATTAGCCTCGCCCAGTTCTTTGCGCTGCCTGTCACGTTTGATTTCTTCAGCAGTTTTTTCTTTTTCAGGAATAGGGATTCCATACCGCGCAGCAAGCATTTTTACTGCTTCAATAAAACTGCAGTTTTCGCTTTTCATGATAAACCTGAAAACATCGCCGCCTTCGTGACAGCCGAAACAGTAAAACATATTTTTTTCGGCATTCACTGAAAAAGACGGTGTTTTTTCACCATGAAAAGGACAGCAGCCCCAGTAGTTTCTCCCGCGTTTTTTGAGTGCAACATAACCGGAAACAACTTCCACAATATCAGCGCTATTGCGGACCTGCTCTTTAAAATCGGTAAAATCTGCGCTCATAAAACTACTCCTGACTTTTTAATCGTTACAAAATAATAATTCAATGCAATCCTTTAAAATCCTCTTTTTTTATGTAAACTTCTTTATTTTTTCTATAAATTAACTAAATTTTAATTGCCTTGCCCTATAAAACAGTCTATAATAATATAGTTACGTGAGGTGACCTACATGAAAAAACTTTTGATTCTTGTCTTAATGCTGATTATGATACCGGTAAGCTGCTTAGCGGCAGAGCCTGTTATCCGCAGTGATACCCGTACCTTTAATCCTCTGACTGGCGTATATGACCTGGTTGGCAATGTTTATGTTCAGTTTCCTGCGCATGATAAAATGCTGACTATTACAGGCGACAAAACCCAGGTTATGCTGTATGATATGGAAGTACATGGCGTTGGCAATATCGCCCTTTCCTATGATCAGCTCAGTTTTCTGTGCGATAAGGTTGATGTCTACCATTCAGACCGTACCGCCTATGTAAACGGCAATCTGCGTTTTACCCATGATAAGACCAATATTACTGCCGACAGTGGTTCTTTCTGCTGGAAAACTAAGCTGGCATCTTTCCACGGCAATGTAAAAGTCAACGGCGCACCGCAGCCCGGTGATGTTGTCTATAATGTGGAAGAGAAAAAATTTATTTAAAAACTTAAAACAAAAAACGCTGACATTTTGTCAGCGTTTTTTTATTACAGCTTGTTTTATTAGTCTTTAATACCGTGACGTTCTTTGTTCTTACGCACGTATTCCAGAATAATGCCCGCAGTTTCTTCGATAGCACGGTTGGAAACGTTGATAATCGGGCAATGCACACGGCGCATAATGCCTTTAGCATATTCCAGTTCGTCATTGATACGTTTCATATCCGCATACACAGCAGTATCAGACAGGCCCATGGTTTTCAGTCGTTCGCTGCGAATTTCATTAAGCTTGAACGGATCAATTAACAGACCAACAATCTTATACGGCGGAACCTGGAATAATTCATCGGGCGGCTGCAGCTCCGGTACCAGCGGTACGTTGGCAACCTTAACCTTTTTATGAGCAAGATACATACTAAGCGGTGTCTTGGAAGTACGAGATACACCGATAATAACGATATCTGCTTTCAAAAGGCCTAACGGATTTTTACCATCATCATATTTTACAGCAAATTCAACTGCTTCTACACGTTTAAAATATTCATGGTCCAAAGAATGGATAAGTCCAGCCTGATTTTTCGGGAAGAGGCCGGTAGTTTTTTCCACAGCTTTCAGCATGGGGCCAAGTACATCTACTACCTGCAAATCAAGCTCCATAGCTCTGTCTGCAATATGTTCACGCAGCTCAGGAGATACGATGGTATAGCAGATAATAGCATTAGCTGCAACAGCCTCATCTAAAATTTTATCAATCTGTTCTTTATCCTTAACATAAGGAACACGGATAACGTCAAATTTTTCTTCTACAAACTGGCTGGTAGTAGCCTTTACTACCGACTCTGCTGTTTCGCCGATAGAATCAGAAACAGCGTAAATTATAGGATTGATTTTATTTATGATAATTACCCCCTTTACCTTCTGCCAAATCAACCAGCAGTCTGGTAAAATTAGTCTTCGTGATGCGTCCTACTACTTCATAGCTGCGTTTGCCGTCGTCTACGGTTCTTACTACGGGCAGGCTGTCGATTTCATTATCGATAACCTTGCGTGCCGCTGCAGCTACCGATTCCTCGGGATGCGCCACAATAATCTTGGAAAGCGGCGTCATAACCATTACTACCGGAATATCATGCAGGTCAGCATTATTGATAGCGGCCTTTAAAAGGTCCTTACGGGAAACAACACCTGCCAAAAGTCCTGCTTCATCAACTACAAATATTGTGCCTACATCCTCCAGGAACATAGTTACAACTGCTTCATAGGCACTCTTTTCCTGGCTGATAGCCACCGGTACAGACTGCAGGTCTTTGACGCAGATGCCGGAAATTTCCTCCATCAGCATTCCCAGTGTATTTTTGCCTGTATAAAAATAGCCAACCTTGGGACGCGCATCCAAGATGCCTCCCATTACCAGGATGGCCAAATCACTGCGCAGGGCTGCTCTGGTAACACTCAAACGCTCTGCAATATGCTCACCGGTAATAGGCCCTTCCAGACGCACAATTTCAGCAATACGTTTTTGTCTGTTACTTAAAGATATGATCTTCACACCCTTTCTAAACTGCTTATATAAATAGTATATACTATTTATGACAAATTGGCTACCACATACACTAAATATTTTTTCTGTATATGGCAATAAAAAAGAAGCATCGTGAACACCACCACAATGCTTCTTTAATATTCAGATTAAATCAACAGGCACCAATGCTCGCTGACCGTTACTGCAGATAACTTCATCTGCCTGCACACCAAAAACATCAGCCAGCAGCTTACCGGTAATAACCTCTTTAGGTACACCGCTGGTTACCATGGAACCAGCTTTGATAACCGCCACAAAATCAGCATACTGGATAGCATGATTTAATTCATGTACTACCATGACTACCGTCAGTCCCAGTTCCTTATTTAAACGTGCCAACAGCTGCATAATTTCCAGCTGGTGACAAATATCAAGATAAGTAGTAGGCTCATCCAGAAAAAGTACTTCTGGACGCTGCGCCAAAGCCATAGCAATCCACGCCCGCTGACGCTCACCACCGGACAAAGTACTTAAAAGGCGATGACGCATACCGCTCATATTGGTCTGCTCCAGAGCCCATTCCACATGCTTGCTGTCCTCACTGCTGCTGCCGCGGCCTAAAAAGCCACGATGAGGAAAACGCCCCATCTCTACCAAGTCGCTGACAGTAAGGTCTGCCGGAGCCTGCGGCGACTGAGTTAAAATAGCCAGACAACGGGCAAACTCACGGTGTGAAAAGCTTTTAATATCTCTGCCTTTAAAGGATATCTTGCCGCTGTAAGGCATGATACGGGAAATTGCCTTCAAAGTAGTACTCTTACCGCAGCCGTTAGGGCCGATTATAGCAGTTACCTTGCCTTCAGGAATGTCCAATGATAAATCTTTGACTATCGTTTTATTGTTAATCCCGATATTTACATGTTCTGCAGAAATAATAGCACTCATCAGATTTCCCTCCTTAACAAGAATAAAAAGAAGGGCGCTCCTAAAAAGGCCATAATGATACCTACAGGCAATTCTACAGGTGCAAAGATAACCCTGGCAAAAGTATCACTCAAGGTAACCGTAGCAATGCCTAAAAGACCGGCTGCCGGCAGCAGAAACCGATAATCACTGCCTATCAAAAGCCGCGCTGCATGCGGCACAATAAGTCCGACAAAGCCCAGAAGGCCAACTACACTTACTGCACTGGCTGCAAGCAATGCCGCAACCGCAGTCATCACGATACGGGTAACTTCTACATTTACACCCAAACCTCGCGCCATCTCATCACCCAGCTGCAGGATATTGAGATAAGCCGCACCTGCCAAGGCCAGCAAAAGTCCCAGCACTGCATAAGGCAGTATGATATGTACATGCGGCCAGCTTCTGGCAGCCAAACCGCCAACCATCCACATCAGCGCACCATGTACCCTGTCGCTGTAAAAAATCATTAACCCGCTGATACCGGCACTTAAAAAGGCTGATACTGCTACACCGGCCAAAATAATACGCACCGGTTTGATACCATTCTTCCAGGCCAGAATATAAATGCATACAGCGGCAAGCATAGCACCGGCAAACGCCACCGGAGTAATTAAATATTCCAAAGCAGGAAATAAAATCATAATAATGACACCAGCTAAACCTGCACCGGAAGAAATACCGATAATATGCGGGTCAGCCAGCGGATTGCGCATAACAGCCTGCAAAATAGCTCCGGAAAGGGAAAGATTAATACCTACAAGAGCCGCCACAATAGTTCGAGGCATGCGGATATTCCAGATAATCTGACTTTGCGGGTCACTGCCTGGCTGCAGCAAAATAGCAATAATTTCATTTAAGGTTATAGTGCTGGCACCTTTGGTCAGGCTGAAAAACACGCCGCAGCAGGCCAAAAGCAGGAAAAAGCCTATAACCCCCGCACGCCACAAGCCTCTGGGAATACCCATGCGGGCAGCGGCTTCTGTTCCATCGTAATGTTTATTTTCCATCTGCAAAAACCTCTGGATATACCTGGCGAGCCATATATTCTACCGCTTTAGGATATTCTAAGCCAGGATTTAGTAAGAACAAGTTTTCCGGCAACACATATACTTTTCCGTTCTGCACAGCCTGCAAAGAAGCCCAGGCAGGATTATTCTTGAAATCAGAACGCAGACGATTTTCAATTTCATCCGCCTTACCCATAGAAGTAATAAAGATGATTTCCGGATTCTGCTCTACTAACGCTTCCATACTGTACGGAGTTTTTTCTGATTTGCCCTGCAGCGCTTTTGCCGCTACATTATCAAAGCCCAGAATATCACTTACACAGCCTGCAATACTGCGGCTTCCTTCCGTAGTAACACTGCTGGCAGTAGCATGCATAATAACGATTTTCTTTTTCTCTTTCGGCAGCTTGTCTGTTACCGCCTTAATTTCACTGTTTAACAAAGCACATTCCTGCTCTGCTTTATCAGAAGTACCATAAATCTTGCCTAAAAGTCTTACAGTATCCTGTACCTCAGTATAAGTCTTGGCATCCAATTCAATAACCTTAATATTGTTTGATTCCAATAAAGGCACAAATTTTTCGTGCTGATTTTTTCCTGCCAGTACCAGATCAGGCTTCAAGCCTACCAGACTTTCCATATTGATATTATAGACAAAGCCTATTTCCGGCGCTTCACGCATAGATTCCGGCACTGTAACAAGCTTGGAAGTAGCACGTCCTACAATAGAACCGCCTACGGAATCAATCATGCCAAGATAGGAAGGATTAAGCGCCACGACACGCTTAGGCTCCGCATCCAAAGCCACAGTACGACCTGCAGCATCGGTTATGGTAGCATATTTGCCCTTAACCTCCTGCTTGGCCTCCTGTCCACCGCCACAGCCTGCAGCCAGTAAAGTCAGCAAGCATAAAAAAACAACGGTAAATTTTTTCAGCCGCATATATAATCACCTCAAATAAAATAAGCTCCAGCACAGCTGTACTGCAGCAGAAAGTGAGTGCGAATTAATCTTATTAGCACTTTATTCATAATAACACAATTGCCTGACCCAGTCAACGCAAAAGCACCTTGTTAGCTTTCTCTACCTCTGCTATAATGGCAAGCAGGGAGTGATTAAAATGGAAATAAACGCACTTATTAAACGCATTAACGAGCTGGCTGCCAAAAAACGCAGCACCGGCTTAACTTTGGAAGAACAAATCGAACAAAAAGAACTGTATCAGGAATATCTCGGCAATATCCGCACCCAGTTAAAGGCTCAGCTGGATAATATAGAAATTGTCGACAAAGAGGAAATCCAGCACTAATGGATAGTTTTGCACTGTCCCCCGACGCTATTGCCTATGAGGATGATTACCTGCTCATTATCGACAAGCCGCCCGGTATGCTCATCCATCCGACGGTAAATGAAAGCGGCTGTACTCTGTATGACTACGTAGCTGCTTATTATCAGCAGAAAAATCTGTCCTGCGGCATTCATCCGGTTTCCCGTCTTGACCGCAATACTTCAGGTCTTGTCATCTTTGCCAAAGAGCCGGTAGTCCAATTCTGGCTGTCGCAAAGAGAAATTATTAAGGAGTATCTTGCTATTGCTACAGGCCGTATAGAGCAATATGCAGGTATTATCGAAGCGCCCATCGCCCGCAAAGAAGGCAGCATCATTGAACGCTGCGTAAATGAAAACGGCAAATACGCTAAAACAGCTTACCAGGTGCTGCATAGAAGCGAAAATAAAACCTTGCTGCGTCTGCGGCTTTTTACCGGTCGTACACATCAGATACGTGTCCATCTGGCGCATATAGGACATCCGCTCTATAACGATAATCTTTACGGCACACCGGGTCCTCAAAGCAGGCATGCGCTGCATGCCTATCGGCTGCAGTTTATTCATCCTGTCAGCGATCTGTCGCTGGAGATTACCCGCGAGCTGCCGAAAGATTTAAGAAAAATTATATACTGAAACAGAAACAGTGTGCTATAATTAATTCAGCAGAACAACAATTTTAAGGAGGAATCTTTCATGCCTTTAGTAACATCTACTGAAATGTTTAAAAAAGCCTATGAAGGCAAATACGCTGTAGGCGCCTTCAACGTTAACAATATGGAAATCATCCAAGGTATTGTTTCCGCCGCTAAACAGGAACAATCCCCGCTGATTCTGCAAGTTTCCGCAGGTGCACGCAAATATGCCAACCACATCTATCTGATGAAACTGGTAGAAGCTGCTGTTGAAGAAAGCGGTCTGCCAATCTGCCTGCATCTTGACCATGGCGAAGATTTTGAAATCTGCAAAGCCTGCGTTGACGGCGGTTTCACCTCCGTTATGATTGACGGCAGCAAACATCCTTTTGAAGAAAACATTGAAATTACCCGCCGCGTAGTAGAATATGCTCACAGCAAAGGTGTAGTAGTAGAAGCTGAACTTGGTCGTCTGGCAGGCGTAGAAGACGCAGTTAAAGTAAATACTAAAGACGCTACCTACACTGACCCCGATCAGGCTGTAGAATTTGTAGAACGCACCGGTGTAGACTCTCTGGCTATCGCTATCGGCACCAGCCACGGCGCTTATAAATTCAAAGGCAAACCTGAACTGGATTTTGCCCGTCTGGAAAAAATCTCCAACATGCTGCCTAACTTCCCGCTGGTACTGCACGGTGCATCCACCGTTATTCCTTCTTTCGTAGAAGAATGCAACAAATACGGCGGTAAACTGGACGGCGCTCAAGGCGTTCCCGAAGACATGCTGCTCAAAGCTGGTAAATACGGCGTTTGCAAAATCAACATCGACACTGACCTGCGTCTGGCAATGACTGCTTCCGTACGTAAATACCTGGCAGAAAATCCTGCAGACTTCGATCCCCGTCAATATCTGAAACCGGCACGTCAGGCAATCCATGACATGGTTGCTCACAAAATGCGCGACGTACTCAACAGCTCCAACAGATTATAATCTATACGACAAAAAAGAGGCTTACATTCGTAAGCCTCTTTTATTTTTACTTTATTTCTGCTCCAGCAGATAAATGTCGGCAATCTCTGTTACCTGATGCAGATTAGCAGGCTGCGGCTGAGTTTTGAGCAATCTGCGATATTCCAAACCTCTAACGAGGAAATATTTATGCTCGCCATTTTGCAGGGCATTAGCAAAAGCATCAGTCTTAGGCAGCATCTCGATACCAGGTTTGCCAGCATAATACATAAAGCCCGGACGCAGAAACTTATCTACATAAATAGTTGTATTCTGATCACATTGCTGCTGATATTCTGCGCTGATAGTCTTGACACTGAAACGGTCGGCAACTACCGGCAGCAGGAAAGCAAATGCCACGCACATAGTTACCACACCAATCATTACATGCAGCCAAGCAGCCAGCTGAATGTCCCGATAATACCAAAGCGTAAACGCAGTAGCCGCACCCAAAAGCAGAGTCAGTACACCCAGCACCATACCGCCAAAGGCCAGCTCAGGCAGCTGCTGCCCACCAACTATCCAGCCTGCCCCTAACAGCAGGAACATAATGCCGCTGCCGGCAATCCAGTGATAGAAAGTAGTATTATGACGCATTTTCTGCATCATGCGAGAAATATTCCAGCCAATAATAATCGCCAGTGCCGGGAACATCGGCAGAATATAAGAAACCAGCTTCGTCTTGCAAATAGTAAAGAAGATAAAGACAAATACCCACCATACATGCATGAATATTAAAAGGCGCATATCATCAATACGGCTGTCACTGATAGATGCCTTAACTGACTGAATCAGCAGTCCCGTCCAAGGGAATAAACCCAGGATAACTACCGGAAAGTAATACCAGAAAGTAACCCTGCTGGCATGTTCCGGCGTAGTAAAACGGGTAACGTTATGAAAGCCCAGAAAAGTATTGATAAACTCCATGCCATGTACTGTGTACATAAGATAATACCAGGGCCCTGCAACTAACAGATATACCAAAAGGCCGCGCAGTACATGCATGCGGAAAATTTCCCGCAGCTGTCCCATGAAAAGCAGATATAAAAAGATGATTATACCGGGAAATACAATGCCAATTGGCCCTTTTACCAATGTCGCTAAGCCCATGCAAACGTACATAAGCCAGTACTTTTTATGCAGGAAGCTCAAAAGCGCGCCAGTCATAAAAAATAACAGAGACGTATCTGTAACTGCGGCTTTACTGAGATAGAAAAACTGAATACAGCTGGTCAAAATCATGGAAGACCAGAAACCTGCTCTCTCATTAAAGAGCTTAGTCACAGAAAAATACAGCATAAATGCAGTTAAAGCACCCATCACTGCAGCCGGAAAACGCGCTGCAAATTCACTGTAGCCAAACACCTTGAAGGCAGCAGCTACCAGCCAGTAATACATAGGCGGCTTGTCATACCAGTAGTCGCCAAAAATACGCGGTGATAAAAAATCACCGGTTTGAATCATTTCTCTGGCTGTTTCCGCATAAACTGGTTCATCCGGATCAAGCAGCGGTACACCGCCGATACCAAAGAATAAAGTAAAAATAATAACACAGGTCAAAATCAGCAGACTGTTTTTTTCAATCTGTTTCATTGTTCTTGTATACCTCGCTTATATTGTTGTGCATAATCATGATAAGTACGTTTAATTCCTTCTGCTAAAGTCATCTGCGGCACAAAATTCAGCAGTTTACCGCAGGCTGCATTAGCCAGCACTGAACGGAAGATATCTCCTTCTCTTGCAGGCGCATAATGTACTTCTATTGTATAACCTACCGCTGCTTCAAAAGCGTTCAAGAGCTCTTTCAAAGAAGTTTCCTTTTGCGTGGAAATATTGATAGTATTGTATCCCGACAGTTTAACTGCCGCCAACAGTGCAGCAGCTACATCTCCTGCATAAACAAAATCACGGGTCTGGCTGCCGTCACCAAATACTGTTACCGGTTTATTCTGTACCAGCAGTTTGCAGAAGATACTTACTACGCCTCCTTCACCGCCAGCCCCCTGACGCTCGCCGTAAACATTGGCAAAACGCAGCACAGCAGTATTTATCTGATAAAGCTCGTGATATAAACGCAGATAATGCTCACTTGTCATCTTAGTCAGGCCATAGAAAGACGTAGGCTGTAAAGCTTCGGTTTCTTTAAGAGGAACATTAAGATTATCCCCATAAACAGCCGCACTGGAAGAAAAGACTATATTGCCTACTTTGTACTTTCGGCAACATTCCAGGACATTTAACAAACCCATTAAATTAATATCACAGTCCTCTTGCGGATGTTCAAGCGAATAGGGCACCATCGTCTGCCCTGCCAAATGAATAACTGCATCAAAATTCTCTGCCGCAAATAACTGTTCTAACTCTGCTGAACGGATATCATCTTGCACCAGTCTTATACCTTCAGGCACATTAGCTTTACTGCCGGAAGAAAGATTATCCAACACTACTGCTTCATATTCATCTTTCTTAGCAACAACAAGCTCCAGCAGGTGTGAGCCAATAAAGCCAGCACCGCCTGTTATCAAAAGTTTCATTCCTTACTCCTTCCTAAATTAGTCATCGCCAGCACATTAGCACCAAAAGCTCGTACCGACACAAACGCACCCATCAAAAACGGCAGATACTCTGCCGTAAAACGCCACAGGACGGCCATAATACCGTCCAGTCCATTAGGAAGGATGTTAGAAAACAGTACGACAAACCCGGCTTCGGCAATGCCGCTGCCACCGGGTGTGGGCGAAAAATATAGTACCAGATTGAGCAGCACCATCCTGCCCATAACCTGGAATAAATCAAAATCAATATTCAAGCCGGTAAAGAAGGCAGGCACAGTAGCATAAATACATAACAGGCTGATACCTGACTCTAAAAATGCTTTTAAAATGCGGAAAGGATGCTGCCCCATAACCACAAAGGCATGCTTAAATTCCTTGTACCAGATAAAGCAGTTACGCCTGGTATCATATGAAAATTTAGCTGTACACAAATACAGCCACTGCTCAGGATATTTGGTCCGCATTAAAAAGAAAGCAATTACAGGCAAAGAAACAAACAGTACCGATACTGTTGTTATCACAGAAGGCGGCATCCATCTGCTGATATCACTGTCACTGTGCAGCACCACTGGCACCAGTAAAATCAAAAAGAAAATTGACATAATAGTACGCACCAATACTACCACTGTCGCCTTAGCAACCGGCACCCCGGCCTTTTTCATAAACATAATCTGAGCAATCGCACCGCCGCTTGCTCCCGGAGTTACCAGTGCCAGAAAATAGTTACTCAGCACGACATTCACTACCTGACGAACCGGCAGCTTTGCATCAGTAACAGCAGCCAGCGTCATCAATCTCAGCCCATCAAAAGCAAGCCCTAAAGCCAAACAGCCCAGAGCCAGCAGGACGCACTGCAGATCAAACATAGTCATGTATTCCAGTGCCCGTATATCAAATGTAAAATAAATTACCGCAGCAGAAATAAGCAAAACAAACACAAATAATGCTGCTAAGCGGACTAAGAGTTTTTTAGTCATTTATTTCAAACCACCAAAATTTATCAGAGCAACATTATTTTGCTCTAACAAACGTTTATTTTCTTCTGCAAGGAAAGCCTGCAGTTCATCTTCCCAGTGATAATGCCAGGGAAACTGCCTTCCCAATATATCAGCATCTAAACCGGGATGTGTCATAATCTCACTTACGCCTTCGGGCAAGCTTTGAATAATATTACCTACTAAAGCTGTATTAAGATTACCTCCGGCCAGCATGCCGAAAAAATGTTCAGGACAGCTTAAACCTGCAGCTTTAGCTTTCCGCATTGCCATAGAAGCACAGAAAGAAAGTCCGGCACGTCCTATCTTCCTGCCCATACCTGCAGAAAATCCTCCGTCAAAAAAATATGCTTCATGAGGATTTCTGATTTTCTTTATATTATATTTACAACATAATTTTACCACTAAATCACTGATTATGGGTAGTACATGTGTATGTTGATGACTGTCAATATGAGTTATTTTTATGCCCGTAGCCAAACCTCGCTCTATTTGCGCGCATAATTCTGTTTCCAGTTCACTCATTTTAACGCCGCCGCGATAAAATCTTGACGCAAAAGCTACGTAATCGGGCAAAAAAACTCCATATTCATCCAGTAAGCTACGTACCTTTTCAGGCGCGGCTGCAGGTGCTACACCTCCAACCAAGGTCAGATGAATACCTACGCCAAGAGCTGGATTAGCCAGTGCCAGTTCTGCAGCTTCCGCAAAAGCCGGTGCGCTGCACATCAGCGAAGTGCTGGTAATAAAGCCTTCCTGAAAACCTTTGATAATGCCTTTATTTATCTGTGTATGTAAACCAAAATCGTCTGCATTGACGATAAGCTGTTTCACTTGCATCACCACCAAACTATTTATTTTAGCTTAGCATAATTAGCAAAATGCAGTTTTACGTAACCACGCAGCGCATCTTTTCCCTGCTGATCAGCAAGCTGCTGCGCTGCCTCTGTAGCTGCCGTACCGCCGCCCTTAGGCAGAGTAAAGCCAGCCTGCTCAGATAATACATCCATCCGGTGCAAAAACTGTGCCCGCGCCAAAATAGACGCAGCAGCAACAGCAATATTGCTTTCCGCCCGCGGCTGCTGCCTGAACTCAACAGCGGAAAATTTTGCAGTCAGTGCCTTTATTATAGCATCAGAAGTCGTAAACTGATCAATTAATGCTCCGCTGCATGCAGGCTGCTCCTGCAATACCTTTGACAGCGCTGCAATATGACCATACCCCAATAACCTGTTGAGATTGCCGCCTTCTTTACGTACCTGCTCATAACGCAGATTATATATCTCCGGCTTCAATTCCAGCACACTATAGCTTAGTGCGATTTCCTTAATAGCAGTTTCTAACTCCAAGATTTTCTTATCCGTCAGCAGCTTGCAGTCCTTAACACCTGCAGCACCAAGCTTAATAGCAGCTGCATTATCTACCACTACAGCAGCTACTACTAAGGGTCCAAAGAAATCTCCTTTGCCAGATTCATCACTGCCTGCCCAAACACCGCTAAACAGCTTCTTCTGCAAAGAATCTTGAGCTTCTACCTGCCCGCCATTTACTGCTGCCTGCAAAGCTGCTGATAAACTACCGGAGCTGCCGCCCCACACCAGTTTTCTTCCTTTTTTACCATTATATGCAGTCAAAGTAACCTTCTCTTCACCTTTAAGCATGGTAAACTGGTGACCATAAGCAATATCCTTTTCCGCACTTACCTCAGCCACTTCAGACAACTTACTGCGTAATTCTGCCAAATATTGTACAAAATCATCCATGCAGCTTTTCCTCCGCTGCTTTGCGCGCTGCCTCATACACAACCTTTAAAGACACCTGGTGCTCAACTGCAGTCTGTTTGCAATCTTCGTACTCCGGTGCTAAAGAACTTATAACATCATTATTTTTACCGTATTTAACTCTTACCGTACCATAAGCAGTCTCTACCTGTACAAAGCCGCGCTCTAAAACACTGCGCTGCACTTCATGATAACGCACGCCCAAAGTTCCTGTTTCTGCAAAAACTATTGCCATGAGCGAATTTAACTTGCTTTTCTCGCATAAAAACATCAGCTTGCAGGCAGGACGTCCTTTTTTCATAATAATCTGCTCAGTCCATACATCCAGCGCACCTGCCGCCAACAGACGCTCTGCTGCATATCCAAAGATTTCACCGCTTACATCATCCAAATTGCAGGCAGCTTCCACTACGGTTTCTTTCTGCAGCTCGGTCTTACCTACATACATGCGCAATACATTAGGTATTTCTACATTCCTTGTACCTGCGCCATAAGCAATATAATCGCCTGTCCAGCCCTGCGGCAGGCCTTCGCTGTACTCAGCCAAAACCTTCAGCAATGCTGCACCGGTAGGTGTCGTCATTTCCTTGGCTACCTGACCCTGACGCTGCGGCAGCTTCTGCAAAAGCTCAGCAGTAGCGGGAGCCGGAACCGGCATCAGACCATGAGCACATTGTACAAAACCGAAGCCGGTGGTCACAGTGCCAACATAAATTTTCTCTACCTGCAGATATTCCAAACCTAACAGGCAGCCGACAACATCAATAATGGTATCGATAGCACCTACCTCATGAAAATGCACTTCTTCTACCGTCTTGCCATGTACTTTAGCTTCAGCCTCGGCAATAGCTCTGAACACCTTTTCTGCCGCACTTTTAATAGACACAGATAATGCAGAAGCATTGATAATTTCCATAATATCCTGCAGATTGCGGTGTACATGTGTATGAACATGAATATGAGTATTTTCTTCATGATGATGGTGCTCATGCTCGTGCTGATGACTATGTTCATGTTCCTCATGATAGTGTTCGTGCTCATGTTCATGGTCATGCGAATGCTCATGTTCTTCAGAAAGCAGTACATTAAAATATGTTGCTTCTATACCAAGCTTATTTACCTTCTTATAAATCAGCTCATAGGCGCCAAGATGCAGCTTTTGCAGCTCGCTGCGCAGCACTTCCAGCGGATAGCCAGCATCCAGCAGCGCACCTAAAAGCATATTGCCGCTGATACCGGCAAAAGTATCAAGATAGATAGCTTTCATTTTTTCACCTCATATGATTAATAATGCTGGCTAATCTGCCTGCACCAAAACCGTTGTCAATATTTACTACAGCCACACCGGCACTGCAGCTGTTAAGCATGCCCAGCAAGGCTGAGAGTCCGCCAAAATTTGCTCCGTAGCCGACACTGGTCGGTACGGCAATAACAGGTTTATCCACTAAACCGCCTACCACGCTGGCCAGTGCTCCTTCCATTCCTGCCACAACAATAAGTACGTTGGCAGCACGAATAGCATCCAGCTGTGCAAAAAGGCGGTGAATACCTGCCACGCCTACATCATAAATGCGAGTAACATTATTACCCATAATTTCAGCTGTAATCGCCGCTTCTTCTGCCACCGGTATATCGCTGGTACCTGCAGTTACAACTGCAACAGTACGTTTTTCATCCCTGGGCAGCGGACTACGTTCCAAAGTCACAATCTGCGCCTGCGGATAATACTGCACGTCAGAAACTTTTTCTCTGATAACTGCATAAACTTTTTCATCAGCTCGCGTTGCCAGCACATTATCACTGCATTGACTGAGCCTGTACATAATTTCAGCACATTGCTCCGGTGTTTTGCCGGCACAGTAAATCACTTCCGGAAAACCCTGTCTGTCATTGCGTGCTGTATCAATACGCGCAAAACCTAAATCTACATACTGCAGCTGCTTCAGCTGCTGCAGTAACTGAGTTTCATCTATTTGACCGTCTTTATATTTCCCGACTGTCGCTAAAATTTGTTCATCCATCGCCGTCATACTAGCCACTCCTTTACCGTCTTGCAGCTGCTCGTTTCTCTTTCCAATTCTCAAACATCAGGTAAATAATCGGCACTACCAGCAGGGTAAGTACAGTAGAAGTTATCAGACCACCAACCAATACTACACCCATGGACTGACGCAGCTCCGCACCGGCACCAATACCAAGAGCAATTGGCAGCATGCCAAGAATTGTGGAAAAAGTTGTCATAAAGATAGGACGCAGACGCAAGGAACAAGCCTCTAAAACAGCAGTACGCAAATCATAGCCTTTAGCGCGCTGCTGATTAGCATAGTCAATCAGCAAAATAGCATTTTTTGTTACCAAGCCCAACAGCATGGTAAAACCGATAAGGCTCATCATATTAGCTGTCTGCCCTGCTACCAAAAGGCCTAAAACTGCACCGATAACAGCAAACGGCAGAGAGAACATAATTATGAACGGCTGGGTAAAGCTTTCAAACTGGGCTGCCAGAACCATGTAAACAACTACGATAGCCAAAATAACTGCTTTGGCAATTTCATTAAAGGAACGAGCCATGGTGTCTGCCTGGCCAATCATTTTGTAATTATAACCATCCTGCATATTCATAGACGGAATAAGCTCTTTTTGAATTTTTGCAATCAAATCGCCGGGAGAAATACCGACAGTATTGGCATAAACAACAATCTGACGCTGCTTGTCCTCTCTTTCAATACGGGTAGGACCGGAGCCAAGACTTACATCAGCTACATCACCCAAACGCACAAACTGTCCGTTTTCCGCAGATACACGCAGATTTTTAACATCATTGATATCAATACGTTTTTTCTGCGGCATCTGGATAATGATGTCATAATCGTTATCGCCGATAGTATAGCTGTTGCCTGTGCTCTTACCCATAAAGGCCATCTCCACAACTTCGCCGACAGCGGTAGAATCAAGGCCTAGTGAGCTTGCACGCGCCTGATCCAATTTAATGATGATTTCCGGCTCTTCATCAGAATCAGAAATATCTACGTCTGTAGCACCGGGTACCTGGCTGACCAGATCCGCCAACTGCAGAGCATACTGCTTCAGCTGTGCCATATCACTGCCGCGCAGACCTACCTGTACCGGACGACTATCACCGCGGCCGCCGCCCTGGTTAGATACAACGGTAACATTAAGACCTTCAACATTCCTGAAATCGCCGCGCAACTCATCCATAATCTGCTGCATACTGCGTTCACGCTCATTAGCAGGCTTCAGCCTTACATCAATGGATCCCTGGTTAACAGGATTGCGTCCATTGCCGATATTAAGAGCAGCAATGCGAACTTCCGGCAAAGAAGAAATTTTCTCCTGCAGGGGTGTCGCCAACGCTACTGTTTTCTCCATACTTGTTCCGATAGGCGCTTTGAAATTAACGCTGAATTCACCGGAATCGTAGGTCGGCTGATATTCCGTACCTACAAAGGGCAGAAGCATAATATTCAAAAGCAGAGAAACAACACCGATAGCCACAACTTTCTTAGGATGCTGCAGAGCTGTTTCCATGATTTCATTATAAACCTGTCTGATAAACTGAAAGCCATTCTCAAATTTATCCAGACAGAGCTGAACATACTTATTTCTCGGCTTACTCTTTTCTTTAGTTTCATCCTTAATCCAGTAAGCAGAAACCATAGGTGTTAAGGAAAACGCAACTAAAGTAGAAAAGCCTACAGCAAATGCTACTGTCAAGCCAAACTGTTTAAAATACTGTCCGATAATTTCGCCCATGCTTCCGATAGGCACAAATACCGCCATCAGCGTCAGTGAAACAGCCAAAATTGCCAGTGTCAGTTCTTCAGTTGCTTCTTTAGCCGCCTGAAAAGGAGTCTTACCCATTTCTATATGTCTGAAAATATTTTCAATAACTACGATAGCATCGTCTATCAAAATACCTACTGCCAGGCTTAAAGCCATCAGCGACATATTATTCAGGGTAAAATCCATTACACGCATCAAAAAGAAGGTAGCGATAACAGATGTCGGTATACAAAGGCCGCCAATAATAGTTGCCCTGAAATTACGCAGAAAAAGGTAGGTAATCAGCAAAGCCAAAAAGCCGCCAAAGAGAATCGTGTTCCACACATCAGCTATATTTTCTCTGATGTACTGGGACTGGTCACGTACAACCTCTACCTTGATATCAGGCGGCAGCATACGCTGCTTGATAATCTCCATCTTGGCATTAAGGCCATCAGTAACATCAACAGTATTAGTCTTGGACTGCTTGCGCACACTGGCCATAACGCAGGGTACGCCGTTGGCGCTGGCAAAGGTATCCTCATCTTCCCAATCGTCCACTACATCTACTACATCACCTATATAAACAGGCCGATTATTGACATTAGTGATAACTACATTCTTAATGTCGTCGATGTTTTTATACTTGCCGACGGTGCGGACAGTAATCTCCATGTCCTTATTCTTAGCTTTGCCGCCAGGAGTATTATAGTTTTCATCATTAACCTTATCTAAGATATTCTGAAAGGAAATATTATATTCAGCCAATTTTTCCGGCTTCACAACCAAACGGATAGCACGCGTGCTGGCACCCAGTACGGTTACCTCGGAAACACCTTCAACCATCTGCAGCTCGTCTTTGATAGAGTCTTCAATCAAACGACGAATCTCGCCGCGACTGCGCACTTCAGAGGAAAAAGTATAGGCAACAATAGGACGTGAACTTAAATCTACAGTCTGCACAGTAGGCTCATCAATGTCATCAGGCAGACGTTTACGCACACTGGCAACCTTTTCACGTACTTCACTGGCCATGGCCTGCGGGTCTACGCCCATATTGAATTCCAGTACCGTCTCGCTGTAGCCCTCCAGCACAGTTGAAGAAATAGTCTTAATGCCTGCAACCTGGCTGACACGGTCTTCAATAGGCTTGGTAATAAGCGTTTCCATTTCTTCCGGCGACGCACCATCATAGGTAATACGCACACTGACGATAGGCATATCTACGTCAGGGTTCAAATCTACGCCGATTTCCGGATAACTACGGATACCAAAGACAACCAGCAGCAGTACTAACATCGTAGTAAATACCGGGCGGCGGATAAATGTTGCAATCATCTTTATTTACCTGCCTTACTGGTATCTACCTTGCTGCCTTCACGCAGTTTATTCTGCCCGCCGGTAACAATAAGCTCATCTCCCTGCAGTCCGCTCAGCACTTCAGCAACCTTGTCATCTGTATAACCAATGCTTAATACCTTACGGGTTACAATACCTTCATCATCTACAACAAAAACTGTTTTTTGGTCATCGCGCATTACGATTGCATAGACAGGTATCGTGAGCACATCCTTACGCGGCTGTGCAGTCAAATGTACAGTTGCAAAAACACCGGCCAGCAATCCTTCCGGATTATCCACACTGACCTCAGTTTCAAAGGTATGCGCAGGTAAATCTGCCACCGGAGAAATGCGCGTTACTCTGCCTGTCAGACTGCGGTTGCCAAAAGAAGTCAGCAGAATTTCTGCTTCATTGCCTACTGCCACACCGTCAATCTGTCCTTCCGGAATATTGATGACAGATTTAAGTGTACTGATATCGGCAATGGCAAAAAGCGGCGTACCGGCCTTAGCATAGTAGCCCTCCTGATAATACCGTTTATAAACGATACCGTCAGCAGGCGCAACTATTGATGTGCCTGCCACTCTGGATTCCATTCCCTGCAAATTACCGCGGGCATTTTCCAGTTTAGCTCTGGCATTATCACGGGCAAAACGATAATCATCCACAGTCTGCTCAGAGACAGCACCCTGAGTATACAGTTTTTCATAGCGCATCAAATCAGTTTCCGCTTTGCGTAAATCAGTCTGAGCATCCATATAGGTACCCTGTGCAGCCAAAAGGTCAGCATTAGTATCCGTCTGCTCCAAAAGCGCCAGTACCTGACCTTTGGTTACACGGTCACCTTCTTTAACATAAACCTTTTCTACACGGCCATCTACTTTAGCAGCAACTTCCGCCTGCCACTCAGGATCAAGACTGCCGGAAAATTCCAGCTTCGGTGTAATCGACGTCCGCTCCGGCCTGCCCAGGCTTACAGTAATAGCCTGTGAACGCGACAGCCTTGCAGCACGCTCTTTATCATTTTGGATATTATTATAAATTCTGAACGCTACTATCAGGACAATGGCAATAAGAATGCCAATTAAAATTCTTATTTTACGATTTTTTAAATCCATTCCCTCACACCTCAAAACATAACCATCCTGCTTTTATTTACAGATAATATAATTATACAACTTTACGTGTAAGATGTGCAAGAAATCGGAAAAATGCTACATTTGCCTAATCTTTCAGCAAAATCTGCAATAAAGCCGCTTCTTATCAGCCTGCTGCGTGATACATATAGATATTAAATACTGCTGTAAGCTTAATATCACCTTTATTTTCATTGCCGATAATGTTGACTTTATCTATATTCACAAAGTTTTCACTCTTTTTCAGCTCTCGCATAAATCTCAGTACAGCGTAATAGTTTCCGTCCAGATTTATGCGGACCGGCTGTATTTGCATCTGTTTACTGTCAGTTTCTTTTGCGGGCAGCAGTTTAATCTCAATGATTTTTACATCGTTGCTTTGAGCTAGCTGCTGCCACTGTTTCAGCTGTTCACTGAAAACTACCTGTTCCGGCAGTCGGCGCTGCAACCGTTCAAGCTTGTCTAATCGCTGCTTTAAAAACGTATCATAATCCTGATGTTCCGACGCAAACTCCTGATACTGCTGTAATTCTCGCTGCAACAAATCACGCTGCTGTGACTGCAATGCCAACTGGTCAAAAAGCGGCATAAGCAGTAGTTTATACATTATAAAACATACTGCCGCCGCAATAAAAAGCAGTAAAAACGCTTTTCTGTCTGTAGTGTTCTGCATAGAATCATTCATACTTACTGCCTCCCTTCATCAAACGTACTGTATAGCTTACTAAATTTTTCTTCTGCTCATCTCTGGTTTCCACAAGCTCCGCACTGGTAATATTGTCACTATTGCGTAAACCTTCAATAAATACGTCCAGGTCAGACAGCTTTTCTGCTCTACCGTAAAGTAAGATTTCGTCCTGTTGTTCATCCTGCTGCACTTTATTTATCCAGCATCCTTCCGGTGCTGTGCGTCCTAACAGCTCTAAAAAATTTCCCCAGTCAAACTGCTCTTTTGCCAAAACATTCAGTGTATTATCACGCTCGTGAATATCATGCTCCAATTTCTGCACAGAAGAATAACGCTGCTGCCACATGCTCATAGCAGTAATTTGCTCCTGTAAATGTTCAATTTTATTTGCCTGATAAACACTATACCCATAAACACTGCCGCAAGCAGCAAACATAATAAATAGCAGCGCCGCGGCAAGATATTGATAGATTCTTGCTTTTTCTGTCTGCTTGCCACCGCTTGCAAAATTTATTACTTTTTCACAGCTGCCTGCCATCATTACTCCGCCGGCAGCTGACATTGACATGGCAGCGCATTGTCTGCGTTCTGCTTCCGTAAAAAAACCTCCCTGCCAGGAAAATTTACCGGTAAAATCAACAGCTGCAAAACAGTACGGCTGATTTAAAATCTCATTTACACCCTCCTGCCATGCAGTAAAAACAATACCATTATCCGTGTAAAAAATATCTCTTAACTGGATATCATATTTTTGCTGTACTGTTTCTGTAAGAACTATAATTTCTTCTTCTACACTTGCTATTTCTGCAGCTGCTTGCTGCACTATTACAGGCATCCCATCAACAAAAGCAGTCAAGCTTACCGAATTTTGATTATCCTCTGCCAGTAAAAAATTGCTCTGCTCTTGCTGCAAAAAAGCTGCCTTAGCCAGCGGCAATGCGGTAACTGCCAGCAAATCCAGCTTAAGCCTGCCGCTGATTTCCCGTAACCGTTCCAATACTTCCAGCGGCATTGCACCCAAAAGCACTAACTGCATACCATCATCTTTCTGCACAGCAACAAAATCCATGCAGTAACTACTATCAGCAAAAGGCACGTATTCCTGCGCTTCCCACTTCAAGGCTTCCCGAAGTTCTGCCTGCGGCATTGACGGTAATTCCAAACGCTGCAGAAATACCATATCCGTATCCAGTACGAAAACTATTTTTCCAACTGCTGGCAATTTATTTTCTGCTAATAAATGCGTTAAATCCTGCTCCACTGCTTCCAGTAAATCTTCTGCAGCAGGCAATTCCTGCTGCCATACTTTAAATACTGCGTAATCCTTACCACTTACCACAGCTGCAGTTAATTTTCTGCCATGTACTGCAATGCAAAGAACATCCTGCGACCTGCCCAATCCTTGTAATATCTTAGTTATCATTCTCTGTATCCTTTTCCGTTTAATTTAGTGTAAAAAACTGCCAATACCAACTTAATATACTTTGCCCCCACAACATAGCTACTGCTGCTCCTAAACACAGAAACGGCCCAAAAGCAATAGCATCCCGACGTTTTCTTATACCCGTTGCCAGCAGCAACATGCCTGTTATTCCGCCTGTTAAAAAAGCGATAAGCAAGCACAGCAACACGCCATCCAAACCAAGCCAGATGCCTAAAACCGCTGTCAGTTTCACATCACCTAAGCCCATGCCGCCATGGCTAAGCAAATATAACGTCAGCATAATACCTGTGCCAATAGTTAATCCCCAAAACACATCTGTCAGATTCTTCTGAAAATATAAATTATAAAAAAAGCCTACTCCGGCAAGCACTAAAGATACTTTATCCAAAAGCAGCTGGCAGTCATAATCAATCAGCGTCTGCAGCAGCAAGCAACTAAGAAAAAAACAGCAAAAATAAAGCTCTGCCTGGGGCGAACAAAATCTCCCAGCTAAAACAAACATTATACCTGCACCAATCGCTGTCAAAATCTTACGGCTAATACTATGCCCTTTCGCACTAGCTTTTGACAACTCAGAATCATTCACTGCTTCCAAAGCTATCAAACGCACACAATAATAATCCAGCAGATACCCTGCTGCGCAGCCTGCAGCAAAGTAAAGCACCAATATCTTGGCAATTTGCCAATCCAGCATCACTGCACCTCCGAGAAAAAAATAAAAGGCTCCTGTTTTCACAGGAGCCTTTTTATAAGCTTAGGGCTTATTTCCACTCTAAATCTTCAACTTCTGCACGACCACGGCCGGTGAGAGCATCAAGCATAACGCGCTGTTCAACCTGAGCAACGAGTTTCTTGGTGAATTTAACAGTATCCGGATTTACGGAGATGCTGTCGATACCGCTCTTGATGAGGAATTCACAGAATTCAGGATATACGCTGGGAGCCTGACCGCAGATAGAAACGGTTTTGCCGTCTTTGTGGGCAACCTCGATCAGATGACGGATTGCACGTTTAACAGCCAGGTTGCGTTCATCGTAAATATGGGATACGGTATCGTTATCACGATCGCAGCCTAATACGAGCATAGTCAAATCGTTAGAACCAATGGAATAACCATCAACATATTTATTAAATTGATCAGCCAGGATGATGTTGGAAGGAATTTCAGCCATCAGCCAAACTTTGAAATCTTTACCGCGAGCTAAGCCGCAGTCAGCCATAATCTTGGTAACTTTTTCACATTCTTCCACGTTGCGGCAGAACGGAATCATTACGTTCAGATTTTTCAGGCCGAACTCTTCACGTACTTTACGTACAGCCATGCATTCCAGTTTAAATGCTTCGATGTATTTCGGATCATAGTAACGGGAAGCACCGCGCCAGCCAAGAAGTGCGGAAGGTTCGTAGGGTTCGAATTCGTCGCCGCCTTTCAAATCGCGATATTCACTGGATTTGAAATCGCTGAAACGCAGGGTAACAGGTCTCGGAGCCATAGCCTGGCAAACCTGACGCATGCCTTCTGCCAGTTGGTCAACAACTTTTTCCGGATGACCGGTTTTGATGAGATACAGAGGATGTTCATGGATATAAGTAGTCCAGATGAACTCTTCACGCATCAGACCAATGCCATCGCAAGGCAGAGTAGAATATTTTTCTGCCAGATCCGGGTCACCCAGGTTCATATAAACCTTAGTGCCGGTGGGCGGGAAATATTCAGCAGCAGCAACAACCTGCTGAGCAGCCTGCTGCGGTTTTGCTTCTTCAATAATGCCTTCATATACAACGCCATGAGTTGCGTCTACAGTTACGTCAATGCCGTCAGGGATAGTAGTGGTAGCAGCTTCACCGCGGCTCTTGGTACCTACGATACAGGGAATACCCAGTTCGCGGCTAACGATAGATGCATGGCAGGTCATTCCGCCGCTGTCGGTAACGATAGCTTTCGCTTTCTTCATAGCCGGTACCCAGTCAGGAGCCGTCATTTCAGTAACGAGGATTTCGCCTTCCTTAAATTCGTCGATGCGGGAAGGATCGAGGATAACGTGTACTCTGCCGGAAACATTGCCCGGGCTTGCAGGCAGACCTTTAACAATTACTTTGCGGTCAGCAGCTGCAGCTTTCGGAGCTTCCTGTTTCGGAGCACCGCCATTTTCTTTGTTGCGGCGGCTCCATACGGTTTCAGGACGAGCCTGGAGAATCCAGATTTTGTTGTCGCGTTCATCAACGCCCCATTCCATATCCATGTAGCAGCCATAATGCTCTTCAATTTTCTTAGCATAGCCTGCCAGTTCAAGGATTTGTTCATCAGTCAGTTTTTGCTGATTTTGCTCATCAAGCGGTACCATCTGTTCTTCGCAGTCGCCGCCAGCTTTGCGTACCAGTTTTACGTCCTGTACGTTAACATTCTTTTCCAGAATCTTATGTTCAGCTTTAGAAACAGTGTAGTTATCCGGAGTTACAGTACCTTGAACAACATATTCGCCAAGGCCCCAAGCGCCTTCGATAAGGATGTTCTTGTCGTCGCCGGTAGCAACGTTAACAGTGAACATAACGCCTGCAGCTTTGGAGAATACCATCATTTGTACTGCAGCACTGAGTGCTACATCCAGATGATCAAAGCCTTGTTTTTCACGATAGTATACAGCGCGGTCGGTAAAGCAGGAAGCATAGCATTCTTTAACTTTAGCGATAATAGTCTGCGCACCTTGTACGTTCAGATAGGTATCCTGCTGGCCTGCAAAGCTTGCATCCGGCAAATCTTCCGCAGTAGCGCTGCTGCGAACAGCAACATACGGTTGGTCAATACCCATTTTTTCGCCCAGCTCTTCATAAGCAGCAGCAATAGCTTCCTGCAAATCTGCGGGCATTTCTTTATCCATAATTGCTTTACGGATACGTGCGCATACGTCACGCAGCAAAGCACTGTTTTCAACGTCGGTCAGTTCTGCAACAAGCGCACGAACTTCTTCTTCCAGACCGCTCTCTTTAAAGAAATATCTGTAAGCATAAGCAGTGGTAGCAAAACCATAAGGCACCGGCACATCAACTTTAGCAGTCATTTCGCCCAGAGAGGAGGACTTACCGCCAACAATTGCCACGTCTTCTCTTTCCAATTGTTCGAACCAGAGAAGGAATTGATTTTCTTTTTCCATGATTTTAGCTCCTTTGTGATATCATATTCGGCTCGCGCCCTTAATATAGTGTATACTATATCATATTTACGACGCTCATTCAAGATATTTTGCAGAAAAACTGCAATAAATTTTACATTTTTTATTTCAGGCGCCCACCGTTATCTTTATATAATTTCTACTTAAATTATATTTTTCCTGCCGTAACAGCATACACTCTGCATTTTACGACCGAAATATCTTTCTTATTACACTGCATACTCGCCACATCTTGCCAGTCTCTCAGGACATGGTAAAATATTAGTAGTAATTAAGGAGGAATAAAAATATGCCTGCTTTAAATATCCATACTATACAAACAGATTGCCATGTGCCATATCTCTTTGACGACGGTCATGGCGACTACAACCGCAGCTATGAAAGAGACTATGATGATTTTGACTATGCGGACTATTCTACTGACCATCGTGACAATAATTTCCGCAACTATGAAAAAAAGCGCCGCAAAACCAACAAAGAAATAATAGAAGATTTGCTCAAACGCTGGGATTAACAAAAAAACCTGTAAAGAAATTTCTTTACAGGTTTTCTTATTTATATTTACTCCTTATTTCTGTACCAGATTTACCAATACTTCTGTAATCTTCGCCAATGACTGCAGCGGCAGATATTCAAAACGTCCGTGGAAATTATGCCCGCCGGTAAAAAGATTAGGACAGGGCAAGCCCATCTCCGAAAGTCTGGAACCGTCCGTACCACCGCGCACAGGTACAATAACAGGCTTTACGCCTGCCTGCAGCATAGCATTCTGCGCCCGTTCAACAATTTCATATACCGGAGTGATATATTCCTTCATATTACGATAGCAGTCTGTCAGCGTACATTCTACTGTACCTACACCATATTTTTTGTTCATCAGCGCCGTCAGTTCCAGCAAGAATTCTTTGCGCTGCTCTAAAATCGCGCTGTCGTGGTCACGCAGAATCATGTCTATTTCAACTTTATCGGTACCGCCGTTAATACGCAGCGTATGATAAAATCCCTCATAGCCTTCAGTATACTCCGGTCTTTCACCTGCCGGCAGAGCCATCTGCCACTCGGCAGCCATGGTTACGGCATTGCGCATCTTGTGTTTGCTGCTGCCCGGATGTACTGATACCCCGTGAAAGACAACATTAGCATTGCAGGCATTAAAGGTTTCATAATTCAGCTCGCCCAGTGCACCGCCGTCAATGGTATAGGCAAAATCTACCTTGAATTTATCAAACGGAAAATGCTCTGTGCCTCTGCCGACTTCCTCATCCGGTGTAAAACAGATAACAACTTTGCCATGCAGCACTTCCGGATGCTGCAGCAGATATTCGCAGGCAGAAACAATAGCGCTGATCCCTGCTTTATCGTCAGCACCCAGCAATGTCGTGCCGTCAGAAGTTATAATATCCTGTCCTATATAATTTAACAATTCAGGAAATTCCGTTACAGACAAAATATTCTCAGCATTCAGCCTGATATCTTTGCCATCGAAATTGCGATGTACCTGCATCTGCACATTCGCTCCGCTTGCTTCACAGCTGGTGTCCATGTGAGCCACAAGTCCTATTACCGGACAGCAGCCTGTATTGGCAGGCAAAGTAGCCAGTACATAACCATGCTCTGTTACCTCAACAGAATAAAGGCCCAGCTCTTTAAGCTCTTTCGCTAAGAAATCAGCCAGCAAAAGCTGTTTGGCTGTACTGGGAAAACAGGTTGCCTTATCGTCAGAAGCCGTATCAAAAGCAACATAGCTTTGAAAGCGCTGCAGCAGTTTTTCATTATCCAACATTATTATCACCTCCACTTTGTTTTAACAAATCGTCTTTTAACTGAGTAATAGTCTTTTTCAATACCGGATGCAGCAAATCCGGCGCTATTTCTGCCAGCGGCAGCAGAACAAAATCCCTGTTCTGCATATCGGGATGCGGCAGGTTCAGTTTGTCGCTTGTCATGCAAATATCTTCATACAGCAGCAAATCCAAATCAATATTGCGCTCACCCCAATGACGAAAACGCACACGTCCCATCTGCTGCTCAGTACCAAGGAGCAGCTCCAGCAGTTTTAAAGGTTCCAGTTCTGTTTCTACACAGCAAACACCGTTTAAAAAGGCTGGCTGGTCAGTAACGCCATAAGGAGCAGTTTCAATAAAAGAGGAAACTTTTACAATTTTAATCCCCTGCTCAGCCAGCAAGTGCAGTGCCTGCTGCAGGTTCTGCTGTCTGTCACCCAGATTACTGCCTAAGGCTATATACGCTCTGGACATAAAACCGCCTCCAGCATCCGTACTGCCTGCAGATTTTCCCGTACATCATGGACACGTACCATCTGTGCTCCGGCATAAACAGCCTGACAGCTCAACGCCAAAGTGCCTGACAGACGTTCTTCCGCAGGGATATTGCCTAATACGGCGCCAATAGTGCTTTTACGTGAAGCAGCCAGCAGCACAGGATAACCTAATCCTGTCAGCGCTTCTAAATCACGCATCAGAAGCAGATTCTGCCGCACATCTTTAGCAAAACCGATGCCCGGATCAAGAATAATTTTATCCGCACCGACACCAGCAGCTCGCAATAGTTCAGCACGCTGCGCCAGATAAGCAGCAACCTCACCCACTACATCATCGTACTGACAGTTTTGCTGCATATTCTTGGGCGTACCGCGCATATGCATGAGAATAATAGGTGCATTGCTTTGAACAACCAGCGGCAGCATTGCTTCATCCGCTTCCATGGCGCTGATATCGTTGATAATATCAGCACCAGCTTCCAAAGCAGCTTTAGCCGTAGAAACACGATAAGTATCAACAGAAATTACAGCCTGCGGATAAGCTTTTCTAACCGCCTCAATCACAGGCAGTACACGTTCCTGTTCTTCTGCCGCGCTTACGCTGTCGCTGCCAGGACGAGTGGACTCGCCGCCGATATCGAGAATACCTGCACCATCTTCCAGCATCTTACCGGCACGGCGCACAACCTCCTGCAAGCCGTCAACACGGGAACCAGCATAAAAAGAATCCGGCGTGATATTTAAAATGCCCATAATGCACATTTTCTCATAAGTAAGCTCACGCCCATCTGCCAGTACTGTTTTCAGTTCTGCCGGACGCAGCACTGCCTGCAGCTCTGCCTTAATCTTATCTATGCCAAAATAAGGCATGCGCGCTAATTTAGCCAGCAGCAGACGATAATGCTTAACCGTACCTAAAAGAACGATATCTACATATTTTTCCGCACAGGTAATGCAGCCGGAAGGTACAGCAGCATCGCCGCCTGCAGCCAGCATTTCCTGCTTGATAATATTAGCCGCCGGTGTGCGAACCTGCATTAGCTTTAACGGTATTATACTGCTTTTAGCCGCAAAAATCGGCAGGCTGTCCGGATGTACTCCCAGTGCAGCAATCGCTTCCGGCAATGCTTCCTTACTTAGTTTCAGCAGCATAGTTTATTTCCATCCTTTTTCTACAACGGCAAAAGCATTATGATTATGGATACTTTCCACACTCTCAACTTCAGCTCTGTACCAGTCGATACGGCTGTCATCTTCCAGACGCAAAGCAATTTCTCTTACAGCGTCTTCTACAAAGCGAGGATTGTCATATGCCTTTTCCGTAACAAATTTTTCATCAGGACGTTTCAGCAAGCCGTATACAGGAGCGCTTGCTCCGGCATCGGCAATAGCGGCAATTTCTTCCAGCCAGATCATTTCATGGGCTTCCAGCTCAATTTTGGCAAAAGCACGCTGATTATGCGCTCCGTATGCGCTGATTTCCTTAGAGCACGGGCACAAGGTCTGGATAGGCACCACAGCACCTACACGCAGTCTGAAAGTATCATCTTTTTCTGCTCTATAGACACAGTCAATATCCATGGGCGCGGTCTGTCCGCTGACAGGCGCACTCTTCGTCAGAAAATATGGAAACTCCAGCTGCAGAAAGGATTTTTCTGCCTGCAGTCTGCTTTTTAAAGTATCGAGTATTGTTTCAATCTCACTTAAACCAACTGGACCCAAGGTCTGCAAGCATTCAACAAAACGGCTCATATGGGTACCACGCATATCATGGGGCAAATCCACTGCCAGTGTTACCTTCGCTACAGTATGCTGCGTACCTTTTTCCCTGTCACGCAATACGATGGGCCAGCGCAAATCCTTAATACCTACATGCTTGAGCGGCACACGACGCAAGTCCTTTTCTCCCTGTACATCCTTCAAATTATTCACCTCTGTAAACGCACCCGCTGGTACGTGTTTCCCAAACTTCTACTTCATACAAATGATAACGTTCTGTTTTTAAAAGCCCAGCCAGTTTATTCCATACCCATACGGAAATATTCTCCGCAGAAGGCACAGGAATGATGTCGTTAATGCAGGCATGGTCCAGTACCTGCAGAACTTCCTGCTTAACGATGTTTTTCAGCTTGATAAAATCAATAACCATACCCTCATGGTCAGGAGTTCCTTCTACCTTAACCACCAGTTTATAGGTATGACCGTGCAAATGCTCGCACTTGCCGTTATACGCCGGCAGATAATGAGCCGCGTCAAAATCAAATTCTTTTATAATAATCATGTTCATACTCCTTACACCGTCAGACCGGCGAAATTATCTTGCTGGCGCAGTGCTTCATACGCTACGATAGCCACAGAATTGGAAAGGTTCAGAGAACGCGCTTCCGCAATCATCGGAATACGCACACAGCCCTCTGGATATTCGTTGCGCAGTTTTTCCGGCAGCCCTGCAGTTTCTTTGCCAAAAATAAGCAGACTGTCCGGCGCATAATGCACGTCAGTATAAGATTTGTGCGCTTTGGTAGTCAGCAGATACTTAGGATTGTCCTTATATTTTTCCAGCACTTCATAAACACTGTCATAATAGTGGATATCCACCAGATGCCAGTAATCAAGTCCGGCACGTTTTAAATATTTATCTTCAACAGAGAAGCCCAGCGGGCGTACCAGATGCAGATGGCAGCCGGTAGCCGCACATAAACGGGCAATATTGCCAGTGTTGCCGGGAATTTCCGGCTCAACCAATACGATATGCATTGTCATCACCTCAAATTATTTTTACTTTCCTAAATCAAAGTGCACAGCCATAAGCTGTGCACTTTATGTTTATTCATCGCCGTGCAGTATTTTTTCCACCAGGTCGCGCATCCTGTGCGGATTATTCTTCTTATCGGCAGTTTTCTTTGCCTCGTGTTTTTCTTCTTTTACAGTATCTTCTGCCTGCATCGCCAGCATACGCTGGTAATTAACCATGATTTTTTCGCAGTAGTTAGAGCCCATTGCCCAGGTACCGTTTAACCCATACCAAGTATCGACTACGCCGCGCTCCAGACGAATGTTATGTGCCAGTTCGTAACGGGGGTCAACAATCTTAGTAGAAGGACGTTTCTTCTGAGTATAAGCTAAAAGATGCTGTATATGCGCACGCACACCAATTTCCGGAGTCTTAAAGCTTGCGCCCTTTACGCCGTTGCCGGTGGTACCCAAACCGCAGAAATTATTCTGATTATGGTGCACATCGCCGCCGTAACGGAAAAAGCCGGTTTCCACCAGTGCCTGAGCCAGCGCCAAATCAGGTCTTACGCCCTCGCGTTCTGCTTCCTGCCAGTATAAATCTACCAGTTCTTCCACACTGCAGGCCAGCTGCACATCAGGATTATACTGTTTAATTACGGCTACTGCCTGTCCTTTGGTAGCCACAGAATCACCGTAAATACTGATATCCTTATAATTTTCCGGCAGCTCAATATTAGCAAAAACTGTGGATTTGTTTACACTGATTTTTTTGTTTTCTGCAGACTTCTTCTCTGCAGCCTGCTGCTCTTTTTTATTTTTCTTGCTCTTCTTAGCTTTTTTATCTTCACTCTTGGTTGTTTTTACCACGGCAGCTTTACTGCTTTTTACATTGCTGCTCACAGTATAAGGCGTCTTATTGCCGCCGGTAACACTCACGGAAAGAGGTTTGTTCGAAACAACTACCGGCGCAGCACTTTCCGCCATCCCGCCAATGCCCAGCACATACACTACTGCAGCGGCAGCGGCCACTTTCTTATGCCACATAAAATTTCTCCTTCTATTTCAACTGATATTTATTCTCCCATAAATTTTACCCCATTTACCGTCAATGTGTAAAGTTTTTCAAACTATTTCACGCAAATTCCACAAAAATCCTGTATAATGATAATATAAACTTGTTGATAAGGAGTGATTTTATGAACGCTAAATTTCATTATATTAACCACGCCTGCTTCATGATTGAAAAAAATAATTCTGCTATTATTTTTGATCCGTTCCTGGACGGCAATCCGGAAGGACTGCAGGCTAACGATATTAAAGTTGATTATATCTTTATCAGTCACGGCCATTTTGACCATTTAGGCAGCGCTTTTGAAATCGCTAAAAACTGCGATGCTACCATTATCTCCACTGCAGAAATCTGCGGTCTGGCAGAAGCAGCCGGCTGCAAAGCACATGGTATGCATCTGGGCGGCACCTTTATGTTCCCCTTCGGCAAAGTTCGTGTTGCTATGGCTTTCCACGGCAGCGGCGTTCCCGGTGGCCATGCCTGCGGCTTCGTAGTAGATTTCTACGGCACCAAGGTTTACTTTGCCGGTGATACTGCATTATACAGCGACATGCAGCTGCTCCCGCAGCTTGATGCTTTCGACTATGCTGTACTCCCCATCGGCGGCAACTTTACTATGGACCCCAAAGACGCAGCTATTGCAGCAAAATTCCTGCAGGCTAAATATGTAATCCCCGTACATTACAACACTTGGCCGCCTATTACCCAGGATGTAGACGCTTACAAAGCTGATGTTGAAGCAACTACCTCCAGTAAAGTACTGATTGTTAAACCCGGCGAAACTATTGAACTGGAGTGATAATAGTGCAGCCACAGGAAAGATTGACTGCTGAGGAGATAACTCAGCTTAAAGCATTAGTAAAAAAATATTTTCTTGACCAGGCGCTTAACTGCGGTCTGACCATGATGCACTGTCTGAGCGACTTTTTCCAGCTGCCGGTACATGAACAGGTTTACGCTTCTGTAAATGGTATTATGGAACACCGTGCCAAAAGACATCAATGCGGCCTTTATAAAGGCGCATTAATGTTTCTCGGCATCTATGGTACTCAGCTTGGCTGGACTCGAGATCAGATAAACGAAAAAACTCTGAGCATGGCCGAAGCCTTTGAAGAACATTTTCAGACAATCCACTGCTACGAACTGCGCGCTGACAATTTCGAAAACGACCCTCGCCACAATCTGTGTGCTGATTTGGCAGCAGAAGCCGTACTTTTTGCAGCAGGCATAATTAAAAATATAAAATAGAAAACATAAAAACTCCCGTCCTACCGACGGGAGTTTTTTTGTTTCTCTACCTTTTTACATACCGCCAAAACGGCAAAGAGCATAAACTACGGAAACTGCCAAAGCACCATAAACCTTGCCACGCAGTTTTTTTTCGTTAAAGCCTTCTTTATTGGCTTCGCGGCACATTTTGATACCGTAAAAATTCATCCACAATGAAAAACAAAATAAAAACGCTACAATATAATCCCAAACATCAAGATTTTCCATTACTTACTCCTGTCATCTTTCTATTTACGCGGACACAGATAGCCATAAGGACAGCTGCCGCATTTATCCGTGCTGCAAATAAAATCGGCCTCATCAGCCTTGCTGCTTATCTGCCTGCACAGTTCCAAAGCTTCCTGTAAAATTTCTTCTCCCAATACAGGCTCACATACGCTGAGATTCTGCAGAAAATGCAGCTGCGCATTGCGTACAGGTCTTTCAAAAAGCTGCTCGGCTGCCGCTTTATATAACGCCAGCTGATAAGCATAACCTTTTGGTACACTGCCATTATCCGGCGGTCTGCCTGTCTTATAGTCAATAATACTTAAAGAACTATCCTCAGCAGTATACAAGCAGTCAATAACGCCGGTAAGCAGCATATCCTGCTGCATGCAGTTAAACTTTACCTCTCGCTGATGGGCAGACGGTATAGTTTTATACAAATCACTTACCAGATAATCATGCAGCAGCTTTTTCGCATAAACAGCCAAATCATATCTGCCGCCTGCATGCTTATCTACTGCTGCCTGAAAAGCTTTCTCTTCATCACCGCGATATCTTTCCAGCGCCGTATGCACAATCAGACCGGTAACATAAGCCGGCAGCTGATTTCCCTGCGTACCAGCTTCTTCACAGCCCGGCAGTCCCAGCTGCTGATAATAGTACCTACGCTGGCAATGCAGATAAGTTTGCAGCGCTGTCGCAGAAAAAACTTTGCGTCCTAAAGACTTGTACATATCCAGCGGCGCTGCTGCCTGCAGTGCTGCTTCATCCGGCACAGCCTTTGCCGCATCATCCTGCCGAACAGTTACTGTATCCGGCAGTGAATCGGCAGCTATTTCCGTAAATTCTATTAAATCACTGTCTGCCAGCACTTCTTTTAAACTTTTAAACCAGTTTTCTGCTTTACTTTCTTTATCTGCGCAGAAAGCACCTGACATAATCAACCTGTTTTTCGCCCTGGTCATTGCCACGTAAAGCTGACGCTTGCGTTCTTCCTTCTGCAGCTGCTTATCCATTTCCTTAAGCTGCTGCAGCACGCTGCTTTCTGCCACACTGCCATCTGCAATCACTGCTTTAATGCCTAATCCCAGCTGCGGATGAAATTTTATTTCAGTAATATCGCTTTGCGAGCCTGCATCCAGCATAGGCAATAATACGGTACCAAATTCCAGCCCTTTCGATTTGTGGATAGTCATAATCGTCACTGCATCAGCAGCCTCTAAATTAGCAGCTGTCTCTCTGGCGCCAGAAGCAATAAGCGCAGCAACATATTCCAGCCAGGAAGCCAATGTTCCCTGTCTGCCGCTGCTGTATTCTGCTGCCAGATGACGCAGCTTAACAGCATTAGCCAGTTTGGCCTTGCCATTCTGCTGCAGCGAAAGAACAGCATCTACCTCTAAACGCTGCCATACCTCCTGCCACAGCTCCTGCAGACCTAAAAGTGCCGCTGCCTGACGCAGTTCCGTAAATATCTCCCGCACCCGTAGAAACAGCGGCCGCTGGCTTTCTTTCACTGCAGCTGCATCAATAGTCATTAGATTATCCCATAGACAGCTATTACTCTGCTGCAAAAACAGCGTTGTGATAGTTTCATCATCCAGCCCAAAATAAGGCGAACGCAAAACACCTGCCAGCTCCAGACTGCAGTGTTTATTATGCAGCGCACGCAGTAAATTCAGCAGATCAAGTACCTCCTGCCGTTCATAAAAACCTCTGCCGTCAATTACATGATATGGTATTTTCTTTGCTTCCAGCGCTTCTGTCAGCACATCGCAACGAGTCATTGCACTCAGCAAAACAGCCATCTCTCCGTAGCCTGTACCATCTGCATGCAGGGCAGCTATGCGTTCAGCTACAGCCCTTGCTTCCAGCTGCCTTTTCTCAGAAGTCTGATCTTTCGTATACACTACCTGCAGCAGCTCCGGTTTAGCTTCGCTGACAATATGCGGCGCTAACGCTTCAAAAAAGATGGGTTCATTGACATCTACGTCTAAAAGCTCAGTGAAAACTTCGTTGCAGGCCGCCAAAATAGTATCTGCTGTACGGAAATTATCATTTAAAGTAATAATCTTGCCGCCGCTATCTTGAATATCACGTCTTACCTGCGCAAAAACGCTTACATCCGCCCCGCGGAAACGATAAATCGACTGCTTGGGATCGCCTACGACAAACAGTCTGCTGCCCTGCAGTTTTTCACAATCACCGCCGCACAGCAGATAAACCAGCTGTTTTTGCTTTTCGTTGGTATCCTGAAATTCGTCTACCATGATATAACGATATTTCTGCCGATAATTCTCACAAAGGCGCGGCTGCGATTTCAGCAAATTTAAAGCATAATTTTCCAAATCATCAAAGCTCAGAAAATCTGCATCCTGACGCTGCTGCTGCAAAAAGGCAGCAAAGCCAGCCGCCACTGCCTGCCAGCTTTCTGCCAGCGGCAAAGCAGCCTTATCAGCAAAAATCATTTCCAGCTGCTCACGCAGCAGCTTGCTTTCTTTCACCAGCGCTTTCAGCCTGGTATTGGCAGCAAGCCCGCCGGCATAAGTCTTATAAGCAGCTAAATCAGCGGGGTCTTGTCTGATGCCATCCAGTACTTCAGTAATATTTTCTGCCAGCAATTCCAGCTGCTGCGCCTGCTTGGTACCTTTAACATCTTCTCTGCGCGCAGCCAGTTCTTCTAAAACGCTGCAAAGATTTTCCTTGCACTCCTGTTCCTTACTGATACTTATTTTGTAACCAGCTGCCGCATCGCTGCATTTTGCCAGTTCATCAAGCTGCGGCAGCAAGCTCTGCAACTGACGCATAACGCCAAAAGCACCGTAGGCTTCTGTCAGCTGCTGTAAAGCCTTATCCTGATTACGCAATGCTGTCAGAAAATATTTTTTCAGACAGTCTTCCACGAAACGCTCGCCTTCAAATTCGTCCGCTACCTGAAAAGAAGGGTCCAACTCAGCTTCAACAGGATTTTCTTTTAAAATGCGATTGCACAGACTGTGAATAGTTGTAATCTGTGCCCTTTCCAGTTCTTTAAGCTGCTGCCGCCAAAAGGAGCTGTTTGCCGTATCCGTATGTGCCAGCACATCCATACTGCGGCGCACTCTTTCTTTCATTTCCGTCGCTGCCTTGCGAGTGAAGGTAATAGCCAAAATCTCACTGGCAGCAAGCTTCTGTCCCTGTTCCAGGCTGCGGCGCAGGATATACAAAAATCGCTCTACCAGCACGCGGGTCTTGCCGCTGCCTGCCCCTGCCGATACAGCGACATTAGTATCAACAGTAGTAATAGCCTGCAGCTGCTGCGGCGTAAAATCAGCCATCTTCCTCACTCCTTTCCCCTGCTATAAGTCCGATACGGCAGATATTTTTCAGCGGACAAAAATCACTGCAGCTTTTCTGCGGATGTACGGAAAAATCTCCGCTGTAAATGCTTTCCACATATTTTTCCAATAAGCCGCGACTGAAAGCTTCAAAGCTCTCCCAGGGAGCTTCTGCATCCGCGAACAATTTATCATTAACCTTAAAGGAGGTATTACCCAGCTTTTCAAAGCCTATGCTTGCCTGCCGCTTGGCCTGTTTCAGCACCAGATAACCGCCTCCGGCCACACGCTTTTCCGGCTGCATATCTGCTGCCGCCAAAAGATACACCGGCAGCTGTAAATCAAGCCCGGCAGGCAAATCGCTGCCGGACGGCGCTGCAGAACGCTTATAATCGGTAATAAAGAGCCTGCTGCCGTCGCTGTCGATGCGGTCAATACGTCCTTCCAGCTGTACGCTGCTGCCATCACTAAGCTTAAGCGGCAAAGCCGTGCCTTCTGACCTGCGGAAGCTAAGCTCCGCAGCACAGGGAACAAACTCTTCCCACTGCCGCTGCTCGCCATATTCATATTGCAGCCACTGCAGCAGCAGATTTTTCATGCGCCGCACTTCTGACTGCCAAAAAACATTATCCTTCGCCCCATGCTGCTCTGCATAAACCGTAAAAACAGCATCAAAATCTGCCAGCAGCTCTTTCTGCAGCAGCGTAAAATCATATTTACACAGCTTCTCATGCAGATGCCTGCCGACAAATTTTGCCAGAACTTCGTGCAGCAGCGAGCCTTCATCTGCCGGCTCTATATTTTCGCTTTTTTCCTCACTGCCGCTTTCGCCCCAGATATACTGGCCTAAAAAGCTGAACGGGCAGGCAGCATAAACCTCAAGACGTGAAGCGCTGAACGTGCGCCCTGCTTTCTTTGCCACCTGCTTTTGCAGCTCTGTACTCTGCAATCTGCCGTTATATACCTCGCTGCTCGCCCGCAGTTTATCTGCAGCACCGGCAGTAAGTGTGCCTGCACCTATCGTCTGACTAAGCCAGCCATCTTCCCAACGCTCTGCCTCCTGCAGCAGCTCCGCCATAGAAGCAGGCTCCTTAACAGGCTCTGCAATAACTGTATTACTGAACAGCTTGCACAGCTCATCCACATAGGCAGATGCACCGGCTGCATCATCCTCATGCCAGGTTACGGTTAAATGCGACGCACACTGCGCTACAGTTACCGCAAAGAAATAATCATCCTCCGCATAAGCCTGTGCCGTCGTCGGCATATCAATGCCAAGAGCGGTCAGTTCAGCGCGTTCCTTATCATCATAAAGCCAGTTCTCGCTGCTGCCGGCAGGAAATTCTCCTTCCCGCACACCCATCAGAAAGACCTGCTCATACTGTCTTCCCTGCACATTGACAACCTCGGCAACCAGTACACCGTCAGCACGTCCCTCCGCTAAGGTAATTTCTATTTCACGCGCAGCCTCTGCCAGTATTTCCTGCATCTGCGCCAAACTCAGAACATTCTCATCTAAGTGACAGGTTTTATAATCCTTAATTAAATCGCCGAAACAGCCTAATAAAGCCTCCTGCGCTGCCAGGCAGCTTTTAATACCGTTTAGCGGCAATTCTCCCAGCTGATAACGCTTGCCCAAAAGCTGCAGCAAGTGTAAATCTTTGATAAAATCCGTCAGTAATGTCAGATAATCCGATAAACAACCGGAAGCAGGCAGTTCCTGTAACAGCTGCTCTGTTCTTGTAAGCGCAGCATCTTCATAATCAGCCAGCAGTGCATGATAATCCTCCTGCAGGGTGGCAACAGAAGAATAATATTTATACTGCCGTAATTTTTGTACCTGCTCCGTATCACTGCTGAAAATAAGCTTACCCAGCTCTGAACACAGCAGTGCACTATAAGCTTCCGCACCACTGCGCCCTCCACCAGCTGCCGTAAGCGCCAGCATAATAAATTCCGTCAGCGGCTGCACTGCCAGCTGCGCCGTATGTGCCAGAGAAACAGGAATGCCGTATTCATCGGCAGTCTGTCTGATACCGTTATAGTCGCGCAAGCTGCGTACTGTTACCAGTATATTTTCCGCTGCTACCCCTTGCCGCAGCAGCTGTTTTACCTGCGTTAACGTCCAGCGTATCTCATCTTCACGGCTTTTAAAACGGCACAGCGTAATATTCTCCGCAGTACGTATATCAGCTGCAGTAAAAAGCTTTTGGCGCAGATACTGCAAATCTTCCTGCTGCGGCAAGTCGGGGATATGGCGCTCTACCTGGCAAAAACCTGCCAGTGCAGCATAAGTATTTTCCGCTGCCTGAAAAACACTCTCACGTCCAGCTTCGTACATCAAGCCTACCGTTAACTGACAATGCTTGCTGAGCGCCCGCAAAAATTCCAGCTGCAGTACGTCAAAGCTGTAAAAATCGCTGATATAGATATGCTTCCAGGGCATCTTTACTTTTTCAGCAGCAAGTACACTTACCGCCAAACGATATTTGCCCTCTAAGTCAAACCATTTATTATTTTTCAGATACTGGCGATACAGCACATACAGCTCTGCCAGTTCTTTATCCTTTTCACCGCCGCGTTCTGTCAGTGCAGTATGAATCTGCTGCTCGGTAGCACCGCTGCGTGATAACTGCCCCAGCACAGAGGCCACAGCCTTCACAAAACCTTTTTTATCTGTCAGTCGCTGAAAATATGCCAACTTAGACTTATTGCCCAAATATTCCAGCAAATCGCGAGTTACCAGCTCCTGACTGCGCCTGTTAATTTCATCTAAATAGACATAGCCATTGTTATTTAAAATTTTCGATGCCAGCTCATCAATACCGCCGCAGTTTACGGCAGCTTCCTTTTGAGCCTGCAGCCGCAGCTGTCTGTTAGGCAGTACAAGAATACTGTCTTCATAGGCATGCTGCCGCATCTGCTCATAAAAAAGCCTGCGGGCTGTGCAGCCCAGCGGCACACAATATAATACGGCCATTTTTACCTCCGCAAAAAACACTTTATTTTATTATTTTATCATAAATATATTGTTTATTTGCAGCTGCGCAAAGAAAAAAGCGCCGCCACTCGGGCAGCGCTTTTTCAGCACAGTTTAATCTTATTGTACAATGTAACTCAAATCGCCTACAGCATGGGTAATATCCTTAACTGCGGACAGGAGAGCCAGACGGTTGTTTTTAATCTTCTCATCGTTATCCATAACCATAACATCTTCAAAGAACTGGTTAACCGGAGCGATAAGACGGCAGGCAAGCTTGAGTACAGCTGCATAATCAAATTTAACGGTAGCAGTCAGCATTTCGCTGTTCAGAGCAACAACTGCGTCATGCAATGTTTTTTCAGCTTCATGCTGGAACAGACCGGTGTTGATAGCAGTTTCTTCTTCAATCTTCTTGCACAGGTTAGCCACACGGGTAGCAGCCTGAATCAAAGCTTCTGCTTCCGGTTCAGCAACAAAGGCATTCAGCGCACGAGCACGCATGTACAGGTCGGCAATATCATCGTTGCGTTTTTCTGCCAGTACAGCATCAACTACGTCGTAACGGATACCCTGTTCAATCATCATATTTTTCAGACGTTGTCTGATGAATTCCATAATCTGCGGTACCAGCTGACCAGCCTGTTCAGACGGAATATTCAGCAGATACAGCATGCCGCCCAGCAGTTTTACCATGGACAGATGGTAATTGCCTTCGATAATAATGTTGATAACACCAAGAGCCTGACGGCGCAGTGCATAGGGGTCCTGAGAACCGGTAGGAGCAAGTCCGCGGGAGAAGGTTGCAGCGATGTTATCCAGCTTGTCAGCAATGCCTACGATACGGCCGATATGACTTGCAGGCAGTTCATCACCGGCAAAACGCGGCAGATAATGTTCAAAGATACCTTGAGCAACAGCCGGAGCTTCTCCGTCCAGTTTAGCATATTCGCGGCCCATTACGCCCTGCAGTTCGGTAAATTCAATTACCATGCCGGTAACAAGGTCAGTTTTGCACAGCAGTGCAGTACGATCCAGCAAATCTTTATCAACTTTGATATTCATGCCAAATGCAATCATGTCAGCAGCTTTTACCAGACGGTTGCTCTTATCATACATATTGCCCAGACCTTCCTGGAAGGAAACAGTTTTGAGTTTTTCCAGACGGTCTTCCAGTTTTTGTTTACGGTCTTCATTAAAGAAGAATTCAGCATCGCTGAGACGTGCACGCAGTACGCGTTCATTACCATGAGCAACTACGTCCAGATATTTTTTGCCGCCGTTGCGAACAGTGATAAATTTGTTCATCAGGCTGCCGTCTTCGTTCAGTACGGGGAAATAACGCTGATGTTCGCGCATCGGAGTGATGATGCATTCTTTCGGCAGGCTGAGGAATTTTTCTTCAAATTTGCCGCACAGCGCAGTCGGCCATTCAACCAGATAGTTTACTTCTTCCAGCAAATCTTCGTCGATTTCAGCTCTGCCGCCTTCAGCAACAGCCAAATCAGCAACCTGCTGACGAATCAGTTCACGGCGTGCATCCTGGTCAACCATAACGAAATGATCGTATAAAACCTGTTCGTAAACATCTGCGCTGGCAATTTCTACTGCACCATGAGTACCGATAACAGCGGAAGCAACAGTGTTGGTAACCTTGCTGGCAACTTTTTCAAAGAAGCCCTGTGCATCTTTGGCGTCGGTAATGGACGGAGTCAGGAAACGATGACCGCGGGAATATTTGCCGGATTTTACGCCGGTAATTTCTACCGGTACAATCTTATCGCCAAACAGCGCTACCAGCCAGCGGATAGGACGAACAAATCTGAAATCATGGTCGGCCCAGCGCATGTTTTTCGGGAAGTTCAGGGAAGTAAGAATATCCATCAAAAGACCGGGCAAAAGTTCCATAACCGGTTTGCCTGCCAGATGTTTTACAGCATATACATATTCGCCACGAACTTCCAGAGCGCTTACGTCTACGCCCTGACCACGAGCAAAGCCCATTGCAGCCTTGGTAGGCTCATTGTTTACAAAAGCAATTTTAACAGAAGGGCCTTTAGCTTCTACAACACTGTCAGCCTGTGCTTCTTCCACACCGGAAGCGATAAAGGTCATGCGGCGGGGAGTACCATATACTTTAACAGCTTCAAACGGAATGCGCAGCTCATTCATTTTCTTTTCTGCCAGTTCCTGTAACTGTTTTAAGATACCGGGCATAAATTTCGCCGGGATTTCTTCAGTGCCTATTTCAAATAATAATTTTTCCATTATTTATTTTCCCCCTTTTTCAAGAGCGGGAAGCCCAATTTTTCACGCTGTTCTACATAAGCGGCAGCGCACAGACGAGCCATAGCGCGTACACGTCCGATATAAGCGGTACGTTCACTTACGCTGATAGCGCCGCGGGAATCCAGCAAATTAAAGGTATGAGAGCATTTCAGCACGTAGTCATAAGCAGGACGGATGTAGCCCAGTTCGATAACGCGTTTTGCTTCAGCTTCGTATTTATCAAATAAATCGAATAACAGGTTAGTATCTGCAACCTGGAAGTTATAGTAGGACTGTTCTACTTCGTTGCTGTGGAATACGTCGCCGTAGGTAACGCCGTCAACCCATTCAACATCAAATACATTTTCTACGCCCTGGATATACATAGCCAGACGTTCCAGGCCATAGGTAATTTCTACAGTTACAGGTTTTACGTCGATGCTGCCAACCTGCTGGAAATAGGTAAACTGGGTGATTTCCATACCATCCAGCCATACTTCCCAGCCCAGGCCCCAGGCACCAAGAGTCGGAGATTCCCAGTTATCCTCTACAAAACGGATATCATGTTCTTCCTGACGAATGCCCAGTTCAGCCAAGCTTTGCAGATAAAGCTCCTGGATATTTTCCGGAGATGGTTTTACGATAACCTGGAATTGATGATGCTGGAACAGACGGTTGGGGTTATCGCCGTAACGTCCGTCAGCAGGACGACGGGACGGTTCCACATAAGCTACGCGCCAGGGTTCCGGTCCCAGTACGCGCAGGAAGGTGGACGGGTTCATAGTACCCGCACCTTTTTCAATATCGTAGGGCTGTGCCATGATGCAATTCTGTTCAGCCCAGAATTTCTGCAGTTTCAAAATAATCGTTTGAAAATTCATTTTCTGCCTCCTATTTTCTGTTACAAAAACGAAAATCTCCGTCCCTGTAACAAATATGTTACAGGGACGGAGATGTAAACTCCGCGGTTCCACCCTGCTTGACTGCTACAATAACGCAATCCGCCTCAAGCAATATTTATTTACGGCTCCAAAGCGCCTTCACCCGCTGTACCGGCTTGCACCCTCCCGGCTCGCTTGCTTTGCAGGCTACTCCTCTTCTTCATAGCTTAAATTCAAATATAGCAGAATCAATCTGTTTTGTCAATTAGGAAATATTCATCCGGTTCAGAAAGTCAAGACTTTTCAGCGGCTTATCTGTCTGGAACAGCAAAAACTTGCACAGCAATCTTTCCAGTTCCATAAGATGCGCACCACGCACGCTGAATTTCTGCGGCGACTGAAAATCAAGCTGCTGCAGCTGCTTAAACAGCATTCGCGTTCCGGCACTGAAAGGTTCTTCACCGCCTGCAGCACACTCATGGCAGACAAGTCCGCCCTGCAGCGGGCTGAAATAACAATCTTCATCAGGCTCCGGCTGCCTGCCGCAGACAACGCAGCTTTCAACCTGCGGCGCAAAGCCTGTTAAAGCAAGCAGCTGCAAAATATAAGCAGCTGTCACCAAACGAGGATTATGCTTCTTAATCAGCAGAAAAACCTGCTCCAAAAGCTCATAGATTTCCGGCTGCGGCTGATGATCTTCTGTCAGTACGGCAGTTATCTCAGTAATGACTGCGCCGTAGGCCATTTCCTTAAAATCATAAACCTGCGGCAGACGTAGCAATTCACAGCTTTTAAGACGGTCAATTTTCTGTCCGGCAGTAATTTCCAGCTGCAGACTGGCAAAAGGCTGCAGTAACCTTCCTGCCGTATTGCGCACATAACGGGCACCATAGGCGATAAACCTCACCTTGCCGTGCTCTCTGGTAAAGCAGACAGCATACTTATCTGCCGTCTGCCAGTTGCGTACCATGAGCACTACGCCCTGATCACTGATGTTGTTCGTCTTGTCCTGCATCTTCATCATCCCGTACTCGTACCGCACGCACACGCAGTACACGGAAACCCTCGGCCTGCAGCACGGTAAAGTCATAACAGCCTATTTCGACGCTGTCGCCAACCTCCGGCTTACGTCCCAGCAAACCGAAAATATAGCCGCCGATGGTATCTTCCTCGGGGTCATCAAAGCTTACGCCCAGGATATCCGTGATTTCGTCCAGCAATACCAGCCCGTCAAATTCATATTCTTTTTCCGACAGCTTGATAATATCGTCCGGCTCGTCAGCTTCATGCTCGTCTTGAATCTCGCCGACGATTTCTTCTACCAGGTCCTCTACCGTTACAAGGCCAGCCGTGCCGCCATATTCATCGGCTACCAGAGCCATCTGCTGATGTTTCTGCTGCAGCATCTGCAGTACCTTTACTGTAGACATTGCTTCGGGCACTACGCTGATAGGACGCATAATCTGCCTGAAATCAAAGTCTGCGCTGCGGGAATCTAAATCAATAAGGTCCTGTACATGTACGATGCCGATAACATGGTCTTTATCTTCGTCACACAAAGGATAACGGGTGTGCTTGCCATTGCGCACCACCTGCAGATTATCTTCCAGTGAATCATCCGTATAAAGACACACCATGTCCTGACGCGGTACCATAACCTCTCTGGCTACGCGGTCAGCAAAGTCAAATACGTTGTCAATCATTCTGCTTTCCGCATGGTCCAGCTGTCCGTGCTGCTCACTGGCACTGACAATCTTGCGCAGTTCATCCTCACTGCGGGAAATATCTTCCTTCGGCAGCTGAGAAATGCCCAGCGCACCAAGAACAATGCGGGCAACCTTGTTAAAAAGAAGCACTAGGGGATACAGCAGATAATGCACAAGCACCAGCGGATAAGAAACCAGCAGCACTACTTGCTCTACCTTACTTACGGCCACAGCACGCGGTACCAGTTCTCCAAATACTACATGCAGGAAAATAACCATCAGGAAGGAGCAAGCCCAGGCCAGACTCTTATCCATAAAACCATCAGCTGCCAAAAGACGCGCAAAAAGCGGTCCGCCTAAAATACCCAGCAGCACCGAAGAAGCCGTAATACCTACCTGGATAGCGCTGAGGTAGGTTTCACGCTTCTTAGAGATACGCAGCACGATGGAAGCTGTGCCTTCACCATGCTGCTCCATTTCTTCCAGTCTGCTGGAACGCACACGCACCAGTGAATATTCTGCCAATACAAAAAAACCGTTTAATAAAACTACCAGGATTACCAATAAAATTTCGCTAATCAGTCTGATAGCAGGATCGCCGTCGATAAGTCATCACTCCTTAAAAATATTTATCTTTAATCGTTATAGCCAAACTGTTTCAGCGCCTTGTCTTTGTTGCGCCAGTCAGCTTTTACCTTAACCCACAGGTCGAGGAATACTTTGCAGCCTAACAAACCTTCAATATCTGCCCGAGCCTGCTGTCCAATCTTTTTCAGCAGACTGCCTTTGGCACCAATAACAATGCCTTTTTGAGAATCACGTTCTACGAAGATAGTAGCACGGATGTAAACATCATCGTTGTCGCGTTCTTTGAATTCTTCCACCTCTACGGCAATAGAATGGGGAATTTCGTCACGGGTCAAGAGCAGAATTTTCTCTCTGATCATCTCGGCAGCAATAACGCGCTCCGGCTGGTCAGTAATCATGTCATCGGGGAAATAAGCAGGCCCCTCCGGCAGATGCTTGGTAATCTCTGCTACGAGGCCGGGGAACTCTTCATCCTCCAGCGCAGAAACAGGTACGATAGCAGCAAAATCATAAGTTTTGCTGTAAGAATCAATAATACGGAAAAGCTTGTCCTTATCCTGCAGCTTGTCAATCTTATTGACTACCAGAATAACCGGCGTTTTAACCTTCTGCAGCAGTTCAGTAATATATTCTTCACCGGCACCGCGTTTTTCAGAAGCATCAACTACGAACAGGATGACATCTACTTCTTTTAAGGTACTTTCTGCAGTACGCACCATGTATTCGCCCAGTTTGTGATGGGGTTTATGAATACCGGGCGTATCAAGGAACATAATCTGTGCATTGTCTGTGTTCATAATGCACATAATTTTATTTCTTGTAGTCTGCGGGCGGTCAGACATAATAGCGATTTTTTCGCCGATCAAATGGTTGGTCAGCGTAGATTTGCCCACATTAGGACGTCCGACAATAGCCGCAAAACCGGAATAATGTTTCTTGCTTTCTATGTTAATCAACCTCCAAATTTACAAAGTAAAGCCGTAAGGCAGAAGCTCCTCCGGCGTATATATTTTAACGTCGCCGTTAGTATTAGCTAAAATTATTTCAGGAATATTGAACTCTGTCATTACCTGACGGCAGGCGCCGCAGGGAGATACAGGCTCTTTAGTATCAGCAACAACGCAGAGAGCAGTAAACTTTCTCTCACCTGCTCCTACTGCCGCAAAAATGGCACAGCGCTCAGCGCAGCAGCTTAAACCGTAGGAAGCGTTCTCCACATTGCAGCCGGTAAAAATTTTGCCATCCGCTGTACGTACAGCCGCTCCCACTGCAAATTTGGAATAAGGCGCATAAGCGTTTTTGCGTGCTGCCAGTGCCGCTGTCAAAAGTTCCTTATCCATATCCGTCACCTATTTCTGCTCCAGATATTCTTCAGAAAGACGAATTTCGCGCAGCGCTTCTTCTTCTTTAGCGCGCATGATTTTCTTATCTTCGTCCGTCATATGGTCGTAGCCTAAAAGGTGCAGCAGTCCGTGCACGGCAAGATACACAATCTCACGTTCCAATCCGTGACCGAATTCTTCACCCTGGCGCTGAGCAGTTTCCGCAGAAATAATGATGTCGCCTAAAAGATGTTCCTCCGGTCCGTCAATCAGCTCCGGCTCATCTTCCTCACCCTCGTCCAGAGCAAAGCTCAGTACATCCGTAGGTCTGTCCACATTGCGGTATTCACGGTTCAAGGTATGAATTTCTTCATCATCCACGATGGTGATATCTACCTCGGTCATATCATCCAAGCCATGCAAATGCGCAACAGCATTTAAACCGTCATGCAGTCGTTTTTCCATATATTCGCTTAAAGCGATTTTCTCCTGATCATTTTCAAAATTGATGATCATTTTGTTTCCTCCGTATGTTTGCGCTTCTCGAAATTTTCATAAGCTCTGATAATAGAGCCGACGATTTCATGGCGCACAACGTCATGCTCGTCAAATTTTATAATACCGATGCCTGCCACATCACGCAGAATACGGGCAGCATCTTTCAGTCCGCTGGTCTTGCCGGCAGGCAGGTCAATCTGAGTTATATCGCCGGTAATAACCATCTTGCTGCCGAAACCAAAGCGAGTAAGAAACATTTTCATCTGCTCCGGCGTAGTGTTCTGCGCTTCGTCCAAAATGATAAAGGAATCATTTAAAGTACGTCCGCGCATATAAGCTAAGGGCGCAACCTCGATAGTTCCGCGGGATAAATGCTTCTGAAAGCTTTCACTGCCAAGCATATCGTACAGTCCATCATACAGCGGACGCAGGTACGGGTCAACCTTATCCTGCATATCACCTGGCAAAAAGCCCAGCTTTTCTCCGGCTTCTACGGCAGGACGAGTCAGAACAATACGCTCAACCTCTTTTCTCTTGAGCGCGGCAACCGCCAACGCTACTGCAAGATATGTCTTGCCAGTGCCGGCCGGTCCAATGCCAAGAGTAATAAAATTATGGCGGATAGTTTCCACATAATTCCATTGTCCCAAGGTCTTAGCTTTTATCTGCCGTCCGCGGCTGTTAGTTATTATATTATCCGCATACATACGATGCAGCTTATCCGTGCGTCCTTCTTTTACCATAAAGACGCTGTAGCGTACATCATGCACCGTCAGCGGCAATCCCTGCCGATAGAGAAACAGCAGCTCCGTAAAAAGCTGTCTGAGCTGCTCAACCTCTTCTGCCGGGCCATCTAAAGAAATCTGATTGCCTCTGGCAAGTATTCTGGTTTTGAAAGAATCACGGATAATGCGCAGAAACTCTTCGTTCCTGCCGCAAATACCCACCATTTCCTGCTGGTCAACGGTCTCTACTACATAATCCGTCTGCTGCAACAATCTGTTTCCTCCTCAGCTTAGCGCTTTTCTATGGTAATTTTCTTAATCACAACATCCTGCAGCGGTTTATCGTTGCCATCTGTAGCGACATGGCCTATCTTGCGTACTACATCCATCCCCTTGGTTACCTTGCCGAAAACAGCATGACGTCCATCCAGCCACGGAGTTGGCGCCAGAGTAATGAAGAATTGGCTGCCGCCGGTATTAGGTCCTGCATTAGCCATGGACAGCACACCTTCGCTGTCATGGAGCAGCTTACTGGTAAACTCGTCTTTAATAGTATAGCCAGGTCCGCCGGTACCATTGCCGTTAGGGTCGCCGCCCTGAATCATAAAGCCGTCGATAACGCGGTGAAAAATCAGTCCATTGTAAAAGCCCTTATCTGCCAGTTTAATAAAATTAGCACAGGTATTAGGCGCAAGGTCTGTCGCCAGTTTAATCTCAAAGCTGCCCATGCTGGTTTCAAACACAGCCGTAGCAGGCTCCGTTTTGGGTGCTTCTGCTTCCTTGCCGCAGGCAGACGCTGCTAAGGAACATAAAATCAACATACATATTAAAAATAACTTTTTCACATTCAGCCTCCGAAATATATATTTCCACATTTTATATTATACAACTAATTGGGCAAAAAATAAATTATACAAATTGCTGCAGCCACTTACAGATAATTTCTCCAGCCTCACCGCTGCAGCAGGTAAAGCTGTGATCTCCCTCTGGGAAAATATGCAGTTCTTTACGTACATTTAACAGAGAAAAATTACGCTTTGCCTGGCTTACGTCCACTGTTTCATCTGCTGCACCATGCACGATAAGTACCGGCCGCTGCTGCCAATTTTTCAGCACGGCATCAATATCGTATTTATCAATATCTGTTAAAAAATCCGGCGTCAGTGCCAGCTTGCCGCGTTCATCTGCCAGATGAAGAGTTTTGCCGCTGTCTAAAAGTGCATACTGCTCCTGTCCTAATGCCTGCAGGAAAGTCTGACGCAGATTATTGGGGGTCGCCCATAAAATAAGTCCGGCAATCTCGTTATCCTGCGCTGCTGTAAGCATTGCTGCCGCACCGCCTAGGCTGCGTCCCAAAAGAATAATTTTTCTATTCGGCAGCTGTTTTCTTACGGCAGCAACTACTGCCTGCAATTCTTCAATCTGACGGGAAAGAATCTGACTGCCGTTAAAATTAAAGCGTACCACATTAACATACTGCTGCACTTTATCAGCCAGCTCTATAGCGCGTCCGCCTCCGTCCCTGCTGCCGCGGAAGCCATGCGCCATAACAAGTACGGGCGCGTTAACTTTTTCACAGCTACTGACGATACATTCTATTTCTCCATAAGGACCAGTAAAAGTAAAATTCTGCATTTTGTTCACCACTTTTAAAGTTTATTAGTAATCTTCAATATATGTTTTCAGTAAATCATCAAAAGTTATAAAAAGATGTTCTTTTTCCAATTCATTTTTCTTTCTATCATATAAATTTTTTAGCAACCTCTCTACCTCACTTTTTGTTCCATAATGTAGTTTATTGTGACAATTACTGCACAAACAAACAGTATTAGCTTCTATATCAAGATCACTATTATGCAGCAGTTGCTGCTTTGTTTCATCATTCTGTGAATTTACTAACCATAATGGAATTAAATGATGTACCTCCAAATAATTATCATTACCTTCAACAATAATATTTTTTCTTTTAAAATAAGCTTGTTCACAATGCTCACTATCTTCTAAAAAACATTTATTATTTGCATGTAATAGCGCCATTTTACGAACTTCATTACTACGACTTGTACTACAATTTATGATTTGATTGCTTTTTACTTCTTCTAACCTATCCTGTATTTTTATTTCCTTTCTAACATTCATTGATGCATGTTCAAAATCTTTCAAAGCATTGCCTACTTTACTATTACAAAATTTAATAAAGTCTTTTAAATAAAAATCTGCAATCCCTACATTTCTTTTTATAGCTTTTTCATTGTCTCTATCAGTATTCAATGGAATATATTTCTTAAAAGCATTGATATATAGATAAATAATTCTATACTTAATATCCATTCTATCTTCATCTGATTTGGTCAATTTATAATAAATACTTACTTGTTTACTCACAGCTTCTTCCATTTTTTTCAAATAACTATTAACTCTATCATATGTATCTGTGCCTTGCTTTTTCTTGTCATTTTCTTTAATGGTTCTTGTCCCTCCAGTTCTATATGAACTAGATAAAATTTTTAATATATTACTATTGCTACCAATATGAGCTATACAACCATCTACACAAAAACAAAAAATACCCGCTTCTCCAAATTGTAACTCTCCATTTTTTCTATAAAACTCCAATTTTCCATTATTATATGTATAATAACAACCAGTATCTTTAAAATCAAAATAATCTAAGAACTTTTTATTATCTTCAATAGAGCTTGAACTAAATACTTTTTGTTCTGCCATCCTGTTCACCCACCAGTAAATAATTAATTATTATATTACACGCCAAAAGCAAAAAACCTGCTGCAAGCTTTCGCTCACAGCAGGTTTGATTGTTTCCCGTATGTAATTTATTTTAAATTATTTGCCGGGGAAGAAAGGCCATACCATCGGGATGATAACCAGGGATACGATAAATGCTACGATTACCAGACCGGTACCAGCTTTTACATAGTCCATGAATTTGTATCCGCCAGGGCCAAGTACCAGGGTGTTCGGAGGAGTACCAACAGGAGTTGCGAATGCGCAGGAAGCTGCAACCGCAATTGCCATCAATACTGCTTTCGGGTCAGCACCCAGTTGTTTGGAGATTGCAATGCCAATCGGGCACAGCAGAGCTGCAGATGCAGTGTTGGACATGAATTGGGTCAGGCCGCAGGACAGGATGAAGAGTACTGCAGTTACAACCATCGGGGAAGGAGAACCGCCCATCAGGCCAACGCAGAATTCAGCAACCAGTTTACCAGCGCCAGTTTTATCCATTGCAGAGGATACAGGCATCATACCTGCGAACAGGAAGATGGTTACCCAGTCGATAGAAGCA
>OHAB01000016.1_pt1 | contig 175471 bp, 158 predicted proteins | sample 1577031 | NCBI WGS metagenome assembly OHAB01 (sample SAMEA3541477, study PRJEB24748) | human gut metagenome | biome: human gut; feature: human-associated habitat; material: faeces | place: China | collected 2012 | reverse complement strand
ACCTCCTTCGGTGGTACTGTTTCTTACTATTATTATACGCTATTTCTCGTCAAAATCAACCATTTGTTGTGACAGAGCCTTAAAAATTTACCAACTGATTTTTGCCATGCATCTACTATCTTAAGACTTGCAGAAGATAGGCTAATGTGCTGTTGGTTTGGCGGGCAGAAAGAAGGTACTGCCGATGTAGCAATCTGGGGCAGCCATAAAGATGCAAAGGGCTGGAGTCAGCCGCAGAAACTTGCTGATGGGGCTGAAGCAAATTGGAATCCAGTGCTTTTTTCTTATAAAGACGAGATTACGCTGTTTTTTAAAGAGGGGCAGGAAATTTCTAATTGGAAAACCTATTGCAGAAAATCTGCGGATTTAGGTTATAGCTGGAGCAGTCCTGCAGAACTTGTTGCTGATGATAACAGCGGCGGACGTGGCCCAGTGCGTAATAAGCCCGTTTTATTGGCAAGCGGCAGAATTATTGCTGGTGGCTCCACTGAACGCGGGTTATGGACGTCATTTGCTGATTATAGTGATGATGGCGGAAAGACATGGCATAAGTCTTTACCGATTGGTGTAACAGGTTTGTTGTATAAAGATGGCGAGAAAACAGCCGAAAGTAATATAGCTGTCAGTCTGCAGTCTTTCTATGGACGTGGCGTGATTCAGCCTACTATTTGGGAAAGTGCTCCCGGACAGTTGCACATGCTGATGCGCAGCAGTGAAGGTTACATTTATCGCAGTGATTCTTCTGATAATGGCGATACTTGGAAGGAAGCTTATCCAATACAGCTGCCTAATAATAACAGCGGTATAGACCTTGTGCAAGCACCTTTTAATCAGTGTTTGTATTTGGTATGCAATCCCATTCATAGTAATTGGGGAATGCGTTCACCTTTAAGTCTTTTTAAATCAGCTGATAATGGTAAGAGCTGGCAAAAAATGCTTGATTTGGAAACAGAGGCAGGGGAGTTTTCCTATCCTGCAGTAATTGCTGACAAAGATGGCTTAGACATTACTTATACTTGGCAGCGCAAAAATATTGTACACTGCCGTTTTAGCAAGGAAGAGTTATAAAAGGTTGTTGTAAAAAATTTTTATAGAGGAGTGGTATGTATAATGAAAAAGATTTTATTTGTACTGGTATCATTGCTGATGATGGCTATGATGATTACCGGCTGCGGCGGCGACAGCAAAAAAGCTGCGTATCCTGCTGATGGCGATATTACTGTCATCATTCCTAAAGCTCCTGGCGGCGGTACCGATGTTTCTGCCAGAGGTTTGGTGCAAATGCTGCAAAAAGAGCTGCCTGGCAGCAAATTTGTTCCTGTTAACAAACCGGATGGCGGCGGCGTAACCGGTATGGTTGAGCTTGCTAATGCTAAACCTGACGGACATACTTTAGGCATGGTAACCGTAGAACTGGCAATGTTCCCGCATCAAGGTAAATGCAAGAACACTTACAAAGATTACGCTTCTATCTGTGCACCGATTGCGGCTCCTGCTGCGTTAATTGTTCCTGCAGAAGCTCCGTACAGCACTTTGGATGAATTTGTTGCTTATGCTAAAGAAAATCCTGGTAAAGTACAGATGGGTAACTCCGGTATTGGTGCTATCTGGCATATTGCTGCTCTGTCTTTTGAAGATGAGTTTGGTGTACAGCTGAAACACGTTCCTTATCCGAAAGGATCTGCTGATATTGCAGCTGCTTTGGCTGGCAAACATATTGATGCAACTTTAGCTGACCCGTCCGTATTCAAAAGCCAGGTTGATGCAGGTAATCTGAAAATTTTAGCTATTATGGCTGATTCTCGTTCTCAGATTTATCCTGACGTACCTACCTTTAAGGAATTGGGTCATGATATGACTATCCGTGCCTGGGCTGCGTTAGTTGCTCCTAAAGATACTCCGAAAGAAAAATTGGAAGTATTGCGTGCGGCTGCTAAAAAGGTATGTGATTCCAAAGAATTCAAAGAATATTTCATGAAACAGGGTATTGATCCGACTGTAATCATTGGTGAAGATTGCGATAAGATGATGCAGGAAGACCATGAAATGTATCAGAAATATTTACAGATTGCTCAATAATAGCAAACAAGTTTTATAATAAAAAAGACAGCGTAAGCTGTCTTTTTTATTTATCGTAAAATTTTGGTAAAAGTTTTTTCCTGATTGGCATAAATTTCTAAAAATGTTATAATATAAAATATGTCATATTTGTGAACAAATAATTTTATAGGTGATGATGATGAGTTTATTCTTTATGGCAGCGGCTTGCTATGGAGTTGGCATATTTACGCTGCTTTTTCCGCATAAATGGCAAAAGGCTGCTCATTATGCGGCATGTGTAGCTGCGATAGCAGGCAGTGCTTTAGTCACATATAACTCTGGTCTTGTTTTATTGGACATTCTGCAGATAGCGACTGTACAGTGGGGCTCCTATTCGCTGTCCTGTGATAAATGGAGTGCTGCCTTTTTGCTTTTGACGGGTTGTGCCGGAATTATTACCAGCATCTATGCTCTTGGGTATGCACTCAGTTATTTGGGAAAAAGACTGAGGATGTTAGGTTCTTTATGGAATCTTTTCCTAGGCTCCATGGTATTTGTAGTACTTGCGGGTGATGCTTTTAGTTTTCTCTTATTCTGGGAAATTATGGCTGTAGCTTCATTCCTGCTGGTTAATCATGAAGCAGAAAAACGTGTAACCTGGAATGCAGCTTATCAATATCTGGTTATGACTCATATCGGTACTGCAGCTATCATGATTGCTTTTTTACTGACAGGTACTTACAGTAAATCCTTTGCTTTTGCTGATATGGCTAATAATACTTTGTCTGACGGTATGAGCAGCATTGTATTTTTAGCAGCTTTTATTGGCTTTGCTCTTAAAGCAGGCCTTGTGCCTTTGCATGTATGGCTTCCTAAAGCACATCCTGCTGCTCCCAGTCATGTTTCAGCTTTGATGAGCGGTGTGATGCTGAAAATAGCTTTATACGGCTTTGGTCGTTTTGCCTTTGCTTTTCTGCCTGACTGGAATTACTGGTGGTGTATTGTTGTCATGACAGCAGGTTTGATATCAGCTTTCTTAGGCGTGCTCTATGCTCAGATGGAAACAGATATCAAACGTATTCTGGCATATTCTTCGGTTGAAAATATGGGCATTATCTTTGCTGCTTTTGGCTGTGGTATGCTGCTAGAAGTTACTGCTGGCGAAGGCTGGGGAACACTTGGCTTTATGGCAGCATTGGTACATTGTTATAATCATTCAGTTATTAAAGTGCTCATGTTTATGAGTGCCGGCAGTATTATGCATGCTACCGGAAGTAAAAATCTGGAACTTTTTGGCGGTCTGTTGCGTAAGCTTCCGTATACAGCTGCTTTCTGTTTTGCCGGCTGTATGGCCTTATCAGCTCTGCCGCTGACTAATGGATTCATAGGCGAGTGGATGACCTTGCAGAGCTTTATCACTTTGGCCTACAGTGGTTATGGACAGGATATACGTTTATGGTGTTCTTTAGCTTTTGTTTTGCTTGGCTTAACCGGTGCGCTTGCATTAGGCTGCTTTGTACGCTTTTTCGGTATAGCATTCCTTGGCAGAGCACGCAGCCAAATAGCTGAACAGGCTCATGAATCAGATGGATTTATGCTGCTGGCTATGGGAATAAGTACTGTATTGATTTTTGCATTGGGAATTTATCCGGCTCCGCTGTTAAAGGTATTAAGCGGCGTGCTTACGGTTGATACTTCGGTTTATATGCCGGGTATTGCCGATGTGCTGCAAAGCGGCGGTGAATTACTGCAGGCTTATGGTACTACTTTAGCATTGGTAGTAGTTTTAACAGGAGCATGTTTTGCGGCAGCTGTTACTATGGCGAAAAAGTCTTATGTTGCCAGTGATGTAACCTGGAACTGCGGTACTGTGCCTACAGCAAGACAGCAGTATTCTGCTACAGGTTTTTCCAAGCCGCTACGTCGGGCTTTTGATTATCTTTTGAAGCCCAAACGCGAGGTTTCCTATGTTCGCAAGGACCATCCTTATTTTGGTCGTTTATTATCTTATAAACTGGAAATTCCTGATATGATTACTCAGAAGTTGTATCTGCCGCTGCAGAAATATTTTGTTGTTTCTTCTGCTTTTCTGCGCCGTTTGCAGCAGGGGAGTGTAAGATTATATGTTAGTTATGTTATGGCTGTGATGATCGCCGTGCTGATTTGGGGGGCAATATATAAATGATGACAGACTATCAAGGGCTAGGGTACAGTCTGTTGCAGGCTTTGGTATTGTTGTTGGTAGCTCCGCTGATTGCCGGAATTATCAAAAAGCTGAAAGCACTGCTGCAGAACAGGATTGGCTCCAGTATTCTGCAGGAATATTTTGATTTATATAAATGGTGGCGTAAACCTACCTTTATTACTCCGTATACGAGTACTATCTTTTTGGCAGCACCGTGCGTATATTTTGCTTCTACTATAGCAGCTGCCTGCATGCTGCCGAATTTTTTTGGCAAAGCAGTATCATTTGGTGACGTATTTGTCTTTGTCTATGTTATGGCATTAGGTCGTTTCTTTATGACGCTTTCTTCACTGGATGCAGCAACTGCTTTTGGCGGTATGGGCGGCAGCAGGGAGATTTATGTTGCTGCTTTTGTTGAGCCTGTAATTATGCTAGCAATATTGTCTAATGTGCTGCATACCGGCAGTACTTTCTTGGGCGGTATGTCCTTAGATCCCGGCGAGGTCAATCTGACTGTAGCTGGTGTATTGACCTGTATTGCTTTCTTTTTGGTTTTACTGGCTGAAAACAGCCGTATACCGGTGGATAATCCTGATACGCATCTGGAATTGACTATGATTCATGAATGTATGACATTGGAATATTCCGGACGACTTTTGGCATTAATTCATTGGGCAAGTCAGCTCAAACTACTTGTTTTTTTAGTTTTATTTTCATTGCTGTATCTGCCGCTTAATATACCTGTTGTATTTAAGGTGATTGGTTCTGCGGCATTGGTTGCAGTAGTAGAAACATTAAATAACAAGATGCGTTTATTCAAAGTACGTGTATATCTGGCTGCCGCAGGCATTATGCTCCTGCTGGCTATTGCCGCACAGTAAGGAGGGTAAATTGTGGAATTTTTAGTAGTTACACTTATGTTTATCGTCTTTCTGCAGACACGTATTATGGATTTGAAGCGTGGCATTTTTTGTCTTAGCATACAATCAGCGTTGATTGCAGCAGCATGCCTTGTTGTGGGTATGAGCCATGGCGGTGGTTTGCATGCATTTTTACCGGGTGTGCTCACCATTGCAGTTAAGGTAATTTTTATTCCATATGCAATTTTGAAGGTTGTGCATAAGCTTAGTGATGAAAAAGAAATTGCCAGCGATATTAATGTTAATTATTCTACAGCAGCAGCGGCTTGTTTCCTGGCTTTAAGCTATGTAGTGCTGGACAGCCTGCTGCCTGGTGTACAGGGACGCGATATTGTAGCTTCATCCATCTTTATGATTATGACAGGCTTGACGCTGATAGTTATGCGTAGCCGTGCAATTATGCAGATGATTGGTTTGATTACCATGGAAAATGGCATATATCTGCTAGGCCTTATTATGACCGAGGGATTGCCTCTGATTATTGAATTAGGTATTTTTCTGGATGTTTTGATTGCAGTAGTTATTCTGGTAATACTTACTTCACGTCTGCGTCTGTCCTTTAAAACTACAGATACTAATGTTCTGAGAAAGCTGAAAGGGTGAGAAGATGCTGGAAATTATTTATGCACTGTTATGTCTTCCGCCTTTATGCGCAGCTTTGGCGCTTAGCGGACATTTTGCCAATTCGTCTTTACATTGGCTGCACAGGCTTACAGCTACCGGAGTGGGTGTTTTAGTCTGCCAGCTGTTATATAATTTTAATCCGGCTCAGCCCTTTAACAGCGAATATTTTTATCTTGATGCGTTAAATTGCTGGGTATTGATGATTATTACAACTCTTTATATAGCGGCGACCTGGACAGCCCGCTCTTATCTTGTCCGTGAGGAAAAAAGCGGTGTGCTGAAAAATGAACAGCTGCAGACAGGCAGATATTTTGCTTTAATGCAGATGTTCGTCTGGACAATGTTCATTGTCTTATTGGTTAAGAATTTGGGCTTGATGTGGGTTGCCATAGAAGCCACCACATTGATTTCTGCACTTCTTATCTCCTTTAAATTTACCCGCAGTGCACTGGAAGCTACCTGGAAATATATTATGGTATGTACAGTTGGCATCTGTCTGGCACTTTTGGGAACTTTGATTTTGTATTATGCGCAAATTGATGCGTTGGGCAATGATAAACCACTTAGCTGGCTGTATCTTTATGAGCATGCAGCTGTATTGGATCCGTCTTTGACCAAAATGGCGCTGCTGTTTATTTTGATTGGCTATGGTACCAAGGTGGGCATGGCACCTATGCATACTTGGCTTCCTGATGCTTATGCGGAGGCGCCTTCGCTGACCAGCGGCATGCTTTCCGGTGCTTTGTGCAGCTGTGCATTATATGTGTTGCTGCGTAATTTGGTAATTTTATTGCCTACTGCCGGTGTTGAGATGATGAGCGGCATGCTTTTGTTCTTTGCTGTGCTTACTGTAGCTGTAGCAGTTCCTTTTGTAGTTGTACAGCGCGATGTGAAGCGTATTTTAGCATATTCATCCATGGAAAATATCGGTATCATGGTAGCTGGCGTTGGTGTATTTACTGCTTTTTCTCTGAAAGCTGTAATGCTGCATATGTATAGTCATGCGCTGATTAAATTTGTGTTGTTCTATATTGCTGGTACTATCATTCAGGAGTATCAGACTAGAAATCTAATGCGTATTCATGGCATGATTAAAGAAGTTCCGCATACAGCTACTTTGTGGCTTATCAGCATGCTTGGCATTCTGGGTCTGCCTCCGATGGGTCTGTTTTTCAGTAAATTATATATTCTGACAGCCCTTTTTAAAGAAGAGCACTGGGTAGCAGGAAGTTTGCTGATTATTCTTTTGGCAGGCGTGTTGATTGGTATTTTATATCATGGTATGCGTATGCTGTGTGATCAGCCGCGACGTCCGTCTTTAGGAGATTTGCTGGATAAACTTGATACGCCGGTATTGGCAATTTTATTGTTGCTTACTTGTTTTGTCGGTGCCGGATTTGAAAATATTCCCTGGATTAATAATCTTTTAAATCATGCAGTTTTAATAATAGGAAGGTGATAACGTGCTGCAGGTACAACCGGAAAATTTGCGCGGCGCTGCCAATATTTTCAGTGCTGCGGGTAAAAATCCTCTTGCTGCCATGTTTGGCGCGGATGAAACCTTACATGGCGGCGGACTGGCCATTTATTGTTTATTTTATAATGTTGAAAAAAGAGATATGGATATTTTAAAGGCAGAATTTCCGGCAGATGGAGATTTAAGCTATCCTTCTTTAACACCTATTCTGCCTGCTGCAGCCTGGTATGAAAGGGAACTGCATGATATGTTTGGTTTTGTTCCGCGTGAACATCCAGATTTGCGTCCCTTAGTATTACATGAAAGTTTTCCAGAAGATTTTCATCCTTTGCTGAAAAAATATCCTGTTGATTATCAAGTTAGAGGTAAGAAAGAATATGAAATGCTTACTTCTGCAGGTGAAGGTCTGTATGAAGTGCCTGTAGGTCCTATACATGCAGGTATTATTGAGCCCGGACATTTTCGTTTCAGTCAGGCTGGCGAGGCCATGCTGCAATTAGATGCCAAGCTTTTTTATACTCATCGTGGCATTGAGAAGGCCGTGGAAGGCAAAACGCCATGGGAAGCATTGCCTTTAGTAGAACGCATTTGCGGTGCATGCAGTGTAGCTAATACCTTAAGTTTTTGTCAGGCTGTAGAAAAGCTTTCAGAAGTGCAAGTGCCAAGAAGAGCATGGCTTATCCGTACTTTAGCTGCAGAGTTGGAACGTCTTTATAACCATGTTGGTGATACTGGTAACGTTTGTGCCGGTGTAGGTTTTTCGCCGGTCATCAGTATGGGTAGCAGGCTGAAAGAATATCTGATGCAGCTTAATGAAATGCTGGCTGGCAATCGTTTTCTGCGCGGACTTATTGTACCGGGCGGAGTAAACTATGATGCTGATGAAAAATGCCTGGAAGAAATAGATGAAGTACTGCGTGAGCTGGAAAAGGAATACAAAGATATTGTCCATATCATGTGGGAGCAGAATAACTTTGTCAATAGAATTCGTACCACTGGTATTATCAGGCAGAATACGGCTTTTGAACTGGCTATGGTTGGTGTAGGAGCACGCGCCAGCGGCAGTACTCGTGACAGCCGAAAAGACATGGGATTTGGTATTTACGATGAGCTTGATTTTTCTGTTATCACTGAAACTGCTGGTGACGTAGAAGCGCGAATTAAAGTGCGCGTAGGTGAAGTATACGAAAGCATTAAACTTGTAAAACAGTTGATAACAAAGCTGTGCAGGGAGCCGGAGGAAAAGCTTTGTGTAGATTTAGGCGATTTACGCACTTTAGAAGGCAGCTGGGGAATCAGCGAGTCGGCACGCGGAGATAATCTGCACTGGCTTATGTTGGATGAAGAAGGTCGTATTGACAGGCTGTTTGTAAGGTCGGCTTCATATCCCAATTGGCCGGCACTGACTGTAGCTGTACAAGGAGATATTATACCTGACTTTCCGTTGATAAATAAAAGCTTTGAGTTGTGTTATGCATGTCTTGATCGTTAGGAGGAAAATTTACCATGTTAAAAATGATTGAGGCTATTTTAAACAAAAAAATAGTCACAGAAAATATTTCTCTCTCCGGACATAGAAGAATGCGTGGTCAGCTACAGTGCATGAATAGCTGTGATGGTTGTAGATGCTGCAGTACAGTTTGTCCAGTTAAAGCTATCACTGTTTATGATGGTAAACCAGTTATTGATTATAAGAAATGTATATTCTGTGGTCGCTGCGTAGAAGCATGCATTCAGGGTGCTTTGCAGCATAGTAACAAAGATGTATTAGGCAGTGTTTTAACAGAAGCACAAGCTCAAATCAGTGATATGATTACAGCTAAACTTGGAAGGTCTTTGCATGTGCGCCACCTTGATGCTGGCAGCTGTAATGCCTGTGATTTTGAAATGGGAGCTTTAAGTAATCCAATTTATGATTTGCATCGTTTTGGTATAGCCTTTGTTGCTTCTCCCAGGCATGCCGACATGCTGATGGTTACTGGTGTCGTAACACGAAATTTGGAGCAGGCTTTGCGTATGACCTATGAAGCAATGCCGGAACCTAAGCTGGTTATGGCCTGTGGAGCCTGTGCCAGTGGCGGAGAAACGTATGGAAGTACTTATGCTGTTTGCGGCAGCGCAACAGATATTGTTCCCGTGGATATTGCTGTACCAGGATGTCCGCCTAGACCGAGTTCAATGATTGCTGCGATGTGTGCAGCAGCTGATATTCTTAACGAGCGCTTATAATTTACTGATATTTTATAAAATATTATTGCATAAATTATCAATGAGTGCTAATATATCAGTATGTTTTTTTCAAGGAGTTGTTGAGAATGATTACTTACAGAGCTGCTAAATTCAGTGATGTTGAAAATATACATAAGCTGTTAAACGATTATGCTCGTGAAGGGTTGATGCTGCCGCGTTCTCGTAACAGTATTTATGAAAATTTGCGTGATTATATTGTTGCTGTAGAAAATAACCGTCTTATTGGCTGCGGTGCGTTGCACTTTGTTTGGGATAAGTTAGCAGAAATTCGTTCTTTAGCTGTTGACCCGGATTTAAAATGTTCTGGAATAGGCCGCAGGATTGTTGCACTTTTAGAGCAGGAAGGTATTGAACGGGGAGTAAAGATGTTCTTTACTTTAACTTATCAGCCAGGCTTTTTCTCTAAATGTGATTATATTGAAACTGCTAAAGAAAAACTGCCGCAGAAGGTTTGGAAAGAGTGCGTATATTGTCCGCAATATCCATACTGTAACGAGATTGCTTTTGTAAAGACCACGGTTGATTATCAGCCGGGAGATGTAATGTTCTAAAATTAATAAAAATGTGTTGACATTTCTATTATATACGAGTATAATACTTATTGTTCCGAGTTAATTGGAACAAATTGCCGAAGTGGCGGAATTGGCAGACGCACTTGACTCAAAATCAAGCGTAGTAGCCCTACGTGCCGGTTCGAGTCCGGCCTTCGGCACCAAGGAAATATGCGGTTCTACAGAGTTAGAACCGCTTTTTTATTTGTCTGAAAATAAGTAAAAAATACTCCGTTACACGAATTTTACACAAAATGTTTTTCTAAGGATAGTTATATTCAGGAAAGTAGAATTAAAAAAGGATGTACTTTTAAGTACATCCTTTTTTATTGATTTTATATATTAGAAGAGTAGTATTCTATTATAAAATTTTTAAATAATTTAGCATATTCAAGATTAGTGGAGGAGTTATTCATTGTAACACATATTGGATACGTAACTTGGATGGAAGCGTTTTCGATTGGCAAAAAATATAAATCTTTAGGTAAAAAAGCTTTATTGACATTACATATGCTAGCCCATCCATAACCCTTTTTTACCATAGAATAAAGTAGTTGAAAATCATCTACACCTATCGATACATTGTATGGTTTAGTAAAATTCTTCGACCACCAGTTATCTAAATGATTTTGAATATTACTTGATTTTGGCATATATAGAACTCTAGGAATTTTATCTAAGTCAGAGATATTTATATGTTTATTATATGCAATATATCCTTTTCCATCAGTTAATTTATAGCAATCGAAATTTGTAATATCATAGTTAACGATAATTGCTACATCAATTTCTTGATTTAGTAATAACTGGATAATATTGTTATTGACTCCAGTACGAAGCATTATATTAACATTAGGATATTTGTTTAAAAATTCTTGAAGAATACTCTGAAATTCATCATGAGCATACATACTAAATACATCAATACTTAAATTATTATTATCACTATCTATTATTTTTTGTATTGTATCATTATATTGAATTATACTGTCATTTGCAAATTTTAGTAAAGCTTTTCCTGCGATTGTTAATTCCATTCCTCTTGGTGTTCTAAAGAATAGAGTGGCTCCAAATTCTTCTTCTATAGATTTTAATGTATAGGTCAATGACGGTTGTGAAATGAATAGTTTATTAGCAGCTTTAGTTATATTTTTTCTTCGGCAATTGTTTTTATTATAATACAACTTCTTATATCCATATTAATTACCTCCTGCAAAAAATATAATATATGTTTATGATACCATTCTAGTGAATAAAAAACTAATAAAATTATTCGATAAAGAGTATTAGTTTTTTGAATTTTATTAAAGTATTTATGTAGTGTATGATTAAGTTAGAAAATATATAGGAGGTATTTAATCATGGAAGGTATTTTTAGTTTAAGAAAATGGTTAGAAGAAGTAAAAACCATTGGTAAATTAAAAGAAGTTGTAGGCGCTGATGTTAAATATGAAATTGGTGCTATTACTGAAGTAAATGCATCTTATGTTCAAGGTAATGTACTGCATTTTCATAGTATTCCTGGTTATAGACCTGAGTTTGGTGTAGTAAGTGGGGTGCATACTTACACCTAAAACAATGGCTTTGGCACTTAACATGAAAGGTAGCGAAGACAAAGTTGAAAATGCTGATGAGCTTGCCGAAAAAATTAGAATTGCAGAGGAACAGGCAAGTAATTATAAAATCAAATATGTTGAAGATGGTCCTATAATGGAGAATATTCAAGTAGGTGACCAAATTGATTTATCAATTTTTCCTACACCTATTTGGCACGAGAATGATGGTGGGTCTTATATCGGTACTGGCGGTGTACAAATTCATGAAGATCCTGATACAGGGGTTCTTAATGTTGGTTGCTATAGAATGCATTTGCTGGATAAAAATCATATTGGCAATTATATTGTTAAAAGTAATCAGGGTAATGTTATTAGAGAAAAATATTGGGCACAAGGAAAACCATGTCCAGTTATAAAAGGTAAAATTACAGGCTTGCCGATTCCAGCTGATGCTGAAATTGCTGTTGAAGGATGGGTTTATCCTGACAAGAAGATGTTAGAAGGAGAATTTGCTGAATTTACGGGATATTATGGTGGAGGTGTATCTGAACAACCATATATTGATGTTAAAGCCGTCTATTATAGAAACGACGCCAATATATTAGGTGCAGCTCCTAGTATCCCTCCTCATGATTTCTCTTTTATGTCTTCCAGTGTTAGAGCTGCTATATTAAAAGAGCAGCTTAGAAAAGCAGGTATCAGAGGTGTAAGCGGATGTTGGCCGTTAGAAGTTGGTGGCTCAAGAGTAATTCTTGTAACTAGTTTAAAACAACTCTATCCTGGTCATGCTAATCAAGCTCTCTTAGTATCTGGAGGATGCAATGCTGGATCTTTGATGATTAGGTATTGCATTGTAGTTGATGATGACATCAATCCTTCTGATGTTAATCAAGTACTTTGGGCACTTGCATTTAGATGCAATCCTATAGAAGATATTGATGTCGTCAGAAACACTTTTAGTTTGACACTTGATCCGTTGATTTCAGATGAAGACAAAAAGAATTGTAAAACAGTTACAAGTAGAGCATTGATTAATGCTTGTATTCCATATAACAGGCTAAAAACTTTCTCGAAAATTGCAGCTTGTTCACCAGAATTGGTTAAAAAGACAAAAGAAAAATTGGGATTTTTATGGGAGTAGTGGCATGATGAGGTGATATTATGAAACTCGATTATGAAACAAGTAAAAATAAAATATTGAAGATGCGGTATTGGGTATGGTTCCCATTGGCAATGGCATATATGGTTGGTTTTTTCCATAGAAATGCAGGTGCCTTAGTTGGCGAATATATGAAAGTTGATTTTGCTATAACCAGTGCTGCTGAGTTAGGCTTTTTAACATCAATTTATTTTTATACTTCAGCAGTAATGCAAATTCCATCTGGTATTATTGCAGATAAATTCGATCCTAAAAAAGGATTACTATCTGCTATGGTATTAATTGTTATAGGTACAGTAATTTCAAGTTTTGCACAGTCTCTAGAATTATTGTACTTTGGACGATTAGTTCTAAGTCTTGGTTCAGCTATGATTTATATTAATCTTTTTAAAATTGCTACTAATTGGTGGAAGACATCTGAAATGGGTACCATTTCCAGTTTTACTTCATTGGTAGGTAATTTAGGACCTCTGGTTGCAACAGTTCCGTTAGCTATCTTAATAAATACTTTAGGTTGGCGTGGAAGTTATTTAGTTATGGCTGGAGTTGTAATAGTTGCAATGGTTTATGCTTTATTCTTACCAAGAGTACTCCTAGAGACGCTGGTTTAATGAATTGGGATGAAATCGAAGCAGCTGAATCAGGAAAACCAGTGGAAAAGAAACCTGCAAGGAAAAATATAAAAGTTATGGAAAGTCTTAAGCAGGTAATTTCTAATAAACAAAGCTTGTTTCCATCAATTGCTTGCGCGGGTATGTATGGGTCATTTATAGCATTCTTTGGTATTTGGGCCATTCCATATTTTGTACAAATATATGGACTTACAAGGGTAGAAGCAGCAAGTATTCTTTTTATCGGACAATTAACATATATTATTGCAGGTCCATTGAATGGTATTTTATCTGATAAACTCAAACTAAGAAAAAAATTATTTAGTGGATATATTTTTGTAGGTGTAATTGGTTGGTTATTGCTAGCTTTTTGGAATGGTGGCAAACTGCCGATATGGGGAATTTATTTAGTAGTTATTCTTATCAATATTGGAGCTTCTCCGATTTTTATGGGGTTGGCATATGCTAGAGAAGTAAATCCTCCTGCATTTGCCGGTATGGCAGCAGGTGTTGTTAATGTTGGTTCCTATATTGGTGCTGGTCTTATGCAACCGTTAGTAGGATATATTTTAGAGACTTCATCTGGTACCAATGTGATTAATGGAGTAAAAGTTTATTCTTTGGAAGTTTTCCAATTAGGTTTTATTTGCTGTGCATGTGCTATGTTTATTGCTTGGGTAGCAACTTTAATGATGAAAGAGACTCATTGCAAAAATATTTATAATGAATTAATTAATAAAAGGTGATTGAAATGAGAGTCATACTAGGAATTTCTGGTGCTAGTGGTGTTGTTTTGGGTTATAGGCTTTTGCAAGAATTAAAGAGAGCAAATGTTGAAGTTCATCTAATAATTACAGAAGCTGCTAAATTAAACTTTAGTATAGAGACAGATATCAATATTAATGATGTCATTAACCAGGCCGATTATTATTATGATAATAAGGATCTAGCAGCAAAAATTTCTAGTGGCTCATTTGTTACAGATGGAATAATTATAGCACCATGCAGTATGAAATCTTTATCTGCAATAGCGTGTGGTTTTAGTGAGAATTTACTTGTAAGAAGTGTTGATGTGTGCTTTAAGGAACGTAGAAAAGTTGTAATATGTCCACGTGAAATGCCACTAAACAGAATTCACTTAAAAAATATGCTTACTGTGGATGAGATGGGTGGAGTAATTATTCCTCCGATGTTAACATTCTATAATAATTCATTAACACTTGATGAACAAATAAATCATGTGGTTGGGAAAATATTATTGCAGTTTGGAATCAATTCAAAAAATTTTAAACCATGGAATGGTAGTGAATAATACTAGGAAAAGGATGTACTTTTTAAAGTACATCCTTTTTTATTTATTTTAGATTATTAAATTGTGAATCAAACTTTTCAGCAGCAAGGCTTTGAACATTTAATGAAGCATGTCCATAAATATCAACTGTAAAGCTTGATGTAGCATGACCAAGCATTTTTGATACAAGCTCTGGGAAAATATTACATTCATAAATTGCAATATAAGCAAAACTATGTCTTAAATCATGAAAACGTATATTTTTAAGGCCATATTTTTTTCAGTTGTTTTTAAAAATTGCTATAAAATTATCTGAGAAATTATTTGGCATATCATTTATTAATAATCGTCTAAAAATAATGATTAGTATAATGCTGATGATATACAAGCTGTTTCAGATGTTAAAATAGTATCTATGTTACTTTTGACTTGACTAAAATAGTGAGTAAATCAATAAAAGAGAGAGTTATAAGTAAATAATTAAAATATTTTATGTTAGATTTAGTTAATAATAAAAGATGCACTTAAAAGTGCATCTTTTATTATTACGTTTATTTATTTTTTATTTTTGCAATACCGAAACCTGTATAGCCAAATATAATAGCAAAAATCATACTGCTATAGCATAAAATTGCCCAAGGCATGTAATCAAAAGTTGAAACACCTAATGTAGCAGTCATATATGTACCGGCGACGGACCAAGGTACTATAGGAACTGCACAAGTTCCAGCATCTTCCAATGTTCTTGATAAATTCTTAGCTTCAAGACCAAATTTTTTATACAAATCTTTAAACATTTCTCCAGGAATCAGAAGCGCTAAATAAGAACTGCCTGTAACAATGCTCATGAACAAAGTTGAACCAACAGTTGCAGCGATAAGATTTCCAACAGAAGTAATAGAATTAACGATTTTCGTTAGAATAACTTCGATGCAACCAGCTTTACTAAATATACCAGCAAAAGCAAATGCACAGAATACTAATAATACAGTGCTCATCATTCCCATTAAACCACCTCTGTTGAGAAGTGTTGTAATTGCTTTTACTGATTCAACATGTGATGACGATGATAACATATCAACTTTAAAACCATTTACAAAGGCCATCATAGCAGTTTTTAAAGTAAAGTCTTGGAATATCATACCAAATATTATACCTAAAAGTGAGGAAAATAATAACATAGGAATAGTCGGTTTTTTTGTATATGCTCCATAAAATACAAGTATAGGAGGTAATAGTAAAATCCAATTAAAAGAATATAGTGCTTCTAAATTTTTTAAAACTGCATTTACTGTTTCTGGATTTGCCATTGCTTCTACTGGCATTGAAAAACCTATAAATGTGTATGCTATAAGACAAGTTATTGTAGCTGCACCTGTAGTGTATAACATATGTCTAATGTGTTCATATAATTCACTTCCAGCTGCTATGGGAGCAAGTATTGTTGTGTCGGAAAATGGTGAAAGCTTGTCACCAAAAACAGCTCCTGAAATTACAGCGCCAGCAGCTATTTCCAAAGGAACACCCAAAGCAATTGCTATTCCCATTACAGCAACACCTGCCGTGCCTGCTGAACCAAATGAAGTGCCGGTAAAAGTTGAAATTATTGCAGTTACTAAAAAAGCTGTTACGAAAAGAAATTGTGGATCAATGATTTTTATGCCATAATATATCATCATAGGAATTGTTCCAGAAACCATCCAACTCGCAATCATTGCTCCGACGCAAACCATAACAAATAAGGATGGTAAGCTGCTATGAATTTTATCACTTATCCCATTAATCATATCTTTCCATGTGTAACCAACACGTTTGGCTATAATTGACGCAATTGCTGCTGCAATTAATAGTAAGGCTTGGATTGGTAAACCGTATTTTCCATAACCTATACCTAAAAGAAGTATCATAGCAATTAAGGGTACTAATGCTTCTGTAAAAGAAGGTTTTCTAATCATTGCAAACACCTTTCTTATTTATTTTTTCTAGTAATAGTCATTGCGCAACCTTTTCCCTCACCATCAGCAATTGTTGTAGGAAAATCTATTTCTACATTAGGAAAAGGATGGCATATTGCATAATCACAATGCCCCAGCATATCGCGACAGAACATTTTAATTTCTTCTTTGTTTAATCCTAATTCTGTAAGTGCTTCTACGTGTGGACAGCAATTAAAAATTTTCACTGATTTATTGTCTTCCAATTCAACAATTTCTTGTTCGAATACTAAGAGTCCTCCTCTAGATGTTTGACCTAAAAGAGCTTCTTTAGGACCAATATTTTCGGCTCCATACTTTTTGGCAATCATTTGTCCTTGGTATAATCCAAAATCCCAGCTGCCTTCACGAATAACTTTATTTGCGTCTACTTCAGGATAAAGTTCTTTAAGTTTTTTCCAAATAAAATAAATTTGCCGGGTTCTGTCTTTATAGGCATCTTTAACTGCTTTTTTAAATTCTTCTACGCTAGCTGGTTCGTTAATACCACTGGCATCAATAAATTTTTTGATTTCTTCTTTGCTCATAATAGACCTCCTAAAAAATGTATACTAATTTAATTTTACAACAAACATATATGTATTACAACTGATAATAAATGTATACATAATTGTACTTAATTATACATAGAATTTATCATTAGAAATTTTAAAATTGTACATGTTTAGGGTAACAATACTACCGTAAGTTACACACTTGTGAAAGGACACAATAATGAAGAATATTATTAAGAAGTTTCGAGTAATATTATTTTTTTGTATAAGTTTATATTTTGTCTTAGTAACGTCTATTGCAGCTGGTAAGGACATTATTATATTACATACTAACGACATTCATTGCGGTGTTGAAGATAATATAGGTATGGCAGCATTAGCCGAATATAAAAATGAATTGAGTAAAAATAATCATGTTCTTTTGGTGGATTCCGGCGATGCTGTTCAAGGAGCGCCTCTTGGAAAATTATCAGAAGGACAGTCTATTATAAATATTATGAATGCTGTAGATTATGATTTTGCTGTTCCTGGCAATCATGAGTTTGACTATGGTATGGATAGATTTTTTTACTTAGCCCAACAATTAAAATGTGAATATTACAGTGCAAATTTTTTAGAAGTAAGCACTCATAAAAACGTTTTTACACCCTATAAAATTTTTGATGTTGATGGAATAAAACTTGCTTTTATAGGTGTGACTACGCCGGAAACTCTTACTTCATCTACTCCAGTATATTTTTATAACGAGAACGGTGAATTTAAGTATACTTTTTGTGAAGGGCATGCTGGAAAAATTTTATATAAACAGATACAAAAAAATATAGATGCTGCAAAACAACAAGGTGCAGAGTATGTTTTTTTAGTAGGCCATCTGGGACTTAATGGTACATCACCGTATTATAACAGTGCTGCAATAATACACAATACAAGCGGATTAAGTGCTGTATTTGATGGGCATTCACATGAGCAGATTGCTGGTTTGACTCTCAAGGATAAAAAAGGCAAGAATGTTATAGTTGGCCAAACAGGTACAAAACTACAAGCAATAGGAAAGCTGACGCTGAAATCTGATGGCAGCATGAATTATGAATTGATTAGAAGTGTGCCTGCAAAAAATGAGAATATCAGCAGATTGATTGCCAAAGAAAAAGCAATTTATGAACCTTTGCTTCAGGCACCTGTAGGTAAGGCATTGGTTCCTTTATATGTAAACGATCCTATAACTGGTAAACGTTTGGTACGTAGCAAGGAATGCAGTATGGGTAATTTCGTCGCGGATGCTTATCGTAAAGTATTAAATACAGATGCGGCCATTGTTAATGGTGGGGGCATAAGGAATGATTTAACAGCGGATATTTTTAGTTATAATGATGTATTAAAGGTGCTTCCATTTGGAAATATGGGAATGGTTATAGAAGCAACAGGACAGCAGATTTTAGACGCCCTAGAACTTGGCGCTGCAGCCTATCCTCAAGAAAGTGGTGCTTTTTTACAGGTTTCAGGCATCTCCTATACTATTGACAGCAGTATTCCTTCATCTGTGAAAAAAGACGAAAAAGGTAATTTTATTGGAGTAACAGGTTCTTATCGTGTAAAAAATGTTATGATAGGCGGCAGAAAGCTGGAATTGAATAAGAAATATACATTAGCTGGCAGCTCGTATATTCTTAGAGATGGCGGAAATGGAATGACCATGTTTAAAAATGCTCGCGTGCTTAATGATGCAACAAGTAATGAAACCGATATTTTTATTGAATATGTGCAAAATCATCTAAATGCGGTTATTGATTATGCAAACACAGAAACAGATAAGGAGAGAAGAATTACTGTTAAATAGAGAAAGCTTTGATTATTTGACTTATATTTTTATATATGATAAACTTAACAGCGTGAGTGTGAAAGATAATCGCGGCTGGCGTAGGCCAGATGAGGAAAGTCCGAGCTCCACAGGGCAGGATGCCGGATAACGTCCGGCGAGGGTGACCTCAGGGATAGTGCCACAGAAATGTGTACCGCCTGCTTTTGCAGGTAAGGGTGGAACGGTGCGGTAAGAGCGCACCAGCAGTTGGGTAACCAGCTGGCTAGGTAAACCCCATCCGGAGCAAGACCGAATAGGGAAGGGATGAAGCGGCCCGCTGATCCTTCCGGGTTGTGTCGCTTGAGCCTGTAAGTAATTATAGGTCTAGATAAATGATTATCACCGCTTGGCGGAACAGAACTCGGCTTAATGAGCACTCATACATGCAATCAAAGACACGTGGTTTCACGTGTCTTTTTCGTGTTTAGCTTTATGATTAAGATTTGTTTAATATTTACAAGCTATAATAAGTCCCAATGTTTTTATCTTAATCTATCTTACAACGGTGAATTTATATGAAAAAAATCTCAATTGTCGTTCCTGTGTATAATGAACAGGACAATTTAAAAGAATTTCATAAACGCATTACTGCTATTATGAATGATACTGGCTATGATTATAACCTGGTTTTTGTTGATGATGGTTCCAAAGACAGCAGTGCGTTTATTTTAAAGCAGTTAGTTGAAGAAGATAATCATGTTGAAGCTTATCTGCTTTCTCGCAACTATGGACATCAGATGGCTTTGACCTGCGGTTTGGACAATGCTGATGGAGATGCGGTTATTACCATGGACGGCGATTTACAGCATCCGCCTGAACTGCTGCCTGAACTCATACGTTTATGGGAAGAAGGCAGTGAAATTGTCATGACAAAACGTTTGGCAACGGAAGATGCAGGCTTTCTTAAAAATATAACTTCTTCATGCTATTACAAGCTTATCAATATTATGTCTAAGGTGGAGATTACTCCTGGCGGTTCTGATTTTCGTCTGATGGATAAGAAAGCTGTAGAGGCTTTTAGATTATATCGTGAGCGTGCGCGTTTTATCCGTGGCATGGTAAGCACTCTTGGCTTTAACGTATCTGTGGTGGAGTTTGTTGCACCGCCGCGTTTTGCAGGGCATTCTAAGTTCAATTTGCATAAAATGCTGCATTTTGCATTGGATGGCATAACTGCTTTTTCTAATTTACCGTTGCGCTGGGCTTTCTACTTGGGGCTTTTCTTTGGACTTTGCAGCTTATTGCTGTTGGGTCATGTATTTTATGTCAAATTTATCAGCGATGACGCAGTCCCAGGGTGGGCTACAACTACAGTAAGCATTCTTTTCCTTGGTGGCATTCAATTAGTAGGAATTGGTATTTTAGGTGAATATATAGGCCGCATATTTGAAGAAATTAAGCACAGACCACTTTATTTAGTATCAAAACACCTGAAAAAATGATTTTTATTTTACAGACGCCCTTTTTTGTGCTAAAATAAATGTGTATTAGGCGGAAAGGATGTGGATGCCTTTGGGAAAAAAGAAACTGTTTATTACTTTAACTTTTACCCTTTTGTTTTCCTTAACAAATGCTATTGCCGCATTTGCTTCTTTTGAACGCGGAGATGATGGTCAGGAAGTAATGGCTATCCAAAAGCGTTTAGTTGAATTAAGTTACACTATTACTAATATAGATGGTGATTTTGGTCCTGAAACCGAAAATGCTGTCAAAAAATTTCAGGCTGACAGAGGTTTGGAAGTCGATGGTGTAATTGGTCCTGATACATACAGAGCGTTAATGAACAGAGATATTCCTCCTAATCGTGGAAGAAGTTCTATCGTGCGCCGCGTTTTAAGCGCTGCTTATAGCGTCATTGGCACTCCATATGTATTTGGCGGTACTTCCCCTTATGGATTTGACTGTTCCGGATTTACTCAGTATGCTTTTGCACAGGCTGGTATTTCCATTCCCAGAACAGCAGACAGCCAGTTGTATTATGGACGTCAAGTTTCCATGGATAATCTGCGTGTAGGTGACCTGATTTTCTTTACAACTTATGAACCAGGTGCTTCACATTGCGGTATTTATGTTGGTAATGGCAACTTTATTCATGCCGGTACAAGTACAGGTGTAACTGTTGCTTCTGCTTTTACTGGTTATTGGGGAGCTCGTTATTACGGAGCTTGCAGAATTTTATAATGACTTTGGCAGACAGGCAAATTAGCCTGTCTGTTTTTTATTTATCATAGGAAATTTAAATAAGCAGTTAAAATTTTTCTGTGATATTGGTTTTTTGCTTTGTATGTGGTATAATATTAAAGTAATTCCTTATATATGAGTGCTTTTTAGCTTGAATGGTTAGAAGATTTTAAATCGTTACGGTCCCGCCGCTGTGCAAGCGTATGCTTAAGTCAGCAGCCAACTCATATAGATAGCTATAATCCACGAGCGATGGAGGCAGCAATGATACGCCACGGCTAAAAGCCTATGGTAAATTAATTGTGTCTTTAAGACTTCTGTCGTTCTGGCAGAGGTCTTTTCTGTTTATCAGTAATATTTTGCATTTAAGAGTTTATTAGAGGAGTTGTGGCTGTGGAAGAATATCAATTTTCCCAAGGCAAAAACCTGCGTTGTGGATATACTACCGGTAGCTGTGCTGCCGCTGCTTCTAAAGCTGCCGCTGCTATGCTTTTAAGCGGCAATAGAGTAGATGTGGTAAGAATAGATACTCCTAAAGGTATTGTGTTGGAATTAGAGCCGCTCAATGTTGAAATTACCCCAGAATATGCAGTATGTGCAATTCGTAAGGATTCCGGTGATGATCCTGATGATACTAATGGCGTATTAGTTTATGCTAAAGTAGAGAAAAGTGCAGGAACCGGTATTGAAATTGATGGCGGCATAGGCGTAGGCCGTGTTACTAAGCCAGGTCTTGCATGTGCTGTTGGGGGGCCAGCTATTAATCCTACACCGAGAAAAATGATTACGGATGAGGTTACTTCTGCTGCTGTTGCTGCAGGGTATCATGGCGCTTTAAAAGTTACTATTTCCATACCTGAAGGAGTAGAAATTGCAAAGAAAACCTTCAATCCAAGACTTGGAATAATCGGAGGCTTATCAGTTTTAGGTACAAGCGGCATTGTGGAGCCAATGAGCGAGAAAGCGTTGGTTGATACAATGTATGTAGAAATAAACGCTCAAAAAGCCAAAGGCAATAAAAACTTGCTGGTATTCTTTGGCAATTATGGAGAAGATTTTACTCGCGATGTGCTGAAGCTTGATTTATCTGATTCTGTTACCTGCAGTAATTTTGTAGGAGAATTATTAGATTATGCTGTTTTCTGCGGATTTGAAAGTCTGCTTTTAATTGGGCACTCCGGTAAGCTGATAAAGCTTGCACAGGGAGTTATGAATACCCATTCTAAATACGCAGATTGCCGTACAGAGCTTTTAGCACTGCAGGCGATGTTTCATGGTGCATCTGTTGAAGTAGGTAAAGAAATTTACAAATGCCTTACTACAGATGAAGTTATTAAGATATTGCAGCGTGAAAAACTGCAGGAACAGGTTATGCAGGAAATTACTGCAAAAATTGATTTTTACATGCAGCATCGTGTGCATGGTAAAATAAAAACCGCGGCGCTGATGTTTTCCAACGTTTACGGCGTTTTAGGTGAAACTGAGCATGCGGAAGAGCTTATCAAACTACATGTAAAAAAAGAAGGAGAATGAGAGAAATATGAGAGGTAAACTTTACAGTGTTGGTATCGGCCCCGGAGATCCGGAACTTTTGACCTTAAAAGCTGTACGTCTTTTGAAAGAATGTGATGTTGTTGCATTACCGAAAGGTGATACTGATGTAATGACTGCAAAAAATATTGTTAATCAGGTTGTAAATCTTGATGAAAAAGAACAACTGGTTATCTACATGCCTATGACTAAAGATATGGCTGCTATGGACAAAGCTCATCGCGAAGGTGCTGAAGCAGTTATGAAACTTCTTGATGAAGGCAAAAACGTTGTTTTCATTACTTTAGGTTGTCCGACAGTATATGCAACCTGCATCTATGTACATAAACTTGTTCTTGCTGCGGGTTATGATGCTGAACTGGTTGCTGGCGTAACCTCTATATGTGCTGTTGCTGCAAGATTGAACACTTCTTTGTGTGAAAGAGCAGAACCGCTGATTATCCTTCCGGGCAGCTATAAAGAAGCAACTAAGTTCCTTGATGGCCCTGGTAACAAAGTTTTAATGAAATCTGCCAGCGAAATCGGCCGTGTACGCGAAGAGCTGAGAGAACGAGGCTTGATTGCTAATGCTGCCATGGTTGAACGCTGTGGTCTTCCTGGTGAAAAAGTTTACCGTGATTTGGAACAGATTGATCCTAACAGCAGTTATTTCTCTGTTATATTGGTCAAAGAAAAGGAGTTTGATAAATAATGATTTACTTTATTGGTGCAGGACCTGGTGCTGTTGATCTGATTACTGTTAAAGGTAAAGAATTGCTTGAAAAAGCTGATTTAATTATTTATGCAGGCTCTCTGGTTAATCCCGGTTTATTACAATATGCTAAACCGGAATGTGTTATTATGGACAGCGCAAAAATGACTTTGGAAGAAGTTATTGCTGCTATGGTACCGGCTGCTCAAGCTGGCAAACTTGTTGTGCGTCTGCATACTGGTGACCCCAGTGTATATGGTGCACATCGTGAACAAATTGATATGCTGCGCAGCTACAATCTGGATTTTGAAATTGTGCCTGGTGTAAGCTCTTTCTGTGCTGCAGCTGCTGCATTAGATGCAGAATATACTCTGCCGAATGTTAGTCAGTCTGTAATCATTACTCGTATGGAAGGACGTACTCCTGTTCCTAACAAACAAAAGATTGCTGACTATGCAGCTCATAAAGCTACTATGGTTATTTTCCTCAGCTCCGGTATGCTGGAAAAACTGCAGGGCGAGCTGATTAAAGGCGGTTATACTGCTGATACTCCGGCAGCCATTGTTTATAAAGCTTCCTGGCCGGATGAAAAAGTGGTACGCTGCACCGTAGGTACTCTTGCTGAAAGTGCTGCTAAATACAATATTACTAAAACTGCGCTTATTACTGTAGGTAACTTCCTCGGCAGCGAATATGAGCGCAGTGAACTTTACAATCCTACCTTTGCCCACGGCTATCGTGAAGCAGATCCCACAAAACTGGATCTTAAACCAGAGGTAAAATAAATGCAGGCAGTTGTCTATTCCTTTTCACGGCGCGGAGCTGAACTTAGTAAAAAAGTATGTGCATGTTTAACAGCGGCAGGATATAATGCTGCAGCTCAAACTTTACCTAAATATGCAGCTGACGCTGGAATAGGAGTAATGCTGCCGGATTATAAAACTGCGTGTGCAGAAGCTTTTGACAAGTGCGGAGTAATTGTTTTTATTGGTGCGGCCGGAATAGCTGTGCGAACCATTGCCCCTTACATAAAAAGCAAACTGACCGATCCGGCAGTTATTTCTGTTGATGAAAAAGGTAATTTTGTTATACCTCTTTTGGCCGGTCATATTGGCGGCGCTAATGAGATAGCCCGTTATCTTGCCAAGTTTTTAGGGGGTATAGCTTGTGTAACAACAGCTACTGATGTTAATGGATTATTTGCTGTAGATGAATGGGCGGCGCGTAATCGAATGACAATTGATTCTATGCATGCTGCTAAAGAATTTGCTGCAGCGCTTGTAGCCGAAGAAACTGTAGGTCTGACCAGTGAATTTCCTGTTGTAAGTGCACTGCCGAAAGGTATGCGGCTTTATGGCGAAGGCAATATACCGGCTGTGGGTATGAATATTGCTTTAAATACCAGTAATACTAAATTTGCAACAACGCTTCATGTACTGCCGCGTATTGTTCATCTAGGTATAGGTTGCAGACGCGGTACTGAATGCGCCAATATTGCTGCACTTGTGCTGCCTGAATTAGAACGATTGCATATAGATAAACGTTCTGTCTGCAGCATAGCTTCTGTTGATTTAAAAAAAGATGAGCAGGGATTGCTGGAATTTGCCGCGCTTAATGGTTGGCAGGCTAATTTTTATACAGCAGATGAACTCAATGCTGTTGCTGGTGAGTTTACACCTTCGAACTTCGTCAGAGGTATAGTTGGTGTAGATAATGTCTGTGAACGCAGTGCAGTGAAGGATAGTAACGGTGGAAGCTTACTGCTGCATAAGACCAGTAAAAATGGTGTAACATTAGCAGTAGCTATAGAAGATATAGTTATAGATTTTTTTAAGACAGGTTTAAAAACTGAGTAAATAATAAGGATGGTTATTATATATGTCTAAATTGTATGTTGTAGGCCTTGGTCCTGGCGGCGTTGAACAAATGACTAAAAGAGCTTACGAAGCACTTCAGTCCTGTGACGTTATTGCAGGTTATCATGTTTATGTAAATCTGATTAAGGAAGATTTCAAAGAGAAAGAATTTCTTTCTACCGGTATGCGTAAGGAAGTTGATCGCTGCAAGCTGGCTCTTGATGAAGCACTTAAAGGTAAAACTGTTGCCATGATTTCCAGTGGTGATGCTGGTGTTTATGGCATGGCTGGTATTATGTTCCAGGTTGCTGCAGATCATCCTGAAGTGGAAATCGAGGTTGTTCCTGGTATTACAGCAGCTTGCTCTGGCGCAGCTGTACTGGGTGCTCCGCTTATCAGCGATTTTTGTCTTATCTCTTTAAGCGATTTGCTTACTCCTTGGGAAAAAATTGAAAAAAGACTGGATTGTGCATCTCAAGCTGATTTCTGCATCTGCCTTTACAATCCTTCCAGCATCAAACGTCACGATTATCTCCAAAAAGCTTGTGACATTATGCTGAAAAATCAAAATGGCGATGTTCCTGCAGGTATTGTACGTAATATTGGCCGCGAAGGTGAAAGCTACGAATTAACTACTCTGCGTGAACTGCGTGATAAACAAGTAGATATGTTCTCTACCGTTATTATCGGTAACTCTCAAACACAAGTTATTAATGGCCGTCTTGTTACTCCGCGCGGTTATAAACTGGTATGAAACCGGTAATTTGGATTATTGGCGGTACCAGTGAGGGACGTAATCTTTTAAAAGCTTTGGCAAGTTTTGATTTGGAGATTTACGTTTCTGTTGCTACTGAGTATGGTGCTGAGCTTATTGACAGACAGGATAACGTTAAGGTTATGGCATCAAGAATGGATTTGGCGGCAATGAGAGAATTTCTGCAAATTCATCGTCCTGAATGTGTTATTGATGCTACTCATCCTTATGCAACAGTAGTAACGGCAACCGTCAGAGAAGCTTGTGCTTTAGAAGATTGTAAATATTTACGTTTGTTGCGTCCTTCCAGTGAAAGCGGCGACTATATTACTGTCAGTGACTTTGGTGAGGCAGTTGAACTGCTCAATCATATGGATGGTAATATTTTTCTGACTACCGGCAGTAAGAATCTTAAAGATTTTACTGCTGTCAGAGATTATGCAGAGCGCATAGCACTGCGTATTCTGCCTATGGAAGAATCTTTGCATACGGCGCTGCAGCTTGGTTATAAACCAGCTAATGTAATTTGTATGCAGGGTCCTTTTTCGAAAGATTTGAATATTGCTATGTTAAAAAAATATCGTAGCAAATTCATGGTCACTAAAGATTCCGGTGCAGCAGGCGGTTTTGATGATAAGGTTGAAGCAGCGGCAGAAGCTGGAGCAAAACTGTTGGTGATTGGTCGTGAGCCGGAAGAAGGTTCAGGTTACAGTGAAGTATTAAATTATTTGTATCAGCAATATGCGGATACTCAAGTTTCTAAAAATTAAGGAGTGCTGATTATGCTGCGAGTTAATATTGTAGGTATCGGACCAGGAAATCCGGAATTACTTACAGGCGCTGCAATAAAAGCTATTAAGGAAAGTAATATCCTTATCGGCGACAAAAGGATGCTGGCAGCATTTGCTGAAGCAGATAAAAAAATTTACGACACTATCAAGACTGCGGATATAGTTGAAATTGCAGCGTCGGCTAATCCTGAAAAAGATGTTCTTGCAGTGCTTGTATCAGGTGATGTTGGATTTTTTAGCTTAGCTAAAACTATTAGCGGAAAATTACCTGATTGTGAATGTGTACGTTACTGTGGTATCAGCAGTCTGGTATATTTTGCAGCAAAACTGCAGCTGTCTTGGGATGATGCAAAAATTGTCAGCATGCATGGCAGGAAGCAGAATTTGGTTGCAGCTGTAGCAGAAAACAAGAAAGTCTTTTCTCTTACTGGCGGAGAGCATACGCCGCAAATGTTGTGTGCGCAGCTGTGTGAACATGGCTTAAGTGATGTTCAGGTATATGTTGGTGAGAATCTTTCTTATCCTGAAGAAAAGATTACTGTCGGTACTGCTGCAGAAATCAGCAAGCAGAATTTTCCTTCTTTGTCTGTTATGATGATTATTAATGAGCAGGCTGCAAAATATCAACCAGTTGTACACGGTCTGGCTGATGAGTTGTTTACTCGCAGTAAAGTGCCGATGACTAAACAGGAAGTGCGCAGTGTTTCTATGTCTAAATTGATGCCGAAAGCAACCGACAAGATTTATGACATTGGTGCCGGTACTGGTTCATGCTCTGTTGAACTGGCTTTGCTGGCTAATAAAGGACAGGTATGGGCTTTTGAACGTAATCCGGAAGCTGTAGCGCTTATCCATAAAAATAAAGACTTGTTTGGCATCGAAAATTTAGAAGTAATTGCTGGTGAAGCATTAGAAAATATTAAGAATATGCCTGCACCTGATTGTGTTTTCGTCGGCGGCAGCGGCGGCGATTTATGCGAAATGCTGGATATAATCTATGCCAAGAATTCTGACTGTCGTGTAGTTATTAATGCTATAACCATCGAAACGCTGGCAGAAGTGGCTGATTATTATAAAAAGCATCAGGATTATTCTTTAGAAATTGTCAATGTCTGTGTTGCACGCAGCCGTAAACTTGGCAGCTATAATCTGATGATGGCACAGAATCCTGTATATGTTATGACTGCTTTGAAGAAGGTTGATTAAAATGGCTGAATTACAAATTCCTCGCATAATGATAAGTGCTCCTGGCAGCGGCAGTGGCAAGACTACTATTGTCTGCGGTCTTTTAAAAGCATTGATGAATATGGGTCTTAAAACCGCAGCTTTTAAATCAGGTCCAGATTATATTGACCCGATGTTTCATTCTAAAGTCATTGGAGCAAAGTCAAGAAATCTTGATTTATTTATGCTTGGAGAGGAAACAACCAAATATTTAGCAGCAAAAAATTCTTGTGATGCGGATATTGCCGTTTTTGAAGGTGCTATGGGCTTTTATGACGGTATGGGAAAAACTGTAGAAGCAAGCGCTTATAAACTTGCCTGCACATGTGATGTACCTGTAATATTGGTTGTTAACGGCAAAGGAGCGGCTTTATCTTTAGCAGCACAAATTAAAGGTTTTAAAGATTTTCGTTCTGATAGTCATATTGTGGGAGCTATTATCAATAATGTTAATCCTATGAGTTATATGTTCTATAAAGATGTTATAGAACGTGAAACAGGGGTTAAGCTGATAGGTTATTTTCCTGTTATGACTGACTGCAATTTTGAAAGCAGGCATCTTGGCCTTGTAACGGCTGAAGAAATTGGTGACTTGCAGGTTATAGTTGATAGACTTGCTGCACAAGCTGCCAAATCTATTGATATGGAAGCATTATTAGAAATTGCACGCAAAGCTTGTCCTTTACAATATGAGGAGCAGAATATAGAGACTATTGGCAAAGTGCGTATCGCAGTTGCTCAAGATAAAGCTTTTTGTTTCTATTATCAGGATGCTCTGGATTTACTCTCTGAACTTGGTGCAGAGCTTGTTCCGTTTAGTCCGCTTAATGATAAATATTTGCCGGAAAACTGTCAGGGAATAATCCTTGGCGGCGGCTATCCTGAAATCTATGCTCAGCAGCTTGCTGATAATCACACTATGTTGGAAAGTATTCGTAAGGCTGTGCAGCAAGGAATGCCATGTTTTGCTGAATGCGGCGGATTTATGTATTTACTGGAACGTTATTGTGAAGGTGATAAAATTTATTCCTGGGTAGGAGCCGTGGAAGGCGAAACTAGCATGACCAAAAAGCTCAATCGTTTTGGTTATGTGCATCTTACTGCTCAGCATGATAATATGCTTTGTCATAAAGATGAAATGATTAACGGACACGAGTTCCACTATTCTGACAGCACCAATAATGGCAGCAGCTTTTTGGCAGAAAAGACTTCCGGAAAAGGGGCTTGGCACTGTGCTCATGCAGGAAAAACTCTTTATGCCGGGTATCCGCATATACATTTATGGGGAAATCCTGAGTTTGCACGCAATTTTATTAAGCGCTGCTGTGAATATAAACAAGAAAAATAAAAAAGCCCATGGGCTAAGGGGACTTTGTTTATGATGACATTAGCTGCCATTACGGCAGGTTTTATCTTGGACCTTCTTTTTGGAGATCCCCATTGGCTGCCGCATCCTATTTGCCTGATAGGCAATTTAATAGGCTTTCTGGAAAGAAATCTGCGCAAAATTTTTGCGTTTAGCAATACAGCACTTTTATTAAGCGGCGGTTTTATGGTGCTGATAGTTTTATTATGCACTTATTTGATTCCATATTTCATTTTGCAGGAAGCTGAGAAAATCAGCATTTGGCTGGCATTTGCTTTGGAGACATTAATGTTTTACCAGATATTTGCTACTAAATGCTTGCGTGATGAAAGCATGAAGGTTTTTGATGCACTGCAGAAAGGTGATTTGGCTGATGCCAGAGTAAAATTGTCATGGATTGTAGGCAGAGATACCAAAAATCTGACTAGTGAAGAAGTGACTAAGGGTGCAGTCGAAACTGTTGCAGAAAATACTGCAGATGGCGTAATTGCTCCGATGTTCTATATGTTTATCGGTGGTGCTCCACTTGCTTTTTTATATAAAGGAATCAATACCATGGATTCTATGGTAGGTTATAAAAATGACAAATATCTGTATTTTGGCAGATGTGCTGCTAAATTAGACGATTTAGCCAATTTTATTCCGGCACGTATTTCAGGTATGGTTATGATGCTGGCAGCATATTTTCTTAACCTTGACAGCAAGCAGGCGTGGAAAACATTTTGGCGTGACAGATATAACCATTTAAGTCCTAATTCTGCCATGACAGAGTCTGTCGCTGCAGGTGCGTTGAATATTCAGCTTGGCGGCGGTCATTTTTATTTTGGAAAATGGGTTCCGAAAGATACTATCGGCGATGATATCAGACCAGTAGCGGCCGAAGATATTGTTGCAGTCAATAATTTACTATATATGTCAGCTGTAATAAGTATTTTATTTTTTGCATTAATATATTTGCTTAAAATATTTATAGCAGCCTGATTTCAGAGGATGGGAAGTTATGTATACTTACGTTCATGGTGGGGATATTTATACTCAGAAGCAAACTGCAGATGGTAAAGAGATGATTGATTTTTCAGCAAATATCAATCCTCTGGGCTTGCCTGCAGGTGTTAAAAATGCTATTAAAACTGCTATTAAAAAATGTGTAAATTATCCTGATCCGTTTTGCCGTGAGTTGGCTCAGGCAACGGCTGATTTTCTGCATATAGACAAAAAATGGCTGTTTTTCGGTAACGGTGCTGCGGATGTGCTTTTCCGACTTGCACTGGCAATAAAACCTAAGAAAGCATTGCTTTTAGCACCAACATTTGCTGATTATGAAAAAGCATTGCGCTCTGTGGATTGCGGCATAAGTTACTACAATTTACCTAGCAAGCATGAGTTTATTGTGCAAAAGGATATTTTGCGTCGTATTACTGCCAGAACGGATATCGTCGTTATCTGCAATCCTAATAATCCTACTGGTCAGCTGACTGACAGAAGCCTGCTGGAAAATATTCTTGCAAAGTGTAATGAAGTAGGTGCTTATCTGCTCATTGATGAATGTTTTATGGATTTTGTTGATGAAGATAAAGCATTCAGTATGCGTGATTTGTTGGCTGATAATCACAGATTGATTATTCTCAAAGCGTTCACCAAGACTTTTGCGATTCCTGGTGTTAGACTTGGTTATTGTATGAATGCAGATGCTGCTTTACATAAGGCTTTGCATGAAAGCGGTCAGGACTGGAGTGTTTCTGTTTTAGCGCAGGAAGCAGGCTGTGCGGCTTTGCATGAAAAAGAATATTTAAATGAATCTTATATGCTGATTAAAGAAGAACGTCAGTATCTTATAAATCAGCTGAAAGCTTTGGGAGCAGAAGTATATGGCTCTAATGCGAATTACATATTTTTCTATATGGAAAAACCCGCTCAGCTTAAAGAATTGCTATATCAACAGGGCTATATGATTCGTTCCTGTGCCAATTACCATAATCTGGGTGAGGGATATTACAGAATCGCGGTAAAAACAAGGGTGCTGAACCGCGGTCTTATTAAAGCAATTAAGGAAGCAAGAAAAAATGCGCTCATTACTGGTACTTATTGATGGTTTAGGTGATGAACCAATTCCTGGCTGGAAAGGGCTTACACCTTTTCAGAGGGCACAACATAATAACATAGATAAATTACTGGACGGAAAAGTTGCAGCAGAAATTTCTATTTGTGAAAATGATATTATACCGGAAAGCTGCAGTTGCATATTGCGTTTATTGGGTGTGAAAAATAACTATATTCCCAAAAGTCGCTCTTATTTGGAGCTGCTTGCGCACAATAGAGATATTTCAGAATTTGAAATGGTACTCAGATGCAATCTTGTAGCTGTCAATGAGAATAATATTATGACTGCTTTCAACGGAACCGGACTGAATATTATAGAAATGCAGGAAGCTGCCGCAGTATGCAACGATATTTTAAAAGAAATAGAGTTCATCCATTTGTCTGAATATCGTAATCTGATGATTTTGAACAGAGAGCAACAGGTATTAAGCTGTCATGTTCTTCCGCCGCATGAAAATGTAGGTGAAAATATTTATTCTTTGCTTACAGAGCTGATGAAAAATTCACTGGCTATGAAATATTTTCTGGAAGTTGCAGAGCAAAGATTGCAGAAATTCAGCAGAAACGGCCTTAGATATATGCTGTATCCGTGGGGAGCTGCTGACAGATGTGTGCTGCCGTCTTTTTTCGAGCTGCACCATTTAAAGGGAGCTGCAGTATGTAAAGCAGAAATAGTTGCCGGTATTGCTACGGCACTTGGTATGCAGGTAGAAATTCCTGCTAATGCCACTGGCGATATCGATACTGACATAAATGCTAAAACAACTGCTGCACTAAATCTATTGCAAGAAAATGATTTTGTAATAGCTCATTTTAACGGCAGTGATGAAGCTTCTCATCGATATGATGCTGAAGGTAAGCAACACTTTATTGAAAAAATAGACGAGCATTTTCTTGGCAGAATTATGCGGGAATCTCATGAGCCTTTAAAAATAGTTGTCTGCGGTGACCATGTAACCAGTTCTGTAAGCGGCAAGCATGGTCGGGGGGCAGTACCTGTAGTTGCAGGCAGTATAAATTGCAGTATGCAAGATATAAATATCAATTCTTATAAAGACATACTAAACTTTTTGATGAGAGAGAGTGATTGATGTGGCAAAAGCTATAATGGTACAGGGAACAATGTCCAATGCAGGTAAAAGCCTGGTAACTGCCGGTTTGTGCCGTGTATTTAATCAGGACGGCAAAAAAGTAGCTCCGTTTAAATCACAGAATATGGCTTTAAACTCCTTTATTACCAAAGAAGGAGCTGAAATGGGTCGTGCTCAGGTAGTACAGGCCGAAGCAGCTAACATTGAGCCCAGCGCTTTAATGAATCCCATATTATTAAAGCCTACCAGTGACAGTGGTTCCCAGGTCATCGTCAATGGTGAAGCTATTGGTACTATGACTGCTGCTGAATACTTTAAATTCAAAACTAATCTCATTCCTGATATAATGAAAGCTTACAATCAGCTTGATGCAGCTTATGATGTTATTGTTTTGGAAGGTGCAGGCAGTCCCGCTGAAATTAATCTGAAAACTCAGGATATAGTAAACATGGGTATGGCTAAAATGGCTAAGGCTCCTGTATTGTTGGTTGCTGACATTGATCGCGGCGGTGTATTTGCTTCTATCTATGGAACACTGATGTTGATGGATGAAGATGAACGTGCCATGGTTAAAGGTGTCATCATTAATAAATTCCGTGGTGATGTTGATATTCTGCGTCCTGGTCTGGATATGATTGAAGCAAAGACTGGTGTGCCTGTTGTAGGCGTACTTCCTATGCTGCATGTAGATATAGAAGACGAAGATAGCCTTTCTGAAAGATTGACAGCACATACCGAAGTAAAACTGGTAGATATTGCTGTTGTCAGAATTCCGCGTATGTCCAACTACACAGATTTTAATGTATTTGAACTTATTCCTGGCGTATCATTGCGTTATGTAACTTCTGTAAAAGAACTTGGTCATCCAGATATGATTATTATTCCGGGTACTAAGAATACCATTGGTGATTTAAAATGGCTGCGTCAAAGCGGACTTGAAGCTGAAATTAAGAAAAAAGCCAATGAAGGTACAGTTATTTTTGGTGTGTGCGGTGGCTATCAGATGTTAGGTAAAAATATCTCTGATCCTTATGGCGTAGAAGAAGGCGGAGATACTCCTGGCATTGGACTTTTGGATGTTGAAACAATCTTTGCGGAAAAGAAACGTACCATTCAGATGTCCGGAAAATTTGCTGCAGTTCAGGGTATTTTTGCTAAGTTAAGCAACAAACCTTTAGTTGGTTATGAAATTCACTCCGGTGTTACCAATTTTGCTGCCGAAAATGCTATGACTGAAATTAAACCTATTCATGAAGCTGGCGAAGTAATGCTGGAAGGTTCTCAAAATGTTACTGAAAATATGAATGTTTACGGTACATACGTACATGGCATTTTTGACGATGACGGGATTGCTGCTGCAGTAGTAGAGGCATTACTGGCAAAAAAAGGTATGAAGATGGAAGATATTAAGACCGTTAATTTTGCAGACTATAAAAAACAGCAATATGATATTCTGGCTGACAGTATCAGAAAGAATTTAGATATGGAAAAAATTTATGCAATTTTGGAAGCAGGTGTCTAAATGAAAGACGGCGGCCTGATTCATATATATTGCGGTGACGGCAAGGGAAAAACAACAGCTGCTGTAGGTTTAGCTGTACGCTGCAGTGGGCATGGCAATAAGGTATTGCTGGTGCAGTTTTTGAAAAGCAGACCTACTGGTGAGCTTAAATCGCTTGCTTTACTGCCAGGTATCGAAGTATTGCGCGGCAAAGAGAATAATAAATTTACTTTTCAAATGACAGCTGAGGAAAAGGCTGTTGTGTTGAAAAATCATATGGATTTATTTGCCAAGGTTCAGGAAAAATGCCTGCAGGAAAAAATAGATCTGCTTATTTTAGACGAGATTATTGGGGCCTGCAATACTGGTGTTTTTGAGTTAGAATCTTTGCTTAAATTTTTGCAGAATAAACCACAAGAACTGGAAGTTGTACTTACAGGACGTAATCCTGCTGCTGAATTAATTGAACTGGCAGATTATGTATCAGAAATCTGTAAACGTAAACATCCTTTTGATAAAGGCATTCCGGCAAGAACCGGGGTAGAAAGGTAGGTTATTAAAATGCAGTTACAAAATGTTTTACCTGCGGATATTGAAAAACGCAGTATGGAAATTATCGGCGAAGAACTGGGTGAAGTTAAACTTGACCCGGAAAAAATAGACATTGTAAAACGTGTTATTCATACATCTGCCGATTTTGATTATGCACGTACTTTACATTTCTCTGAAGGCGTTGTAGAAAAAGCACTTGCAGCTTTGAAAAATGGTGCAACCATTGTTACTGATACTAATATGGCTTGTACTGGTATCAATAAAATGGGGTTAAGCAAGCTTGGTGCAAAAGCTGTTTGCTTTATGGCAGATGCTGATGTAGCTGCTCGTGCCAAAGAAGCTGGTTCCACAAGAGCTGCTGCCTGCATGGAAAAAGCTTGCAGTATTAAAGGACCTGTTATTATTGCGGTAGGTAATGCTCCTACAGCTTTAGTACGTCTTGACGAACTTGTAAAAGAAGGACGTATTAAACCTGAACTGGTTATTGGTGTACCCGTAGGCTTTGTTAATGTAGTTGAATCTAAAGAAATTATTATGAAAACCGGCATTCCCTATATTGTTGCACGTGGCCGTAAGGGTGGCAGTAATGTTGCAGCAGCAATCTGCAATGCTCTTATTTATAAATTGACCAGAAAATAATTTATTGCTTGACAGATAGTTATCAAATTGTTATAATATTTTTCGTTGATTGATTATTCCCCGATAGTTCAGCCGGTAGAACACCTGACTGTTAATCAGGGCGTCGTAGGTTCGAGTCCTACTCGGGGAGCCAGAAATTCAAGCTTTGAACATGAAAATGTTCAAAGCTTTTTTGTTATGTGCAAATAAAAAACGACCTTTTCTGACAAGCTTGTACAGAAAGGCCGTTTTATTTTATTATGGACGGATTGCTATCTTTATTACATTATCCTTATGCTGTTCAAAAATTTCGTATGCTGCAGTAATGTCTTTTAAAGGAAATGTATGAGTAATCAGTGGTTCAGTATTTATTTTACCTTCAGCAATCAACTTCAATATTGTATCACAATCACAGCCGTCAACACCGCCGGTTTTAAAGGTCAGGTTTTTACCATACATGTCAGGCAAAGGCAGAAGCTGTGCGTTATTATATAAAGCTACAATGACAACTACAGCATTAGGCCGTGCACACTGCCAGGCCATAGTAAAGCTTTCATCACTGCCGGCAACTTCCATAACTACATCCGCACCGCCATGTGCAGAATGGGTACGAATAAAATCCTGCATATTGGTTTTGTGCGGATTGACGGTTATTACCTGCGGATAATGCTTTCTTACGAAATCCAAACGACTTTCATCAATATCGCAGATAATAATTTTAGCCGGGTTCTTTAACATTGTACATAAAAGAGTACATAAACCTGTAGGTCCTGCTCCTATGATAAGTACAGTATCTTCACTGGTTATTTCACCAATTTTAGCAGCCCAATAGCCTGTGGCAAGTAAATCTCCTGTTAAAAGAGCCTGATTGTCAGTTACATTATCTGGAATCTTACTAAGTCCCTGATCTGCGTAGGGAACACGGACATATTCTGCCTGACCGCCGTCAATGCGACAGCCAAGTGCCCAGCCACCATTTATATTCTGACAGTTGTTAACATACCCATGCTGGCAAAAGAAGCATTCACCGCAAAAAGTTTCCACATTTACTGCTACTCTGTCGCCAGGTTTGACCTTCTGTACCTGAGAGCCTACAGCTTCTACTATGCCAACCATTTCATGTCCAATAGTAATACCAGGTACAGCACGTGGTACACTGCCGTGTTTGATATGTAAATCACTGGTACAAATACTTGCAAGTGTTACTTTAACAACAGCATCTTTAGCATCAATAATAGCAGGTTTAGGTTTTTCAGTAAGGGTAAATTTATTCTTTTCTGCGTAAGTATAAGCAAGCATTAAGATTACCACCTTTATAATTTATTGTTATATATTTTCGCTGTTATAATATAAATTCCTGTGTTTACAGATAGCTTTGGTTAAAATAATCTGTATTTATGTTATGATAAATAGTAAAGAAAACTACGAGGAGGAAAAACTGTGGAAGCTAGACGTGCTGCCGGAATTATTATTTATGAACGGAAAGGGTAGGCTTTTCTTATGGGGCTGCGTGCTGATGGACAGGGTTGGGGTTTTGCAGCCGGTAAACAGGAAGAAAATGACAGCAGTCTTATGGATACAGCTTTACGAGAACTGAAAGAAGAATTGGGAGTTGAACTGCCGCAGTATCTGCGTGAAAAAGTACACTTACATAAAACTATTTTATGTAAATATATCAGAATTGACAAAGAAACTCATATTGCCAGCAAGCATACCATTCTCAGCGACATTTTTTATTTAGAAGTAGAAGACAGAAGTGAAATAAACTGTAACACTGAGCTTTTGGATGGAGAAGTTACAGAAATCAGCTGGATCTCTTTAAAAGAACTATGTGATGATATAAATATTTTCATGCCTTCACTTATTGCTTTAAATACCTTAAATTTGGATTTTTCATTTCTAAATTAATCTTCTAAAGTACATTGATTTATATAGATGTTTACATACTTTTTACGTATTTCTCTTATTGCTGAAAGCATATATATATTCTTTTAATAGTGGTTATGGTATAATTAAATAATATTGAATGTAAAAATTGGAGTAATAATGAGTAATGTCTTTGATCTGGTAACAGATTTTTATAATCAGGATGAAGATTGGAATACCGTACTGCGTCAGAAATATGCAGAAAGTTTTTTGCGTTCCTGTGCATGGCAGGGAGCTTCTGACGATGAACTTTTGCGATACTGGGACCATATCACCATGCTGTGCCTTTATTTAGGCAATGCAGAAAATTATCTGGGTGATATGTCAGCAGATGACTTTATTGATTGCGTAGCGTGGTGCGGACGTAACGTTTCGGAATTTTCGCTGCAGGATAACGAAGTTTTAAGTTTTTTTGCAACAATGACCAAGCTGTATGAATTTTTAGCTGGCAAAAACATCATTACTAATGCAGAGCCGCCTGTTTTGGCACAAGAAAAGCTGTTTTGTGACGGTAAAATAATTATGATGGATAAAAATGGGCACTTTTACAGCAAATATGATGAATATAATCGTAATGCAACAGAAGATTTACCGGCAAAGATTTTCCTGAATATCGGCGAAAGATTACAAAACTTATTGGAAGCCCTGCGTACTTTTTTTGCGGACAGAAAATATCATCGTGATATTGAACGAGCAGCTTTTTTATACAGCGGCATTTTTCTCAGCGGCGGTGCTGAAGAAAAGCCAGGTACAGAAGAATACGCTCAATGCTTTTGGGATTATTTTCTGTTTGATTATATTATGATTGAAACAGATAAGAATCCCTTACAGTATTTTTATGATGAAATATGTGCCGGACAATTCAGTGAAGATGGTCAGGTTAATAAAGATGTTCTGGAAGAGCTGTTAAAGGCTCAACTCGTGCTGTTTTCTATCAAAGAAACGTCAGACGATGGAATATATTCATGTACTGATTTCCTGACAGGAGAAAATTACAGTTTGCTGCTGCCTGTTGAGGATAATATAGACAAAGAAGCATTTTTGTTTTTAGGACATATCTTTTATAACAGAAGTATGGTAATGAACTTTGTTCGTGGTATGACCATTCCTAAAAGCTCTCGAAAGAAATTGTTCCAGGTTATGGAAAAAGCCCGTCAATGGATAGCAGTCCGTTATGGCGGTAAACTTAGCTGGCCAGAATTTATCAGGCGCAACCCTATGTTTATCAGACATTGTTCATTGATTTATTCGGCTTATGTTAAATTAGATGGATTTAATTATACGCATAATATTATAGATTACCATCCACAGCCTATTGCTGCTGATGACAGAGTTGCACAGCTGATTGCTGAAATGATGAAGCCGTATGCTTTTACTGCTTACGATATTTTTCTTGCGCAGACTATGTGGAGTGACTTTATGGCAGGCAGCCAGCAGCAGGTAAAATTGTCTGATTTATGGGCGGCAGGTATTATCAGTAATTTTATTACAGTTAATGGTGTGTATAATTACAATGCAGCAGCTGTATCAGAGATGTGCCATAATATACCTGAATCAGCTATAGCACAGGCAGCTACTCAGATTAAAGAAAAACTGCAGATTATTCTGCATGACCCGCGTTATATTAACGAAGAAGGACTTTTATTAATGCTTTTGTCATAATAAAGGAGTAAAAATATGAAATGTGATTTTTGCGGACGTGAAGTAGAGGAAAGATTGACTGAATGTCCTTACTGCCATTATCAGCTGAAAAAGGAAACTCAAGTATTATCTCCTGATGAACGCGACACGTTCGAAGGTATTACTATTGAAGAAGACGGCAGCACCAGCAGTTCTGATAAGACAACAAGAGCTGACGACAGCTATCGCAGAGGTTACGATAGTTCCAGACAATCTGGCCCGCAGCCGCATTTTAAAGTAAAAACTGTTAATATCAGCAGCGGTATTTTGATGACTTTGCTGATTATTGGCGGTATACTTGCCTTGTTTTTCTTCCTGCTGCCGGCATTTTTGATATTTGCCGCAGTTGGGGCAGTAATAGTATTTTTATTAAAGCTGTTCATGTGAAAAATTTATTTTTAAAATTAAAAGGAGTTTTTCCAAAAGCAGCGAATATAATTTAGGTACACAAAATGTGAAAAAATAGAGGAGGCATAATAATATGCATAGTTACAGCATGGATCTTGGCGGCAGAACTCTGACCATTGAAGCCGGCAAGATTGCTAAGCAAGCAAATGGAGCAGTTTTAGTTCGTTATGGTGATACCGCAGTTGTTGTTGCGGTTACTGGTACCAAGACACCGCGTGAGGGCGTAGACTTTTTCCCTCTGACCGTTGATTTTGAAGAAAAAATGTATGCTGTGGGTAAAATCCCCGGCGGTTTTATAAAACGTGAAGGTCGTCCCAGTGAACAGGCTATTTTGACCAGCCGTCTCATTGACCGTCCTATTCGTCCGATGTTCCCTGAAGGATATCACAATGATGTACAGATTGTAGCAACTGCAGTTTCTGTAGATCCCGATAACGCACCTGATATGCCTGCTATGATTGGTGCATCCTGCGCACTTTCTATTTCTGATATCCCGTTTGAAGGCCCTATTGCCGGTGTTCGTGTAGGTATGATTGATGGTGAGTTTATTATCAATCCTACTGTTGAACAGGCAAAAGTAAGCGTATTAAATCTTGCTGTTGCAGGTACTAAAGACGCAATCCTCATGGTTGAAGCCGGTGCTAAGGAAGTATCTGAAGAAGTTATGCTGGATGCTATCTGGTTCGGTCATGGCGTAATTAAGCAACTGGTTGAATTCCAGGAAAAAATCGTAGCTGAAATCGGCAAAGAAAAAATGGAAGTTCCTTTCTATGCGCCGCCTGAAGAATTGGTTGCTGAAATTGAAGAATATGGCGCTCAAAAATTAAAAGATGCTCTGATGGATGCTAATAAACTGGAACGTGAAGAAAACGTTGCTAAAGTTAAAGCAGAAATCGCAGAAGTATTCCTGGAAAAATATCCTGATAATGCTAAAGATGTAGCTTATATCACTCAAAAACTGGTTAAGAAAATTGTTCGTCGTACTATTTCTGTTGATAAAATTCGCCCTGACGGACGTCAGCTGGATGAAGTACGTCCTGTATCCTGCGAAGTTGGACTGTTGGCTCGTCCTCATGGCAGTTCTCTCTTTACCCGTGGTCAAACTCAGATTTTGAATGTCTTAGCTCTGGCTCCGCTGCGCGAAGCTCAAACTTTGGATGGCCTTGGTGCAGAAGACACTAAACGTTATATCCATCATTACAACTTCCCGCCGTACAGCGTTGGTGAAACTAAACCGCTGCGCAGCCCCGGCCGTCGTGAAATCGGTCATGGTGCACTGGCTGAACGTGCATTGCTGCCGGTAATTCCTTCCGAAGAAGAATTCCCGTATGCTATCCGTCTGGTTTCCGAAGTACTGGAATCTAACGGTTCTTCCTCCATGGGCAGCGTTTGTGCAAGCACCCTTTCTCTGATGGATGCAGGCGTTCCTATTAAAGCTCCTGTTGCCGGTGTAGCTATGGGTCTGGTAAAAGATGGTGAATACTTCACTATCCTTACCGATATCCAAGGTCTGGAAGATGCTCTTGGCGATATGGACTTTAAAGTAGCTGGTACTGCTAAAGGTATCACTGCTATCCAAATGGATATTAAGATTGACGGCATCAACAAAGATATCTTTACTCAAGCTCTTGCTCAGGCAAAACGTGGCCGCGAATTCATCATGGGCAAGATGATGGAATGTATTACCGAACCGCGTAAAGAACTGTCTCCGTACGCACCGAAAATTACTACCATCCACATTGATCCTGAAAAAATCAGCAAGGTAATCGGCCCTGGCGGTAAAACCGTTAAAAAGATTATTGAAGAAACCGGTGCTAAAATTGATATTGAAGATACCGGTAAAATCTTCATTGCAGCAGTAAATACTGAAGCAGCTAATAAAGCTATCGATATGATTAACGGTATTGTTGCTGATGCAGAAGTTGGCAAAATCTACACTGGTAAAGTAACCAGACTTATGAACTTTGGTGCTTTTGTAGAAATCCTGCCTGGTAAAGAAGGCTTAGTTCACATTTCTCAGCTCTCTACTGAACGTGTAGAAAAAGTTGAAGATGTTGTTTCCGTTGGCGATGAAATCGTTGTTAAAGTAACTGAAATTGATAACAAAGGCCGTATCAATCTTTCCAGAAAAGCAGTTCTGACCAAAGGTTTTGAAAAATAATTTTTGTAAAATAATATATCCCGCTGAAAGTTTTCGGCGGGATATTCTTATAGGTGATGAAATGAAATTAAGAGGATTTGAAAAAATCAGCAGTTATAATAATGTCGAATTTACCATGCCTGAACGTAAGACACAATGCTCTGCAGGCTATGATATCTGTGTACCTGAAGAAGTTGTGCTGGAACCAGGCGTATTAAAGCTTGTGCCTACCGGTGTTAAGGCTTATATGCAGCAAGACGAATTTTTAGGCGTACATATCCGCAGCAGCATGGCCGTAAAAAAAAATCTGATGCTTGTTAATAATGTCGGTATTATTGATGCTGATTATTATAACAACGCTGATAATGAAGGTCATATTATGTTGGCATTGCTTAACATGAGTAAAAATGCAGTAATCCTGCAGAAAAATGAACGAATTGCTCAAGGTATTTTTTATAAATATCTGACTGCAGATGATGATAATACTGCTGCAAAAGCTGTCCGCAGCGGTGGCTTCGGCAGTACAGGCAAATAATATTGTAAAATAGTTACAGTTTTTACCTAGTGTATCAAAATAATTTTTTATTATTTGACAATGGTATGCAGAGGTAATATAATCAATACAATAAATGGATTTAAGATAGAGGAGCGCGAAACAATAGTAGTCTGCGGAGCGGGAGTGTTGAAACAGGTGAAAGGGTTAGCGCCGAAGTTTATCAGCAGCCATGCTGGTATGCTGGGCTGTCAGTGAATAATTGACGGACTGTCGCTGCTGCTGCAGCGGAGTGCTATCTCATAACTGTGATTACTTATTGCCGTTGAGATAGTTTTCTCAACGGCTTTATCTTTGTCTGAATGGAGGTAAGACCAGTGATTAAGGTATTAGTAAACGGAGCCCTGGGAAGAATGGGCAGTGAAGTAGTAAAAAAAGTCACTGCAGAAAATGATTTGACTATTGCAGCTGTTGTAGATATAAAGCCCGGCACTATTACAGTAGATGAGAATGTATATCAGGTAACTACCGATTTGGTTGCTGCTATTAAGGAAACGCAGCCGGATGTTGTGGTAGATTTTACCCGTCCTGATGTTGTAATGGATAATCTTCGTAAGGTGCTTGCTTTAGGTGTTAGAGCAGTAGTAGGTACAACTGGTTTTTCTGATGCAGATTTACAGGAAGTTGATTCTTTAGCTAAAGCAAATAATACAGCATTGCTCATTGCTCCCAATTTTGCGCTTGGCGCTGTGGTAATGATGAAGCTTGCCTGCGAAGCTGCAAAATACTTCCCGCATGTTGAAATTATCGAAAAACACCACGATAAAAAACTGGATGCACCTTCCGGTACAGCAATCATCACTGCTCAGAAAATCAGTGAGGTAAGAGCGGCTATGCAGCAGGGTAATCCTGATGAAAAAGAAACTATGCCCGGTGCACGCGGAGCTGATTATGAAGGTATGAAGATTCACAGCGTGCGTTTGCCCGGCTATGTCGCTTCTCAGGAAGTTATCTTTGGCGGACAAGGTGAAGTGCTGCGCATCAGCACAGAACCTATCAATCGTGAATGCTATATGCCTGGTGTTGCATTAGGCTGCCGTAAGATTATGGACAAGCAGGGACTTGTCTATGGTTTGGATAAGTTATTGTAATTAAAAGGATGGAGGGGCCTGTTATGAAAAAGTATAATGTTGCTATTCTCGGGGCTACAGGTGCAGTAGGTACTGAATTTTTGAAATTAATTGAAGAAAGAAATTTCCCTTATGCAGAATTGCGCCTTTTAGCTTCTAAACGCAGTGCAGGTAAACAGATAGAATTTATGGGCAAGACTTATACTGTTCAGGAAGCAACCAAAGATTCCTTTGCAGGTATTGATATTGCCCTTTTTGCCGGTGGCAGCGTTTCCAAAGAATTTGCACCCTATGCAGTAGAAGCTGGTGCAGTAGTTATTGATAATTCCAGTGCTTTCAGAATGGATCCAGAAGTACCGTTGGTAGTACCGGAGGTTAATCCGCAGGCAATTTTAAAACATAAAGGTATTATTGCTAATCCGAATTGCTCTACTATAATTATGGTTATGGCCTTAAAACCGCTGTACGATATGGCAAAGATTAAACGTATCGTAGTATCTACTTATCAGGCTGTTTCCGGTGCCGGCAAAGAAGGTATTGATGAATTAACCGACCAGGTTAAAGATTTTGCTGATGGAAAAGAAATGGTTGCCAACATTCTTCCGTCTGCAAGCCTTGCAAAACATTATCCTATTGCTTTTAACCTGATTCCGCAAATTGACGTTTTCATGGATAATCTCTATACCAAAGAAGAAATGAAAATGGTTAATGAAACCAGAAAAATATTCGACGACTACGATATGCGCATTACTGCTACCACAGTTCGTGTACCTGTATATCGTAGCCACAGCGAATCTATTAACGTAGAATTTGAAAATGACCTTAATCTGGAAGAAATGCAAAAAGCACTTGCTGCTTTCCCGGGTGTACAGGTAATTGATAATCCTCAGGAACAGCTTTATCCCATGCCTCTCTATACATCTGAGAAAGATGATGTATATGTAGGGCGCCTGCGTCGCGATGAATCTAATGATAAAACCTTTAATATGTGGGTTGTAGGGGATCAGATTCGTAAAGGCGCTGCTTTAAATACTCTGCAAATCGCAGAAACGATGATTAAAAATAACTGGCTCTAAACAGCTGCTTGAAGGGAAGACTTGTAAATGAAAATAATTGTACAAAAATTTGGCGGTACTTCTGTCGCAACACCAGAAGCCCGCATTGCCGTAAAGGATAAAGTTCAGCAGGCCATTCGTAAAGGTCTTTCTCCGGTGGTTGTAGTGTCTGCGATGGGTCGTAAAGGTGCTCCGTATGCAACTGATACACTCATTGACGTGTTGAAAAACGAAAATATTTCCGTTAACGTACGCGAAATGGATGCCATGATGTGCTGCGGCGAAATTATTTCTGCCTGCGTTATGGCTGCTACTCTGCAAAAATTTGGTATTAATGCTATGGCATTGACTGGCGGACAGGCTGGCATCATTACTGACTCTCAGTTTGGTGCAGCACGTATTAAAAACATCAATGTATCTAACCTGCATCACTTGTTAGAATCCGGTATTATCCCTGTTGTCTGCGGTTTCCAGGGTGTTACCGAAAACAACTATAAATTTACTACTTTAGGCCGTGGAGGCAGTGATACTTCTGCTGCAGCTCTCGGTGCAGCTTTGCACGCTGAATTTGTAGAAATTTATACTGATGTCGAAGGTATTATGACTGCTGATCCGCGTATCGTAGAAGAAGCTAATATTCTGCATCAAATTACCTACGCAGAAGTATGTCAGATGGCACAAAACGGTGCTAAAGTAATTCATCCGCGCGCTGTAGAGATTGCTATGAGCAGAAATATCCCTGTTTATGTTAAATCTACTTTCAGCGATGCTCCTGGTACTCTTATTACTAACGAACGCAGTGACTGCAACTGCGGGAGCGATATCAGTATTAATGAACACCTGGCAAGTGGCGTTGCTCATCTGTGTGATTTGGCACAGTTCCGTATTGAATTGAATCCGGAAGATCTGGCTGCAGGCAGAATGTTGTTTGAAGATTTGGCTGACGCTGGTATCAGCGTAGGTTGTCTGAATCTTTCCGAAAAAGAAGCAATGTTTGCAGTATTTTCTCCTGACGTTGCCCATACCTGCAAAGTATTGGAAGAAACTGGTTTTAAGTATGTATTAAATGAAGGCTGCGCTAAAGTTTCCGTTGTAGGCAGTGCTATGCGCGGTGTTCCCGGTATTATGGCAAACTTTGTTGCTGCACTTGCAGGCAAAAAAATCGGTATTTTGCAAACTGTGGATTCTGATACCACTATTTCCGCAATTATTAAAGAAGAACATCTGGTTGATGCAGTCAATGCTCTGCATCAGGCGTTTAAATTATAATTGAATCTTTGATAGAGAAGGTGTTTTATATGTCCAACCCATATTTTGGTAGATTGCTTACGGCTATGGTAACTCCCTTTAATGAAGACGGCAGTGTCAACTATGCTGCCGGTGCTGATTTTGCTGAATGGCTGATTAATAATGGCAGCAATGCTTTGTTGGTAGAAGGCTCTACCGGTGAAGCTGCTACTATGAATGCCGAAGAAAAACTTGCATTTGTTGATGCTGTTGTAAAACGCATTAATAAACGTGTTCCTATTGTTGTAGGCGCAGGAACTAATTGCACTGCTTCAACCATTGATTTAGTACATGAAATGGAAAAACACGCTGTTGATGGTTTGCTGGTAGTAGGTCCTTACTATAATAAACCCACTCAGGAAGGTTTTTATCAGCATTTTGCAGCTGTTGCTAAATCCACAAAGCTGCCGATTATTATTTATAATGTACCTGGACGTACAGGCTCTAATATCGCCCCTGAAACAGTTGCACGTCTGGCAAATGACTTTGAAAATATCGTAGCTATCAAAGAAGCTGCCGGCAATGTTGCACAAGTTGCTGAACTTTATCGCCTGCTTCCTGCTGACTTTACTATTTACAGCGGCGATGACAGTCTTATTCTGCCTTTTATGTCTGTTGGTGCAACAGGTCTTATCTCTGTACTTTCCAACATTGGCGGCGGACTGCTGCAGGATTTAATGCAGGCATATACTGAAGGCAGAGTAAAAGACGCTGCAGAACTTAACAAAAAGCTTTTGCCCCTTGCCAAAGCCCTGTTCATTGAAAGCAATCCAATTCCCGTTAAAGCTGCTGTTACCAAAGTATCCGGTATTCCTGCCGGCAATCCCAGACTGCCGCTTACACCTATCAGTGCTGCTGCTGAAGCAAAACTGGATGCTGTCTTAAAAGAATATAAGCTTATCTGATTTAAACAAAAGGACGGTTTCTGCCGTCCTTTTTTCTTTTACAGAAGGAATTTTTAAAATTTTAAAGAATTTAATATGCATTATGAAAGGAGCTGCAGAAAATGAGATTAAAATATTTATTGATGTGCTTTTGCTTTTTAGCTGCATTTACAAGCAGTGTACATGCTGCCGGTGTAACTAACTTTCCTGCACTTACTAATGCAGAATACTGGCAAAAGAATAATCCCAATGGTGATACTGTTGTTATGACTCCGGATGCTATCGCATCATTTAATAAGAAAATCATTGCTGCATCTCCAACAGTAGAGGACATGAAAAGCTATCCGACAACTATTAGCGGAGATTCGCTTAAAACCAAGATTATGAATTATGCTGTACTGGAAGATGATTTATATCTGCACGGAAACAAAGTGAGTGAAAATTATAAAAATATCCTGCGCAGGCAAACCAATATTGGCGCAATACCCGATAAGGTAAGCGTGCAATATGCAGTTACCGTACGTCGCTGCAATCTGCGTAATCTTCCTACTGGTGAAGGTCTGTACTACTTTGCTACGGACAAAGATTTTGATGCCTTGCAGGAAACTGCTCTTGACCCTGGCGAACCAGTTGCTGTTCTGCATTTCAGTGATAATGGTTTCTTTTACTATGTACAATCTGTTAATTACAGTGGCTGGATAAGCAAGTATGATATTGCTTTTACTGATAAAGCAACCTGGTTAAAATACGCAGCTCCACAGAAGTTTTTAGTTGTCAAAGACAAAGATTTGAAATTAAAAACAGGAGGAGAAATGGTAGAATACCAACTTGGAGCACGTATTCCTGTGCAGAATGTACAAAGTGATACCTATGTTATCGAGGCCCCTGTACGCGGCAGCAATGGAAGACTAATGCCGTTAAAACTGTTTATCAGAAAAGATAATCCTGCTGTTCATTACGGTTATCTGCCTTATACAGCAAATAATCTTATTGCAGGTGCTTTTAAATTCTATGGCAGTCCTTATGGATGGGGTGGTTTAAAACACAGCGTTGACTGCTCCAGCCTTGTTTATAATGTCTACCGCAGTGTAGGTGTTATATTGCCGCGTAATGCAGATGAACAGGAACATACTGCAGGAATAAATCATAAACTAAGCGGACTTAGTGCTGATGAACGTAATCGCATTATTGCAGCATTACCTGCAGGCGCGCCTTTGTATATGGATGGACATTGTGTAATCTATCTGGGTCATTCCAATGATGTACCGTATGTAATTCACGCTTTAGGCAGCTACTATCAAAACGGCCGCCGCATCAGTACCATGAGGGTTGTTGTAAGCGATCTTAGTTTAGGTCGTTCAAGCGGCGTAAGCTTTTTAAATGATTTAACTACTGCTAAAGTTTTTAAATAAGGAGAAGAAAATGGTTATTAATAATATTGAATGCATTGAGCAAAAATTTATTGACTACGATTATAAAAATCATGACTGTATTGTACTGATGCTCTGTCGAGAATGTCAGCCAGCAGTAAAAACATTATCTCTTTCTGATTATGCTAAAGAAACTATCGAACTGTATTTGAAAAACAATTCCGAGATTTATGAAGTAGGCGATATACATTGCCTTACCGTAGTAAATGACGGACAACTGCAGCAGCTTCTTTTAGTAGGCTGCGGCAATGGCAAAGAATGTTCTCCAACAAATATTAGAAAAGCGGCAGGCAACGCAGTACGTAAAATAAGAGAACTGCATTGCCAAAAGGCATTAGTTATTGCTCCGCTGCTGATGAATGCTGAAAGAGCTCACTATTTACAGGCACTGGCAGAAGGCTTGTATCTTGGTGCTTATACTTTTAAAGAATTCAAAAGCGAAAAGAAAGAAGAAAAAATTTGCAGCATAACTGTTGTTAATAATATTCCCAATGGTGACCAGGTGATTGAAACCGCTGCTATTATTGCTGAAAGCGTTTCTTTTACACGTAACCTTATCAACAGACCTGGTAATGTTGTAACTCCGTCCGTTATGATTAGCGAAGCTGAGCAGATAGCGCAGGAATATGGGCTTGAATTGGAAGTGCTTGATGAACAGCTGCTTGCAGCTAATAATATGAATGCTATTTTGGCAGTTGGGCAGGGAAGTCATAACAAACCTTGTCTGATTACCTTAAAATATCGTGGTGCAGACGAAGCGCCGTTTACTGCCTTTGTCGGCAAAGGTATTACCTTTGACAGCGGCGGTATCTCCATTAAACCAGACGATAATATGGGTGAAATGAAAGATGATATGTCCGGTGCCGGTGCTGTACTTGGCGCTATTAAAGCTATTGCTGCACTCAAGCTGAAATGTAATATTATGGCTGTACTGGCTTGTGCAGAAAATATGCCTGACGGTAATGCTCAGCGTCCGGGAGATATTGTTCAAGCAGCTAACGGCAAAACTATCGAGGTAGTTTCTACTGATGCTGAGGGCAGAATGGTTCTTGCCGATGCCGTATGGTATGCCTGCAAGCAAGGTGCGTCTAAAGTAATAGATATTGCAACTCTTACCGGTGCAGTAATTATTGCTTTAGGCAAAGAAACATCTGCTGTAGTTGCCAATAATGACCAACTGGCTGCGGCAGTAATTAAAGCCGGTAAGCTGACAGGTGAAAGTTATTGGCAGCTGCCGTCTTTACCGGAATGCAAAGAAGCTTTAAAAAGCGATGTTGCTGATCTTCTTAATAGTGCCGGACGTCCGGGAGGCTGTATTACAGGAGGCCTTTTTATCGGTGAATTTATTGAATCTGGGGTAGAGTGGGCGCATATTGATATTGGCGGTACTTCTACTGCTGATAAAACTACAGGCTTTAAAGTTAAAGGCGGTACTGGCTTTGGAACCAGAACCCTTATTAAGTTAGCGGAGATACTGTAAATGCTGGCAGATCTTCATACACACAGTACGTATTCTGATGGCAAATATACGCCTAAACAATTAGTTGAAGCTGCAGTTGCCAGCAATATAGGCTTTCTTGCTCTTACCGACCATGATTCATGGAATGGCGTGAATGAAGCATTAAGAGCTGCGGAACCATATAAGGATAGATTAAAGGTTATTCCTGGTGTAGAACTGGGAACTCAGCTGCAGGAAAACAGCATCCATATTTTAGGCTATTATATCAATATGAATTACCAGCCTTTACATGAAAAAATGAACGAAATGCGTTTTGCCAGAGAGCGCAGATTATATAAAATGCTTGATAAGCTGCACCAGCTTGGTTATGATATTACTGTAGAAGCCTGTGATCCGCAGAATAGAGCAGTAGGCAGACCACACGTGGCTAAAGCCTTAGTTGCTGCCGGGTATTTTTCTGGTGTACAGGAAGTTTTTGATTGTTTGCTGAAAAGAGGTGCTCCTGCGTATGTGCCTCAGCCAAAGCTATTGCCAAATGAAGCTATCTCTCTTCTGCATCAGGCAGGCGGACTTGCTGTGCTTGCCCATCCAAGCGAAATAGGTGATAAAAAATTGGTTGAAAGCTTATTGCAGGAATATGATTTTGATGCTATCGAAGTTTATCATCCCAGTGCAGATAGAGATGAACAACAATATTGGCTGGAGCTGGCAAAAAAATACCGCCTGATGATAAGCGGCGGAAGTGATTTTCATGGTATTCCTGACAGGTTTCCTGCGAAGCTGGGCTTATTTCAGGTAGAAGCTGAAAGTATAAGTAATATAATAAACTATAGATAGCTACATATTAAAGGAGCTGGCTGTTTTATGATAGACATAGAAGTAGTTGCCTTTGTTGGGCCCAGTGGTACCGGCAAAAGTCACAGAGCAATAGGTGTTGCTTTTGATAATAAATGTGATGCTATTATTGATGACGGTATCTTAATTAAAGGTACAAAAATTCTTGCTGGAACATCGGCGAAAAATGAAGATAACAGAATACAAGCAGTAAAGCGTGCTATTTTCACTGATGATGAGCATGCCCGTTCTGTACGTGAAGCATTACAGAAAAGCACTATTAAACGACTGTTGATTATTGCCACTTCTGACAATATGATAAAAAAGATTATTGGCAGACTGGATTTACCGGAGCCAACTAAAACTGTCTATATCAGTCAGATAGCCACTAAGCAGGAAATTAAAAAAGCTCGTTATTCCAGACTGCATGACGGCAAACATATAGTTCCTGTACCTTCTGTAGAATTAAAACCGCATTTTACCGGATATTTTGCTAACCTGCCATATAATATCTTTTCTAAGCACAGAAAGCAGGAAAAAGATGCAGACCGCTCTATTGTTCGTCCTGCCTTTAGCTTTTATGGTAAATTACTGATTGCAGATAAAGCTATCGAAGATATTATCATGATTATCGGTAAAAAAATGTTGGGCGTTGATAAAATTACAGATATTAAGGTAAGACGGCGCAGTGATAACAGCAAGGGCATTGTAATTGCTATAGAAGTAGTATTATTCTATGGTGTTCAGATTTTCGAAGTAACAAAACAGCTGCAAGCTAAGGTAAAATATAAAGTTGAATATATGACAGCTATGCAGGTAAAAAATGTAAACGTTTCTATAAGAAGTCTTTCTGTAAGAAAATAAAAAAGTCCGAGATAATTATCTCGGACTTTTTTATTACATAACAGGATTGTTTACTGCATCCGGCTGTTCAAAAATAAAGGCCGGAGAAGGATAATAGAACTGGCAGTGTTGGAAACTGATTACTTCTGTCGAGAAACGTTTTAACAAAGCATAGGAAGCACGTTCTTCAAAATCAATCAGATTATCTTTGTTGATATCAGCATCATCAACAATTACCAGGAGAAAAGCAGGAACAACGGGTGCATCTTCCGGTACTTGGCTGCGGTCCAAAGGAATATTAGGCACAATGCGCAGCTTAGCAATAGGCTGCTGATTTTCATTATAAAGCATAGCACGATAAACTTCATTATAAAGGGTACGTGCTAATCTCAATGTATAAGCTCCAGAACTCATTTTTACACACTCCTTAACAAATTTACTTTTTATTTTAACATAAAGAATCCTTTTAGGCAAAAGAAAAGAAAGAGAGAAAAGAACTATAAAAACATATCATAGTGTTACATATTATACAAAAACTATATAAAACTAGAAAGTATTTTGTATACATGCAGAAATTTGAATATTTAAGCAGGATTTTTTTATTTTAGGACGAAAAAAATACAGCATAAATATGCTGGCCAACTATTTTTCGTAAGAGCATATGTAATTTTAAGGAGGGGATTTTATGAAAAAACTATTGGCTTTTCTCGTGGGTATCATGGTTATGTCAGTCATGATAGCCGGCTGCGGCGGTGGAAACGACGGAGATAAAAAACCTGCTGCACAAAAATTCATTAACATTGCTACCGGTGGTACTTCCGGTACTTATTTTCCGTTAGGCGGTGCTATTGCTGATATTCTGAATAAGAATATTCCCGGTTGCAATGCTTCTGCACAGTCAACTGGTGCAGCTGTAGCAAATATCAATCTTTTGCAGCAAGGCAAAGTAGAAATTGCATTTGTACAAAACGATATTGCTTATTATGCTGCTAACGGCACAGAAATGTTTAAAGACAAAAAAGTTAACGGCCTGCAGGGTATTGCAACCTTGTATCCTGAAACTATTCAAATCGTTACTTTGAAAAAATCCGGTATTAAATCTATTGCAGATTTTAAAGGTAAACGTATCGCCGTAGGTGCTGCTGGTTCCGGTACTGAAGCAAATGCACGTCAGATTTTGGAAGCTTATGGTATGAGCTATAACGATATTGATGCTCAGTACCTGTCCTTTGGTGAAGCATCCAGTGCATTAAAAGATGGTAACGTTGATGCTGCATTTGTTACTGCAGGTCATCCTACTGCAGCAATTCAGGATATCGCGACCCAGAACGAAATTGTACTGGTTCCGGTAGATGCTGATAAAGCTGATGCTTTGATTAAAAAATATCCGTTCTACACTAAAGTAACTATTGATGCTAATACTTATGCAAATCAGACAGAAAATGTTCAGGCAGTTGCAGTACGCTGCATGCTGGCAGTTACCGATAAAATGGATGCCAACACTGCATATGATATTACCAAAGCAATTTTCAGCAATCTTGATCGTATGAAAGCTGCACACTCTGCAGCAAACGTTATCTCCAAGGCAACTGCTCTTGAGGGTATGTCCATTGATCTTGCACCCGGCGCAGATAAATTCCTGAAAGAAAAATAAGGCTTTGCAATGACGCAAAACCTGAAAGACCGGCATCCGGTTTTTACCGGCTTCCGGTCTTTTTTTAGAACAAAATATCTTTTCTCCTGTATTGTTCTTATAGCATTACTGTTTTTCTGGTATGCTTGGCAGCTTGTTACTGTTATCATGCCCGAAGGAGATAAATCACCTATAATTTTAGCTACAAGTCCAGGAGAAGGTTGGGAGATACGTTTTACTCATTCAGTGGAAAAAACGCCGGTAGATGAATACTTCACTGTTAATGGTGTTGACGATCTTACAATGACACATACTCGCTTTGAATCTTTTGGCTGGGGCTTTCCTTACTCGCCGACAGACGGCAAGATAAAGGAAACCGATGATGGAAGATTTGAACTGATTATGAACAGACCTTATAAATCTGTAAAAATGAGAATTGCCGTTCAGGCAAGGCCGTGCATTATCCATGAAGGAACTGTTTATGATTTATGCGATATGTATGGTCAGGGAACTCTGATTGAAATAAAAACTATGTATCGTTATCAATATTGGATTGAACATTATTTGTAAATTTTATGAAAGGGGAGTTTTTATTCAATGTCTGCTAAAGAAATCAGAGAATTATCTGCAGAAGAAGTCCTGCAAAAATTTGACAAAGAATCAGACAAAAGAGAACTTAAAGGCTTCTGGAATATTTTAATATCTGCAATTTGTATTATTTTCGCACTTTTCCAATTGTATACTGCAACTTTCGGTATCCTGGATGCGCATTTACAGCGTGCCATTCATTTGATGTTTGGTTTCCTGCTGATTTTCCTGCTTTATCCTGCACGCCGCAGTTGGTCCCGTGCTTCCATGCATCCCTTGGATGTACTTTTTGCAATTGTAGGCGCAGCAAGCACGCTTTATATCGTAATTAATTATCAAGAATTGGTTAAACGTGCCGGTATGAATAACGAAACCGACTTTATTGTTGGCGTCATTGGTACTTTACTGGTCTTTGAAGCTGCTCGCCGCGTTGTAGGCTGGCCTATGATTACCGTTGCACTGGTATTTATGGCATATGCTTTCTTTGGTCCTTATGTACCTGGTATACTTGCTCATCGTGGTGTTGGTATTCAGGAAATGTTTGACCATCTGTATTTTACTACCGAAGGTATTTTCGGTACGCCAATGGGAGTTTCTTCTACATTTATTTATCTCTTCATTCTGTTTGGTGCTTATCTCGAAACTACCGGCCTTGGTAAATTCTTCATTGACCTGGCAAACGCAATTGCCGGATGGGCAGCAGGCGGACCTGCAAAAGTTGCTGTCTTGTCCTCTGGTTTGATGGGTACTGTTTCCGGCAGCTCCGTAGGTAATGTTGCCGGTACAGGTGCTTTTACCATCCCGATGATGAAAAAACTTGGCTACAGACCGGAATTTGCCGGCGCAGTAGAAGCTGCTGCATCTACTGGTGGTCAGCTGATGCCCCCTGTAATGGGTGCTGCAGCATTCCTGATGGCTGAGTTTGTTGGTGTTCCGTATTTTGATGTTGTTAAAGCAGCTGTTATTCCGGCTTTGCTGTATTATATCGGCGTATGGCTTGGCGTACACTATGAAGCTAAAAAATATGGCTTAAAAGGTACTCCACGAGAAGAACTGCCTAAATTCAAAACTCTGTTTTTTGAAAAAGGCCATTTGGCAATTCCGCTGGTTGTTATTATTTATTTGCTGGTTACCGGTTATACACCCATGCGTGCTGCACTGGCAGCTATCGGTTTAAGCATTGTATGTGCCTGCCTGCGTAAATCTACCCGCATCAGCTTTAAACAAGTTGTTCAGGGTCTTATAGATGGTTCTAAGGGTGTACTGGGTGTACTCATTGCCTGTGCAACTGCAGGTATTATTATCGGTGTAGTAACTAAGACTGGCGTAGGCCTTAAAATCGCAACAGCGCTTCTTGATCTTTCCGGCGGACAATTACTGCCTGCCATGTTCTTTACTATGGTAACATCTCTTATTCTTGGTATGGGTGTACCTACAACAGCTAACTACGTTATTACTTCTACCATCGCAGCACCTGCTTTGATTCAAATGGGTATTCCTGTTCTGGCTGCGCATATGTTTGCTTTCTATTTTGGTATCGTTGCCGACGTAACACCACCTGTTGCCCTGGCGGCTTATGCCGGTGCGGGTATTGCCGGTGCAAATCCCATGCGTACAGGTGTAATTGCAGCTAAATTAGCAATTGCGGCATTTATTGTTCCTTACATCTTTGTTCTTTCTCCTGAATTGTTAATGATTAACGCAACAGGATTTACTATTCTTTACAGTACTTTCACTGCATTGATTGGTATGTGGGGAGCTTCCATTGCCATGATCGGTTTCTGCCAGAACGTACTCAGCTATCCTCAAAGACTTATTTTCTTTGCTGGCGGTATCTGCATGATTATTCCTGGTATCTTCACCGATATTATCGGTTTCGTCCTGTTAATTGCTGGTTTCATGTGGCAGCGTACCAATAAAGTTAAAGGTGTCATCACTCAAGACAATAATTCAGATTTATAAAAACATTATTCTTACACCTGGATTAGGCAAATTCCTAATTCAGGTGTTTTTTTAAGGTAATATTTTAGGAAAAACATACTTTTCTATTTTTTTTGTATAATATTTAGTGTATAATATTATGAAGAGTAAGTGTGGTTCGGACACAATATTGTAATCAATTATATATTTGTACGTAACTAAAAATTTGGAGGTGTTTTTTTTTGGCAAAAAATCAAAGTAAAATTCAAATCATCCCTTTAGGTGGTTTAGGTGAGATTGGTAAAAATATGACCGTATTTAAATACGGTGATGATATTATCCTCATTGATGCAGGCTTGATGTTCCCGGAAGACGATATGCTTGGCATTGATCTGGTAATTCCTGATTTTACCTATTTAATAGAAAATAAAGACAAGGTAAAAGCAATTTTCCTGACCCATGGTCACGAAGACCATATCGGAGCTTTGCCTTATGTATTAAAACAGATTGATGTGCCCGTTTACGGTACTGCGCTTACTCTTGGAATCTTGGAAGGCCGTCTTAAAGAAAATGGAGTTTCTTCTGAAGGTCTTCATACAATAAAACCTGGTGATAAAGTAAAAGCCGGTGTATTTAATCTGGAATTTATCCGTGTAAATCACAGTATTCCTGATGCTGTTTCTATAGTTATCAATACACCAATCGGTACCGTTATTCATACCGGCGACTTTAAATTCGACCATACTCCGGTTGACGGACAGGTAACTGAATTCAATAAATTTGCTGAATACGGTGACAGGGGAGTACTTGCACTTTTAGCAGACAGTACTAATGCTGAGCGTCCTGGTGTAACTCCCAGTGAAAAAATGGTTGGTCAAACTTTTGATGATGAATTCAGATATGCTAAGAACAGAATCATCGTTGCAACCTTCTCTTCTAATGTTCACAGAATTCAGCAGGTTATTGACAGCGCTGTAAAATACAAACGTAAAGTGGCTGTTATTGGCCGCAGCATGGTAAATGTTGTAAATATTGCTTTGGAATTAGGTTATTTAAAGGCTCCCGAAGGTGTTTTGATTGATATCGACGAAACCAATAATTATACTGCTGATAAAATCGTTATCATCACTACCGGCAGCCAGGGTGAACCTATGTCAGCTCTTACACGTATGGCTATGAATGACCATAAAAAAGTTGATATTATGCCTGGCGACACTGTAATTATCTCAGCAACACCTATTCCCGGCAATGAAAAGCTGGTAGCTCGTACAATTGACCATCTGTATAAGCTTGGTGCTGACGTTATCTATGAAAAATCTAATGGTGTGCATGTTTCCGGACATGCCAGCCGTGAAGAAATCAAGTTGATGCATAATCTGGTAAGACCTAAATTCTTTATGCCTGTACATGGTGAATATCGTCATCTTATTAAACATGCAGGCCTCGCGCAGGATTTAGGTATGCCTAAAGAAAATATCGTAATTGCCGAAAATGGCTGCGTAGTGGAATTAACCCGCAACAGCATTGGTATTGCTGGCAGAATTCCTGCCGGTAAAGTGCTTGTTGACGGTCTTGGTGTTGGAGATGTTGGCAATATCGTACTGCGCGACCGTAAACAGCTTTCTCAAGATGGTATTATGATTGTTGTAGTGACAATAGAAAAAGAAACCTGTCGTGTAGTTTCCGGTCCGGATATTGTGTCTCGTGGTTTTGTCTACGTAAGAGAAGCAGAAGGCCTGATGGACAATGCTCGCGATAAAGTACAGGCTGCACTGGAAAGATGCGAAGAAAACGGTGTATCTGAATGGTCTGCTATTAAATCTGCTATCAGAGATTCTCTGGGTAGATTCCTGTATGAGAAAACTCGTCGTCGTCCTATGATTCTGCCTATTATCATGGAAATATAATCTTATTTTGGAGTGTGTTATTTTGCTCAGAAAGAGAAAGAATGCGAAAAATAATACAGTTTTAAAGCGCCTCTGCGGAATTTTGATGATTTTTGCAGCAGGATATGCTTTTCTGTCTTATTGTGGTTTAACAACAGCCTTTTTCAGCGCTGAATTTAACACATTCCAGCAGTATTTTTTTGGCAAAGGAGCTTTCTTATTACCGATTATTCTGCTTGTTTTAGGTATAAAATTTATTTCTGCCGATATACTTCCATTTTTAACTAATGGAAAGTTATGTATGTTCTTTATTTTTGTGCTGTGCCTGTTAGGTACAGCGCATAATATTTTTGTACCTGTAAATCAGGAATTATATCCTGACCAGATGATGAATGGGGGAGGATTTGTTGGCGGACTTTTTATTCTCCCGCTTCATAGACTGATTGGTTTAACTGGTACTTGGATTTTATTAGCACTTTGCTGGCTTATTATTCTGTATGCAGCAATACCATTTAGAAAATTATTGGCAATGTTATTTACTAAGAATAATAAACCGAACAATGATATTGCTGTCCCATCATCTAAAAATAGAGTATACACCAAGCCGGAGCCACTGCCAGTTCAGCATGCTCCTTTTAGGAAAAACTATGACAAATCAGGCAGTGTATATAAACAGGAAGAGTTTGCTGCGTTTACGGATGGAATTGATAATCAACATTCCTTTAAACGTATTTTAAATTTCAGCAAGAAAAACATCTACGACAAGAAAGAAGTAAAAGAAGCCATCCAGGAAAATCCTGTTGAGATACCTGAGTGGGAAGAAGAAAGAAAGCCTGTTATTGTTAGACCTATTATCAATTATGATATAGCCGTAAAACAGGAAAAAGAAAAACAAAAGTCAGATTCAGTTAAATCAGAAAATATTATATTTAATAATCCATATAAAGATTATAATCAAGCAGAAGAAAAACCTGTCATTATTAAACCCGAACCGCAAGCAAAAATACAGGAAGAGCTTGTTAAACCGACAAGCGTTGCCATTTATGACAGTGCAGATAAGCAGTATCATAATAATGCAGAAATTACAGCTACATCGGAAGCTGTAAAAACTATGGATACTGATAATAAGGCAAACACTAATTCACAGGAAAATAACTATAAATTTCCGTCTGTTGAATTATTAGATGTACCTAAAGTAACTGATCCTGTTTCTTATGAAAGCGATATTATGAATCAATGCTCAATCTTAGAGCAGACATTAGCAGATTTTAGAGTAAAGGCTAAAGTCGTTGCTGTAACAAGAGGCCCATCTGTTACAAGATTTGAATTAGAACCGGCGCCCGGCGTTAAGGTAAGCTCCGTTGTCAACCTTGCCGATGATATCGCTTTAAAACTGGCTGCTTCCGGAGTACGTATAGAAGCTCCTATTCCAGGCAAAGCTGCTATAGGTATTGAAGTTCCTAATATCAAAAATGATCCTGTCTACTTTAGAGAAGTAGTTGATAATATTAACGTACAGAAAGCTGAATCTAAGCTTTGCATCGGTTTAGGTAAGGATATCAGCGGCAATATCATTACTGCTGATTTGGCAAAGATGCCGCATTTGCTTGTAGCCGGTTCAACTGGCTCCGGTAAATCTGTATGCATTAATACTATCATTGCCGGGTTACTATATAAGGCCAGTCCTTCAGACGTTAAACTTATTCTTGTTGACCCCAAGGTAGTAGAACTTTCTAATTATAATGGTATTCCGCATTTATTAACACCAGTTGTTACAGATGCCAAAAAAGCGGCTTCTGCACTGCATTGGGCTGTTGCTGAAATGGAACGCCGTTATAAAATGTTTGCAGACAGTCATGTACGCGAAATTAACAGCTATAATCAGAAAGCAGACGAAAAAATGCCTTTCATTGTCATTATTATTGACGAACTTTCTGACTTAATGATGGTAGCAAAGGTAGACGTAGAAGACGCTATTTTACGCTTAGCACAGAAAGCTCGTGCTGCCGGAATTCATCTTATACTGGCAACTCAGCGTCCTTCTGTAGATGTTATTACCGGTATTGTTAAAGCAAATATCCCTTCCAGAGTGGCTTTTGCAGTTTCTTCGCAAACTGACTCCCGTACCATATTGGATATGGGCGGTGCAGAAAAACTTTTAGGCAAAGGTGACATGCTGTTTTATCCTATCGGCTATAACAAACCGGTACGTGTTCAGGGAGCATTTGTCAGTGATGCTGAGCTTAACCGTATTGTTGACTTTATTATTAAACAGTCCATACCGGTAAACTACAGTGAAGAGGTTACCACCCAGGCCCTTGAATGTGAAAATAAAAATAATGGCAATAACGAAAATAATAATAATGATTATTATGAAGACGAACTGTTTGAAAGCGCTGTGCAATTAGTTGTGGATATGGGACAGGCCTCCTCATCCATGCTGCAGCGCCGGTTCAGAATAGGATATACCAGAGCAGCACGTCTTGTTGACATGATGGAAGAATTAGGTATCGTCAGTCAATCTGCCGGCAGTAAGCCGCGTGAAGTAATATTATCCCGTCAGGAAATAGAAGAACGTTTTTTTAAACATGAGTAGTACGGAGGAAGTTTTATGGAAAGTGTTGGCCAGATTTTAAAAACAGCAAGAATAGCTAAAAATCTTTCATATGACGATGTGGAAAAAGGTACCAGCATCCGCCGCATTTATATTGAAGCAATCGAAAATGATGAATATAATAAAGCTCCTGGTGAAGTGTTCGTTAAAGGCATTATTCGTACTTACGGAAATTTTCTTGGCTTAAACGGTACTGAACTGGTAGATATGTACAAAGCCCAAAAAACAGGCGCTGATGTTGAAGATATTAAGAGTCAGGGTATTCGTGAAGTAAATAATGTTAAGCTTAATATTTCTTTGAAACAGCAACGTAGTTTAGGCAGCGGAACCGGCTTTTCTTTATCCTCTATACAACTTCCATGGAAACAAATTGCTGCTGGAATAGCAGTTATAGCGATAGTTGGTGCAGGGTATTTGGCTGTTCCTAAGATTATGGCATTGATACCTGCATCATCAGTAACATCTACTGAGACTACTAGCGAAAATATTCCTGAAGCTGCACCAAAACCACCGGTTAAAGCTGATAAAGTTACAGTAGAAATGTCAGCTTCCGGCTCCTGCTGGCTGGAAGTAACAGCAGATGGTAAAGAAGCATTTGTAGGTATGCTGCAGGCAAAGGATAAGAAAACCTTCGAAGCAAAAGATAAATTAATTGTAAAATACGGTAATATCGGCGTTATGAGTGTTAGTGTCAACGGTGTACCAGAAAATTTACAAGGACAAAAAGGCGTTGCAGTTAAAACATATACCAGATAACAGGAGAACAGTTAATGAAAGAGTTTTTACCAATTTCACCTGAAGAAATACAGGCGCGCGGTTGGGAACAGATTGATTTTCTTTTTATAAGTGGTGATGCTTATGTAGATCATCCTTCTTTTGGACCAGCCGTTATTTGTCGTGTTTTGGAATCAAAAGGATATAAGGTTGCACTGTTATGCCAGCCAGACTGGCATAAACCGCAGAATTTTGCTGCCCTAGGTAAGCCACGTCTGGGTGTAATGATTTCCGGTGGTAACCTTGATTCCATGCTTTGTCACTATACAGCTGCTAAAAAGCCTCGCAGTGAAGATAAATATACGCCTGGCGGTGTAATGGGAAAAAGACCTGACCATGCAACAGCTGTTTATGCACAGCAGGTTAAAAAGCTTTGGCCGGAAATACCTGTAATTATTGGTGGTATAGAAGCTAGCCTGCGTCGTTTCGTTCATTACGATTATTGGGAAAATAAATTATTGCCATCTATATTAGAAGTTAGTAATGCAGATCTTTTAGTTTATGGCATGGGTGAACAGCAAGTTACTGAAATAGCTGATTATCTGGCAGGCGGAGCACAGATTAGCGATATGCTCTATATTCGTGGTACTGCTTATGCTTCAAAGAAAAAGCCAGATTTGCAGGAAGATGAATTTGTTGAGCTGCCAGGTTTTGCTGAAATAAAAAATAAACGCGAACTTTTTGCTCGCGCTTATAAATTGCAAAGCCAAGAACAAGATCCTTTTTACGGTAAATATGTACTGCAGAAAGGCGCAAAAAAATACATTGTTCAAAATCCACCAACATATCCGCTTTCACAGGAAGAAATGGATGCAATTTATGATCTTGACTATATGCGCGATTGCCATCCTTCTTATAAACCTTTAGGCGGAGTTGCTGCATTAGAAGAAGTGCAGTTCAGTATCGTAAGCTGCCGTGGTTGCTTTGGCAGCTGTTCTTTCTGTGCTATTCATGCTCATCAAGGACGTATTATCCAATCTCGCAGCCATGAATCTATTTTACGCGAAGCAAAGATTATAACTAAGCTTCCAGGCTTTAAAGGATATATTCACGATGTAGGCGGCCCTACAGCTAATTTCCGTCATCCATCCTGCGCCAAACAATTAAAAGTTGGCGTATGTAAGGACAGGCAATGTCTGTTCCCTGAACCATGCCCAAATCTTGATTCTGATCACAGCGACTACATTTCTTTATTACGTAAAATACGCAGTTTGCCGGGAATCAAGAAAGTATTCATCCGCAGTGGTATTAGATATGACTATCTGCTGGCAGATGAAAAATTAGAATTTCTTGATGAACTCTGCAGATATCATATCAGTGGGCAGTTAAAAATTGCTCCGGAGCATATAGCGCCTTCCGTATTGCGTTACATGAAAAAACCAGGTAAAAATGTCTACTTACGTTTTATGCGGATGTTTGATAAAAAGAATAAGGAAATCGGATTACCGCAATATCTTGTTCCATACTTTATTTCCAGTCATCCAGGCTGCTCACTGGAAAATGCAGTAGAACTGGCGGAATTCTTACGTGACATTAAACATCATCCGCAGCAGGTTCAGGATTTCATTCCTACCCCTGGCAGTGCTTCAACTGCTATGTATTATTCCGGCGTTGATCCTGATACAGGCAGAAAGGTATTTACTGCTCATAATCCTCATGAAAAAGCTATGCAGAGAGCTTTAATGCAGTATAAGAATCCTAGAAATAAAACACTTGTTCTGGAAGCTTTGCGGCTCAGTAATCGTACTGATTTAATTGGTTCTGGACCTAAGTGCTTAATAGATGATGGTCGTTCCAAAGATTTTCGTCGCAGTAATTTCCGAAAAACGTCTAATAAACGCAAATAATGGAGGCATACTTATGTTGCGTTTAATCATAATGTTGCTGGCACTTTGTCTGCCGCTTTGTTATGGCTGCAGTAATGACAAAAAAGCTGCAAGTCATACGGATCTTATCCTGTATTCAGAAATGGATGCTGATTTTACTGAAAGCATAGTACGCGAGTATAATCAGCAATCAAAAGATGGTACTGTTATCCAAGCCATATATGAATTAAAAGATATTGAACCGGATATCGTACTTTGCGGTACACGTACGCTGAATGGTTTTTGTTCAGATAATAAATTGCAGCCAATTGTTTGCAGTGCAGGGGACAGACTGCCGATTGAGTTCAAAGACAGTCAGGAGCGCTGGTATGGCGCATTCTATGACCCGGCAGTTTTTCTTATTAATCAAGGTTACGCCAGAAAAATTGGTCAGGAAAACTTAAAAGGCTGGAGTGATTTAGAAGACAGAAGCGATATCAGAATTGCTCTGGAAAACCTTTCTAACAGCAACAGTACTCAAAACTTTTTAGGAGCTTTTGCTTCACGTTTAGGAGAAAGTATTTCTCTTAACTACTTATGGAATATTAACCGTTTTATTGGTCAATATGCTAAATTTCCTTTTACACCCATACGTATGACAGCTGTCGGTGATGCAGATCTTGCATTAACACGCCAAAGCTATGTTTTTAAATATCTTGAAAATAATTTCCCTGCTTATGTTGTTTTTCCGGAAGAGGGAACACCTGTTAATTTATATGGTGCCGCAGTTTTCAGCAGCAGTAAAAAGGCTGCTGAAGCAACAGATTTTATTGACTGGTTGATTACAAATGCCGCTGTTAAGCGTATCTCCCTGGAAAAAAATACTGGCTTTATGTTCCTGCTGCCGCAGGGAATAGATGGGCTAGCTGCAGATCCTAATAAACTGTGGCTGAATACAACTTATCTTTCCTATCCTGAACAGGAAAAATTGAATAGAAAATGGCTGGATCTGGTAAGATTCAGTAATGATAAATGATTGGAGGACTGTTTCATGAAATTAGGCATGGTCAGCCTTGGCTGTCCTAAAAATCTCGTTGACTCCGAAGTTATGCTCGGCCTTATCAGAGAGAAAAACTTTACAGTAACTAACGATCCGGCTGACGCTGATATTATTATCGTAAATACCTGTGGCTTTATTGAATCTGCCAAAGAAGAATCTATCAATACTATTTTGCAAATGAGCGAATATAAAACTCAAGGCAGCTGTCGTTATTTAATCGTAACCGGATGTTTAAGCCAACGTTATGCTGATGAGTTAGCTCAAAGCATTCCTGAAGTAGACGCTTTTGTAGGTACAGAATGCTTTACTGATATCAGTTGGGTTATTGAACAAGTCATGGATGGCAAAAAAGTATTGCATATGACCAGAAATACAGCTGAACAGCCAGTAGAAATGCCGCGTATGCTTACAACTCCTGAATATATGGCATATTTAAAAATTGCGGAGGGATGCGATAACTGCTGTTCTTACTGCATCATTCCTAAACTGCGCGGTCCTTATACCAGCAGACCTTATGAAGCAGTTATGGCAGAAGCCAAAGAACTGGCTGCCTCCGGCATCAAAGAAATTATCGTTGTAGCGCAGGATACCACCAGATATGGTGAAGATTTATACGGTAAGCTGATGCTCCCGCAATTATTAAAGGATTTAAATGATTTGGAAGGTATCGAATGGATACGCGTCATGTATTGCTATCCTAATAATTTTACTGATGAACTTATCGAAGCCTTCGCTACCTTACCCAAAGTATGCAAATATGTTGATTTGCCTTTACAGCATGCCAGCAATTCTTTGCTTGCCAGCATGAACCGTTACGATACCAAAGAGCAGGTAGAAGCATTGCTTAAAAAATTGCGTACTTCTATACCAGGTATTGTAATAAGAACTACCTTTATTGTTGGCTTCCCCGGAGAAACCGAAGCTGATTTTGAAGAGCTTAAAGAGTTTGTGGCTGCTCAACGTTTTGAAAATGCCGGTGTTTTCAAATATTCCCAGGAAGAGGGTACTGTAGCCGGAGCAATGCCTAACCAAATTCCGGAAGAAGTTAAAGAAAACAGATATCATGAACTTATGGCATTACAGGCGGAGATATCTGAAGAATTACATCAGGATTTGGAAGGCCAGGAACTGTATGTAGTTATCGAAGGTTTTGATGAAGAAAATCCTTCTCTTGCTGTTGCACGCTCCTATAGAGAAGCTCCTGACATTGACGGCAGTATCTTTGTAGAAAATGCTGATAATCTGCATATCGGTGACTTTACTAAAGTTCGTATTTTACAAGGTTTTACTTATGAATTGGTAGCAGAACAGATATAAAGCCTAGGAGGCAGGAAAATGATTGTTGAGGTTATCAATACTGGTACTGAAATATTATTGGGTGAAATACTCAATACAAATTTTCAATACTTGTCCAAACATCTGAATAATATGGGCTTTGACGTCTTATATCAAACGACCATAGGTGATAATGCACAAAGAATGCAACAGGCCGTAGAACAAGCTATGGAGCGCGCTGACCTTATTATTATCACCGGTGGCCTGGGACCAACCCGCGGTGATATTACTAAAGATACGATAGTAGAAATCTGCGGCCTTGAGTGTTATCTTGATTTAGATACATGGGGAAGAATTGACGCTTTTTTTGCTAAAAAAGGTACCTGTACTCCTGCAAATAATGATAAACAAGCAATGATACCAGTTGGCGCAGAAATCCTGCAAAATGATGTAGGTACAGCTCCCGGACTATTTATCAGCCATAATGGTAAATATTTAGTACTGCTGCCTGGTCCGCCCAGTGAAATGACAGATATCTGTGAAAAGCAGCTTTGGCCTTTATTAGAACAAAGGTTTGGCAATCAGGGAATCATCCTTTCCCGTACCCTGCATTTACGCGGTATCGGTGAATCTTTGACTGCAGAAAAAATTGATGACCTCATATTAGAACAATCTAATCCAACCATCGCTATTTATGCACGACATGGAGAAATTTTAATACGCCTTACTGCTAAAGCTGCCAAAAAGCACGAAGCTGATCAAATGCTTGATCAATGCGAAGAATTGATACGTAACAGATTGGACCAGTATATTTATGGCGTGGATGATGAATCATTGCCTGCTGTTTTAGGTAAAAAACTGCTCCAGAAAAATAAGACAATAGCTTTTGCTGAATCCTGTACAGGTGGACTGGCAAGCAGTCTGATAACTGATATTCCGGGCAGTTCCGAATATCTGCTTGGTTCTGCTGTTACTTATACCAATGAAATTAAAAATAAGCTGCTTAATGTACAGCTTGATACTTTGCAGGAATTTGGCGCAGTCAGCCGTGAAACTGCCTGCGAAATGGCTGCTGGCGTACGTAAGCTTTTCGGCAGTGATTATGGCATAAGTATTACAGGAAATGCTGGCCCTGGCGGGAGTGAAAACAAACCCGTAGGCCTTGTATATATAGCAGTAGCAACTGATGAAGTTGTTTATTGCCAGGAACATTATTTTCACCACAGCAGGGTAGAAAATAAACTTAGAATTGCTTTAACAGCAATTTCTATGTTATTAGATAAAATCAATCAAGAAAATGATTTGGAGGAATAAATTTAATGTCAAATACACAAAAAGAAAATTTCGGTGAATTACTGCTTGATAAAAAAATTGTTGCTGCTCTTACAGATATGGGATTTGAAGAGCCGTCTCCAATTCAGGCTGCTACCATCCCTTTGGTACTTGAAGGTAACGATATTATCGGGCAGGCACAGACCGGTACTGGTAAAACCGCCGCTTTCGGTATTCCGCTGGTACAAAGCATCACCGATCACCGTCATATTCAAGCTCTTATCATGACACCGACTCGCGAACTGGCTATCCAGGTTGCAGAGGAAGTAGGCAAAATAGGCAGAACTACACGTGTAAGAGCACTTCCTGTTTATGGCGGACAGCCTATTGAACGCCAGATTCGTGCATTGAAAAACAATGTACAGATCGTTATCGGTACTCCCGGCAGATTGATTGACCATATCAACAGACGTACCATTAAATTAGACCATATCAAATTCCTTGTACTTGATGAAGCAGATGAAATGCTGGATATGGGCTTTGTTGATGATATTGAAGAAATCATGAAAAATCTTCCTGCAGAGCGTCAGACTTTGCTGTTCTCTGCAACTATGCCGCGCCCAATCCTCAGCCTTACTAAGAAATATATGAAAGCTCCTAAATCTGTCACCATTACTAAAGAAGAATTGACAGTACCTCTGATTGAGCAATATTATTTTGAAACTAAAGACAAGGTTGAAGGCCTGTGCCGCTTACTGGATACCGAAATTGACGGCAAGCTGATTATCTTCTGCCGTACTAAAAAAGGCGTTGATGATCTTTCCATTGCACTTTCCAGCCGTGGTTATATGGCAGAAGGCTTACATGGTGATTTGAGCCAGAACCAGCGTGACAGAGTAATGAAAAAATTCCGTGAAGGCTCTGTAGATATTCTTATTGCTACTGATGTAGCAGCACGTGGTATTGACATTGATAATATTACTCATGTAGTAAATTTTGATATTCCTCAAGATCCTGAAAGCTATGTACACCGTATTGGCCGTACCGGACGTGCAGGTAATACCGGCGTAGCTATGACCTTTATCACCCCGCGTGAATTCCGTCAGCTGAAATTGATTGAACGTACTGCAAAAACTAAGATTGTACGCCGTCAGCTGCCTACTGCTGCCAATGTAATTGAACGTCAGCGCGAACAGATAATCAGTAAAATGCAGACTGTACTGGAGCTTAATAATTACCATGACTATATGCCTATCGCAGAAAGTCTGCTTGACGATTATTCCGCCGAAGAAGTTGCTGCTGCAGCTTTGAAACTGATGCAAGAAGGGATTAAGGCCTTAGAAGCTCCGCAGGACGATGAAATTGCTGCTGAACTGAAAAATACCGGTGCCCGTCCTGGCATGGTGCGTTTATTTATGAACATTGGCCGCAGCCAAAAAATAACTGTAAAAGATATCGTAAGCACTATCGCTATTGAAGCTGATATTCCTGCACGCGATGTTGGCTTAATCAACATCTACGATAAATTTACTTTTGTAGAAGTTCCTGAAGATGTAGCGGAAAAAGTTCTTGGTGCAATGCATAGAAATACCATCAAGGGTTATAAAATTAATGTAGAACCCGCACGTGTCCGCAGATAATTTACACACGATGTTTTGGAGATGATGCAATATGAAAGAAATATTGGGTAATCTTAAAGGTATCCGAAACTCCGTTATTGATGAATTAAAAACAATATACGATATAAAGCTGTCCTCCGGGCAGCTTTTAACAACTGAACTGGCTTTAAAACTCGCTGATATTACAGAGTTTATAAACAGAGAAATATCTGTTTATATCAATCGCAGCGGTCAGGTTCTTAGTGTTGCTGTGGGCAGCAACGAAAGTGTTGAACTGCCTAATGCAGAAGGGCGCAGAAAAAGTAGCCGTTTGAATGGTATAAGATGTGTGCATACACATCCTAACGGCAATTCAGCTCTCAGTGGAGTTGATATTTCAGCACTCAAGAATAATCGCTTTGATGCAATGATTGCTATTGGCGTAACTTCACCTGATTATACTGCTTCGACGGTCAGCTTCGGCATGATTGTCGGCATTGACGAAAACGAACAGTTTATCACTGAAAGTTACGGTCCTATGCAGCTGTCTGAAACAGAAAATATCTATTTCCCTAATCTGGTTAATACTGTAGAAAGAATTCTTGATAAGCAATCAGACAGTACTGCACTGGCTAAGACCGCTGAAAGAGCTATTTTAGTCGGTATGGAATACAGCGGACTATTCGGCATTTCCGGCTGGAGTATAGAAGACTCTGTAGAAGAATTAAAGCAGCTCGCTGATACTGCCGGAGCTGTGGTTGTTGCCAAGTTTATTCAAAAGCGGCCTAAGCCAGATCCGGCATTTTTCATCGGTAAGGGTAAGGTGCAGGAACTTGCTTTATATGTTCAGCAGGAAAACATTGATTTATGTATTTTCGATGATGAGCTTTCTCCTGCACAGCAGCGTAATATCGAACAGGCAATGGGCATACGTGTCCTTGACCGTACTGCGCTCATACTTGATATCTTTGCACAACGTGCACATACAAACGAAGGTAAACTGCAGGTAGAGCTGGCTCAGCTCCAATACACTTTGCCCCGTATTATGGGCAAAGGTCTCAGCCTGTCACGTCTTGGCGGCGGTATAGGTACCCGCGGACCAGGTGAAACGAAACTCGAGGTAGATCGCCGCAGAATCAGAGACCGTATCGCTTACCTGAAAGAATGCATCAGTAAGGTAAAGAGTGTGCGCACTCTGCATAGAGCAGGCAGAAATAAAGCCTCTGTGCCTACTGTAAGTTTGGTAGGCTATACTAATGCAGGTAAATCAACTTTACTAAATAAACTGACTAATTCTGATATTTACGCGAAAGACCAGCTTTTTGCAACACTCGATCCTACCATGCGTCAGCTTAATCTTCCTGATAAACAGCAGGTTATTTTAACTGATACCGTTGGTTTTATCCAGCGTCTGCCGCATCAGCTTGTTGCAGCATTCCAGTCAACTTTGGAAGAGGTTATTGAATCAGATATTCTTTTACACGTTATAGATGTCAGCCATGAACTGTATCAGGAACAGAGTAAAGCTGTTTATCAGGTACTAAGTGAAATAGGTGTAAAAGATAAGACTATCATAACTGTATACAATAAAGTCGATAAGCTTCCTGAAGCAGATGGCCTTATTCATAGATTGGAACAGGAAGAAAACAGCATCTGTATTTCAGCAAAAAGTGGTTTTAACACAGATAAATTGCTGGAATTAATCAGCGAAAATTTAAATCTGAAAGCCATAGAAGCTTATTTTATTATTCCTTACAGTGATTCTGATAAGGCTGCAAAATTGCATAATATTGGTACTGTACTGGAACAGGAATATCTTGCAGAAGGCACAAAATTAAAAGTACGCCTTGCTGCTGAATCTCTTAAAGAATTTGAAAATTATCTTAGCAAAGGTGAAGAAAATTGATTAATTATCAGCAAATAGAAGAAGAAGCACTGGCAGCAGTAGCTTTACAAAGCAAAAAATTAGAAGAAGCAGCTCTTTTTAATACTGAAAAAGTAATTACTGCTTTTCGTAATAATATGGTTTCTGATTTTTACTTAAAACCTACTACTGGTTATGCTTATTCTGATGTTGGCCGTGACAAACTCGACCTTATCTATGCCGAAATTTTTAAAACAGAAGCAGCTCTTGTGCGTTCTCAATTTGTTTCCGGAACACATGCCTTGGCAGTTGCTTTATTAGGTAATCTGCGCGCTGGTGATGAACTTATTGCAGTTACTGGTACTCCGTATGATACTATGCAGACCATTATCGGATATCCTGAAAAAACAGAAGGGTCTTTAGTAGATTTAGGCATAGAATACAAAGAAATCCCGATGATAGGTGACCATGTTGATTTAGATGCAGTAAAGAAAGCTGTTACTGCTAAAACAAAAATGATTCACATTCAGCGTTCCTGCGGTTACAGCAGCATGCGCAAGACCATTGACGTTGCAGAAATAGGCCGTATTTGCCAGGCAGCTAAAGAAGCTAATCCTAATGTTATCTGCTTTGTAGATAATTGCTACGGTGAATTTATCGAAAAACAGGAACCAACAGAAGTTGGTGCTGATTTAATGGCTGGCTCATTGATAAAAAATCTTGGCGGCGGTTTGGCACCTACAGGTGGTTATATAGTTGGACGCCAGGATTTAGTAGAGAAAGCTTCCTACAGACTTACAGCACCGGGTTTGGGAGGAGAAATGGGGGCTACCCTGGGTGATACAGCCCGCGAATTCTATCAGGGTCTTTTTATGGCTCCGCATATAGTTCTCCAGGCAGTTAAAACTTCTATCTTTGCTGCATCCGTTTTTAAAAGCTTAGGATATGCAGTTAAACCTCAACCGGAAGATCCTCGCAGTGACATTATCCAAGCCATTACACTGGAAACCAGAAAAAGACTGTGTGACTTCTGCGTAGCAATTCAAAGCAATTCTCCTGTAGATGCTCATGTTGAACCTGTACCTTCGCCGCTTCCCGGTTATCAAGATGAAATAATTATGGCTGCAGGTACTTTTGTTCAGGGTGCATCTATAGAATTAAGTGCAGATGGTCCCTGCAGAGAGCCTTTCAACGTCTTTTTTCAGGGTGGTTTAACCTTCGAGCATGGCAGACTTGCAATTATGGCTGCTGCTAAAAGAGTAGGTAGCCGCAATGAGTGATGAACACGCATTGTCAAAAGAACAAATCACTAAAATAATAGTTGATAATTACAGTAAAAATGCCTTTGTTTCTTTATGTGGCATAGAATTTACTGATATTGAATGCGGCAAAGCTGTCTTAACTATGAAAATAGACAGTAGTAAGCATACTAATATGTATTCTGTTGTTCATGGCGGTGCTTTAGCAGCCTTAGCTGATACTGCTCTTGGTACAGCTTGTGCCACAACAGGTGCCCGCATTGTTACTATTGATTATTCCATAAATTTCCTGAAAAACATCAAAGCAGGGGATACTGCAAAATCTGTTGCAACAGTTCTTCAACGTGGTCATAAAGTTATTGTAGTTGAAGTAAATACTTATGACAGTAATGATACCTTACTTACTAAATTGCAGGGTACTGCATATATCATAGGAAGTTTTGAAAATATACCAGAAAAATGGTAAGAAAAAACCCTACTATTAAAAATAGTAGGGTTTTAATATTATTCTAATGTTGTTATGACATCACAATGATATTATTATAACATTCTAAATACAGAAATTACTTTACCTAATACCTGAATATTATCTGTTCCTATAATAGGCTCATATTTATCATTTTCAGGCTGCAAACGTACTGAACGAAGTTCTCTGAAATAACGTTTAACCGTAGTAGTTTCGTTATCAATCAAAGCAATTACAATATCACCATTATTAGCAAAATTTTGCTTTCTGGCAATTATATAATCATGATCAAGAATACCGGCATTAATCATACTGTCACCAGTAACAGACAGCATGAAAACATCTTCATCACAGCCAATCAAATCACGGGGAATAGGATATGTCTCTTCAATATTTTCAACAGCTAAAATAGGTTGTCCCGCAGTAACTCTGCCGACTAAAGGCACCGGAACAACAATCTTATTACGCCATGCATCATTTTCAGACATCAGCTCCAAAGCTCTTGGTTTAGCTGCATCACGTACTAAGAAACCATATTCCTGTAAACGTTTTAAATGGTTATGTACACTGGCGCTGGAAGATAAACCAACTGCAGCACCAATTTCACGAACTGCCGGCGGATATCCTTTAGCATTTATAAAATCACGTACAAAATCTAATATTTTTTTCTGACGCTCAGATAACATATCTTCTGTATAATTACCGTCAAAATCAGGGGGTAAAGCTTTGCGTCGACCCATGATTTAAATCCTCCAATCATAATGTACTTATTTATTATATTATAGCAAATATTAAGTACATGGTCAAACAGGTGTTTAGGATAAAAAACAATAATATTTTACGTCCGATAATATATATTATGTAAAATTTCTTTACGTTACATCCAAATAAATTATAGACCTATAATATTCTTATAGGCCTATTAAAGCATTTTCTAATTCATGCAAGTAAATTTTTCAAATTAAAATTTCCAGCTATTTTTTAACTGCTGCATATCTAACTCAGTATCAAATGTACTTTGTTTCATATGCATAACAAAACCAACTTTATTATCTGCCGCACAGCTTAATTGCAGTAATGTATTAAAAGGATACTCGTTGTAGATAGATACATTACTGTCTACAGATATTGTTGCAGTGTTTTTATCACATTGCACCTGATATTGGTAATCCCTTAAAGTGAAATAATCATTATTATAACTTTGCAGTCGTTTAAGAGAATAATCCAAGAAAGCTTCAAGCTCCAGTTTAGCTGCCTGGGGTTCTATAACAAATTCTGCCCAATCATTGCTTTTACTCTGGAAAGATACCGTAAGTAAAAGTTCTCCCAAATTAGCAGTGAACTCTCGACCCCACTGTTCTCTGTTTTGCAGCAATTGACTTGTATCAATTTTATCAGAAAGAATTTCCTGCTTACTAACCTTTATATCTTCTATAGCAGAAGCAAGTTCAGTATCTTTTTTAGTTATTTCTGCTAACTGTAGGATAGCCTTTATTGGCATAGCTGCAGTAAAACAGCCCTGATCACCATTATCATGATAATTTACCTGAGTAAAAATCCAATCAGCAGGTATTTCCGTTGTTTTTTGTAAAATTTTATCGTGATATTGTAATTTTACAACGGATTCTTTAGGTTGAAATGTCTTGAAAGATTTTAAAAACCTGAGATGTGTTTTCCAATTATTCTGAACTGCTTCAGCAGCAGGCGCAGTCTTCTGCTCTAATAAATCCTCACTGTCAGAAAATCTAACAATATAAAGTCTATCATTATCTGACAGTAATGAAAAATACATTTCTGTTTTTTTATCATTTGCAGCATAACATAAGGTAATAACTTTGCGTTTACCTAATTTATCAATCCTTATAGTTGGCTCACGATTTTCTATATCCGCTCTCAGAAGCACATTATAACCATCTTTTTTAGCATCAACAATATCTAACAAAGCAACAGGTATCGTTTGCAGACTTAGATCGGAGCGCTGTAGTAAGGATAGTTTATCATATTCATGATTAAAGGCTTCCGTAGAAAATTTAAAACCAGTTAGTGCTTCTACTTCAGCAGCAGAAAAGGTATCAACAGCAATAAAATTCTGGTCTTTATCAGCAAAGCCATACATACTGCTGCTTTTCATTACAAGATCAGGCTTACGGTCATTAATACTGTAACCAGCTGCATTATCATTGTACGCAAATGCCGGTACAGTAGTAAAAAGAGCAATTGATAGAGCACAAATAACAGCTTTTCTCATAATTACATCACTCTTTCATTGATAAACATATTATTTATTTACAACAACATTTACCATAACACCGCTGTCAAGATTGCAGGCATTAGCTTCATCGGTGTCAATATGGATTTCGTCAGCATGCTTTTCCCCGGCACGAACAAGCACATTATGCAAAGTTAAAGCACGTTCACCAGTTGTTTCCAGATCAACGATATCTCCATCTTTTAAACCATATTTTTCAGCAGTTTCAGGGTAAAGATGAATGTGGCGAGCAGCAACAATAATGCCTTCTTCTAATTCCATTTCACCGGCAGGACCAATCAGTTTGCCGCCTGCAGAGCCTTTGATATCACCACTGTTACGGATAGGTGCTTCAAGGCCCATCTTTCTTGCGTCAGTAAGTGCCAGTTCAATCTGGGTTTCCGGACGCAAAGGACCGATAATACGCAATTTCATTTCACCTTTAGCAGTAACTAATTTAATTTGCTCTTCAGAAGCATACTGTCCAGGCTGACCAATCATCTTTTTAGGATGCAGTTCACTGCCTTCACCAAATAAAATATCCATATGTTCACGGCACAGATGAGCATGACGTGCAGATACGCCTAATACTAACGGAAACTTCATTTTATCACCTCATAAATCATTATTTCTACTGTAAATTATAGCTTAATATACATCTAAAGTCATCTTATCTTAGTATGTTTTACATAATTTTAGCTGTAAATTCACAAAGTGGTAAAAATTAACAGTTCAACAGCATTTTTCATGCTGTCAAACTGTTAATCTTGATATCATTAATATAGCATTACATTATTTAAGCAATAATTTCTGAGCACGCAGATTTGCTTCTGCGTAAATTTTCTCTTCGTCAAACAATGTCATACTGCCGTTTTGCAAAACAACTTTACCATTGACAATAACGGTATCAGCATCACTACTGTTAGCAGCATAAACAAGTAAAGACAGCTTGTTATGTCTGGGATACCAGTACGGCTTATGCATATTCCAAAGTACAATATCAGCTTGCTGGCCAACGCTGAGCTTGCCAAGCTCATCAAAACCCAATACTTGAGCACCATTCACAGTTGCCATATCCCAGGCTTGTGCAGCAGGAACTGCTAAAGGATTCAATGTAGTAGTTTTATGCAGCATGGCAGCTGCACGGCATTCTTCCAGCATATCAAGATTATTGTTGCTGGAAGCACCATCAGTACCCAAACCAACACAAATACCCTTTTCCAGCATTCTTGCTACAGGTGCAATACCACTGGCCAGCTTTAAATTACTTTGCGGATTATGAGCAACGCGCACATTCTTTGCAGCCATAATATCCATGTCATCTTCAGTCAGATAAACACAGTGAGCTGCAATTGTTCCCTGCTCAAACATTCCTAACTGTTCCATGAGCTTAATAGGTGTTACACCATGCTCTTTAATGCAGTTTTCAACTTCACCTTTAGTTTCACAAAGATGCATTTGAATTTCTGCATTGTTAGCCTGAGCTGCTTCTATTACCTTCTGCAGATATTCAACCGGGCAAGTATAAGGAGCATGAGGCCCGTAAGTAATACGAATACGTCCATTATCGTATCCTTGCCAGTCTTTCACTAACTGGGTATTTTCTGCCAGCTTTTCATCCTTATCAGGTGCCAGTCCAATCAATCCACGAGATAAATTAGCGCGAATGCCAGTTTCCGCAACAGCTCTTGCCACATCATCCATAAAGCAATACATATCAGCAAAGCAGGTAGTACCGCTTTTCAGCATTTCAGCAATACCCAGCATTGCGCCCCAATAAATGTCTTTGGCATTCATTTTAGCTTCGATGGGCCAGATTTTATTTTCCAGCCAGTCCATCAAAGCCATATCATCAGCATAGCTGCGCAATAAAGTCATAGATACATGACCATGAGTATTAACCATACCAGCAGTAGCCAACATACCTTTTCCGTCAATAACCTCATCAGCAGCAAAGCCATCCGGCAAATCTTTACCTATGTAGCTGATTTTACCGTCTTCAACAGCAATAACATTTGCTTCTCCGTTTGGAGTGTCAAGAAGCTCAATATTTTTCAGTAGTAATTTGCTCATCCTTCTTCTCCCATCTGGCGTTTGGAATAATATTTATTGTAAAATTCGTGCATGATTGCAATATCATTTTCAGGAAGTTCCACAGCACCGCCGCAGCTCTGACAAATGATAGCAATCTGAGCTGCCTTCTCCAGTACTTCAGCAACAATCAGTGCATCATCCAGAGATTTACCCCAGCAAACAGCACCATGATTTGCCAAAAGTACAGCTTTGCGTCCATTCAAAGCTTGTACAGCATTATCAGCCAGCTGCTGTGTTCCCGGCAAAGCATACTCAGCACAGTTCACACTTCCACCAATTATCTGCACGATATCTTCAATAATAGGCGGTATAGATTTACGCATAGCTGCCAAAGCACTGGCATAAATACTGTGCGTATGAATTACCGCCTGAGCCTCAGGACAGGCTGAATAAATAGCAGCATGCAGTTTACTTTCAGAAGAAGGCACATGCCTGCCCCAGACAGTATTACACTGATTATCAATAATAACTATATCGTCCTCAGTAAGTCCAGCATATCCTTTGCCGGAGGGAGTTACAGCATAAATACTCTCACCTATTTTACAACTGATGTTTCCCCACGATCCGGCTACCAGATGCTTTTCTATTAACAGCTTACCTGTTGCAACAATACTGCTGCAAGCCAATTTATCCCTATCCTGTACACTATACATAATTATTCCTGCTCCAGATATGCCTGTTGTTCCGGTGTGAGCTTGTCAATACCGGCACCCATAGCTTCAAGTTTCAGTGCTGCTACTTCAGTATTAAGTTCTTCCGGCAGAACATAAAGTTTATTTTCCATGCTGCCTTTATGTTCCAGCAAATATTTCATTGCCAAAAATTGCATAGCAAAAGATAAGTCCATAACTTCGATAGGATGACCGTCACCGCAAGCGAGATTTACAAGGCGACCCTCGCCTAACAGGTTAAGTTTACGTCCGTCAGCCATAGTGTAAGTCATGATGTTTTTACGCACTTCGTACGGAGGAATAACTGAAAGTTCTTCCAAATGATGCTTATTAACTTCAACATCGAAGTGTCCAGCATTAGACAATACAGCACCATCTTTCATTACCTGCATATGCTCTTTGGTAATAACATCTTTGCAGCCAGTTACAGTTACAAAGATATCACCGTATTTAGCAGCTTCTGCCATAGGCATAACTCTGAAACCGTCAAAGACAGCTTCAATGCCCTTAATCGGGTCAATTTCAGTTACGATAACATTGGCGCCCATGCCTTTAGCACGCATAGCAACGCCTTTGCCGCACCAGCCATAGCCGGCAACAACTACGGTTTTGCCAGCAACAGACAAATTAGTTGTTCTCATGATACCATCCCAAGAGGATTGGCCGGTACCGTAACGGTTATCAAACAAATATTTGCAGTATGCATCGTTAACCGCAATCATCGGGAAAGCCAGATGGCCTGCTTTGGAGAGCGCTTTCAGGCGATGTACACCGGTAGTTGTTTCTTCACTGCCGCCGATAAGCTTGCCAATAAGGTCTTTTCTTTCGCCATGCAGCATGTTTACCAAATCGCCGCCATCGTCAATAATCAAATCAGGTTCAATTTCCAGCGCTTTACGAAGATATGTATCATATTCTTCATTAGTGCAGGCATGAGTAGCAAATACTGTAATACCGCTATCTACAAGCGCAGCAGCAACATCATCTTGAGTAGAGAGAGGATTGCTGCCGGTAACAACTACATTAGCACCTGCATTCTTCAATACCTGTGCTAAATAAGCAGTTTTTGCTTCCAGATGGATGGTAACAACCATGTTGATACCTTTAAAAATCTGCTCTTTGCTGTACTTTTCGTTCAAAATATTTAAAAGCGGCATATACTCTTTAACCCAGGCAATCTTTTGCTTGCCTGATGCGGCTAAATTGATATCTTTAATCATGCTTTCCATGAATCAGTTTTCCTCCTCAAGATGTTTCTGCAATAATTTTATATTTTCTGTATAAGGCGCTTTAACTACGCCATATTCCGTTATTATGCCCGTAATAAGCTCAGCCGGGGTAACATCGAAGGCCGGATTAAAGATTCCCGCTTTCGACGGTACTGTTTTTTCCTGGCCGAAGCCTCTAACCTCCCAGGCTCCGCGTTCCTCAATCGGTATACTGCTGCCATCAGCAAGTGTAAAATCAAAAGTGCTTAACGGCGCTGCTATATAAAACGGAATATTATGCGCTTTAGCAGCCAAGGCTACACCGTAAGTACCGATTTTATTCGCCGTATCACCATTTGCAGCAATACGATCTGCACCCACAACAACAGCATTTATACCTTTTGTTTTCATCGTCCAGGCAGCCATGCCATCGGTTATGACGGTAACGGGAATATTATCTTCAGACAATTCATAAGCTGTTAAACGTGCACCCTGCAATAAAGGCCTGGTTTCGTCGGCATATACCATCTGCAGCTTACCAAGGCTATAAGCCGCACGAACAACACCCAAGGCAGTTCCCCAGCCGCATGTTGCCAGTGCTCCGGCATTGCAATGCGTCAGGACAACGGCGTTGTCAGGCAGTATTTCCGCACCATAGCATCCTATTTTCTTGTTTACTGCTATATCATTTTTATAAATTTCTACAGCAAGCTGTTCCAGCTTCTCAATAATTTTAGCAGGCGCAGTCAGCTCTTCTGTCAGCTTGGCAGCAAGGCTGTATACCTTTTCTGCTCCCCACTGCAGATTTACTGCTGTGGGACGTGCACTGATTAAATCATCCTTTATCTTAGTCAAGGCACCTAAGAAATCAGGACGATTGGCAGCTTCCTTTGCCCCTAAAACCATCGCAAAAGCTGCAGCAGCACCAATAGCAGGCGCTCCTCTAACTTCCAGCTTCTTGATTGCTTCTTTAACACGTTTATAGTCTTCACAGAAAATCAAGGCACTTTCCTGCGGTAATTTTGTCTGATCTAATAATATAAGCTTACCATTTTCCCAGCGCATGGTCTCGGTCATAACAACACTTCCCTACAGTTTGAATCCACCAAATTCCGCCATACAGTTACGGCAGCCGCATTCAGTATGAACAGGGCCATCATAAGCAATAAAAGCAGAAATAAGTTTTTCCATATTAGCAATGCTGCGCTGCATTTCTTCTACTACTTCACTATGTGAGAGCGGTGTGGGAGAAATTCCTGCAGCCATGTTAGTAACAATAGAGCAATTTGTATAGCACATTTCAGCTTCACGAGCTAACAAAGATTCAGGCATATTAGTCATGCCTACCAAATCTCCGCCTAACTGCGCAAACATTTTGATTTCAGCCGCTGTTTCAAAACGCGGACCTTCTGTGCATACATATGTACCATGCTCATGAAAAAAAATATCAGTATTTTTCAGGCAGTTAATAACCTTTTCACGCAATACAGGGCAATATGGATTTGTGAAATCCACATGTGCTACACCACGCTCAGGTGTATCGTAAAAAGTATTTATACGGCTTTTAGTAAAGTCCAGTACTTGGTCACATACTACAAAATGACCCGCTTTCATCTCTTTATTAAGAGAACCAACAGCAGTAGTAGCAAATATTTCCTCGACACCTAAACTTTTTAAAGCCCAAATATTGGCACGATAATTTACTTTATGCGGCGGAGTTTTATGTCCAACACCATGACGAGTAATAAATACCACCATATTACCGGACATTTCTCCAATATTGCACAAAGCAGGTCCATAAGGAGTCTGAACTATCCTGCTTTCAAATCCACTTAACGCTTCCGGGCTGTAAATACCGGTACCGCCAATAATGGCAATTTTACGCATTACGTCTTACCTCCTCAGAAAAATTAAGTTTATCTATAATAGGCAGCAAATCCAACATATTATCAAGAACAAAATCCGGCTTGCCTTCCTGCAGCATAACCTGCCACTCAAAAGAAGTATAACGGACAGCGGCAGTCAAGGCTCCTGCACGCTTGCCACTCTGCAAATCATAGGGGCTATCCCCTACACATATACATTCCTGAGGCAGCAAATCAAGCATTTTACAAGCTTTCAGCATTGGTTCCGGATGGGGTTTATTATTTTCTGTATCATCACAGCCAACAACAGCTGAAATAAATGCCTCAAGGCCGCAGCATTTTAATCCTCTGTTTGCCATTGGTGATTTTTTAGAAGTAACAACAGCCATCTTAAGACCATCAGTATGCAAAGCAGCCAAGGCATCTGCTACGCCACTGATAGATTTAATCATTTCATCATGATGCTCAAGATTAAACTGTCGATAAACCGCACGCATATCTGTAATCATATCAGGAGAAGGTGCATACATGGCCATGGCATCTGCCAGCGGCAGTCCAAAAGTCTTAATAATCTCTTCTCTTGGCACACGCCTTTTCAAAAAACGTGTAAACGTGTGGTCAAACGCAGCTAAAATTAAATCTGTAGTATTAGCCAGCGTTCCATCAAAATCAAATAATATTCCCTTAATAGGCATGGATTCTTCCTTTACCAGTTAAACTTTATCTAATATATCATACCATAAAATTACTTTATATCCAAATTTTTCCTCAAGAATTGTTACTTAAGCAAAAAGAAAAAGACACCGAATTATATTCGGTGTCTTAAATTTATTAACTTATTTTGACTGCTTTTTCACAAATGCTACTTGTTTAGGACCTACTTTTGCTGCATCCTCCGGAATCAATACGTCATCGAAATTAATTCCTCTGGTATGAGCAGTATGACTCCACTCATGGTCATTACGATGAATAAAACCAAGTGCGGTTATAGGTACCCAGCTATAAATAAATATGGGGTATAAAAGCAAATAGCACCAAGATTTAAAAGAAGCACGAATCTTAAACAAAACAGCCATCGGAAAGATATATTGACCAAAACCTATTAAAGTCCAAACCTCCAAAGGCAGCACTCTGTATAAGATATTATCATAAAACGGTACAAATTCGTAAATGTAGCTGCACAGCAGGAAGAACGTAGAAATCAGCAGAAAATACGGTTGGAACAAGTTCACCATACAATCAAGCACAACGATATTACGCTCTTTAATAGCTTTTTTCAGCATAGGCCCTAAATATCTGTTAGCAACATCAAAATGTCCCTGAGCCCAACGCTTACGTTGATTCCACGCAGCTTTAAAGGTAAGCGGTTTTTCGTCATAAATAATAGCATCATGTGCCCAGGTCGTAGGAATATTTTCCATGATAGCTTTCATGGTAAATTCCATATCTTCTGTCAGGCAGGTAGCACCCCATCCATAACGTTTCAGAATTTCTGAGTCAATGCACATGCCTGTACCGCCCAGACAGCTGGACAAACCAATATTGTATTTTGCAAGATGCCATACATGGTTTACAACCCAGAAAGAGATAGAAAACACACCGGAAATCCAAGTATCATTAGGATTTTTAGAATCAAGGTAACCCTGAATCAAACGTTCACCATTGCAAAGACGGCTGTTCATTTCACGCAGGAAATTAGGATGAACAAGATTGTCAGCATCAAAAACGCACACAGCATCATACTGTCGTTCCATCTTAAAGAGTCTGTTAAACATCCAGTCCATAGCGTAGCCTTTGCCTTTGCCAGTTTCACTGAAACGCTCATGAACAATAGCACCGGCATCGCGCGCTACCTGCGCGGTATTATCAGAACAGTTATCTGCTACTACAAAGATATCATACAGTTCGTCAGAGTAATTGAGCCTTTTTAAGTTATCTACCAGCGGCGCAATTACCTTATCTTCGTTATGCGCACAGACAACCAGTGCAAAAGTTTTCTTTTCATCATAAATCTTTACTTCTTTTTTCTTACCGAACAGACCAAACCAGGAAATCACGAAATAATATACAGTAAAAAAAATGATTAACAACTGCAAAGGTATCATGATTATATCAAAATACGTATTCATTGATTAACTCCTCTGTTTCATTATTTTAATTATCTGTAATTATTTTCGTAAAACAAGTACATAAAAATAATTGATAATACCAGCAACAGTGTAAGTAAACATAAGGATAAAAGGCCATGCTGCAGGACGTTCATAAATCATATAAGCACCAATAACTAAAGCTACAACTACCGGTGCAGCAAACATAGGATTTCCCTTACCTTTGAAATCCGGGAATTTTACATTACTGTACATAATAACTGCAATAACGAAAGTCATTACAGCAACCATCATCGGTGAAAAAGTATAACCGGATAAAACATAAGTTGCCAAACAGCAGGCACCAGCCGGAATGGGCATACCTTGGAAATAGCCTTTGACGGTCGCAGCATTAACATTGAAACGAGCAAGTCTCATAGCACCACCAATAGTAAAGAAAGCTGCAATAATCTGACCAGCAAGGCCAAGTTCCGTCATACCATAATGATAAATCATAATAGCCGGAGCTACACCAAAAGAACCCAAATCACAAAGTGAGTCAAGCTCTTTACCAAAATCACCGCTGACTCCCAGCAAACGAGCAGCTCTTCCGTCCATAGAATCTGCCAGTACTGCTAAAATAATGAAAACTGCTGCATAGAAAAAATCATGTTCAAAAGTTTTAAAAATAGATAAAACACCAAATATCAAACTAATAGAACTAATACTATTCGGAACTATACGACGATAATTCATTACTGTTTAATCCTCCCCATAACGGTAACGCCGCCTACAACGGTATCGCCTTTTTTAACAGTTATCTCAACATTTTTCGGAACTACCAGTTCAGTACTGGAGCCAAATTTTATCATACCATAGCATTCACCCTGCTTCATCTGATGACCCAAGGTAACCCAGGACACGATGCGGCGGGCTAAAAGTCCTGCAACCTGTGTTACCAGGATGCGCATTCTGCCATTATCCAAGCCAATAGCATGTCTTTCATTTTCAAAAGAAGCAGATTTCTTATACGCAGGAACAAACTGTCCGCAGGTATAACGCTGATATTTAATTTCACCATCAATAGGACTGCGATTTACATGTACATTAAATACAGATAAAAATACAGTAACTTTAGTTGCAGGTTCATTAAGATATTCATCATCAAAAATATCTTCTACAGCCATAACTGTACCATCTGCCGGTGAATATAAAATATTAGGATCATATGGCATAGACCTGGAAGGATTCCTGAAAAAGTATATAAAGAATACTGCCAGCACTCCGGGAATAATAGCTGCTGAAACTCCAAAAAAGTAAAAAACAATCAAAGTAAGAATTACAGCTGCAATAATAAATGGATACCCATCTTTTACGATTACCATAATAATCCTCTCTTTCATTTATCTTTTATTGTATTTTTATATAAGCTTAAATAAAATCATAAAAAATAGTGTGATAAAACACAGATTTCATCACACTATTATAATACACTAAATTATTTTTGTCTATTTATCCGTAAAATTATTTCTTGCAAAATATGACCTTTAAAACAAATTTAGGCAAAGCCAACATACGCATAAACCTGCTGGGCTGTTTATAAAGACGGAAAGCCCATTCCAGAGATGCTTCCTGCATCCATTTCGGCGCACGCTCCATTTTACCTGCCAAAACATCAAAGCTGCCGCCAATACCCATCAAAACTCGTGGTTTCAGCTGATTACGATATTTTACCAGCCATTTTTCCTGTTTAGGCGCACCCAAAGCTACAAAAAGCATATCAGGAGCAGCATCATTGATTTCCTTAATGATAGCCTCTTCTTCCGCTTCGGTAAAATATCCATTACGACAGCCAACTATCTGAACACCGGGATAAAGCTCTTCTGCTTTATTTTTAGCTGCTTCAGCAACACCAGGAGCTCCGCCAAAGAAATATGCTTTATAGCCTTTATCAGCAGAAAGCTTTAGCAGCTGATTATACAAATCGAAACCAGCTACGCGTTCCGGAACTTCGTTGCCAAGATACCGGCCAGCCCACACTGCACCTGCACCATCAGGAAGCACTAAATCAGCTTGCTCAGATACAATATTATTATATTCCTTATCCTGCTGGCACATCATAATGATTTCTGCGTTAGCAGTAACCACAAAAGCCTGTTCTTTTTTCTGCAGTTTCTCTTCTAAAATTGCAACAGACTCGTTCATAGTCAAAGGATGTACAGGCACACCTAAAATTTTAACAGGCTTTTTTATCTGCATTAGTCTATCTTCCCTCACTGAATATATACATTTAATAAATCGCTTTGCTTATCCACACACAGGTATTTGTATACCGGACGTCCTACACTGCCTCTGTGCAAATCAAGCTTCAGCAAATGAAGCGTTTTTAAAAATTCAAGGTATTTACGTATTGAAACTCTGGAAATACCTACTTTAGCAGATACTTCTTCCGTGGTAAACATGCCGTCAAAAGTAACGATACAATCCCATACAGTAGAAAGTGTATGCTTATCAAGGCCTTTAGGCAATGCTACGATAGCTTCCTTTTCATGTTTGATAATGGTCTTATCAAGTTCAGACTGCTTGAGAACATCCTGATTTTCCACGATATGATAACGCTTCTGATAATTACTCAAGGCCAAATTAAATCTTTCAAACTCAAAAGGTTTAATAATATAGTCTACAGCACCCAGTCTTAAAGCCTGCTTGATTTTATCTTTATCATTTGCTGCAGAAACAATAATGACATCTACGTCATATTTGGATTCACGGATTTTTTCCAGCATCTGCAAACCGTCCATAAAAGGCATAAATACATCTAAAATGAGCAAATCATATTCTTTAGTCTGTAAAAGCTTTAAGGCCTCATCACCACTGCGGGCAATGTCACATAATTGAAATCCCTTAATCTGACTTAGATAATGTTCATGCAGTTGGGCTACCATCGGGTCATCTTCGACAACTAAAACATTAATCATTTGCTTCACCATCCTTTTTTATCGGCAGTCTGACAGTAAAAGTAGTTCCTTCTCCCGGAGCAGATTCTACAGTAATTGTACCATCAAGATTATCAATACTCTGCTTTACAAGATATAAGCCAAAGCCATGACTCTCACCTTTACTTGAATATCCGCGTTTGAAAATATTCTCACGCACTTCTTCGGTCATACCTGGGCCGGAATCTTCTACTACGATAACTATTTCCTTATCAAAATCCAAAATAGTAAGATTTACAATACGTTCACCCTGAAACTTTTTCAGTACATCAAACGCATTTTCAACAATATTACCAATAATCAGTACTAAATCATGTACTGACGGTACTTCTAAATCACAATGAATTTCACTTTCGTCGGAAAGAGAAAAATCAATCTGCAATTCACGGCTACGACTAATCTTACCTAAAATAAAGCCAGCTAAGGTAATATCCTTAAGCCTAGTTACTACATACGCTACTTCCGATTGCCTGTTATAAGCAATCTCCTGAGTATATTTTTTCAGCTCATCATAGGCTTTCATATCAATCAGTCCCATAATTACATGCATTTTATTCATAAATTCATGGGTCTGAGCTCTTAAAGCTGTAGCATAATTTTTAAAACCAGTAAGCTGATTGGCCATTTCTTCAACTACAGACTTCTTTCTGAACGTAACAACAGCACCAAGGATATTTTTATCTAAAAGTAAAGGTACAGCAGTAACAATAAATACGGTATTACCTATTTTTGTACCTGCATCAGACAAAACCTTACCATTTTTAATAATATCATCAAAATTGATTTTGTTCAAAACCTCTTTGGCTTTCTTGCCTACCAGCTGCTCTGTATCAGCAATAGATGCTTCTGCCAAAAGATTTTTCGCTTCGGTATTAGCCAAAGTTATAATTCCCTGGTTATTAACGTCAATAACGCCTTCACGTACAGAATTAAGTAAGACATTACGTTCCTGCAATAATGCTGCAATTTCCTCCGGCTCCAAGCCAAAAAGCACTTTTTTAATATGCTGCGCCAGATACATAGCACCTGCAATACCTATCAAGAGACCAATTAAAGTCATAAATAACAGGAATAGAACTGAATCCATTGTTGAATTATTAAAGATATTATCAGAATAACCAGTTACAACATAGCCTATTGTCTGATTATTTTTATCTTTAATAAAGCCAAGTGCCTTATTGGGCATATTATAATTTTCCTGCCAGCTTATGCTCTCATCAGAAGCATACTTCTGAACTATCTCCTGAGCACTCTTGCGAAAGTTTTCCAGCTTGCCGGGATTATACAGAACACGCAGATTATGGTGCTTGTCAAAAATTGCCACGCTGGCTTCATCTGAATTATCTACATCATTAACGTAATCCTGCATCATCTGATCTACTTCTTCATCCGGTAAATCATTAGCCAGCATTAATCCCTTATGGATTTCAGGAGAATTACACAAAATCGTCGTAATACTTACAGCATTAATACTGATACGGTCGTAGATAACCTTGGCTACACGGATTGTAGTAAACACAGAAGTTGGTACTAATGCTACACAAACTACCAGAGTAATAAGCAAGACTATTTTCTGTGACAGGGAAAAGAATTTTGAACGTTTTTGATATGATGCTACTGTATTTTTATATGTTTCATCATTATGAAGATTAAATTTTTGCAACATCGGCCGGCACCGTCAGGAACTGTATGCCGGGGTTACGTTCCAAAATCCAGTTCAGCGACCATTCATTATTCACCAGGATAACAGGACGGTCTTTTTTATCATATACCAGCATACCATTGTCCAATCCTTTAATATTATCAATAAGCTTTTTATCCTCAGTGTAAACCCAGCGTGCCACAGAATAAGGCAGCTGATTCATTAAAAGCTGTGCACTGTATTCGTTAAGCAGTCTGTATTCCAGTACTTCCAGCTGCAGTACACCAACAACGCCTACTACGTAACACTCCAGGCCTACGCCCTTCTGTTCGAAGACCTGAATAGCACCTTCCTGTGAAAGCTGCATAATACCTTTTTCAAACTGTTTGCGTTTTAAAGAATCTTTAGGCTGCACACGGGCAAAAATTTCCGGCGGGAATACCGGGAAGTCTTCAAACTGCAGTTTAAGACTGCTGTCGCTTAAAGAATCTCCGATACCAAAAATACCAGGATCAAAAACACCTATAATATCACCGGGATAAGCTTTTTCTACAATAGTTCTTTCCTGCGCCAAAAACTGCTGCGGCTGTGTCAGCTTAATCATCTTATTGGATTGCTTATGATAAACGCTCATGCCTTTTTCAAAAACACCTGAGCAGATTCTCATAAACGAAATTCTGTCGCGGTGAGCAGGGTTCATATTAGCTTGAATCTTAAAGACAAAGGCGGAAAAAGCTTCATTAGACGGATCTATCAGCTCACCATTCTGCAATGTACGCGGCTGCGGTTTCGGAGAAAGCTCCAGGAATTTTTCTAAAAAGCTTTGTACACCAAAGTTAGTCATTGCACTGCCGAAGAACATAGGTGTAAGTTCACCGGCATTAACCTTTTCCATGTCGAACTCGTCACCGGCTAAATCTAACAGCTCAATATCATTGCAGAGATTTTCGTACAGTTCATCGCCCAGCATTTCCTTGATTTTAGGATCATCAAGAGAACCAGTAGTAGATTTCAGCTGTTTTGCACCGTGGCTGGTATCATCTTCAAAAAGCTCAATAGTATTTTTTAATCTGTCATAAACACCTTTATAGTGTCCATCAATACCGATAGGCCAGTTTACAGGAAATGCTCTGATACCCAGTACTTTTTCCAGTTCATCCATTAAATCAAACGGGTTTCTGCCATAACGGTCAAGTTTATTGATAAAAGTAAAAATAGGCAGTTTACGTCTATGGCATACCCAGAAGAGCTTTTTAGTCTGAGGTTCTACACCTTTTGCAGCATCAATCAGCATAACAGCACTGTCTGCTGCCATTAAAGTTCTGTACGTGTCTTCGGAAAAGTCCTGGTGACCAGGGGTATCCAGGATATTTACCCTGTAACCATCATAATCAAACTGCAATACGGAAGAAGTAACCGAAATACCGCGCTGCTTTTCTATTTCCATCCAGTCAGAAACAGCATGTTTATTACTTTTTCTTGCCTTAACAGAACCTGCCAAGTGTATTGCTCCACCATATAACAGCAGTTTTTCTGTCAAAGTAGTTTTACCAGCGTCAGGGTGTGAAATAATGGCGAATGTTCTTCTTTTTTCAATCTTCTCTAATAAATCCTGCATGTGTTCCCCCTGTTATTCTTCAGTATTCTGTGCTTCATAAATTCTGTACGCATCAACAATCTGCTGCTTAACATAATCAGGCACCGGTTTTTCCGTTTCCAGTTCACCGCGCATATTAAAGCGGAAAGCAATATTTTCATATTTATCTCCTGCATATGTTTCACAGCTAAAGGTAGTACGCATAAACTCATCTTTAAAGGTACAATCTTTCAGATAATGAGATTTACGTTCCTTATCCCATTCAGCATAAACAGCATAAAGCTGCTGCTGCGCCTCTACAGGTATATCTTCACCTGTTACAACAGTTTCTGTTTCATGAATCGGCGTACAATCCATATCATTATAGACGGTACCGTCTTCTAATTCTATTGTAACAGATAAAACGTAATCAATCTCGCTAAACTCTGCTTTTTTTATTTTCCATTTGTCATGCCATTTTTTTATACAATTAGGACAGATAAACTGTGTATCACGAATCGTATTTAAATAATTATCGCGATAATAAAGTTTACCCTCTGGTACAAATTTTTCATGACATTCACTGCAAACAAGTTCCAAAGTACGAATCACAAGCTTATTCCTCCAAAACAAGACATAAAAAAAGCCTTTACGGGAACCCGTAAAGGCTTTCGATCCGAAATGGTCGGAGCGGCGGGATTTGAACCCACGACCTCTTCCACCCCAAGGAAGCGCTCTACCAAACTGAGCCACGCCCCGAATCACAAAAATAATTATATCTGATACTCATAAATTTGTCAACAATTTTTTGAATCAAATTTACAAGCAAAATTTCAGAGCTGACATACTCCCTGATAATCAATATCAAGAATATGTGTCTGGCACTTTTGACCATGTGCTTCAAAGGCATGCTGCATAGCAGCAGCAATTTTTGCATGGTCAGCATCATCTGCTGCATAAGCCATGACAGTTGAACCTGCACCACTGATAATAGCATTATACGCTCCAGCTTCTTTTGCAGCAGCAAAAACATCATGTAAGCCTGGAATAAGATGCGCGCGATAAGGCTGATGCAATCTGTCTTCCAACGCTGTAGCAAGATGCTTTCCTGATCCGCTCATAAGAGTAGCTACGAACAACGATGCCCTTGATACATTAAATACAGCATCTGTATGCTTAATCTCCTGTGGAATAGCTTTTCTTGCCAAAGATGTAGCTAACTTATGTTCCGGTACAGCGGCAATTAATTTTAAAGGCAACACTGGCTTAAAGCTTAGGGAATGAGCCTTGTCGCCCTCCATATAGCTTATGGTAAAGCCGCCTAAAAGTGCCGGAGCAACATTATCAGGATGACCTTCGATAGCCGTAGCAAAATTCAACAGTTCATCTTGAGAAAATTTGTTTCCTCCCAAAACATTAGCAGCATAAACACCTGCTACAATAGCACTCGAGCTGCTGCCTAAACCACGTGACATAGGAATGTTATTCTGCATGGAAATTTTCAGACCAACTTCACTTAGCTGTGCTGCACGCCATACAGAAAAGAAGCTTTTGAAAACTAAATTATTTTCTGACGCTACCAGATACTCTTTACCTTCGCCGCTTGCTTCCAGCACAAGGCCTGTACTGAGCGGCAGCAATTCAAAAGAAAGCTCATTATATAAAGTACAAGCTACTCCCAGTGTATCATAGCCTGGTCCGCAGTTAGCAGATGTAGCCGGCACCTGAATACGGATTTTTTCCATACTAATTCCCCTATTATGCTAAACTGCTGTCTTCAACTCTGATAACGCTGCAAACTTCGTTTACTACAGGCAGAGCTTTTAAAGTCTGTACAGCCATCTGCAGATTAAATTCAGAAACATTATGGGTAATAACGACAATTTCCGCTTCGTCACCCATTTTATTTTTCTGCACTACATTACGCAAGCTGACATTCTGCGCACCAAAAGCAGCAGCAATTGCCGCTAACGCACCTGGCTTATCCATAACATGCATACGGATATAACATGGCGAACACATATTCTCCAAGGAACAAAGCTTTTTATCTTCAAAGCAGGTACAGCTGATACGTCCAGTTTCTCCATGCTGCATATTACGGGCAACATCTATGATATCGCCGCATACAGCACTGGCAGTAGGCATACGCCCAGCACCAAGACCCATAAACATTGCTTCGCCTACAGCATCACCAGTAACAAATACAGCATTATATACATCATTAACGCCAGCCAACGGATGAGATACTGGCAGCATGGTAGGATGCACACGCACACTAATGCCATGCTCAGGATCATTTTTAGCTATTGCCAGCAGCTTGATAGCATAACCAAGCTCTGCAGCATTAGTAATGTCGCGCAAGCTGACATTTTCAATACCTTCAACCTGTACATCATCAAGACTGATTCTGGTATTAAAAGCAATAGAAGCCAAAATAGCCAGTTTACGCGCTGCATCAAAACCACCTACATCCGCAGTAGGATCAGATTCTGCATAGCCTTTGTTCTGGGCTTCCTTCAATACATCAGCATAATCCAGATGTTCATTGGACATTTTAGTCAGCATATAATTAGTAGTTCCGTTAACAATGCCCATAATGGACATAATCTTATTTGCTGCTAAAGATGTTTTCAGAGGCTGTATAATAGGAATACCGCCGCACACACTGCCTTCAAACATAAAATCACAGTTTTTTTCTGCAGCCAAAGGAAATAACTCTTTGCCGTATTTAGCCAACACATCTTTATTGGCAGTAACAACATTTTTCCCTTTTTCAAAAGCATGAGCAATATATTCCTTAGCAGGATGTTCTCTGCCTAACAACTCTACAACAATATCTATTTCAGGATCTTCTAAAATATCGTCAATATTGGTAGTGTAAATATATTCATCTCCATATTGCTCCTGCAGCTTTTGGATGTCACGCCCGAACACTTTAGTAATTTTTATTTTCTTACCGATTTTTTTCTCTATAATCTCGGCATTATCCTTCATAACAGCCAGAACACCGCCGCCTACAGTGCCTGCTCCCAATAAGCCGACGTTAATATAATTCTGCAAAGCCAACCCCTCCATACAACAAAGGTTATATTATACCTGACCAAGCACTTCCAAACGTTTTACACCGTCAATCATGCGCAGCTTATCCAGTAAAGCTTCCAAATCAATGGTCAGATTCTTAGTTTCAATGGAAATTGTAGTATTTGCTACACCCTGCAGAGGGATTCCCTGATTGATAGTCATGATACTGCCGGAATCGTCAGCAACAGTATTGAGCACTTTAGAAAGTACACCAGATTTATGCTCGAGCAGCAAGGAAAGAGTAATAATTTTTTCTTTGCTTGCTTCATAGAACGGGAAAACATAATCTTTATATTTATAGTAGGCACTGCGGCTCAGTCCCATCTTTTCCACAGCTTCATTAATGGTCTTAATCTCTCCTCTTTTTAAGATTTCCTTAACCTTAATAGTCTTTTTAATAGCTTCGGGCAGGATTTCTTCACGAACTAAATAAAAAGTAGATTTTTCAGCCATTTTATTTCCTCCTTAAATTCAAAATACAAACTTAATACTTAATTATTATATCATTGTTCTTTCTAAAAGTACAATAGTTTTTTCAAAAAACATAAAAGAGACTGAATTTTTTCAGTCTCTTTTCATAAATTTATTTTTTAATATTTTCTGCATTACCTTGTTTAATTTTGCTTTCCGTACCATTCAAAAGTCTTTTAATATTTTCCTTGTGACGGATAACAACAAAAAGTCCTGCAATACCACCAAAAACAATATAGGCAGGCGGATAATCAAAGTACCAGGAAAACACTGGTGCAAGCACAGCAGCAACTATAGAACCAAGGGAAACATATCTAGTAGCCAGAACTAAAGCCAACCATACCAGAAAACATCCTAATGATACTTTCGGCATCAAATATACCAAAAGTCCCAAACCGGTAGCAACGCCCTTGCCTCCTTTGAAGCCTAAGAAAGCAGAATAGTTATGACCTAAAAGAGCACCCAATGCAGTTACAACATTTAAAAGCGGATCAGCAAATAAATAGTTCATAGCAGCAACAGCAAGAATACCCTTGATTACATCTATAATCAATACCAAAAGTGCTGCTTTAGCACCCACTGTTCTGAAAACATTAGTTGTACCTATATTCTTACTGCCATATTCACGTATATCTATACCAAAAAGACTTCTGACAATCCACAATCCGCTTGGGATAGAACCACATAAATGGCCGCACACAAAACCGGCTATAAAATGAAATATACTTACTTCATTACTCATTACCCATCATCACCTATTCATCTTCATTTTTACCGCGAATAATCATCTGGATAGGTGTACCTTCAAAGCCAAATGCTTCACGCAGTTTGTTTTCCAGATATCTCTGGTAGGAAAAATGCATGATTTCCGGCTCATTAACGAAGATAACAAATGTAGGCGGTTTAATTTTAACCTGTGTTGTGTAAAGAATTTTTAAGCGCTTGCCTTTTTCAGTCGGAGTAGGATTGATAGCAACAGCGTCTTCAATAACCTGATTCAGAACACTGGTAGAAATACGCATTGCATTTTGCTCGGCTACATAAGAAATAACTTCCGGCAATCTGTGAATACGCTGCTTAGTAACAGCAGATACAAATACAACCGGTGCATATTGCAGGAATACCAGTTCTTTACGCAGCATTTCTGTATAACGCAAAGTAGAAGTATTGTCTTTTTCATATAAGTCCCATTTATTTACTACTAAGACAATACCTTTGCCTGCTTCATGAGCATAACCAACAATCTTCTTATCCTGCTCGGTAACACCTTCTACAGCATCAAAAACCATCAGGACAACATCACTGCGGTCCACAGCACGCAAAGAGCGCATAATGCTGTATTTTTCAATAGGTTCATCAATACGAGCTTTTCTGCGCATGCCTGCAGTATCAATAAAGAGATATTTCTGTCCGTCACGTACTACGGGAGTATCAATAGCATCACGAGTAGTACCGGCAACATTGCTGACAATAGAACGTTCTTCACCTACTAAAGTATTGAAAATAGAAGATTTACCAACATTAGGTCTGCCAATAAGCGCAACCTTAATTTCATCTTCATCATCAATTTCACCCAACGCTTTTTTGTCAGGGAATTTAGCAACTACCGCATCCAAAAGATCACCTAAGCCTAAATGGTTAGCTGCAGAAACAGGAATAGGTTCACCAATGCCAAGATTATAGAATTCATAGATGTTCATTTCCTGCTTGGGAGAGTCAGATTTATTAATTGCCAATACAATTGGCTTCTTAGACTGACGCAGCATTTTTGCTACTTCGGCATCTTCACCGGTAATACCGGTACGAGCATCACAAACAAACAGAATAACATCTGCTTCCTTGATAGCAATTTGTGCCTGCTGACGAATAGACACAGCAATAGCATCTGCGTTCATAATCTCGATACCGCCAGTATCCACCATCATAAATTCATGATCCAGCCACTCAGCAGTAGCATATAAACGGTCTCTGGTTACGCCGGGAGTATCTTCTACAATAGATATCCTGCTATTAGCAAAAATATTGAACAGTGTCGACTTACCAACATTAGGCCTGCCGACAATTGCAACTATCGGTTTTCCCATACTTATCAATTCTCCTTAATGATCAATACCATTGCGGGAGGATACACCTTTATGAAAATAATGCTTAACTTCCCGCATCTCAGTAACTAAATCAGCAATTTTTATAATTTCTTCCGGTGCATATCTTCCGGTAACAATAATCTCTGCATCATTTTTATGCTGCTGTAAAAACTCAACAACTTCATCTGCTGGCAACATAGAAGTTGCCAGAACAATGTTAAGCTCGTCAAGAATGAAAATATCTGCCTGCTTCTGACTTATAGCCAATTTTGCCTCTTCCCAGCCGCTGCGGCATAATTGTAAATCTTCAGCAGCAGGATTTTTAAAATTAACAAAAGCATCCCTGCCTACCTGCCGCAATATAAAACCAGGCAGATAACTTACAGCCTTAGCTTCACCATACGCGGGATCATCTTTCAAAAATGAAAACATCATGGTCTTAAGCTTATATCCGGCAGCTCTAAAAGCTACTCCCAAAGCAGCAGTTGTTTTCCCTTTACCGTCACCGGTATAAACCTGCAGCATATTTATCCCTCCCTGGGAACTGTCAGCAGGCGCAATAACTCGCCAGCATCTTTGGCAATTTCAACCTTACCCCGGAAACTGCGTTTAAAATCATCTAATGACATATCATCAAGAAACAGATTGTCATTATTAAGTACCACGCCAGGAAGAATTAACCGTTCAGAATTCTTTACAGCAGCTAGAATATCGCCGCCAGTCAAAAGTCCTGTTACGTTTACATGTCCGCCAAAAAATAAGTTCTTAACAGAAACAAAACTGTGCTTGGTACCATACTGACGATTAAACGCTTCCATCATCGGCTGTAAAACACGAAAAGCACTTTCACCTACCGGTATAACAGCCTGTTCTGCTCCATCAGCATACTGTAAAGTTTTTAAAGCCATGTCCCACTCGTTTAGGAAATTACGTGTAAGGCCAATGCCATTTTCCAGTTGTGGAAAACCGTCATAATATTCGGAAGGAGGTAATTCTTTGCCAGCTAACAGATAAAATTCATCACCCAGATAAACAAATGATTTACCTGTTTCTTCCCGACATTGCTTTTGCCATCCAGAAACAGTATCAACAATTTCTGCAGCTTCAAGAGTAGTAAATGTACGCATAGGATGCAAATGCTCTCTATGCTTAGTCAAGCCAACTGGCACTACAGCCATCGTTAATACTCTGGGATGCAAAGCATAAAGATCAGCAAAAGTTCTTTTCAGTACCTCGCCGTCATTATAACCCGGACAGCATACAATCTGAGTATGTATCTGTATACCAGCTTCCAGCAGTCTGTTAATTTTTTCCATAAGCTGCCCAGCAAAACGATTATTCATCATTTTACAGCGCACGTCCGGATCAGTTGCATGTACCGAAATATAAAGCGGCGACAAATGTGTTCTGATGATTCTATCAAAATCCTCATCACGCATATTCGTCAGCGTTATAAAATTACCGTATAAAAAAGACAACCGATAATCATCATCCCGTACATACAAACCAGGACGCATACCAGGAATCATCTGGTCTACAAAGCAAAATATACAATTATTATAGCAGGTACGTACTTTATCAAAAACAGCAGATTCAAATTCCAGTCCTAAATCTTCATCAGGATACTTTTCAACATGTACCAGGCGTTTTGCTCCCACTGCATTTTCAATTTCAAGCTCAACAACTTCATCAGAAGTAAGAAAGCTTAAATCAATAATATCCTGTACATTACATCCATTTACTGAACATAATTTTTCACCAGGCTGAATACCTGCCTTTTCTGCCAGACTATGTCTGCGTACATTGCTAATACAACCTAACATGTATATCTCCTTTGGGCAAAATATTTATCACTTGATTATATCATAGTATGCAAATAAATTCCATAGGGTAATAGTTTACATAAAATACGTAATAAAAAACAGATTCTGTTATTAAAAATAAATAACAAAATCTGTTTCAAGCTATCTGCGCTTTTTGCTTAAACTAACTAAATCATAATTACGGCACTGCATAAAATCTTTAGTCTGCCCACAGAAAATCATCGGAACCTCTCGCAATTCTTTAACATGCTGGCAGCCTAAAAGCAGCATATAATCACTTAATGCAGTCTGCAACTTTTCAATAAATGCAACTGCAGCTTCTGTTCCCTGCTTGCTTAACAGTTGTAGAATTATACCGCTCATGCCGACCATATCTGCACCCAAAGCAAAAGCTTTAACAGCCTTAGCCGCACTGTCGATACCGCCAGAAGCAATTAGAAAACATTCACAATCTATTGTTGCTGCTGCATCCAGCACACTCCAGGCTGTAGGATTTCCCCAAAATGCCAGTTCTTCTAAATCAACATCTGCTCGTTTAGCTTCTATAGCAGGAAAATTAGTTCCGCCGCTTCCTGCACAATCAAAAAAGGTAAAACCGTTATCCGCTAAAATCTTATACGCTTCTTGAGCTATACCGCAGCCAGTTTCCTTAACGATAATCGGTACATCAACCTTATCCCTTATCAGCAGCATATTATCAAGAAATCCTCGGAAACATTTATCACCTTCAGGCATCACCAGTTCCTGGGCAGGATTAAGATGTATTTCCAGTGCATCAGCCTCTATCATATTGACAGCATCCTGCGCCTGCTGCGGCGTAGCAAGGGCACTTATGTTGGCAAAAATAATACCTTCAGGGTTCATCTCTCTTACAACAATATAACTATTGCGGCCAACACCTGTCTTCACACTGCCATATTGAGAACCTACGGCCATAGCAATACCTGTTTTACCGGCTACTTCTGCTAATTTGCGGTTAACATCGGTTACCGCATCGGTACCCCCTGTGATAGCATCAATCAAAAAAGGAGCTTTAAGCATTTTTCCAAATAAGTCCGCAGATAAAACAATGTCTGCCGGATTTATTTCCGGCAGACAGTTGTGTATAAAACGGATATCTTCAAAATGCGTACTCCCTGGACCAAACCCAGTTTCTAAAGCAAACTTGATATGTTCAAGCTTACGTTGAGCCCGCTGCATGAAAATTCTCCTTTTTAATTATTTTTCAATGTTTTCCAGTTGTTCAGCAAGATCCAGAGTCAGGCTCGGTTTTTCAGTCAAATAAGAACTATATTCAGCTTTTTCTGCATCTCTTTTAGCTTTGGCAATGCTCAAGCCAACTTTCTTGTTATCGAGGTCGATTTTCAAGATTTCAGCTTTTACAATTTGACCAACTTCCAGAACATCTTCAGGTTTATTGATACGTTCTTCTGCAATTTCAGAAATATGTACCAAACCTTCAACTCTGTCGGTTACTTTAACAATTGCACCAAAGGTCAGGAAACGTACAACTTTGCATTCAACAACTTCGCCTACATGAAGTTTGCCAGCTTCAACTTTCCAGGGATCTTCCTGGGTTGCTTTAATGCTGAGAGCAACACGTCTGTTTTCACGGTCAATTTTCTTAACCAGAACTTGTACTTCATCGCCAACTTGAGCAACTTCTTCTGCTTTTACATTGCGGTCCCAAGACAGTTCAGTGTTATGTACTAAGCCTACCAGACCTTGGCCAACTTCTACAAACAGACCAAATTCAGCAATTTTTACAACTTTACCAGTAACAACTTCACCTTCGTTTACAGAGTTGTAAGCAGCTTCTTCAGCAGCAGCTCTTGCTTCTTTAGCAGCTTGAATTCTTGCTTCTTTAGCTTCTTTCCAAGCTTTTGCTTTAGCTTCTTTTTCTGCTTTCAGCAGGTCACGACGGGAAACAACAATACGTTTTTTCTCCAGGTCAACTTCAATAATTTCAGCTTCGAGTTCTTTGCCAACATAGTCGCTGAAATCTTCTACACGACGCAGTTCTACATGAGAAGCAGGCATAAATCCTTCAACACCTTCAACAGAAACTGCAAGACCTACAATATTTTTAGCTTTGTTTTTGATAATACGCAGAACTTTTACAGTAGCAGCGCGTTTTTCGCCTTCCGGAAGTTCAGCAACATTTTTCCAAGCAGCATCACGTTCTGCTTTAACTTTGGAAAGACGAACGAAGTCATCTTTAGAGCTGCCAGGAACAACCTTAGCTTCTACGGTATCACCAACTTTAATGCTTTGCATCAGATCTTCTGCTGCTTCGGTCAGAGACCATTCAGCATAGGTAATCATACCTTCACGCATATAACCAAAATCAACATAAACACCGTCTTTATCTAATTGGATAACGGTTGCTTCAACGATTTTACCAGGATATACGTTAACGTCCTCCATACTTTTGTCGAGCATACTTTCAAAAGATTCCATGTTTTCCATTACAATGATAGCCTCCTTAATTAAACGGTCCGGAGTCGATGCTCCCGCCGTAATTCCAATTTTAGTGCAACCTCTGAACATATCCTGCTTTAATTCTGCAGCAGTTTCAATATGGTAAGCAAGACTGCATTTTTCAGCAACAAGTTCATACAAATGTCTGGTATTAGCACTGTTACGACCGCCAATGACGATCATAGCATCAACTTCATCTGCAAGCTCCAACGCAGCCTGCTGTCTTTGCGACGTAGCCAGGCAAATAGTCTTCTCTACCCGGTATTCACCAGGCCGAGCCTGCTGCAGTGCAGCCAGAATTTTTTCAAAATTCTGCAGTTCAAATGTAGTCTGTATTATAACCGCATACTTATCTTTAACTGGGACATCAGAGATATCTTTTATACATTCTATAACAATAGCGTTTTTTCCTGCCCATTTTAAAATACTTTTTACTTCCGGATGATTTTTTTCACCAACAATAACGGGATTAAAACCTTCCTGAGCAGCTGCTGCCGCTTTTTTCTGAGCCATACGTACATTAGGGCAGGTAGCATCTATTATTTTCAGCTCTTTTTCTTCTGCCTGCTGATAAATTTCCGGTCCCACGCCATGAGAACGGAAAATAACTGCTTCACCGGCAGAAAAATCATCAAGACTTTCATGGCAGGCAATACCTTGAGAAGCCAGCTCTTCAATCAGCTGAGGATTATGAATAAGCGGTCCTAATGTGCCGCCGCAAACATGCTCACAAGCTGCTTGTCTGGCAATATCTACTGCTCGCTTTACACCATAACAGAATCCGCAGTATTTTGCAACCTTTACTTCCATAATTGCTATTGTGCTCCTTTCTGCAGCTCAGCAATACGGTGCATTAGCTCATCAGTCAATTCTTTCAGCAATTCTTTATTAACAGTCTGGTCTGCCGGAAAATACATAGGCTTGCCGAAAACAACCTTTACTTTAGGCCAAAGCTTGCCGCAGCGTTTAATATCAGTCCCCACTACACAAGCCGGTACAATAGCAGCCTGAGATTTTCCTGCCAGCATTAATGCACCCGGTTCTGCCTTACCCAACTTGCCAGTCTTGCTGCGCGTACCTTCCGGAAAGATAGCAAGTACATCACCGCGCTGCAAAATATCAAGGCCGTGCTTTATAGCACTTCTGTCAGCACCGCCGCGTCTAACCGGAAACGCTCCCAGAGCTTTATAAATATCGCCCAATATGGGTACAAACAATTCCTGTTTAGCCATAAAATGGACTTTACGGGTTGCTGCAGTTCCCAATACCGGAGGATCAAGCAAGCTTAAATGATTGCTGGCAATAACCAGTGGGCCCTTATCAGGAATATTTTCTCTGCCGCTGACTTCCATGCGCAGAAAAATTTTAAAAAGCACATGGAAAATAAGCTTAGTTATTGCATAAAACATTTTCTTTCTCCTGCACCAACTTAATAATGAACTCTGCAACTTGTGCAATGGTCATATCAGAAGAATCAAGCAGCAAAGCATCCTCCGCCTGGCGCAAAGGACTGATTTCACGTTCACTGTCCTGTTTGTCACGCTCCGCAATTTCCTGCTGCAGCTTAGCAAGATCTATGCTCTCGCCTTTTTCTGTCAGTTCTTTATAACGTCTTCTTGCACGTTCTTCAACAGTAGCCGTAAGGAATATTTTTAAATCTGCATTAGGGAAAACTACAGTACCAATATCACGTCCATCCATCAGGACACCGCCGGCTTCTCCCATACGGCGCTGCTGATCAACCATGGCTTCACGCACCGGCCCGATAGCTGCTACTTTGGAAACATTACATGTAACCTCGGACTTACGAATTGCTTCCGTTACTTCCACTCCATCAACAAATACTCTGTTGACTTTTGCTTCCGGCCGGAATTCAATAACCATCTTTTCAGCAAGTTCGCTAATCAGTTGTTCATTAAAAGCTTCTTTAGTCTGTAAAAATTTCCAGGTAACACTGCGATACATAGCACCAGTATCAATATAAGCATAGCCAAGTTGTTCTGCAACCAGCTTGGCAATAGTACTTTTTCCTGCTCCTGCAGGTCCATCAATAGCTACTACTAATTTCTTATTCATCAATATCTCACCTTTTATTCAGAAGCCGCACATCCAGCTGCATAACCACTGGAAAAAGCTGCCTGCAGATTAAAGCCTCCGGTATATCCGTCAACATCCATAACCTCACCGGCAAAATACAGCCCTGTAATCAGTTTTGATTCCATAGTTTTAGGATTTATTTCTTTTACAGAAACGCCTCCCGCGGTAACTATAGCTTCCGCCAGCGGTCTTGTACCGCTGATTGGTATAGTAAAGTTTTTAAGCGTATGCAGTAACCGTCTGCGTTCTTCTTTAGATATCTGGTTAATAAATTTTTCTTCATCCAAAAAAGCCATATCGCACACAGGTGTAATCATACTATGAGGCAGCAAATCCTTCAATCCATTGCTTAACTGCTTTCTGCTGTACTGAGCAAAATCACGCTGAATTCTGGCATCAAGCTTTTCTTCGCTCAAAGCAGGTTTTAAATCAATGGACAAATCCAGTTCCATGCCTTTATCTAACGCAGCAGAAGCAGTATTACTCATGGAAAGAATAAGCGGTCCTGACACACCGTAATGAGTAAAAAGCATTTCACCAAAATCTTCAAAAAGTTTTTTGCCGTTGCCCAGCAAAGTAACTTTAACATTTCGCAGCGATAAACCCTGCAATTCTTCAAGATAAGGATTATCACTTTCTAAAGGCACAAGTGAAGGTTTTAAAGCTATAATAGTATGTCCTGCAGCTGCTGCAATTTTTGCACCGCTGCCGTCGCTGCCAGTACCCGGATAAGAAGCTCCTCCAGCCGCTAAAATAACCTTATCACCATAAAAACTGCCATTAACAGTTTTTACTCCGCAGGCTTTGCCATCCTGCATAATAACACCTAAAACCTTACTGTCAGTAAGCAAAGTACCTCCAGCCTGTTTGAATACTTTTACCAAAGTTTCAACCACATCCGCAGCCTTATCACTGACAGGGAAAACTCTGCCACCGCGTTCTACCTTGGTAGGCAGTCCGTGGTTATTAAAAAATTCAATAACATCTGAATTACTGAACCGCCTTAAAGCACTGTTAAGAAATCTTCCGTTGCCGGGAAGATTAACAATCAACTCCTGCAATTCACAGATATTTGTTATATTACAGCGACCTTTACCGGTAATCAGCATTTTCTTGCCCGGCATACGCATCTTTTCAAATATCGTTACCTTGCAACCATTTTCTACAGCAGCAATTCCGGCCATTAAACCAGCTGCACCGCCGCCGATAATCAATACCGTATTCATACTCCAGCCGCCTTTTTCAGCTCAGCAAGCTCTGCTTCTGTTAACTGTCTGAATTTGCCTTTACTTAGACCGCTGAGATTTAACGGTCCCAGCTTAATACGTTTCAAATCACGTACCGGGAAACCGATAAAATCGCACATTCTGCGCACCTGTCTGTTGCGCCCTTCATGAATGGTAATATCAAATAAGGTACAGTTTCTTTCATGGTCATAGGTTCTCAGATTAACTACAGCAGGAGCAGTCATGCCGTCTTCTAATTTAACGCCAACTCTAAGTAAATCAAGTTTTTCCTGCGGCACGATACCAGGAACTTTAACGAGATAGGTTTTATTGACCTCATGACTGGGATGCATAAGTTTCTGCGCCAACTCACCGTCATTGGTCATCAGTAGCAAACCTTCCGTATTATAGTCCAATCTGCCAACAGGAAATACTCTTTCAGGCAGCTCCTGCATAAAATCTGCAACCGTACGCCTTTTTTGCGGATCAGCCATAGTCGTTACTACTCCGCGCGGTTTATAAAAAAGATAATAAACCTTTTTTTCTGCCGCTATTGCATTACCATCAACAGTAATACGGCATCTTGCCGCATCAAATTTACAGCCAAGTTCTTTAATAACCTTGCCATTAACCTTAACGCGTCCGGCTAAGATTATTTTCTCTGCTTCACGTCGTGAAGCAATACCAGCGGCAGCCAGTATCTTTTGTAAACGTTCTTCCATATATGCATTCCTTTGCACAATTTTATTTTTTCTCAGCAGGGACAAGCAGCTGCTGTACTGCTGCTTCTGTATCTGCTGCAGTACTGTCATCAATATCAGGCCTTGGCAAATCATCTAATGAAGCCAGTCCAAACACAGTAAGAAACTTACCAGTTGTAGCATACAAAATAGGATTACCAAGAGATTTTTTTCTGCCAGCCTCATTTATTAGCTCTAATTCCAGCAGCTTGTTAAGCACACCATCCACCTTAACACCACGGATAGCTTCAATTTCGGCACGTGTTACCGGCTGCTTAAAAGCAATTATCGCTAATGTTTCCAAGGCCGCATTAGTTAATTTAACCTCACGGCTTTGACAAAGAGCAGTAAGCAGCTGATAAAAATCAGGCTTTGTTACCAGCTGAAAACCGCCATCTACTTCTCGCAGCATAAGACCGCGATTTTCAGCACTGTACTGCTCTCTCAATGTACCAAGCAAATTCCAGACCTGCGCTTTTTCAACCTGCAGCAAACCAGCAATTTCACCAACAGTTAAAGGTTCTCCGGCAGCAAAAAGCAATGCCTCCAATGCTCCCAGTAATCTGTCAAAATACATCTCAATGCTCTCCCTGTTTAGCAAAAATATAGATAGGCGCAAATCTGCAGGACTGATTTATCGTAATAAGTCCCAATTTCAGCAATTCCAGTACACCAAGAAACGCAGCAACTTTTTCACCGCGATTCTGCGTCTGAAACAAGTCATCCAGTCTAAAACCTTGTTTACCATTGCTTAACCGCTTCATGATAGCCTGCATTTTATCCTGTACACTGAAAGCCTGCGGTCTGATATAGGCTGTCGCCTGCTGACGATAATTGTTGATGCCTGCAAGAGCTTTGAGCAAAGCCTCGGGCTTATACTCAGCCAGCACTCTTTGACAAATACCGTCAAACATCGGCTTTCTGGCATAATATTTATCGGCATCCTGTTTCATTTTAGCAAGCTTACTTGCTACTGACTTGATTTTGCGGTACTCTACCAGCATTTCTACCAGCATCTGGCGAGGATCTGCTTCTTCCTCTTCATCACCCGCATCATTCTTTGGCAGCAGCATTCTGGACTTTATCTGCAGCAAGGTAGCTGCCATTACCAAAAATTCACTTGCCAGTTCCATATCAAACTCGCTGAGCTGTTTCAGATAGCTTATATACTGCTCTGTTATAGATACTATAGGAATATCATAGATATCTATTTTATCCTTTTCAATCAGATGAATTAAAAGGTCTAAAGGACCTTCAAAACTGCTGACCTTAACTGACAGCTGCTGCATATTTTACAGTACGTTCATAGCTGCTCTGATTTCAGCCATATTCTTCGCAGCTACTTCACGTGCACGCTTTTCACCGTACTCTAGCACTTCTTTAATGTAACCAGGCTTCTTAGACAATTCTTCACGTTTAACATGAATATCTGCCAGCATGCAGTTCATTTTTTCAGCTAAGCACTTTTTGCATTGTACGCAGCCAATTTCACCTGCACGGCATTTAGCTGCAATATCTGCACTTTCTTCAGTGTTAAACACTTTCTGGAACTGATATACAATGCAGACATTAGGATCACCGGGATCAGTTTTCTTAATACGCTGCGGATCGGTGGTCATCATCTTTACTTTAGCAGTAAGTTCTTCCGGAGAAGCACCAAACGGAATGGTGTTGCCATAGGATTTAGACATCTTGCGTCCATCAATACCTGGCAGAACTTTCGCTTTGGAATATACTGCCTGCGGTTCCGGGAACACTTCTTTTTTATAAAGATAATTAAAACGGCGTACCATTTCGCGAGTTAATTCCAAATGTGCAGACTGATCTTCACCTACCGGTACGCAGGTAGCTTTATAAAGAATAATATCAGCAGCCATCAGAACCGGATAGCCTAAAAAGCCATAAGTATGCAAATCTTTGCCCTGAGCACTGAGATTCTGAATCTTATCTTTGTAGGTAGGTACACGTTCCAACCAGGAAAGCGGAGTCATCATACCAAGCAGTAATGCCAGCTCACTGTGTTCTTTAACATGGGATTGCACAAAAATAACATTCTTTTCAGGATCAAGGCCTGCACTCAGCCAGTCAATAGCCATCTCCATAATATTTTCCTGCAATTTAGAAGTATCTGCATAAGAAGAAGTAAGGGCATGCAGGTCTACTATAGAAAAAAAGCATTCATATTCATGCTGTAAACGCACCCAGTTTTCCAAGGCCCCCATATAATTGCCAAGATGGAAGCGGCCGGAAGGCTGCATACCGCTAAAAATTCTGCCTTTGTTCATAATAAAAACTCCTTTAAAATTTAATATTAAAATACAACACTGATGATTGTGTTAATCAAAACCATATACGCAGTTGCCAGAGGATTAATAATCATGCTGATAATACCGGTAAACACCAGAAACAGCAAAATATAAAAACCATACTGTCCAACTACATAATCAAATTCATATGCCTGTTTGGGAGGCAAAAGCTCTGATACCAATCTTGAACCGTCTAAAGGCGGTATCGGCAGCAGATTAAAAAATGCAAACCAAACATTATACAGCTGCATCCACAAAAGAAACTTAAAAACACCGTCAGACATAAAACCAAATCTGGTCATTGCCGCACTGATTACAGCTGCCAAAAAGCATAAGAACAAGTTAGATGCAGGCCCTGCAAGCGATACTTTGATTATGCCTTCACGTCTGTTACGGAAATTATCTGAATTAATTGCTACCGGCTTAGCCCAGCCAAAACCGGCAAAAACTAACAGCAGCGCACCTATCGGATCAAGATGAGCCATAGGGTTAAAAGTAAGACGCCCCATCAATCGCGGAGTAGAATCCCCCATACTGTCCGCACATTGCGCATGCGCATATTCATGAATAGAAATTGCAAACAGCAATGCCGGTATCCGGTAGATCATCGTACTGAAATCTAACATATATACCTCCATCAATATAATAAATATAATTATACAACATTTATATTAAAAAGAAAACGGAATCGCTAAACGATTCCGTTTGAATTAACTTAAATAATTATTATTTACCTGTAAAAACAGGATTGCGTTTTTCTTTAAAAGCAGCAATACCTTCACGGCAGTCTTCCGTATCCATCAAAAGAGCCTGTGTACTTTCTTCAGCAGCAAGTATTTCATCAAGTCCCAGAGAAGTATTATTGAGATATTTTTTAATCAAGCCTATGGAAAGCGGTGCACTGACTGCCAGACGCTGTGCCATTGCATATACATCTTCTGCAAGCTTATCTTCACTGCAAACATGATTCAGCATTCCCAAAGCAGCAGCTTCTTCAGCCCCAATCAAGTCCGCAGTAAACATTAATTCTTTAGCTTTATGCAATCCTACTGCTTTAGGCAGAAAATACAGACCGCCGCAGTCAGGAATTAAACCAACCTTGGCAAAGCTTTGTGCAAAACGAGCCTTTTCTACGGCATACACTAAATCACAAGCCAGCATAAGATTTACACCAGCACCGGCAGCAACGCCATTGACCATAGCAATAAACGGCTTTTCTATAACAGTAATACGTTTGGCAACCGCACCTACTTTGGCAATGAACTTTCTTCTTGCTGCAGCAGAAGCAATACTGTTTAAAAACGGCAAATCACCGCCAGCACAAAAAGCTTTGCCATTACCAGTAAGCACTGCACATCTTACTTTATCATCTTTTTCAACGCAGTCTAATACATCATGCAAACCATCAATCAATGCATCATTCATCGAATTAAGGCTTTGAGGCCTGTTAAGGGTAATAGTAGCAACGCCATCTTTTACTTCATATAAAACTGCACTTTCCATACTGCCCATCCTCTCGTGACAAATATTATCTGCTTTCAGTATAACGCAGCAGCAAATAAAAAACCATGCAAAAAAGCCGAAAATAAAAATATTTTCGGCTTATCATTACTTTATTGTTGTTTCTTCTTTAATTCATCAAATAAAAACTCATTTTTAACTCTGATATAAGTACCCTTCATACCAAGAGACTTAGTTTCAATAAGGTCAGCACTTTCAAATTTTCTCAGAGCATTAACGATTACAGAACGGGTAATACCTACCCTGTCTGCTATTTTAGATGCAACCAATAACCCTTCGTTACCGTTCAGCTCACCTAAAATATTGATAACCGCCTCCAATTCAGAATATGAAAGCGTCGAAAATGCAATCTGTACCATTACACGCTTGCGCGCTTCTTCCGCTACTCTTGCTTCACGGTCGTGCAGTATTTCAACACCTAAAACAGTAGCTGCATATTCAGCCAGCAGTAAATCTTCATCGTTAAAACCTGCATCATATTTTGCTACAATCAAAGTACACAAACGTTCACCATTGCCGTAAATAGGTACTATGGTAGTCATTTTATCCTTAAAAATACATTTAGCATCATTTAAGAAAGAACATTCCTGGTCTGCATGAGGTATATTAGCAACAGTTTCGCTTATCCCCATAATAAATTTCAAATAACTTTCAGGAAAACGTTTAACATTGAGCACATGTTCTTTCATGATGTCACATTCAAATTCGCTTATCAAGGAATATCCTTTAACGCCGCCTTTTCTGCCTACAATATAGGTATTGGCGCCAATAACATCACGTAAAGTTTTAGCAATAGCGTTAAACTCAACTTTATCGCCAGTTTGCAACAGTTTGTTAATTTTTCTTGTTTTTTCCAGCAACTCCATAAAAATCCCCTCCAAAGCTATGCACGCGGATGATTTTTTTGATAAACAGACGCAATACGCTCTGCTGTAATATGAGTGTAAATCTGTGTTGTAGATAAATTTGCATGGCCCAGCAGTTCCTGAACCGCTCTTAAATCAGCACCGTGATCCAGCAAATGCGTAGCAAACGTATGTCGAATAGTATGCGGACTGACTTTCTTATGTAAAGCTAGCTGCATAATATATTTTTCTAAAATTCGTCTTACGCTTCTGTCTGTTAAAATACCTCCACGGCTATTTACAAATACATAATCATGTTGATTATTTGGATATTTCTGCAAAATCACTTTTCTGCTGTTTTCATAATACGTATTCAAGGCATTGCAGCAAAGTGTTCCAAGCGGAACAATGCGCTCCTTGTCACCTTTACCATGCAGCAACACATATCTATTAGCTATATCCACACTCTCTAACGTGAGACCAACTAATTCTGATACACGGCATCCAGTAGCATAAAGCAACTCCAACACAGCCTGATCACGCATTCCTAACAACGTCTTATCTGGAAGTTGCAGCAATTCATTAATTTCAAACTCCTCTAAAAAGCTTGGTAATTTTTTATCCAGCTTAGGCGTTTTAACATTAACGAACGGATTGTATTCAAGATAATTTTCACGTACCAGATATTTATAAAATGAACGTAAAGATGAAATCTTACGCGCAATGGTACGTTTTGCATAATTATGTTTATTTAAGTCTGCAAGATAAGCTCTTATATCCAAAGCACCAATCTGCTGCCATTGGAAGTCTCGTTTAAAACGCTGCCGCAAAAAGTCTGCAAACGACTTAATGTCCTTTTGATAATTAGTAACAGTAAGCGGAGAAGCGTTTTTTTCTATATGTAAATATGCACAAAATTTATCCGGCAGTTCAGACTGTGAAATCGTCATAATACTTACTCCTTGCGTTGATTATAATATCATAAATAAAAATCGCTTTCAAGGAAAAATTTTACTAATCTGAATATTTAATAAGTATTATTTTGAATTTATACAATAAAAAAACAGTGCCCAAGGCACTGTTTTTAATTTAATAATTTAAATTATTTTTAATTTTTAAAATAACATCGTTACTATATTTCATATTGCTTTTTAATTGCTTCAATTTTATCCAAAGCACGCTGAGCAATTAAAGCATTTTTTTCGCGTTTCTTTCTGATTCTTTGTCCTAAAGGAGCAATCAAGCCAAAATTAACATTCATCGGCTGGAAGTTTTTGACTTCACTATTGCTGATATAAGCAGCCAGCGCTCCATGCGCAGTTTCATTAGTAAAATCTATCTCGGGCAGCCCAAGAGCAGCTCTGGCAGCATGCAGCCCTGCCATGAGCCCGGAAGCAGCTGATTCCACATAACCTTCTACGCCTGTCATCTGACCAGCAAAATAGAATTTACTATTTTTTCTCAAATTAAATTTATCTGTCAGCAGCTGCGGTGAATTCATATAAGTATTCTTATGCATAACACCGTATCTAACAAATTCCGCATTTTCCAGTCCGGGAATCATACCAAAGACACGCTTCTGTTCTGGCCATTTTAAATGAGTCTGGAACCCAACAATATTATAAAGAGAAGCAGCTGCATTATCCTGGCGCAGCTGTACAACTGCATAAGCTTCTTTGCCTGTTCTTGGGTCAACCAAGCCAACTGGTTTTAAAGGGCCAAAACGCATAGTATCTTCACCACGTGAAGCCATTTCTTCTATGGGCATGCAGGCCTCAAAGAATACTTCCTTTTCAAAGTCTTTAACAGGAGCAAGCTCCGCAGTACACAAAGCCTGCCAAAAAGCAAGATATTCTTCCTTAGTCTCAAAAGGACAATTAAGATAATCTGCATCGCCCTTATCATAACGTGAAGCACGATACACCTTATCGTAATTAAGAGAATCAGCAGCAACTATCGGAGCAGCTGCATCATAGAAATAAAAATATTCAGCATCAAGCAGTTTTTGAATAGCTTCTGAAAGCGCAGGTGAAGTCAGCGGTCCGCTGGCTACTATTACAGTACCTTCCAGGCTTTCTAAATCAGTCACTTCTTCATTAACTACAGTAATGAGCGGATGATTGCTGATAATATCAGTAATGCTGGCAGCAAACCCTTCACGGTCTACGGCTAATGCTCCGCCAGCCGGTACTTTGAATAAATCAGCCTGTCTTAAAATCAAAGAATCAAGACGGCGCATTTCTTCTTTTAGCAATCCAACCGCATTTTCTATATTATTTGCCCGCAGCGAATTACTGCAGACCAGCTCCGCAAAATAAGCAGTTTTATGTGCTTCATCTGATTTTGTCGGACGCATCTCATGAAGAATAACCGGAATACCATATCTGACAATCTGCCAGGCAGCTTCACAACCGGCTAATCCTCCGCCTATGACATGAATAGGATCATTTATCACTTTTTACTGTTCCCTTTCTTGTTATCTTACAATTACTGCATTCCTGATTCATGCAGTATAATTTTTTCTGCCCGTTCTTCTCCGCATGCTCATACATAATCTTACCGCAAACAAGACATTTTTCTTCCGTAGGTTTATCCCAGGAAGTAAAAGAGCAGGTCGGATAATTTTCACAGCCATAAAAAATCTTTCTGGTTTTTGTTTTACGTTCAATAACCTCGCCGCCGCATTCCGGACATTTAATGCCTATTTTCTTTAAAATAGGCTTGGTATTGCGGCATTCAGGAAAACCAGGACAAGCTAAGAAACTGCCAAAACGTCCTTGTTTTACTACCATCATACGACCGCATTTTTCACAGGGAATATCTGTCACCTGTACGGGCATTTCCACAGTTTCTATTTCTTTATCTGCAACTGCCAACAGCTTGGCAAACGGTTCATAGAACTTTCTGATAATATCATTTTTATCCGCATGATGCTCAGCGATTTCGTCAAGCTCTGTTTCCAGCTCTGCAGAAAACGGAATATTGATAAGCTCAGTAAAATACTTGGTCAGCATATCTACAACCAGCAGGCCTAATTCTGTAATAACCAGCTTTTTGCCCTCTTTGGCAATATAGCCCCTGTCTAAAATAGTTTGAATTGTAGGAGCATAAGTACTCGGGCGGCCTATTCCCTTATCTTCAAGCTCTTTTACCAAGGTTGCTTCAGTAAAATGTGCAGGTGGTTCAGTAAAATGCTGTTCAGCTGGCATAAGCTTATGCAGTAAAACCTTTGTACCTGCTTCAATAAACGGTACAGTCTTTTCTTTTTCATCATCAGCCTGTCGACTTAACTTTAAGAAGCCGGCAAACTTCAGTATCGCACCACTGGCACGCAGCTGATATTTATCTGCATCCACCAAAAGCGTAGTAACATCATATACTGCATCATTCATCTGACTGGCAACAGCACGCTGCCAAATCAAGGTATATAGTTTCAGCTGATCCTTAGTCAGGAAAGCAGCAACCTCATCAGGCGTACGCAATACACTAGTAGGTCTGATAGCTTCATGAGCATCCTGAGCATTCTTTTTGCTGCTGAAAACATTCGGTTTGGCAGGACAGTATTCGCTGCCTAACGCATCTTTAATATAGTCACGTATTTCAGCACAGGCTACATCGGCAAATCTTACGGAGTCAGTTCTCATATAGGTAATAAGACCAACGGCAGCCTTACCTAAAGAAACACCCTCATAAAGCTGCTGTGCAACAAGCATCGTCTTTTTAGCAGTAAAATTCAGCTTTTTATTTGCTTCCTGCTGCAGACTGGACGTAGTAAACGGCGGAGCCGGACGACGACGACGTTCTTTTTTTGTAGCTTCACTGATAATATAATCAGCTTTTGCTAAAGCATCTTCAACTGCATGAGCTTCTTCAGCATTATGTATTTCCAGCTTTTTGCCGTTGCATTTTACTGCTTCAGCTTCAAAAATCGGTGCTTTGGCATGCTCACGCAACTTAGCATTAACAGTCCAATACTCCTGCGGTACAAAATCTGCTATCTCTTTTTCTCTGTCGGCAATAATTTTTACAGCGACAGACTGTACACGTCCGGCACTTAATCCTTTACGAATTTTGCGCCACAACAGCGGACTAAGCTGATAACCAACAATACGGTCAATTATTCTGCGCGCCTGCTGGGCATCAACCTTGTCGATATCAATAGGCCGGGGATTCTTCAAAGCGTCTTTGACAGCATTTGAAGTAATCTCGTGAAACTCTATTCTGCATTTCTGCTCAGGGTCTATGCCCAAAATATACGCCAAATGCCAGCTAATAGCTTCACCTTCACGGTCAGGGTCAGTTGCCAGAAAAATTTTATCTGATTTTTTAGCTAAAGTCTTAAGCTCCTTAATTAAGTCGCCTTTACCACGAATATTTATATATTTCGGTTCAAAATCATGCTCTACATCTACACCAAACGTACTTTTCGGCAAATCACGCAGATGTCCCATAGAAGCACGTACTGTATAATTTTTTCCCAAGAATTTTTCTATTGTTTTAGATTTAGTTGGTGATTCCACAATCACCAAATTCTTTGCCATCTGCTTTCCTCCTAAATACGGTAATACCTTTGTGCCTGATCTGCAGCAATTAACCCTTCCACCTGCAGATTTAGAAGTTCCATACTCACATCAGCAAAAGGCTCCCCGCTCTGTTCCGTTAGCTCTTCCAAAGATAACGGCCCCTGTAAAAGTAATTGCAAAAGCTTTTTGCTCACATCAGACATTCCGTCTAAATTTTCTTTTTCTATTATAGGTATATCAGCGTTTTCAATATCTGACAACGCAAAAATATCCTGCTGCACAATATTATTTCTGCTGTACCAATCACGCATATCTTCAAAAATATCCTGGGGTCCATCCACCAGCTTGGCACCTGTGCGAATAAGGTCATGGCAGCCAATACTGTTGCCTGTAAAGATATTGCCAGGAACACAATAAACTTCTCTTGCTTCATCAGCTGCAATGCCGGCAGTTATAATAGCACCGCTTTTTCTGGCCGCCTCAGCCACCAGCACGCCGCGAGACAACCCCACTATAATGCGATTACGCGCAGGAAAATTATACGCCTTTGGCTCTGTTCCAGGCGCAAATTCTGTAATGACGGCACCATTTACAGCAATACTCTCAAAAAGCTTTTTATTTTCTGCCGGATAACACATATCTATACCGCAGCCAAGTACGGCAACTGTCGTACCGCCAGCCTGCAGACATGCTTTATGAGCAGCTGTATCTATCCCTCTGGCACCACCGCTGATAACAGGTATCCGTTCTTTCGCAAAGGCCTCCGCAAAATAAGCGGCTGCCTTCAATCCATAAGGAGATGCCTCTCTTGAACCAACTACAGCTAGATTATAAATACTGCTCGGCAAAGTACCACGAACATACAGCACCAGCGGCGGATCATGAATCTCCTTTAACGATACCGGATATTGCTCATCGTAAATACTGAGCAGTGCTACGCCGCTTTTCTGACAAAATATCGCCAATCTTTCCGGTAATTCAGGTTTTCTTCCTGTCATAAAATTTACAATCTGCTTTTCCGTACAGATATGCGACTGCCTAAGCTCATCCTCTGCAGCAAGATAAACTGCTTTGGCACTGCCAAAATAATTTATCAGCTTGGGAATACGGCTTCTGCCTAATCCAGGTACCACAGCACACAAAGCTGCCAGATAAAATGCGTCCAATACCTCAACTCCCTTTTATTCAAGTCATATCAGACGCAACCGACAGTTGTGCCGCAAGACATAGATTTCTTTCATTATAGTAAGCTTGTTCCGTCCGGTCAAGCAATTTCATTCTGTCTTATATGCTTTAAGACGCAATCACAAATCTTTTCTGCAGCCTGTAATCTCGTTTTATCTGCCTGTAACTCCTCTGCTTCTTGTTCGCTGAATACTTGTACAAAAGCAGCCACCTCTGCTGTACTTTTAGCAATAACTGCACCACAGTGACGATGGAGAAAGGCTGCATTGCCTTCTTCCTGTCCGGGAAGAGGTTTATAGATAATAAATCTTTTGCCTAAGCTCAAAACCTCAGCAGAAGTCAAGCCACCCGCTTTAGAAACAACTATATCTGCAGCAGCCATTATTTCCGGCAGCCGTTCAGTAAAGCCGTACACAGTTAATCTGTCAGCTTTGCATTGCTGCAATTTAGTAAACAGTTGTTTATTATGTCCAGTAACAGCTATGATTCTGATATTATGCATATTCTCTTTTTCCTGCAAGGCTGTCACAATTTCTGCCATCGGCAGAAGTCCTTCACCACCGCCCAAAAGCAGACATATCTTTTCACTATCATTTATGCCAAGTTTCTGCCGCAAAATACTGCCATCAGCTTGCATAAAATTTTGCCGTACAGGAATACCATACGCATGTACCTCTGCATTTTTCGGCAGCCTGTCAGTTAAACGCTTATCAGCAATAAAATAGGTATCTACGCCAGGACAGATCCACCATTTATGTATGGTAAAGTCTGTTATTACAGCACCAAGGAACAATTTTTTCGGCAAACTTTTTTTGTAAATGCCAATAATTCCCGCTGGTGTTGCATGCGTTGCTATAACAGCATCTGGAGCTACTTTTTCCAGATAGTTTTGTCCTAATCTGGCTAAAATACCGTTAATAAGGTTCTTCATCCACAGAGAACCTTTCTCCTGATTACCCCATTTATACATATATTTATACATCCAGGGAAAATGCTGCAGCATCTGCAAATAAACTTTCAAAAAACCTGTTCCTAAAAAATGCGGAAAAAAATCAAATATATTGCCATGAACCACATGAACAGCCTTATTTGCCGCAAAAACCTGTTCCAATGCCTCTGCTGCCAATTTATGACCAGAGCCGATTGGTGCTGAAAGCAGCAATACTGTATATTTTTTATTGGCTGCGTTCATAAAGTCCTCCTTAAAATTAAGCATTTTTTAATAAATTTGTGAAATCGCTTGAATAAGAAACGTTATTATTGTATCATATTTTTATTATATCATACTATCTAATAAACAATAATGGAGGTAAAAATGAAAAACAGATTGCCTGTCGAATCTTTTACATTTCCTATAGAAAAAATTAAAGCTGGTTACTACAGCGATGCCTATTTTCTGCGCACTGCTGAAATCTTAAACGGAGATAATCATCATCCTCGTGTGCTTATGCAGGTATTCACCCGTGAACATGTAGTTGTTTGCGGTATTGATGAAGTTATTGCCTTGATTAAGACCTGTGCACACAACCCTGAAAATATAGTTATCCATGCACTGCATGACGGTGATGAAGTAGAACCCTGGGAAACTTTGATGACCATTGAAGGCGATTTAGCCGACTTCTCTCATCTTGAAACTATCTATCTCGGCATTCTCGCACGTCAGAGCCGCATTGCAACTAATGTTCGCAATGTAGTAAAGGCAGCTAATGGCAAACCTGTTCTGTTCTTCCCTGCTCGTTATGACATTTATCATACCCAGGAAAGCGACGGCTATGCAGCTAAAATCGGCGGCATCAAAGGTTTCTCCACCGATGCCAACGCTCTGCCCAGCGGCAGCAAAGGATTGGGCACTATTCCCCATGCATTAATTGCTGCGTATAATGGTGATACAGTAGCTGCAACGGAAGCCTTTGATAAATATGTTGATCCTCAAATTGCCCGTATTGCTTTAGTTGACTTTGACAACGACTGTGTCAATACATCTCTCGCCGTTGCACGCAAATTGGGTCATAAACTTCAAGGCGTTCGCCTTGACACTTCCGGCAGCATGGTTGATAAGAGCCTGCTTGACCAGATGGGTATGTTCAATCCTACCGGTGTCTGCAAGGAACTTGTATGCAATGTACGTAAAGCTTTGGATGCCGAAGGCTTCGATTATGTAAAGATCATCGTTTCCGGCGGTTTTGATGCCAAACGTGTTGCTGCTTTTGAAGCAGCCGGTGTTCCCGTTGACACTTATGCTGTCGGCTCCAGTTTCTTTGACGGCAATATTAATTTTACTGCTGACATAGTAATGGTTGACGGTAAACCCTGTGCCAAAGCTGGCCGTAAATATCTGCCTAACGACCGTCTTGAACTTGTAAAATAAAATAAATAAAAGCACTGCTTCGGCAGTGCTTTTATTATATCATTATTGTTTCCACTTATTTATCGGAGCACCCAATGGCCAGAAAGTTCTGCCATAAAAATTATTCAGAAAAGCTGCTCCTGCACCATACATGGATAATAAAGAAATTGCCATCTCAGAGTAAGCAGCTATAGCATGAGGCGCATGTCCCCCAATCTTCCAGGCATCAAGTGCCAGGCAGATTAACAGGATATCAATCAATACCATATCTACAAATAAAAACAGATTAGCAGAAGAAGCTGCTATAGTGCCGATACAAGCAAACAGGAAAAAAGCAAAAAATGCAAATCCTATAGCCTTAGCATCAACCCCGGCGCTCAATCCTGCACCAAAAGAACCTGCTTTAATCATCCAGCTCATACCTACTGCTGCCCAAAACAGGCCAAATGCAGAGAAAATAGTGGCTCCAAAAATATTTCTGTGACAATAATCAAGGATACCGGCAATGATTTGCGCTAATGAACCGCAGAATAAAGCCCACGGAAGTACCCATGATACATCCGAAACAATGCCCATTTTTTGTGCCGAAGCCACCATAGTGACAACGGCCAGGCCAAATAATCCTAACGGAGTCGGGTCTGCTACAGAAAGTTGAAAATGCTGCGTAGAATTGGTATTCATTAATACGCCTCCTTTTTAATGGTTTTGTGCTTTTGCACATTGTATACAATAAATATATATGCAAAAATAGTGCTCCGTCAATATCTGTTACACAAATTTTCTCAGCTTTTAGTATTATGCAATAATTCTTATTTTTAAACATTTTATTTCATACTTATTTAATATAAATAAAGTACTTTCAGCGTATTAGGAGGTAATCGTATGAGCCTAAATTCTACTCCTTCTGCCGACCGAATCCATATAGGCATCTTTGGCAGACGTAATGCCGGTAAATCCAGTCTTATCAACGCCTTAACCAGTCAAAACCTTGCCATTGTCAGCGATGTTAAGGGTACTACAACCGATCCCGTCTATAAAGCTATGGAATTATTACCTCTGGGTCCGGTAATGATGATTGATACTCCCGGCATTGATGATGAAGGGGAACTTGGCAAGCTACGTATTCAAAAAGCTTATCAGGTGCTTAATAAAACAGATATTGCTGTCCTCGTTGTTGACTCTGCAAACGGTCTTACTACCGAAGATAAAGAATTACTTGCTCATATAAAAAGCAAGAATATACCATTTTTATTAGTTTTTAATAAGAGTGATTCCATTACTGACGAGCAGCAGCAAAAACTTATAAAAAATCTCACTATTCCATATTTATTCATAAGTGCCCAATCAGGTGAACATATTCATGAACTTAAAGAGCTGCTGCCCAAACTGTTACCAGAAACCAAACCGCGCGAACTGGTTGGCGATTTATTGCAGCCCCTTGATACTGTCGTATTAGTTACTCCTATAGACAATGCTGCTCCCAAAGGCCGCCTTATTCTGCCGCAGCAGCAGGTACTACGCAATGTCCTTGACCATAACGCTATTGCTATGGTTGTACAGGAAAGTCAGCTGGCAGAGGCTTTAGCACAGCTCAAAAATCCTCCTCGCCTAATCATTACAGATAGTCAGGCTTTTGGCGCTGTTGCCAATATCGCAGGCCCTTCTATTCCCTTAACGTCTTTTTCCATCCTCTTTGCCCGTTATAAAGGCAGTCTTGCTAATGCAGTAGCTGGTGTTAAAGCTCTGCAAAACATACAGGATGGCGATAACATTCTTATCAGTGAAGGCTGTACTCACCATCGTCAGTGTAATGATATCGGAACAGTGAAGCTGCCTGGCTGGATTAAAAAGTATACAGGCAAAAATCCAGAATTTGTTTTCACCAGCGGTACAGAATTTCCTCTGGACCTTTCCCCATACAAAATGATTGTTCATTGCGGCGGCTGTATGCTTAATGACCGTGAAATGCTTTACCGCTATAAATGTGCAGCTGAACAAAATGTACCTATGACTAATTATGGCATTCTTATTGCTCATATCAACGGTATTTTAAAACGCAGTATTGCTCCCCTGCCGGATATTGCAGGATTATTGTAAATTCTAAAAAATAAAAACGGAGGTCAGTTTAAAACTGACCTCCGTTTTATTTTTATTTACTTAGATATTTATTACTTTATTGAACAAACTGCTGTTGCCTTCAATAATCTGCTTGCCGCCAACCACACAGATATAACCATCGCTTAACATATCTTCAACAATCTGTCCTAAATTCTGCAAATCCTTATTCGTAACCTGCAATACTTCATCACGTGTCTGCTGACGACGCGAATCAGAAACTTGTTTTAAGAAAATATTTACAGCTGTATCAAGACGCATAGAGTTAGTTAAGGGTACATCCATGCCGCTAATGGTACCTATCACATATTTATCTAATTCTCGTTCAGTAAAATCTGCCTTACGCAACCATGCAGCCAAGCCCTGATATGCCTGCAGTGATTCTTTCAGCTTAGGATCACGATAAGAAGCAAAAACACCCAGTCCATTCATTTCAAAACGTGCTGTAGCGCCGTAAGCTCCTCCCTGAATGCGAATCTTAGTCCAAAGATATTCATAGCGCAGGATAGTTTCCAGTACGCGCATAGCTCCGGTAAAACGATGTCCGTGCTTGATAAAATTACCGCCTGCAGCAACATATTGTACCTTACCTGCAGTTGTAATCGCCTCGTTTACATCTCCGCAGGCAATTACATCAGGAACAGTACCAGCTACGTCAGAATCTGGCAGCTCTTGATTAAATTCTTCTGCCATACTGCGTACCTGCTCTTTATTTGCTTCATCACAGGAGTAAGCAAAAATATAACCATTTTTATGGAAGAATACCGACGGCAGTTTTTTCAGAATATCAAGGGCTTCCTGTCCCCTGCTGTCAAAATTATCTGCCAGCGCTTTGATAAACTGATAATAGCTGAACTGATCCTGCTCATTAACTCTTGCCGCTGCCGATGTATATGAATACAATCTGGAAATCGCTACATTCTGTCCGCGGTTAAAGAAATTATCATCCCAGTCAGACTTAACTTCATCTACCAAATCACGTAGTCTGGATAAATCCTCAAAGGAAGTTTCTCTTGCTACGGCAGTTAAAATATCAAAAAGCTTAGGCAGATTTTCTGCCATTACTTTAGCTTTCATTGTAAAGTAAATTTTATATTTATCAGCATCTTCTGCATCGGATACTGCTCTTACATTAAAAGCAACACCACCGGTATACATAATGCTCTCAGTAGCAATTTCTTCATAAGTATAGCGCTTAGTATTGAATTTACCCAGTACGTCAGCCAGCAGATAACAATACGGCAGCATCTCCTTTGCTACGCCTGTCATATCAAAATACCAGTTAAGATAAGCAATATTATGAGCAGATGCAGGCAAATACAGAATTTTACCACCATCAGCCTGCTCTTCCTGCATAACAAATTTCTCTACTTCTCTGCGTATATCACTGCGCTGCAATATGGGGATGGATGCTAAATCTTCCGGCGCATCAGGAAGAGCCTGTCTTCTGTGCAGCTCTGCACAATCAGCAATGTGCTGCTCAAGCACCTCTTTATTCATAGCAGCTTTCAACTCAGCCATAGCAGCAACAGCAGCAGCATTATCTTTTTCTTCCTTGCCAGGCTGCGGGCGCAATGTTACCACTACTTTATGAGTGTTATCCAGCAAATAATTTTCAATCAGACGTTCAAAATAACCGTTATTGATACCTTCGCGCAGTTCCTTAAGGATATTGTCATAGCGCAGGCCATCTACAGGATTACCGCCATAAAGCCAGTTATCCATAATACCGATGCCATAAATAAGTCCTTTGGGGTAAACTCCGAAATCAGCTTCCCTAAGTTTAAATTCTGCTGCATTCAAAGCACCTTCCAGCAGCTTCTTGTCAACGCCATCCATAGTCAGCTGCTGCAAAGTCTTGTAAACAACACTGATAAATTTATCTTTCAGCTCGTATTCACTGCCGGAAACTTTGATGCTCATAACCGGCTGCAGCAAACTGCCTACGTAACTGCCGCTTACGCTCTGTCCAAGCTTAGCCTCTAAAAGTGCACGACGCAACGGAGAAGATTCTGATTCCAGCAATACCCCTTCCAAAATGCGCAGCGCCATGGAAGTTTTTACATCCCTTGCACAGCCAGTAACAATAGATAATTCATGATAGGTTTTAGCCGTTAAATCTTCACTGCTGTCAACCGGATAAAAAGCTTCTACCTCCTGAGTTCTGCTCAAAGGCTCTTGCAGTCTGATATTGGAGTCAACATCACCAGTCTTCTTAAAGGCAGATAAATATTCTCTGTCAAGATATGCCAGGGTATCATCAATATCCATATCGCCATATAAATAAATAAAGGAATTTTCCGGGCTGTAATAAGTCTTGTGAAAGGCTTCAAAAGCCTCCTGTGTCAGCTGCGGTATAGCATCAGGATGTCCGCCGGATTCAAAGCGATACGGCGTTGCAGGAAAAAGTGCCTTCATTGCTTCATTTTCCAACAGCGCATCCGGAGAAGAATAAACACCCTTCATTTCGTTGTACACTACGCCGTTATAACACAGCTCACCATCAAGGCTTTCTAAATTATAGTGCCAGCCTTCCTGACGCAAAGTATATTTATTTTCATAGATTAACGGATAAAATACCGCATCCAGATATACATCCATCAAATTGCGGAAATCCTTATCATTACGGCTGGCTACAGGATACATAGTCTTGTCCGGATAAGTCATTGCATTGAGAAAAGTATTCATAGAACCTTTCACCAATTCTACAAAAGGCTCTTTTAAATGATATTTTCTGGAACCACATAAAGAAGAATGTTCCAAAATATGAGCAACGCCGGTATCATCATTAGGCGGTGTACGGAAAGATATGGAAAATACTTTATTATCATCAGCACAGCCTAAATAAAACAACCTTGCACCGCTATTAACGTGCTCCAGTAAATATGCTTCAGCATTTATTTCTTCTATATGATCCTGCTGCAGAACCTGAAAGCCATGATATATATTACTTACTTCTAACTTCATCGTTACCTCCGTTAAGTTTTTCTTTTTATTTTACCATATCTGACAGCTAAAATCTCAAAATCTGTGTGAATACTTGCGTAAGCAGCTATAATTGCCTATAATTAAGGTTGGAAAGATTAGTGTTATTATGATGTCACTGGAGGGATTAAAATGGACGAAGCACGTTTTACCATGCGCATACATCCTATAATTATGAATAAAATGAAGCATATCGCCAAAAATAACGGCCGCTCGCTGAATAAAGAAATTGAACAAATCCTCAAATGGGTCGTAGATGATTACGAGCGTAAATGCGGGCGTATCCAGCTTACTGAAGAAGAACAGCCCAGCAAAAAACATACTGATATAGAACCTTATCCAGACATGCCAATGGATATGCTTTTCAAACTTGATAAAAATAAATAAACAAAACCTCTGAACCATTTATTGATTCAGAGGTTTTTTATTTGTTTATGGCAGTGCTTTCATTAAGAACACCGTCTATTTTTATTATTTGAAGTAGTTAACACCGGATTTAAACAGCATCTGATCTTTGTTACCGTAGATATTTCTGTACAGACCATCAGCAAAACGTTCAGTATGGCCCATTTTACCCAATACACGTCCGTCCGGACTGGTAATACCTTCAATAGCATACAAACTACCGTTAGGATTATACGGCATATTCATGGTAGGCATACCATTATTATCTACATACTGAGTAGCAACCTGACCGTTAGCAAACAATTCTTTGATAACAGCTTCCGGAGCATAGAATCGACCTTCACCGTGAGAAACAGCAATAGCATGTTCATCGCCCGGTTCACAGCAGCTCAGCCACGGAGATTTATTAGATACTACTCTGGTAGTTACAATCTGAGAAATATGGCGGCCAATAGTATTAAAGGTCAAAGTCGGAGAATCTGCAGTCAGATCTCTTACTTCACCATAAGGAACAAGGCCAAGTTTAATCAAAGCCTGGAAGCCATTGCAGATACCAAGGATAAGCCCATCACGGTTTTCCAGCAAATCGCTTACGGCTTCTTTAATACGCGGATTTCTGAACATGGTAGCAATAAATTTGCCGCTGCCGTCAGGTTCATCACCAGCACTGAAACCACCCGGAATCATGATAATCTGAGAATTATTGATGTATTTAACCATCTGTTCTACAGATTCTTCAACAGCCTGTGCAGTAAGGTTGCGTACTACAAAGGTTTCAGCTGCTGCACCTGCATCTTCAAAAGCACGCGCGCTGTCATATTCACAGTTGTTGCCGGGGAATACCGGAATAAATACGCGAGGTTTGGCAATAGTAACCGGCGCAGTCAAAGGCAGATTTTCTTTATACAGAGGTTGGCAGATATCTGCCGGACTTTCTGTATCAGGCAGCTTATACGGGAAGATACCCTGTAAAGGCTGCATATAAGACTGCTTAGCTTCTTCTGCAGTGATAACAGTATCATTTATGCTGATTTCAGCTTTATCAGTCAAATGACCAAGAAGCATATAATCTAAACCATCAAACAATTCTTCTGGTTCACAGCCAGCAGCAAGTTCCAATACGATACCGCCAGGCTGTAAAGTAAACAGATTGTCAGTATCATTAAACGGTTTAATGAATTCAAAGCCCAAATTATTGCCAAGGCACATAGTAGTAACAAGTGCAGCAATACCGCCGTCTTTTACAGCAGCTGCTGCCGCAATCTTACCTGCTTCCATTGCACTGTGTACTGCAGTAAGATTTTTACGCAAAGCTGCAAAATCAGGCACTTCTGCATTATCACGTGGGCAGGACAGGAAGATTACTTTATCCCCTGCTGCTTTAAAGTCAGCAGATACAGATTTATTGCCATCAATAACGCCCACAGCAAAGGAAACCAAAGTCGGAGGAACAGTTTTATCCATAAAAGTACCGGACATACTGTCTTTACCGCCAATAGCAGGCAGTTCCAATGCATCAAGAGCAGTAAAGGCACCTAAAAGTGCACTGAAAGGCTGACCCCAGCTTGCGCTGTCATGCAGTTTCGGGAAGTATTCCTGTAAAGTAAGACGCAGTTTGGACGGATCTGCACCCAAAGCTACTGCACGTACTACAGATTCTGTTACAGCATACATAGCACCGTGGAACGGACTCCAGCAGGCAACTTCCGGATTATAGCCACAAGCCATTACAGAAGCAGCGGTGGTTTTGCCATTCAGTACAGGTATACGTCCTACCATACCTTCGGACGGAGTCAGCTGCTCTTTACCACCAAACGGCAGCATAACAGTACCGCGGCCGATGGTGCTGTCAAAGCGCTCGGACAAACCTTTCTGACTGCATACATTAAGGCGTTCAAGGTTATTAAGCCATGCAGATTTAATGTCAGAAGCTACTGTAACAACTTCTGGAACTTTTTCAAAAATATTTTCTCCCTCAGCTTCTTCTACAGTAACAGCAGTATGCTGTGCAACACCGTTAGTATCAAGGAAAGCACGGGACAAATCTACAATTTTATCACCACGCCAGTACATTACAAGACGCGGATCTGCAGAAACTTCTGCTACAACAGTTGCTTCAAGATTTTCCTGGTCAGCAAAAGCAATGAATTTATCTTTATCAGCTGCAGCAATAACTACTGCCATACGTTCCTGAGATTCAGAAATAGCCAGCTCAGTACCGTCAAGGCCTTCATATTTTTTCGGAACTTTATCCAAATCAATAACTAATCCGTCAGTCAGCTCACCAATAGCTACAGAAACACCGCCTGCACCAAAGTCGTTGCAGCGTTTAATCATAGAAGTAACTTCAGGATTGCGGAACAAACGCTGAATTTTTCTCTCGGTAGGAGGATTACCCTTCTGTACTTCTGCACCGCAGCTCATCAAAGAATCAACAGTATGTTCTTTGGAAGAGCCTGTTGCACCGCCGCAGCCGTCGCGGCCAGTTTTACCGCCCAAAAGAATAACAATATCACCGGCAGCAGGACGTTCACGTCTTACTGCACTGCGTGGAGCAGCACCAATTACTGCACCAACTTCCATACGTTTTGCTACAAATTTATCATGATAATATTCCTGTACATGACCGGTAGCAAGACCAATCTGGTTACCGTAAGAGCTGTAACCGGCAGCAGCGCCGATAGTAATCTTACGCTGCGGCAGTTTGCCAGCCAAAGTATCAGCAACAGGCACTCTGGGATCAGCAGCACCGGTTACACGCATTGCCTGGTATACATAGGAACGGCCGGACAACGGGTCACGGATTGCACCGCCCAGACAGGTAGCAGCTCCGCCAAACGGTTCAATCTCCGTAGGATGATTATGAGTTTCATTTTTGAACATTACAAGCCATTCTTCTTCTTTGCCGTCAATTTCTATCGGCACAACAATGGAACAAGCATTGATTTCTTCTGAAACATCAAGATCAGCCAATTTGCCTTCTGCACGCAGTTTTTTCATACCAATAACCGCAATATCCATAAGAGTTATAGGTCTTTCGGTATTTTCACCATACACGCCTTCACGTGCAGCCATATATTTGTCATATGCTTCCTGAATCGGTTTAGTATATACTCCAGGAATAAATTCAACATCATCAATCTGCGTCATAAATGTGGTATGACGGCAGTGGTCGGACCAATAGGTGTCCAGAACTCTGATTTCCGTAATAGTAGGCTCACGATGCTCTTCATTGAAATATTTCTGGCACCACAGTAAATCTTCAAGGCTCATTGCCAAGCCCATTTCTTTACGCAGAGCTTCCGCTTCGTCACGGCTCATTGTTAAAAAGCCTTGTACAGACTGAATTTTTGCCGGCTCTTCGCAAGTGCTTTCCAAAGTTTCAGGCATCTCCCAAGCTGCTTCACGTGCTTCAATGGGGTTAATGCAGTAAGCTTTAATTTTAGCAAATTCTTCTTCTGTAAGAGTACCTTCCAGAACATATACCTTGGCTGCAGCTACAACCGGGCGTTCTTTTTGAGTAATCAGCTGAATGCACTGCTCAGCAAAGTCTTCTCTCTGGTCATATTGACCAGGCAGAAGTTCTACAGCAAAAGTAAAATTACCCTCAGCTACTGTTAATTCTTCAGCTACAGTATCAACAGGAGGCTCAGACAACACGAGTTCTTTTGCCATAGCAAATTCTTCATCATTCAGACCCATAACATCGTAGCGATTAATAATGCGGATGTTCTGCAGACCTGTCATCCCCAGATTATTGCGTAAATCACTGAGCAAGCCATGTGCTTCTACAGCAAAAGCATCCTTCTTTTCCACAAAAATTCTTCTGATACTACTCATAAACATCAGCCTCCCAAATTTATTTGAGGTTATTTAAAAATATTCGTTAATAAAATTACGACACTTTGGAAACATACTGTCAAGTACAGCAAGTTTTTCAGAGTTTTCAGCTTCAATAAACCCTGCTTCTGCAAGCTCAGTTGCAGTAAAAGCACCAAAAAACATCTGCGTAAATGCAGCCATATCCATTGTGACATCTTCCTGCTCTGTAGTGCTTATACTATTAATTTTACCTTTAACAGCACTCAGTTGCAACAGGTGATTATTGCCTGCAATAACATTATCTGTAAGCAGCAGATTAACACTTCCATCAAGTATCTGCTCATTAACAGGAAGCTTGGACAAAGCCAGCCGGGCATCGATACAGCGTGCCATCATAAACGGCTGCAGGCTGCCGCTAAGCTGCTGGTCTGCAAAATGCAGGTAAGTCTTATCCCAATCCTCTGCCAACCAAGTAAATGTATCTGCTTCACTTAGATGCTGTGCTGCATATTGAAACAGACGATTTTTCACCTTTTGGGAAGGTGCCAGTAATTCTACTACAGTAAACGTCTTATCCCGCAGCTTATACAGCATATATCCTGCCGGTACATCTTTTTCATAACATACAGCACAATGAATATTTTCCAAAGCATGCACTTTCAGCAGCTTGTCCCACTGAAAATCAGTGCGCACCGGCACACCATTCCACTGCTTAGTAATATTATAATAAATTTCAGCTAAAATTTCCTTATTTAAAGGTAAATATTCTACCTTTAAATCCACGCTAAAGCCTTTAAGCTTCAATTTTGCCAAATCCATAGTATAGTTATGTCTGAAATAGCAGTAACTAAACTGATATGGCTGATAGATACCTGCATGAATAGGCATAAGCAGCACAAATGGTATCTGCTGCGTGCGCAGGATATCAAAGGTTGTTTTTAACAGCGGTTCAAACAGATGACTTCCTCTTGCTGCAGGTGCAGTAGCCACACCGACAATATAAGGAGTGAGCTGCTCAAATCCTCTTACACACAGCATATATGGATTAAGATGTAGCATGTTAAGCAATTTATCCTGCTCGTCAAAACCACCTATGACCATATTGTTTTTACAGCAAAACTCACTAAAATACCATTGATAAAACGGATCATCTTTTTTTTCAAAAGAATAGTCCCATAATTGCATAACCTGGGAAATCCTTTGTTCATTCACCATTTTAAAAATCATTTCTGTTTCCTCATTTTACAAGCAGGCTGTACTTTTTAATCATAAACTCTGGATGATATGATTCTTTTGCTCTGCGCAGACCCTCATGTCCCATATCCTCTTCCCTGTTGATGTAGGTAACATCCTGCCAGGCATGTTCAGCAAACTCTTTGTTAATAGCTGTATACAAGCCACGAATTTCATGGTTAGCTTTTTCTACATGCAGAACAGCCGTATCATCATTAATCTTTTTGCCGAAGCTGAAAGCTTCTATCTTGCCATATACACGAATAGCACCACCGCGCAATCCCAAGGCGTCAAAATTAGTCAGCGCCTGTCTGATAGCATACTTTTCACAAATAAGTGAAGGATCTTCCGCAATCCTGTCATCACACCATTGTTCGCCAAAGCCAAGACATTCAGCTATATTATTACCGTCAATAGGCTCATATACATAGTCAGGATAATTTTTCTTAAAAGAATTGTAATGATTTTTCTGACCATGATATTTTCTTCCAGACAAGGTTGCTAATTTTTCACGCAGATAAATATAATCCCAGTTATCTCTATCTTCAATAAACTCAGCATCCGGAAGCACCTTTGCCAAACGTTCCTTGGTCATTTCGTAAATACCGTGCATTTCAAAAGGCTTGCCCTGAGAAAATTCGCGTAATTCCGCTAATACCAGCGGCAAATCTTCATCAGCACCCCCAATTGGCGGTAAAAAGAAATCTACATTATCACGTTTTACTTTTATCAATAAAAATCCATGTGCTACACACCAGTAAATATTATAGCAATCGCGCCATACAAAAAGATTTGAAAACGCACATTCACTGCCGCGATACATCGGATTAGACATGTAACTTTCAAATAACTCTTTCTGCTCAAGAGTTACCGGTTTAAACTCTAAAATCGTTGATACCCCCAGTACATTAGATAAATTTTTACTTTTATATTATATCATAAAATAATTGTTTTTGTTTTAATTGTTAAGTTGTTAACACTTAGTTCACATAATCAAAAAGCGCTGCCTTTTACAGCAGCGCAAAATACAATAAATTCAATAACTTTTATTCAATTTTATCAATATTCTTTCAGCAGCTACTACTCCGAGCAATCCAGTAACAAACTGCGGTACACTCATCCCAAATAAGATATTTTTTACTAATACACTGTTTTCCAGCTGCAGAAAAGATAAAACGATATATGCACCAAGATACATAAGCAACGCTTTAACTGCAGGCGGAAGCAGATAATTAAAAACAAAAACTCTTTTTTGCCGTAAAAGCACTACATAAAGCATGTTGCCTGCTATCACTACTGGTATCAGCAGGGGTAATAATAACTGGCCTTGCATATACGCCAGCAGCGGCAGTAATATTGTTAGTAATGCAGCTGCTTTAAATCCACTGATTCTGCTGGTAATGATAAGCATCATATTTACCAAGGTACCAATAATAAATGTACTTACTACAGGCGGCATCGGCAGAACCAGACGCAAAGACTGCATAATAACAGTCAAAGCCATCAACAGCGCTCCCAACACCAATTTTTTATTCTGCATCTTCTTATTTAGCCGGACATTCAACAGCTACAAAATCTTTATACGCCTTTTGTAATGCTGCAGCTATTTGACCAGGCTTGCCATCACCGATAAAACCGCGGTCAATTTTTACAACCGGCATAAATTCACAGCGCGGTCCGCAAATAAATGCTTCATCTGCTTTTAACGCAAATTCTTTGTCAAAAGCACGTTCGATAACCTGCAGCTGTAAATCATGAGCCAATCTTTCTACCAAGAGTTTTCTGGTAATATTCTTATGAATAAAATTATTTTCCGGATGAGTCCACAAAATACCATCTTTATAAATAAAGAAGCTTGCTTCTGTAGTTTCAGTAATCTTACTGTCACGTACAAACAATGCATCAAAAGCATTAGAAATAAATGCTTTTTGTTTAGCCATAGCTTCCGGCATTCTGTTCAGTGTATTGATATCACAGTGCTGCCAGCGGATATCTTCTTCAGTAATAAGATTTACACCTTTTTCGCGTCTTTCTGCCAAAGCATTTCTATCAACAGGCACGATAAACATCGTCAGATTAGGAATGCACTGCTCAGGATAAGCCAGACCATAAGCACCGCTGCCGCGAGTAACCTGAGTATATACTTCACAGTCGCTTACACCTGCAGCCTGCAACAGATTCTCATGGAATTCTACCAGCTCTTCAATCATGTATACGCCGGGAATTTTGCTGTGAATTACAGACTCAAACAGATTATTCATATGCGGCAGTAAAGCAAAGCAGCGTCCGTTATAGACAGGAACGATTTCAAATACACCGTCACCAAAATTATGTCCACGATCGTCGACATCAATAAAAGCCTCATTTTTAGGCATTATTTCACCGTTAATTAAAACCAGCTCTTCAGCCATTATTTAAACCTCCAATAGAATAAAATTTAGACTACAAATAAAATTCATATTTTCATCACGCAAAATACTGTATAATAACACATACAGATAATTATTATACAACATTTCTATGTTTTTGTCTTTAATAAATCAAAATGCAGCTTAGTTATGCTTGAATTATTTAGGAAGGAGTACCTCAATGGCCCACTTACCACAAATTATTATCGACCTGGCAATGATTCTGCTGGTCGCAGGTTTTACCACTATCTTATTCAAAAAAATCAATCAGCCTGTCGTCTTAGGCTATATCATCGCTGGTTTTATTACCGGCCCACATTTTAATTTTTTCCCCACTATTTCGGATACGGCCAATATCCAAACCTGGTCAGAAATCGGCGTTATTTTTCTGCTGTTCGCCCTTGGTTTGGAATTTAGTTTCTACAAACTAAAAAGTGTAGGCAGTACCGCTTTTATTGCCGTAACTATTATTCTTGGCGGCATGTTTGGTGCAGGTTTTCTCTGCGGTAATCTTTTGGGCTGGAACCAGGTTGACAGCCTTTTTCTTGGCTGCATGCTAACCATGTCGTCTACAATCATTATTATCAAAGCTTATGATGATTTAAAAGTTAAAAACGAACGTTTTGCCTCAATTGTACTGGGCATTTTAATTATCGAAGATATTGCCGCTATTGTCATGATGGTTATGATAAGTACACTTGCTGCTGCTACAGCCGATATCTCTACACTTGACCTTATAAAAAGTATCCTGCGCCTTGTCTTCTTCCTAGTGCTGTGGTTCGTACTGGGCATGTATCTTGTTCCTACATTCTTTAAACGCACTCGTAATCTTGTTAACGATGAAACTCTTATTGTAGCTTCTACAGGCTTATGCTTGGGAATGGTCGTTTTAGCTACAAATATGGGGTTTTCCTCTGCACTTGGCGCTTTCATAATGGGCTCTCTTATTGCAGAAGCTCCCAATGCTGAACATATCGAGCATCTCATTAAACCTCTCAAGGACCTTTTCGGCGCAGTCTTTTTTGTATCTGTAGGTATGCTGGTAAATCCGGCTCTCCTTATTGAATACGCTCTACCTATCCTGTGCATTATCCTTGTTACTATTATCGGACAAATTATTTTCTCAACTTCCGGTGTTCTTGCCTCCGGTCAGGATTTGAAAACTGCTATGCGCTGTGGATTCAGCCTTACTCAGGTAGGCGAATTTTCCTTTATCCTTGCTTCCATGGGCAGTTCACTTGGTCTTACAAGCGATTTTCTTTATCCAATCATCGTAGCCGTTTCAGTAACAACAACTTTTACAACGCCTTTCTGTATTATGGCTTCTGAACCTGCCTACAATACCGTAAGCAGATTGCTGCCTGAAAAAGTTTTAAATACACTCAGCCGTTATACTAATAATGACAATGCAGAAGCTAAAGAAGACGCTGACTGGTCCAAATTATTGCGCAGTTATTTCATCAGAATGTTAATTTTTGTTACCTTGCTTATTGCTATAGCTTTAGGTGCAAACTTTTACCTGCTGCCATACCTTGCTGATGTACTGCAATTACCTCTAGCAAACTTTATCGCTGGCGGCATTACCTTAGCTGTTATGGCTCCTATTTTACGTGCTTTACTGCAAAACAGAACCGGCAATGCAGAATTATTTTCTGTGCTGTGGCTGAAAAAACGCTCTAACCATCTGCCGCTGCTTATTTTAGTATTCTTTAAAATGCTGACCTCTGCATGCTCTCTTTACTTTATCTTTAATACCATTATGGGTCTGCAATCACTGCTTTCCATCTTAGCAGTTCTGGCCTTCTCCTATTTTATTTCTTCCTCCGACTGGCTGCTCAGTGAATACCTGCGTATTGAATCACGTTTTCTTGTAAACTTAAACGAAAAACACATGCGCCGCCATCGTGAAAATTCAGCAGACAGCAATAATGGCTGCTTTAACTGCTTCGACCAGGATTTTCAGCTTGTCAGCTGTAAAGTACCGCAATCTTCTTCTCTGATTGGAAAATCGCTTAACCAGCTTGCTTTCCGCGAATTATATGGCTGCAATATTTTACAGGTAACTACACCACAGCATACTTATGATATGCCTGGTGGCGCTCATGTACTGGAAGAAAATTCTCAGCTGCTGCTCATAGGCACTGCATCACAGCTTAAGCTTCTAAGTACAGCTATAGAAAGCCAGCGCATAGAACTTGAACCAATAAACACACCTGTCAGCCTACGTGAATTTATGCTGCAAAGCTCCAACACAGAGCAAGACCATTTTCTTTCCTGCGCTATCAGTATCGACCGCCATTCTCCTATTTTAGGCAAGTCCATGAAAGCTGCCAACTTACGTGACAGATGGAATTGCCTGGTAATAGGCCTTGAACGCGGTGCCTATATTATTACAAATCCGAATGTTTCACTGGTATTTGAAAAAGGTGACCTGCTTTGGGTGCTTGGCAAGCAGAAAATGATTAACACCTTGGTACGTGAAGAAATTCTTTAAATTTATAAAAAAAGAGGAAATTCAAACGAATTTCCTCTTTTTTATTTCTACACTTTACCTTCCTGCTGTAACTTTCTTATATAGTCCGCCTTGGTAATCATGCCATACTGTGTTCCTGTCTGAATAAAAGACTCCAGCTGGTGTACTTTGCCTTCACGAATCAAATTACGCAAAGCAGGTGTCATCGTCATTATCTCAAAGGCAGCTACTCTGCCGTTACCATAAGCATTAGGCAGCAGCTCCTGACAAGCGATTCCCTGCAGGCATGCTGCCAGTTGACTTTTAATCTGCTGCTGATTTTCAGAAAAAAAATCTATAATCCTGCTCACAGTAGTTACTGCATCACCAGTATGCAATGTTGCAAATACTAAATGACCTGTCTCTGCTGCTTTCAGAGCAGTACTCATCGTTTCTTTATCTCGCAATTCACCTACCATAATAACATCCGGGTCTTCCCGCAATGCACTGCGTAAGCCTGCAGCAAAGGATTTTGTATCACTGCCAACTTCTCTCTGGTTAATAATACTTTTCTTAGCTGCATGCTTGTATTCTACAGGGTCTTCGAGCGTAAGGATGTGCATACTTTGCTCCTCATTCAGCTTATTGATAAGTGCTGCTAAGGTTGTAGATTTGCCACTGCCAGTGGGCCCTGTGATAAGTACAAGTCCATTTTTCAGAGCAGTAAAATCCCTTACAGTTTGCGGCAAGCCTAATTCCTCACAAGTAGGTATTTGTACCGCTATCAGCCTTATAGCAGCAGCAATACTGCCGCACTGACGAAAAAAATTCATACGACAGCGGATATTATCATTTAACGAATAAGCAAAATCTACTTCTCCAATACGTTCAAATTCTGCGCTTAAGCGCTTTGTCAAAACTGCTGCGGTAAAGCTTTCCATATCTGCAGCAGTCACAATAGTATCGGCTAGCGGCGATAACTTACCCTGAAATCGCATCATCGGCTTACTCCCAACAGTAAGATGAACATCTGAAGCTCCCATTTCTCCAGCTTGTTCTAATAATGTCATCATCATAACACCTTCTCTCAGCTGCATACTGAGCGTATCAGCTCGGCAACAGTCGTATATCCTGCCATCACCTTATCAATGCCATCTTGTTTTAAGCTTATAAAACCGTGCTGACGTGCAGCCTCCTGTATCATCGCCTCACTGTCATGATGCAAAATAAGACTAGTTATTTGTTCGGTTATCGGCAATACCTCCTGTACTGCCATTCTTCCTTTATAACCAGTGAAACCACACTTTTCACAGCCCTCTCCTCGCTGCAGGAGTAGTTCCCTCTTAGCAGGTGCATGCAAGAAATTCTTTTCCCAATATTCTGCCTCATACTGCTTACAGCAATGCGGACAAATTTTTCTGACCAATCTCTGAGCAACTACACCACGTACCGCAGACGCCAAAAGAAAAGGCTCAATTCCCATATCTAATAATCTTGTAACTGCACCGGCCGCGCTGTTAGTATGCAAAGTACTTAATACCAGATGACCAGTTAACGCTGATTGAATTGCAATTTGTGCTGTTTCCGCATCACGTATCTCTCCTACCATAATAATGTTTGGGTCTTGTCTAACAATAGCCCGCAGTCCTTTGGCAAAGGTAAGACCTGTTTTCGGATTTACTGCAACCTGATTAATACCGGCAATTTTATATTCAACGGGATCCTCAATCGTAATAATATTCTGCTCCTGTGTATTCAGCTCATTTAAAGTAGCATATAAGGTTGTAGACTTACCGCTGCCGGTAGGTCCTGTAATTAAAACAATACCGCGCGCAGTTTTGTACATACTTTGGTATAATTTAAGATTTTCTTCAGAAAAGTCCAGCTGATTCAATGAAAACAAAGTTCTCTCTTTATCAAGAACTCTGATGACAATTTTTTCACCTCTGATGGTAGGTAAGGTAGAAATACGCAGATCAATGCAGCGTCCTTCTCTAGTAATCTCCAGTCTGCCATCCTGTGGTACTCGTTTTTCAGCAATATCCATACCGCACAGTACCTTGATTCGGGAAATAACCGAATTATGTCTGGCAGCAGGAATATCTTCTATTAGTCGCAGCAGACCATCTATCCTTAGTCTTACACTTGTTTTTGTATCCAAGGGCTCAATATGAATATCACTGGCATGAAGTTTAATCGCCTTTGAAAAAATATTTTCTACAATATCTGCGGCCTGCATATCATTTCCATTCGTACTTATACCATCAAACCCATTTTTATCACTTGCAAAATATTTCTTGTCCACGTATTATACTCCGTCCTCTATATTGATAAACTGCAATACGCTTTATTCTAGCACTTTTTCAAAATAAAACAATTGAATTATTTGAATTTATAGATTTTTCATTATTTTCACAATATTGAATTGTCAAAGGTAAAAAATTGTATTAGAATGTAAAAGCTTTTTATTTTACCGCAAAGAAGAGTTCATATGAAAAGATATTACGCATCTCACAAACATTCGTTTCTGCGAATAACATCCTGTATTTTAATTTTTGGATCAGCTTATTATAGTTATAAATTTCAAAGTCCGGCAGCGGCAAATAATGCTGCTTTACCTGTTAAAACAGCTCGATTTAAAAGCTACATACCTGTACAGCCTGCAGTTCCGCTCCGCAATCCTTTTTTATCCAGCAGAACTATAGACAATGTAGTTCCGGAGAACAAAGCTGTGTCCGTAACCGCCCTACCCATTTTACGTGGAATAATAGCACATGGAGATAAGACTGTTGGTATTTTTGAATATAACGGGCAAAGCAGTTATCATACCGCTGGTGATAAAATTGGTCCCTATACAATCAAAAATTTAACATCAAACACAGTAACTATCCTGACCGATTCGCAACAACAGATTATACTGAATTTGGAAGACTAGATTATGAAACTAAAAAATTTCTTAATGACTTTTTCTGCTGCTTGCCTTCTTATGCTGAACAGCACACCAGCGAATGCAGCAGATACAGTTTCACTGCAGGTACAAAACGCAGAAATCAAAGACGTGCTGCAGGCAGCAGCATCTATTTCAGGCAAAAACATCATTACGGACGATACTGTAAAAGGACGCATCAGTATCAATATACATGAATTGCCGCTTACAGCTGCACTTGACATCATCACTGCTGCTAAAGGTTTAAGCTACCGCACGATAGATGATGTCATACTAGTCTCATCGCAGGAGAATCTTACTAAATATAATAGCAGTGTTGCTGCCTATAAACTAAATTACGTTCCAGCACAGGATATTGCAGAACCATTAAAAGCACTTTTTAACAATAGTAAGCTCACTATCGACCCGTTAACCAACACTATACTTTTTACTGGCAGCAATGCAGAAGAACAACGTCTGCGCAGTGCACTTGCTGCGCTAGATGTACCATCCCAGCAGGTAACTCTGGAAGCTAAAATTATTGCCGTTAACAGAGAACAGTCTGAAAACTTAGGCATAAGCTGGAATTGGGATACTATTCCTCAAAGAAATGAAGATCATAAATCAGATAATACTGACTCTGATAATAGCAGCGATAACGAATATTTTGGCGGCAGCTTTAAGTTCTGGCATGGTTACACATTTAACTTTAATGCTGCCTTAAATGCTCTTTTCGCTGACGGAAAAGCCAAAATACTTGCTACACCGCGTATTATTACTGTACCTGGAAAGGAAGCAAGTATTTTCATCGGAGACCACATACCTGTACAAACCGAGAAACATGACAGCAGCGGTACATATACTGCTACCGAATATCTGGATGCAGGTATCAAGCTAAACTATACCCCTATTGTCAGCAGCGACAGCAAAACAATTACGGCCAGCGTACACACAGAAGTAAGTACACCTACATTGGTCAGTGAAATACACAACTATAAAATTACCAGTCGTACTGCTGACACTAACGTACGTATGCACAGCGGTGAAACTCTTGTAATCGGCGGCTTAATTAATGAAGAGGAACAAAAAAGTATTCAAAAAATCCCACTGCTTTCTAATATTCCCTTACTGGGTGAATTATTTAAAAATCGTACTACACGTAAAGTTAAAACAGAAGTCTTAATGATTCTGACTCCTTATATTACCGAAGCAGGAAGTTCCCCTGCAATTTATAATCAGCAGCTGCTTGAAACTGCCGTTCCACAGGAAAACATTCATAATTCAGTACACAAAAAAGCTCAAGACGAATAATTTCGTCTTGAGCTTTTTACTTTGAAATCCTTTTATTTAAAAGAATTATATATTTTCTTAAATCTATTTACAGCCTGCTTAATATCGGCTGCACCAAGAATACCGCTTACCACTGCCGCACCGTCAGCACCTGCAGATAATACAAGTTCATAATTATCTGCAGTAATTCCTCCTATACCAACGACAGGTATAGTTACGCTTTGGCAAACACGTGCTAATTTATCTACGCCCAATGTATTAACATCGGTCTTTGTATTACTGCCAAAAACAGCACCGCTGCCAAGATAATCAGCGCCATCGGCAAGTGCCTGCACGGCCTCCTGCTCATTATGTGCAGAAACACCAATAATAAAATCATCACCGCAGATACCACGCGCTATTTTGCAAGGCAAATCATCCTGACCAAGATGTACACCAGCAGCTCCGACAGCCAGAGCAATATCTATTCTGTCATTAATAATGAGCGGTACACGATATTTATCTGCCAATGCTTTAAGGCTAACTGTCTCTTTATACATCTCAGCACCATTTTTGGCTTTACCACGATACTGCAGCAGCGTCACTCCTGCCTGCAAAGCTTCTTCCACTGCTTCTAACAGGCAGCGGCCATGCAGACAATTTTCATCTGTAACCAGATAAATACTGTAATCAAGAATAGGTTTCATCTTAGTTCTTTCTTTCCGGATTAAGATTGATAACATTCCACTTGGTAGTTACATGGTAAACGCAGTCTAAAAGGCGTACTTTAAACATCCCTGGGCCATCTTTCTTTTCCAAAAAGTTAGCCGCTAATTCTGCCCCCTGTCCCATAATAACTATGCCAAGAGCAGCAGCAGCCAGCATATCTTTTGTCACTGCAGCACAGCAGGCGCATAAAGTAGACGCCATACAGCCGCTGCCAGTAATATCCTGCAGCAGCGGATGTCCATTATTAAGTACTACTGCCTGATGACCGTTACTGATATTATCAATTTCACCAGTTACAGCAAAAACACAGTTATATTTTTTAGCTGCCTCCTGGGCTGTTTTTAAAGCATCGCCTTCTTCGGTTCCGCCTATATTATCTACGCCAGCACCACCTGTTTTATTTGCCAGCAGCGCTACACATTCACTATGATTACCGCGTACAATACTGATATAGCCCTTATTAAGCAGCTTGACAGCAAAATTCAAGCGCATGGAAGAAGCCATTACGCCTACCGGGTCCAAAATAACAGGTATGCCTTTAGCCTTAGCTACAGCTACGGCTTTTTCCATGGCAATCATCTTATTAAAATTAAGCGTACCAAGGTTAAGCAGTAAAGCATCTGCTCCGGCAGTAATCTCTTCTACTTCTTCAGGGTCATCTGCCATAACAGGAGAAGCACCGGCAGCTAATGCCATATCGGCACAGCTTTCTGCTGTAACATAATTAGTTATATGATGTATAACTGGTCTTTGCTTACGTAATTTATCAACAATATCACCAAACTGAGCTTTCAAATCCATTATTCTAAAATTCCTGCCTTTCTGTATAAATCCACAAAATGATGCGTCGGCCCACAGCCACTGCCTATAGCAAGGCTATGTGCTATCGCTTCTGTTACATATTGTTTAGACGCAGCAACCGCATCTGCAAGATTCATCCCTTTAGCCAGATTTGCTGCTAAAGAACTGGACAGAGTGCACCCTGTGCCATGGGTATTTTTAGTAGCAATTCTCTTACCGCTGAACCATATTTCCTGTTTGCCATCAAATAATAAATCATCAGCTTGGTCTTCCAGATGCCCGCCTTTAACCAGCACAGCCTTCACACCAAGAGCAATAATTTTTTCAGCAGCCAGCAGCATATCAGCTTTATTTTTTACTTTCATCCCAGTAATAGCTTCTGTTTCCGGCAAATTAGGTGTCAAAAGAGTAGCCAAAGGTAATAATCTCTTGATTAAGGTTTCACAAGCTTCCGGAGCTAACAGCGGATAACCGCTTTTAGAAATCATAACAGGGTCTACCACAATTATTTTCGGTTTATATTTCAGCAGGCAATCAGCAATAGTTTCAATAATCTCCGGTCGTGATACCATCCCAATTTTTACTGCATCAACTCTTATATCATTAAATACAGCTTCTATCTGTGCCTGTACAATTTCACAATCTATATCCTGCACTTTGGTAACACCGCAGGTATTCTGAGCTGTTACCGCTGTTATTACACTCATGCCGAATGTGCCATGAGCAGCAAAGGTCTTCAAATCTGCCTGAATACCAGCACCACCGCTGCTGTCACTGCCGGCAATAGTCAACAAATGCTTCATGTTATCGTACTCCTTTATCAGTAATATGCAAAGCCTCAAAAATATCCTTTACACAGGCTTCACGTTTATACAAATCATCTGCAGAAGCAATATCTGCATTTAAAGCAAAAATATACGTCTTACCACTTTTTTCCTGATACAGCCAGCCTATAAACCAGCCAATCGGTATCTGAACATTATCTGTTGCCCATCCCGTTTTACCATACCAGCTGCAATCGGTAGCCATAGAAAGCAGACAAATTTTTTGCACTGCCTGCTGGTTACTTTCGCTGTATGGCAGCTGCAGCAGTACCAGCTTCTTCAAAAACTCAATCTGCTCATAAGGACTTATCTGCAAAGAATTGTCAAGCCAGAAAGCATTCTCTGTACCTATCTGCTTATTGCCATAATCCAGTTTATTTAAATGCTCCTGCATGCGATTTTTGCCAATCTTAGATGCCATGTATTTATAAGCAGGTACCTGCGAAATTTTAATAGCACTCTGCAAACTGGCATCACTTTTCCAGCTTTCAAGAAAAACCGGCTCATTGCTATAATGATAAAACACTTCATCAACACCATGCACACAACCAGTTTCTAAAGCAATCAAGCTATGCGGTATTTTAAAGGTAGAACCGGGAGAAAACCGCTTAAATGCTCTGGCACTGTTATACATCAGATACTTTTTATTACTTATATCATACATAATAAATGTACCGGTAAGATTATATTTTGCAAAAACATTTGCAATACCATTTTCTTTCTCAAAAGCATGTACGCTGCAAGGCATTATTAATAAGATACATAATATTACAGCACAAATACTAAACTTTCTGCGCATCTTTCCCCCAATAAAAAAGCAGGCACAGGCTTATCTTCATAAGCACTATGCCTGCGCCTGCATATTATATATTACAGAACTTCTTTTACTTTTGCAACAACGTTTTCCACAGTAAAGCCGTATTTCTCCATCATCACATCGCCAGGAGCGGAAGCACCAAACTGAGTGATACCGATAACATTGTTATCACTGCCGGTATAACGGCTCCAGCCATAAGGTACGCCAGCTTCTACAGCAATCTTAACTGCATCATGCGGCAATACGCTTTCCTTGTATTCTGCGCTTTGATTTTCAAAGGCATCCCAGCTGGGCATGGATACAACGCTTACATCAATGCCTTCAGCAGCAAGTTTTTCCTGTGCAGCCAAAGCCAGATGTACCTCGCTGCCAGTACCAATCAAAACAGCAGCAGCTTTTTCTTTTGCTGGACTTAATACATAAGCACCTTTATAAGCATTCTCATGTACAAGCTGAGCATATTGATGCAGTACCGGTAATTTTTGACGGCTCAGCAGCAAACAGGTAGGTTTATGCAGATTCATGCAAGCCTGCTGCCATGCTGCAGCAGTTTCCAGCGCATCTGCGGGACGGAATACGCTTACGTTAGGAATCATACGCAGAGCCATAGTTGTTTCTATCGGCTGATGAGTAGGACCATCTTCACCTAATGCAATACTGTCATGGGTCAGTACGAAGATTGCTCTAATTCCCATAAGCGCAGCCATTCTGATTGCAGGACGCATAAAGTCTGCAAATACCAGGAAGGTACCGCCAAACGGAATGAAACCACCATGCAGAGAGATACCGTTTACCACAGTACCCATAGCATGTTCACGAACACCAAAATGAATATTTCTGCCTTTACGGTCAACACGGCTGAAGAAGCCTTCGTTCTTCATGATAGTTTTGTTGGAAGGACCAAGGTCAGCACTGCCGCCAACAAGGCTCGGCAGCTGCATAACTAATTTTTGAATGATTTCTCCGGAGGCTTCACGAGTAGCAGTTTTAGCAGTATCTGCGAAAATTGCTTCCAGCGCTGCCAGATTTACCAAAGTAGTACCATTAATGCGAGATTCCAGTTCAGCAGCAAGTTCAGGATATACTACTTTGTAATCAGCCATTAATGCTTTCCATGCTTTTTGTGCTTCTGCACAAGCCGGTTTTTTATCAGCAAAATGAGCACTTACTTCTTCCGGAACATAGAACATCTTATCAGCCGGCCAGCCAGCTTTTTCTTTGGTAGCAGCCAATGCTTCGCCGCCCAAAGGCTCGCCATGGCAGGACGGGCTGTCCTGTTTCGGACTGCCGAAACCGATATGAGTGCGTACAATAATCAAAGACGGATGCATTGTATCAGCCTGCGCTTCTTTAATAGCAGCTTCCATTGCTTCAATATCTTCAGAATCTGCTACACGCAGTACCTGCCAGCCATAAGCTTTAAAGCGCATTTCCACGTCTTCAGTAAAGGCAATATCAGTGCTGCCTTCAATGGTAATCTTATTGTCATCATAAAGATAAATAAGTTTGCCAAGACCCAAAGTACCTGCTAAAGAAGCAGCTTCACAGGAAACACCTTCCATCAGGTCACCGTCAGAAGTCAGACCATAGGTGTAATGATTTACAACTGCAAAATCCGGTTTGTTATATTTTGCTGCCAGCATAGCTTCGGCAATAGCAAAGCCTACACCCATAGCAAAACCATGACCCAGCGGTCCGGTAGAAGCATCTACACCGACAGTATGACCATACTCAGGATGTCCCGGAGTCTTGCTGCCCCATTGACGGAAGTTTTTCAGTTCTTCCATAGGCAGATCAAAGCCAGCAAGATGAAGCATAGCATATAAAAGCGCACTGCCATGGCCGGGAGAAAGGATAAAACGGTCTCTGTTGAACCATTGCGGATCAGCAGGATTATAATTCATAAAACGGTCCCAAATAGTATACATCAAAGGAGCTGTACCCAAAGGAAAGCCCGGATGTCCGGATTTCGCCTTTTCTACCTGGTCAGCTGCCAGAAAACGTAAAGTATTTACACAAGCCTGGTCCATTGTCTGCATTATGGAAAACCTCCAATATTGTACTATATTTTAAATTATTATAACATATCTGTTTTGTCATGCAAAGTTTATGCTGTACTTTTTTCAGAGATATCGTAATATTTTTAACACTATAAAAAATGCAGCCAGCAAAAAAGCTGACTGCATTTCTCTCTACTTATGCCTCTTTGCGTTCGGCAACAATTTTTTCTGCCAGTTTAGGCGGAACATCTTCATAATGATCAAATTTCATCTCAAAGGTACCCAGGCCTTGAGTCAACGCACGCAAATCAACTGCATACTCAGTAATTTCAGCATACGGAACCTGAGCCGATACAACACTCATGCCATCTTCTACACTCTGCATGCCCAAAATACGGCCGCGTTTAGAGTTCAAGTCACCAATAACGTCGCCCATCATGGAATCTGCGCAGGTAACTTCCAAAGAATAAACAGGCTCAAGCAATACAGGTTTGCATTGTTCCATTGCTTTTCTGAACGCAATATTGGATGCTGTCTTGAACGCCATTTCAGAGGAGTCGACAGTATGATAAGAACCGTCCAGTAAGGTAATACGCATATCTACAACCGGATAGCCTGCCAGTACGCCTTTTTCCATAGCCTCACGCATGCCTTTTTCTACAGCAGGAATATATTGACGCGGTACTGCACCGCCGAAAATCTTATCAACAAATTCAAAGCCGCTGCCGGGAGCCAACGGTTCCATCTTTATAACTACATGACCATACTGACCATGACCGCCGGACTGTTTCTTATGTTTGCCTTCTACCTCAGCACTGCCGCGGATAGTTTCGCGATATTCGATAATAGGAGCTTTCAAAATAGCTTCTACACCAAATTTACGCTGCATACGTTCCATAATGATTTCAATATGCTGATCGCCCATACCACTGATAAGAGTTTCCTTAGTAACGGAATTCTTGGTTACGATAATAGTAGGATCTTCATCCATCAGGCGATTAAGAGCGGACATGATTTTTTCTTCGTCGCCTTTTTTCTTCGGATAAATTGCTCTGGTATACATCGGCAGCGGGAAATCAATCGGAGCAAATTCAACAGGATGATTTTTATCGCACAAAGTATCACCAGTAGAAGTATACTGCAGTTTTGCAACTACACCAATATCACCTGCAACAACGGCTTTCATAGGAATCTGTGTTTTACCGCGCATAGTAAAGATGCTGCCGATACGTTCATCTTCTTCACGTCTGGAGTTATAAACAACACTGTCGCTCTTAATGCTGCCGGAGAATACACGGAAGTAGCTGAGACGACCTACAAACGGATCAGAAGTTGTTTTAAATACCAATGCAGACATAGGAGCGTTCGCATCGCAGATTTCTTCTTCACCAGTTGTTTTGTCGGTCACAATAAAGTCATTCAAAATAGCCGGATAAGTAAAGTCAATAATCGCGTTCATCAAACGGCCCAAACCGATATCTTTATATGCACTACCGCAAAGCATCGGATAAATAACTGCCTGACGAATACCTTTAATAAGGCATTTCATAATTTCTTCATCGCTGATGGTTTCACCGTCCAGATAACGCATCATGCAATCGTCATCAGCTTCTACAGCTGCTTCAATCATTTTTTCACGAGCTGCTTTAGCTGCTTCCATATATTCTTCCGGAATTTCAATTTCATCGGAATCATTGCCATTAGCACGATAAGCTTTCATCTTATACAAATCAATAAGGCCTTCAAACTTATCTTCCTTACCTAACGGCAGCTGCAGCGGTAAAACATGTTTGCCGAATTTTGCACGAAGATTGTCAAGAATGCTGTCAAAGTCAGCATTTTCACGATCCATTTTATTTACAAAAATAATACGGGGAAGGTTAGCTTCTGCGGCAAGTTTCCAGCATTGCTCAGTACCAACCTGTACACCGGAGGTAGCACAGACAACAATCAATGCGCTGTCAACAGCTCTGAAAGCACCTTTTACTTCTGCTACAAAGTCTGCAAAACCAGGAGTATCAATAAAATTGATCTTGGTATCGCGCCACTCTACAGGAGCCAAAGTAGCATTAACGGAAACTTTTCGCTTAATTTCTTCGGGTTCGTAGTCAGTGGTGGTAGCCCCGTCTTCAACCTTGCACATTCTGCTGATCGCACCGGAGCGATACAGTAAAGCTTCAGTTACGGACGTAGTTCCGGCCCCACCATGGCCCACAATAGCCACATTTCTGATTTTGTCACCAGTATATTCTTTCATAACTTCTTCCCCCTTTATTGTTAGGAAATTAATTGTGTGGAGAGTTCTATGAACATACTGACTATTCCTGCTTTTTGGTAAAAACTAAAAAACAAAGTATTTTTCTTCCTAAAAATGTAAAACAAGTAACAAAAAAGGAGCAGCTTTCGCTGCTCCAAATATAACTATTATTTTAATAAATCACAGACATACAAGGCGCATAATGTTTTTGCGTCAAATATTTCTCCGCCCTTAATCATACGCTTTATTTCTTCCATGGTAAAGCTCTGTACACCAATAAATTCATCATCATCAGTATGCTGACTGTGGCTAATCAAACCGGTAGCTTTATAAAGATGGATGACCTCATCTGTAAAAGCCGGCGTAGTAGCAATAGTAATCAGCTTTTCCATATGCTGTGCAGTATACCCTGTTTCTTCACTGAGTTCACGCACGGCACATTCATCTGGACCTTCACTGCCATGATCGAGCTTACCTGCCGGTATCTCCCACATCACTGTATCCATTGGATAGCGGCATTGTTTAACCATAACGATTCTGCCGTCATCAAGTACTGGCACTATAGCAACAGCTCCCGGATGACGAATAAACTCACGCGTAGTTTCACTGCCATCAGGTAAAAGAACAGTATCCACCTCTACATGCAGTAAACGTCCGTCAAACACCTTTTTATTACTCAGGAACTTTTCGTCCAAACCCTTTTCATGAAATTTTTTAATCATTTTATTGCAACAACTCCGTTTTTTTCAGCCTCTGAGCCTCTGCCAAAAGCTCCGCCGCACTGTCATAAGCAGCCTTACTGCCGCTGCTGCCGGAAGCCATACGCATAAGCTCATTGATACGCTGCTGCTCATCAAGTACAGTCAGCTCTGTTGCCGTTCTGCCGTTTGTGCTCTGCTTTTCAATATAGATATGCCTATCTGCAAATGCAGCAATCTGCGGTAAATGAGTTATGCATAATACCTGCCCCTGCAAAGCTATAGCAGCTATTTTTTCTGCCATTTTCCTTGCTGTTACACCACCGACACCTGTATCAATCTCATCAAAAACCATTGTAGGTACTTCCGTCATATTACGCATTACCGTCTTAACAGCCAAAGCAATACGGGAAAGCTCACCGCCTGAAGCAACCTTTTCCAGTTCATTAACAGGCTCACCTACATTGGCACTGAACATGATTTTGATATCATCGCAGCCATACATACCAAATTTATCACTGCACTGAAACGCAAACATCAGCTTACCCTGCGGCATGGCTAAGTCATGAATATGATTAGTAATCAGCTGCTCCAAAATGCTACCATTCTTTTTACGTAAATCAGATAACAAAGCTGCTTTCTGCTGCAAACTGCTTTTTATCTGCTGCAGCTTTTTTTCAGCTTTGGCAACAGCAGCAGCAATATCCTGCAGCTCAGCATATTTTTCTTCAGCACGATGCAAATATTCCAGCACAGCTTCAGTAGTTCCGCCGTATTTTTTCTGCAAACGATAAATTAAATCCAGTCGTTCCTGTACTTCCGCTGCGCGCTCGCTATTAAAACTGCTGCTGTCCAGATATTCGGCCAGCTGCTGACTGCAATCATCCAGATTTATCCAGGCACTGTCAACACTTTCCAGTATTCCAGTCAGTCTTTCATCATAACGACAGGCTGTCTGTAAACTGCTTTTAGCTTTTGCCAGCATACTTAAAACAGCATTATCATCACCCAGCAAATTATGAGCTGTGTTCACCGATGTAATAATTTTTTCGCTGTGCTTTAAAATCCGAGCCTCCTCTTCTAAAGAAGCTTCTTCGCCTGCCTTTAATGCAGCATTTTTAATCTCTCGAATCTCCCAATCATAACGATCCAGCAGCAAATCCTGCTGAGAACTGTCAGACTTCAATTCCTGCAATTCTCTTTCCGCCTGTAAATAATCCTTATAAAGATTTTGATATTCCTGCAGCACGTCGCTTATTTCTTTGCTGCCAAAGGCATCTATCAGCAGCCTTGGTGCATCAGGATGTAATAATGCCTGGTTCTCATGCTGTCCATGAATATCAACCAGTAAACCGCCGACTTTTTTTACTATAGCTACTGGTACCTGCACTCCGTTTAAATACGCACGGCTTTTTCCTGCTGCAGTAACCTGCCTTTTGATAAAAAGCAAATCATCCTCAATATCAATGCCCTGCTCTTCCAACAGGCTTACTGCCCCTGGAACAGAACTGATATCAAATACTGCCTGTACCCAAAAACTTTCACAACCGCTGCGCAGATAATCAAGAGAAGCTCGTCCGCCTAAAACCACCCCAAAAGCATCTATCAGAATAGATTTACCTGCACCTGTTTCACCGGTAAAAACATTAAATCCAGGCAGAAAATCTACTCTGGCATCTTCCAGTAAAGCAAAATTATGAACATGCAAAGACTGCAGCATCTTCCTTACCTCTGCTTAGATATGGTCTTTAAAACGGTGCATCAGGATACCGATGCCTTCTTTATTAGCAACAGCAATGAATACAGTATCATCACCAGCAATAGTTCCAAGTATTTCCGGCCACTTCATATAGTCAATTGCATAAGCAACAGCCTGAGCAGTACCAGGAAGTGTACGTACTACAACCATATTATCAGTAGATTTTACACTGACAATGGAATCCTGAAATGTTCTTTCCAATCTGCCCGGAGTCAGCAGCATATTATGCTCTTTAGGATACGCATAGTGATAATGTCCGTTAGCATCAGGAACCTTTACAAGCATAAGTTCCTTGATATCACGGGAAACCGTAGCCTGAGTTACTTCAATGCCTTCGCTGCGCAAAGCAGCAGCAAGGTCTTCCTGTGTTTCAATCTTGTTTTTGTCAATAATCTCTTTAATTTTTGCATGCCTGGTCATCTTCATAATAGTTCACCTCAAAATAAAATGCATCTTGTCAGATATTACGCATCAGCTTCTGCTGCCATGTCTGATAATAATCCCTGCTTGTCAGCCTGATAAATTGCATGGTGTAAGGGCTCTTACGTATGCGTACACACATATCATCAGTAACTGCAATAATATTCTCTCCATCGGCAGAAAGCAGCAGTTCCTCACTGCCAGGAAGCGCTCTGAATTCTATCATCTCTGACATTGGAATTACCAGCGCTCTTGCCGTAAGCGAATGTGCGCACACCGGCGTAATAACACTTATATCCAGTTCCGGCTGTACCAGCGGTCCTCCCGCAGACAAGGAATAGGCTGTGGAACCGGTAGCAGTCGCAACTATAATCCCATCTGCAGCATATGTACCGGAAGCTTTACCGTTAATATACATCTGCAAATGTGCCAGTTTGCTGAAAGTTCCTTTAGCCAGTACTAAGTCATTTAATGCATCAGCAGTTTTAAAGATTTTATCGTCTTTAATAACCTCTGTCCTAAGCAAGCTCCTGTTTTCATAAGAATAATTTCCCTGACTAAGCTTAGTAAAAGCTTTATGAATGCTGTTGGAATCAATCTCAGCCAAAAAGCCCAGCTTGCCAAAGTTAATGCCAAATACAGGAACTTGAACGGGAGCGAGATATCCTGCCATTTTCAGCAGTGTGCCATCACCGCCCAATGAAACCCCCGCGTCCAAATTACTTAGTTGCTCAGAATCATTAAGAGCATAACTTGCACAACCATAATCAGCAGCAATACTGCAGGGCAAAACCGGATCAATACCACATTCCCTGCACATGGAGAGAAATTCCGGTAAGGCTGCACAAACCTTTTCCTTTCCCATGTTGGGAAAGATGCCTAATCTTTTTACTGTCATTTCATTCCTCTATGTCTAAATCAGTCTAAGTCGCCGTGACTTTTGCTTACCAGTTCACTTACATAAGCAGCATCAACAGCATCATCAGCCTGTAACGTCAAGTAAAGCAGATATTCAATATTTCCTTCCGGTCCTTTGATAGGAGAAAATTCCAACCCAGCTATACCAAATCCCTCATTTTTAGCAAAAGCAATAACATTATTGATTACTGCTTCATGTACTTTAGGATCACGTACTACGCCTTTTTTACCTACATTTTCCTTGCCAGCTTCAAACTGAGGCTTAATTAAAGCTATAACAAACCCTTCCGGCTTCAAAATCTTATGTACAGCAGGAAGGACTTTATCAAGAGAAATAAAGGCCACATCAATAGTTGCCGCATCTACCATTTCTGCCAGATGTTCTTTTTCAAGATATCTTACATTGGTACGCTCCATGTTAACTACACGCTCGTCACTGCGCAGTTTCCAGGCAAGCTGTCCATAGCCTACATCTATAGCATAAACCTTAGCTGCACCGTTTTGCAGCGCACAATCTGTAAAGCCACCTGTTGAAGCACCAATATCAGCAACAACTTTTCCTTCAACCGAAATAGGAAATATCTTGAGTGCTTTTTCCAGCTTAAGGCCGCCTCTGCTCACATAAGGAAGCTTATCCCCCAATATGCGGATAGCCGCATCCTCCGGCACCTGCGTACCTGGCTTATCAATTTTTTGCTCGTTAACCAAAATCTGTCCGGCCATAATTGCAGCCTGCGCTTTAGCTCTGCTTTCAAAAAGACCTTTAGCAGTCAGCAAAGCATCTAAACGTTCTTTTTTCAACGGTCTTCACCCTTCACAAATCGTTTTGTCTGTTCAGCAACAGACGCCGCATCTAACCTAAGATCTCGCAGTAAATATTTCTTGTCACCCTGCGGTACAAAAGCATCAGGTATACCTAAATTAAGTACCCGACAATTTGGCAGCAATCCAGCACTATTAAGGCTTTCCAAAACAGCGCTGCCAACACCACCGCTCAGTACGCCTTCTTCTAAAGTTACTATATATTTATAGCGCTTAGCATGCTCTTTCAGCAGAGTTTCATCTAAAGGCTTAGCAAAACGCATATTTACTACACCTGCATCTATACCACATTCCTGCAGTAAGTCAGCTGCTTTTTCAGCATTCTCTACCATACTGCCGATAGCCCAGAAACATACATCGCGGCCTTCACGCAGTACTTCTGCTTTGCCAATTGGCAACACATTAAGAGAACTGCTTAATTCAACACCTCTGCCGCTGCCGCGTGGATAACGCACTGCTACCGGTGTTTCCATATTTAAAGCCGTATTGAGCATATGACGCAGTTCATCTTCATCTTTAGGTGCCATTATTGTCATATTTGGCATACTGCGCAGATAAGCATAATCAAAAACACCGTGATGGGTATAACCATCATCACCAACTAACCCAGCTCGGTCAAGGCAAAGTGTTACGTGCAGCTTCTGCATGCAAATATCATGCAGAACAGAATCATAAGCACGCTGCATAAAAGTTGAATAAACTGCGGCAACCGGCTTTAATCCTGCCGCAGCCATACCAGCAGCCGCAGTTACAGCATGCTGCTCGGCAATACCGACGTCGAAAAATCTATCCGGATATTTCTTTGCAAAATCCGTAAGACCGGTACCATCCGGCATAGCAGCAGTAATACCGACGATGGACTTATCTTCAGCAGCTAACTGCATAAGCGTATCGCCAAAAGCCTTAGTATAGGTAATCGGCGCGCCGGGAGAAGAAATTTTCTTGCCGGTAGTAATATCAAACGGGCCCGTACCATGAAAAGTATTAGGATGCTCTTCTGCAGGCTTATATCCCTTACCTTTCTTGGTAAGTACATGTACTAAAACAGGACCATCAATATGCTTAGCAGCCTCCAGGACATCTATCAGACTGTTCAGATCATGTCCATCTACAGGACCTAAATAGGTAAAACCAAGCTCTTCAAAAACAGAGGTAGGCACCATCAAATACTTGACACTGCCTTTCAAACGTCTGATGGCTTTTAAGACATCAGTGCCAAACTCCATGTTCTTAAGCCAAGCTTCTATATCATTTTTAATCTTATTATAGGTTTCACCAGTACGCAGATGATAAAGATAGTCAGACATGGCACCAACATTTTTGGAAATGGACATCTCATTGTCATTTAAAACTACTACCATCTTTTTGTGCAGATCTCCGGCATTATTTAACGCTTCAAAAGCCATGCCGCCTGTCATGGAACCATCGCCGATAACAGCAACGACATCATAATCTTCATGCTTTATATCTCTGGCAACAGCCATGCCTAAAGCAGCAGAAATAGATGTACTGGAATGCCCTGTGCCAAAAGCGTCATGTTCACTTTCATTTCTTTTAGGAAAACCAGAAAGTCCACCATATTGACGGATAGTTTTAAACTGCTCACGTCTGCCTGTAATAATCTTGTGGATATAGGATTGATGGCCTACATCAAAGATTATTTTGTCCTTAGGAGTAGAAAAAACCTTATGCAAAGCCAAAGTCAATTCCACTACACCTAAATTAGGAGCAAGATGTCCGCCGTTATGAGATAGTACCTGAATCATATAAGTACGTATCTCTGCCGCCAGCCTGTTAAGCTCTTTTACAGAAAGCTTTTTTACATCTTCCGGTGAATTTATAGTATCAAGTAAATGCTGTTCACTCATTATAATTTCGCCTTTCGCAGTCATTTAGTTTTTACGGCTGCACATAAGTCTGGTAATCTCTCGCAATGCTTCAGCATTCTCACCAAACATTTCCAAACATTCCAATGCCTCTGCTACAGTTTTTTCTGCCAGAGCTTTTGCGGCTTCCAAACCATACAGACTTACATAGGTAGATTTATGATTCTTTTCATCGCTGCCTGCCGGTTTGCCTAAATCTTCTGTAGTTCCTTCAACATCTAAAATATCATCGGTAATCTGGAAAGCAAGGCCAAGTAAATCTGCAAATTTAGTTAATGCCAAAAGCTCCTGTTCATTGGCACCTGCCAAATGAGCACCGCCCCTTACAGCAGCGATAAAGAGTGCACCTGTTTTGCCTGCATGCATTTTACGCAGTTCTTCTGCACTGATGGACTTACCTTCGTTTTCCAAATCAAGGCCCTGTCCGCCGACCATACCAAAATTGCCGGCACACATAGCCATTTCACGTACAGTTTCAATCAAAACGCGAGGATCAACATTTTTCTGCTCCAGCATAACCTCAAATGCCAGAGTCAGCAAACCATCGCCTGCCAATACAGCCATTGCTTCGCCAAATACCTTATGATTGGTCAGTCTGCCGCGGCGATAATCATCATCATCCATACAGGGAAGATCATCATGTATAAGAGAATAGGTATGAATCATTTCCAAGCCGCAGGCAACAGGCAGATAATTATAGCCTTTCACGCCTAAAGCTTCAGCAGTAGCCATCAGTAAAACTGGACGGATACGTTTTCCGCCTGCCAGCAGGCTATAAGCCATAGCATCGTCTACTTTAGAAATACCTTTCTTAGCTAATCTGTTTTCTAAAAAAGAGTCAATCAATTTTCTCTGATTATTATAGTAAGTAGTAAAATCCATTATTTATGCCTCCATATCATGGAATACTTCTAATTTATATTTTTCACTGCCATCATCAGCAGCAACTATCTTTTCAACTTCCTGTTTAACATTCTCCAGCTTGCCCATGCACAGCTTGCTGAGTTCTATACCATGTTTGAAAACATCCAAAGATTCTTCCAAAGAAAGCTCTCCGCTTTCAAGCAGTCTTACCTGCTCTTCCAATTCTTTCAGTGCGTCTTCAAACTTTATATTCTTTGCTATTTTTCTGCCAGCCATTGCTTACCGCCTTTCTGCAGACTGTACAATAGAAACTATCTTGCCGTCAGCTACGGTTGTAACCAGCTCATCACCCCAACGTACCTGAGCAGCAGATGTAACAATTTTATAATCACTGTCCTGAGTAACAGTATAACCACGTTTTAAAACAGCCAAAGGACTCAAACTGTCCAATCTTGCTGCTTGAACTTCAAACTGATGCTTGCTGTTTTGCAGCCGTTTTTCCATGCTGTTAAGCAAATTTTTTAAAGCAGCATCAGTTTGTAATGATTTATCTGCAAATAACCGCTCCGGGTCCTTTAACGCCCAGGAGTTATTCAATTTTTCCAATTCATGTCCCTGATAAGAAATTAATTTCTGCATAGCTGCACAGCAGCGTTCACGCAGATTTTCAATTCTGCGATTATATTCTGACGTATCAGCTACAGCTATTTCTGCAGCCTGCGAAGGTGTTGCCGCTCTTTTATCAGCCGCAAAATCACATAAAGTAAAATCTGTTTCATGCCCTACGGCACTGATAATCGGTATTCTTGAAGCAGACACAGCACGAACTGTTTTTTCTTCGTTAAAAGCCCACAGCTCCTCTATTGAACCGCCGCCCCTGCCTACAATAAGTACATCAGCAAGTTTCTGCTTATTAAAAAAAGAAATAGCCTTAGCAATTTCTGCTGCCGCGCCTTCTCCCTGTACTTTAACAGGATATAAAAGAAGCTTAATGCCTGGTTTTCTTCTTCTGGAAACAGTGATTATATCACGTACAGCAGCCCCAGCAGAAGAAGTAACAATACCTACACAACGCGGATTAAGAGGCAGCTGCTTTTTACGTTCTTCTGCAAATAGTCCTTCAGCTTCCAAACGTATTTTCAGCTGCTCAAAAGCCAGCATCAAATCACCGGCTCCCTGCTGCAGCAGAAGGTCTGTATACAACTGATAAACACCATCGCGTTCAAAAACGCCAATTCTTCCTACAGCAATGACAGTATCGCCATTTTGCGGCTCAAAACGCAGTGAAATTGCACGTGAGCGAAACATCACTGCCTTAAGCACACCACCCTTATCCTTCAAAGTGAAATAACAATGTCCGGATGGATAGCGTTTAAAATTGGATACTTCTCCCTGAACCTGTACATTGCGTAAAACTGTATCTCGGTCAAAGATATCACTGATAAAATTATTTATTTCACTTACAGAATAAATCTTTTCATCCATGCATAATCTCCATGCGTCTTGCGTAAGCAGCACAGCCGCTAGCATTATCACAGCTGAACCGCGCCTCCGGCACCCAGAGTCTGATATTTCTTTTTTGCAGCTTTTCTTCTACATGCGCGCGAATAAATTTATTGGAAGCAACTCCGCCAACAAGCAAAACATCAGCTGCATCATACGCCGCAGCGCCATTGCGCAGCATTCTGGCAAAAGTTTCCGCTAAAGCATATTCTACACCAAGAGCCAAAGCAGCTTTATCTTCACCAGCCTGCAATTTTCGCAAAGCAGCAGTTGCCGGACCCGACAGGCTTACCTGCAGCTTACGTACAGAAACAGGCAGTTCCGTCATATAATCAGCTGCTTCTGCCAGCTTTTCCAATTCCGGTCCAGTCGGAAATTGTAATCCTAATGCGACACCTACGCGGTCAATAAACTGTCCTGCATGTAAATCCATGCTGCCGCCTATCTGCTCCAACAGATAACGTCCATCAGCTTTCTTTTGTGCCAAAAGCATATCTGTAGTACCACCAGAAGCATGCAGCATCAGAAAGCGTTCAGCTTTAGGGCCTCCAGCTGACCATACACCTGCTTCCATATGATTTTCCTGATGACTGATAGTATAAAGAGGTATTTTGCTTACTGCAGCAATAGATTTAGCAGCAGAAACACCAGCTAAAAACGCCGGCATATAAGAATCTGCAATTGGCCTTGGACAGCAGGAAACACCTACTCCGCAAATTTCAATATCATCGCTTTGCAAAGCTTTTTCCATCAATAACGGTAGATTCCTTGTATGCTGAAAAACCATTTCTGACTGCTGCAGACCGCAGCGTCCTGGTTTGACAGACAGAATTTGCCTTGCTTCGCTCAGCAGACTTCCATCCTCTCCTATTACTGCTACTGATGTAGTATAACAGCTGGTATCTATACCAAGATAACCCTTCTGTCTCATTTTTATCTTACCATCTTACCTAAAATACCGTTAATAAAGCGCGGAGATTCTTCGGTACCGTAACGTTTGGCAATCTCTACAGCTTCGTTGATAGCAATACCCGGTACAATTTTCTCTTCCGCAAACATCATTTCATAAACTGCTACTCGTAAAATATTACGGTCAGTAGCAGACATTCTTTCAACAGTCCAGTCAATAGCATATTCGCCAATTTTTCCGTCAATAGCTGCAAGGTTCTCCAATACACCCTGCAAGGTTTTTTCTGCATAAGCCTTAGCCTTAGCAGCATCCTTTTCTTCATGTTCTGCTAAAGAAGCTTCCAAAGCGCTCTCTGCATCACATCCGGAAAAATCTATCTGAAATAAACTTTGTAATACAATTTCTCTGGCAATTCTACGAATCATGAATCTTCCTCTTTCTCTGTTGTAATTAAAATACTATCTATGATATCCAGGCGGCAGCAATCTGTCCAGCCATTCCAGCAAATCTTCTTTTCGGTCCAGCTTATTGCCCAAAAAGAAGCCTGCACCGATACAGATGATTAAAAACAGGGCTCTGAAAAAACCCAGCCATAAAAACATGACACCAACAAACAAACCGAATAAAGAGCACAACAGACGTCCGCGATAATTTTTCCAAATATCAGCTAATATTTCATTGAACATAAGTTATCACTCCTATTCTTCTTTAGATTTAATCTGTTTAAAGAAAATTTCAATATCCTTAACATCAATACCTGTAACTTTTTTAATGCTGTCTCTGACATTAACTTTAATTTCACCTGTAGTTTCAGGAATGTTGATACCGGGCTCGATAGAAGCATTAATTCTGACATAGATGCCTTCATCTTCCAGCTTGGCAATAACTTTGACATTATAGATACCGTAAATTTCCTGTGCCAGCTCGGCAATATAATTTTCAATAGCAGTCTTACCTACATGCACCTTGCCATTAGGCCCTTCACTGATTTTCAGAGAATTATCACCGGTAACACCAATACCTGCAAATAAAAGCCTGATGCTGACAGAAAGCATAATTACACCGCCGACAACATACCACCAGCTGCCCGGAATACTCTCAATAAAAGCAATAATAACTCTCTGAGGGAAGACATTCAAACTGCATAAAATTAAAAATACAGATACTACCGTCATTAAGAAGGTATATAAAGTTAAAATTATTCTGTCAGGAATGCCCATAATTTTTAATCCTCCTCGAAGAATTTCTTATGTCTATCTTCAGCTGTTTCTTCAGCCAAAGAAGCTTTCAAATCTTCTGCAACCTTTTCAAAATCAGTTTTTTCTCTTTTTGCCACACCCTGAACATGTACATCAACGAACTGCACTTCATAGCCAGTCATTTTTTCAATGGCATCTTTTACTTTCTCCTGTATTTCTAAAGCAACCTCAGGAATACTGCTGCCATATTCAATATTAACGAATACACTGGCGTTTACCAGTTTTCCTTCAAAGCTAAGACGCACACCCTTCGAGGCATTTTCCTTGCCTAAAAAATGATTGATTCCATCCGTCAGGCCACCGCTCATACTGAGCACACCAGGTACTTCCTGTGCAGCCAGACTGGCAACAATGGAAATAACCTCATCAGCAACCCTGATATCGCCTACCTCTTCCGGAACATCCTGCTGTTCTTGCTCATCGGCAGTATTTTTATTCATTTGCACTTTTTCCTCGTCCATAACAGACACCTCCTGTGCATTTAATGAAATTAAACATTTTCCTTGATTTTTATCTTATAATTATAGCACATTATAATTTTTTCTTCCATGTAAAAATGTATAAAAAAACAGCAGCGATAAATCGCTGCTGTTTGCTGCATTAAGCACGTTCGATATAGTCACCGGTTCTGGTATCAATACGAAGTACATCGCCTTCGTTGATGAACAGAGGAACTTTTACTACATAACCGGTATCCATTTTAGCAGGTTTGCTGCCGCCGGTAGCGGTATCGCCGCGGATACCAGGGTCAGTTTCAACTACAGTAAGCTCAACAGTATTCGGCAGATCTACACCGAGTACGCGGCCTTCATAAATCATGATTTTAACATCCATGTTTTCTTTCAGGAAGTTCAGAGCAGTACCGAGTTGTTCTTTGCTCAGTTCAGTCTGTTCGTATGTTTCATTATCCATGAATACATACATTCCGTCGCTTTCATACAGATATTGCATTTCGCGGCGGTCAATGCGCGCTTTCGGCATACGTTCGCCTGCATTAAAGGTACGTTCAACTACTGCGCCAGTGCACAGATTACGCATTTTTGCACGAACAAAAGCTGCGCCTTTGCCAGGTTTTACATGCTGGAATTCAACAACCTGCCAAGCATCACCATCAATGGTAACGGTTACGTTTGTTTTGAATTCGTTAGTAGAAATCATTATTAACCCTCCTGTTACTTTGTCTTAAACAATTTCAATGAGCTGTTTTTTGACACCGTTCAAGGCTTTTGCCCCTTCCTCAGTCAGAACAACAGTATCTTCTATACGAACCCCGCCTTTGCCGGGAATGTATATACCAGGTTCTATGGTAAAGACCATACCTGTACTCAGCAAGGTATTACCTCGCTTATTTATATTTGGCATCTCATGGATTTCAAGACCAACACCATGTCCAAGACCATGTACAAAATAATCGCCATAGCCGCAGGAAGCAATACAGTCACGCACAACTGCGTCAAGTTCTCTGCCTGTCATGCCTACACGCGCCGCTTTCAGTCCCTTATGCTGAGCTTCTTCGACAATAGTATAAATCTCTTTATGCCAGGAATTTGCCATGCCAAGGACTACCGTCCTGGTCATATCTGAATGATAGCCACAGTATACGGCACCAAAATCAAAAGTAATAAAGTCGCCTATTTCTACTGGCTTATCAGATGCCATACCATGCGGCAAAGCACTGCGGCTGCCGGAAGCAATAATGGTGTCAAAAGAAGTTTTTTCACTTCCCAACGCACGCATATAATATTCCAGTCTGCCTGCCAGCGAACGTTCAGTACGTCCAGGTCTGATATCATCAAGCAGCTTGATAAAAGCTTCATCAGCAATACTTGCCGCTTTCAGCATTAGATCCAGTTCTTTCTTATCTTTAATCATACGTATACTGCTGAAATCAACACTGCGCAGGTATTTGCCTTCCAGCAATGCTTCCAGCTCCGTATAATCATTATAAGTAAACCAGTTGCCATCAAAGCCAACTACTTCAGCATTTTTCGCCAGCTCTGCTGCAGCAGCCCAAATACTGCCAGTATATTCCAAAACCTGGAATAACTTCATTTCATTTTTTGCCTGCTCAGTATATCTGCCATCGGTAATCAATACACCTTTAATACGGTCAATATAAAGCAAGCTGGAATCGCCGCTGAAACCAGTAAGATAACGGATAGTAGTAACATCCTTGATGATGACGCAGTCCAGCTGCTCTTTTACCATAACTTCCCAGACTTTATTAATACGCGTCATACTTATTACCCCGATTCAAACTGTTATAAAAGCTATAAATTCCTTCCCTATTTTACCACTCATCTGTAAAACTTTCAAGAATTTCTACCCGGAACGGCATATTTTCCAAAATTTCCAGTACATCATCCCAGGTATCCGGCGTAACATAGAATTTCACTATGCCAGCTTTGCCATCTACAGTGCCAACCAGTCCCAAATGTTCATAGCCTTCCATAATCCAGTTAACATCGGCAATTCGAGCCGGTTCTACTTGAGCATAAATAATACTTCGACCTTCACTCATTGTATCTTTCTCCGCAGCAATGAATTAGGCAAAAGCTGCCGCTTAGTTTGTATGGAAAACTTCTGCTGCGCATGAGGAGCACAGCTTATAGCAAGGCCATCCTGATCTCGCATATCCTGCAGTTCAAGTTCAAACAGCTCACCATCAGGCATAAGCACTTCTAAAAGCTCGCCCTCTTTGACATTATTGCGCTGTTCTATAAAAGCACGGCAAGTTTCTGCATCGTAGTCAAGCACTAAGCCAACAAAATCATGCGTCTGTTCATAGCTGGAAGTGGAATATACCTGCCCTTCGCTGCCTGGCTTTTGTACTGCAAAACCAGTAGTATAAGGACGATGAGAAACCTTGTTTAATTCTTCTCGCCAAGCATCCTCAACTTTATAATTAGCCATATCAGCAAAACATTTATCAATAGCCTTACGATAAACACTTACTACGGTTGCAACATAGTGCACGCTCTTCATACGGCCTTCAATTTTAAGGCTGCTGATACCGGCACGCATCAGTTCCGGCAGACAATCAATGAGACATAAATCACGGGAATTCATGATATAAGTTCCGCGTTCATCTTCCTGGATATCAAAGTTTTCACCAGGTCTGTTTTTCTCACTCAGAGTATATTCCCAGCGGCAAGCCTGCGCACAGGCACCACGGTTACCGTCTCTGCCTGTTAAATAGCTGCTCAGCAGACAGCGTCCGGAATAAGAAATGCACATTGCTCCGTGAACGAAAGCTTCCAGCTCTACATCTGTATTAGCACCAATCTCAGCAATTTCCTGCAAAGAAAGTTCTCGCGCCAAAACCACTCTTGCAGCCCCAAGAGCCTGCCATGCTTTAACTGCTGCATAGTTAGTTGTATTAGCCTGCGTACTTACATGCAGTTCCATTTCCGGCACAGTTTCTCTGGCAGTCTGCCATACACCTAAGTCAGAAATCAGCAGCGCATCAACCTTAGCCGCAGCCAATTCTTTTAAATATGCCGGCAGCTTATCAATATCTTCATTATGAGCAAAAATATTAACGGTAACATAAACCTTTTTATTCAGACTGTGAGCAAAAGCTGTAATTTCAGCAATCTCTGCCAAAGAAAAATTGTTGGCAAAAGCTCTCAGTCCAAACATCTTTCCGCCAAGATAGATAGCGTCTGCACCGTAAAGCAGAGCCATTTTCCCTTTTTCCATATTTCCTGCCGGAGCAAGCAGCTCCGGTTTTTGTATAAGTCTTGTCATTTAACTTTCTCCATGTATTTTTTCTATTGCCTGCAAATGTTCATCATAAGTTTTAGAAAAATAATGATGTCCGTCTTTTTCTGCCACAAAATACAGATAATCTGTTTGTTCAGGTGTCAGTACAGCCTTGATAGAACTCATCCCAGGACTTGCTATCGGTCCGGGCGGCAGTCCCATGTTTTTATAAGTATTATAAGGATTGTCTATCTCCGTATCTTTGAAGGTTATTACTTCTTTCTGAGCACCAAGAATATACTGTATCGTAGTATCAGACTGAATAGGCATCCCAATATCCAAACGTTTAAGAAATACACCGGCAATACGCGGTTGTTCTTCCGGAAATACTGCTTCTAATTCAACCATCGCAGCCAGATTTACTACATCACGCAGTTTAAGACCTGCTTCTTCTGTTGTCTTGAGGAATCCGCCCTGCTGCATTTCTGTATTAAACTGTTTGACCATCAGCTGCAGAATCTCTTCTTCACTGGCTTGGGCAGGTATTTCATATGTTGCAGGAAACAAAAATCCTTCTGCTTTAAAAACAACATAAGGATTATCTGTCTGCATATATTCATAAGGAGCATAATCTTTGGCAGCACTCATAAATTTTTCTGCATTGCCAAGACCTTCTGCCTCCAGCTTATGAGCAGTTTTTACTACATTATATCCTTCCGGTACAGTAAAGGTATTCTGCAAAATCTTACCGCTGGCAAGAACAGAAACAATCTCTCCATTACTTGCGCCGCAGTCAATTTTATATGTTCCGGCCTGCAGCTTGCTGCCAAGTCCTTTTAACCGCGCTTCTATAAGAAATATATCAGGGTGCTGTACCAGTTTTTCCTTATGCAAAAGCTCCGCAATTTCACCGGCAGTCATTCCCTGACTTACAGTTACCAGCTTATGCCCTTTGCCGGCAAAATTTTTGTTATTTCCCATAATACTCAGCGTATTGACAAAAATTATCAGCACTACTATTAACAAGCCGATAACTGTATTACGGGGATTAGCCTTCATTCTTTCTATTTGTTTCGTTAAAAATGTCTTCATCTATCTATCTATCCAGCAAAAAAATACCGGACCTAAGTCCGGCATTTCTTATTCTTCGTCCCAGGATTCAGCTAATTTCTCATATTCGGCTTTAACTGCTTCAAATTCCTCATCAGTAGGTCCGAGGTATACAGGTTCGCCGTTTTCATCAAAATCAATGCGAGCGATGATTACATTATCTTCTTCATCATCGTCATGTTCATGACAATGGCAAGCTTCATCTTCACAGCCGCATTCATCTTCGTTAATACCTACGAGGATAGCAAAATTCTTATCGCCTACAGGAATAACCATTTCCTCAACGTAGTAAAATTCATTGCCTTCTTCGTCAGTAATAACAACTACATTATCAAGCATTTCTTCGTCAGCCATTGCTTCGATATCTTTATTTTGAATGTCTTTTTCCATTATGGCACCCCTTTAATAAATTTTGTATGTCTTATTTTATAATATGCCTGCAGTTTCTGTCAATTTATTTACAAAATACATGAAATTTGACTGCCTTTGCTCAAACACGCAGCTGCCTGCTGTCCAAATAATTCTGCAGGATTACAACCGCTGCCATCATATCAATAACCTGACGGCGTTTTTTACGGCGCATATCAGCATCTACCAGCACTTTTTCTGCTGCTACGGTAGAAAGGCGTTCATCCCACAATACTACTTTTACATCCGGAAAATGCTGCCGCAGTTCTTCAGCAAACACTTCGCACATCTGTGCACGTTCCCCAACAGAACCATTCATGTTTTTAGGATAGCCAACTACCAAAGTGTCTACCTCATACTCTTTAACAAGCTGAGTAAGACGTTCAAAATCCTTTTGCGGACTTGTTCTTCTGATAGTCTCTACTCCGCCGGCAATCATCATCATTAAATCGCTTGCAGCCACACCAATTGTTTTTGTACCAACGTCTAACGACATTGCTCGCATATATCTGCTCCTTACTTTTTAATATTTTTCAGATAACTGATTACCAGCTCTTCAATCAGTTCATAGCGTTCATGACGGCGCAGTTTAGTTCTGGCATCATCATAACTGGTAATATAGGTAGGGTCGCCGCTGAGTAGATAACCTGCCAGCTGATCAACAGGATTATAACCCTTTGCTTCCAGTGCAGCATATACCTCTCTGATAGTATCGGCAACTTCTTTTTTCTCCGGTTGACGTCTGAACATCATTGTTTCCTGTGATATTTCTGTCATCTTTGTGACCCCCTTTAAATTCAAACTACTTCAAGATAAGCTTTAAACTTATTGTAACACAAAAAGCAGTATAATGTAGCCTGTTACACAAATTATTAACAACTATTATAATAAAAGGCACTCTAATGAGTGCCTTTTACATATTTATTTTATTTGTTCTTCGATAATACCCCAAGCTGCATCAAGTGCTTCTGCCAGTTTAGAAGCATCTTTACCGCCAGCCTGTGCCATATCAGGACGACCGCCGCCGCCGCCGCCGCAAATCTTAGCAACAGCTTTAACGATGTTGCCTGCATGTGCGCCTTTAGCAACTGCATCTTTGGTAGCCATAGTCAAAATACTGATTTTGCCGCCATCCATAAGAGCAGCCAGTACAACTACGCCGCCTATCTTGTCACGCATCTGGTCACCAAGATTTCTCAAAGCATCAATGCTGTCTACATTTACCTGCTGTACCAGAGCTGGTACACCTTTCAGTTCACGTACTTTATCAGATACGTCGCTAACCTGAGCTTTGGCAATTTCGCCTGCCAGCTCATCAGCCTTCTTCTGTGCAGCTTTAAGTTCTGCCTGCAATGCTTCCAGACGAGCAGGAACATCATGTACGCGGCATTTCAGTTCTGCAGCAAGACCTTTAAGCATAGCTTCTGTTTCGTTAACATAAGCAACTGCACCATGACCGGTTACAGCTTCGATACGGCGAACGCCTGCACCGCTGCTGGCTTCAGAAATAATCTTGAACATGCCGATTTGAGCAGTATTAGTAACATGACTGCCGCCGCAGAATTCCATAGAGAAGGACGGAACTGTTACTACACGTACAATATTACCATATTTTTCGCCAAATAAAGCAGTTGCACCGCGTTTTTTAGCTTCTTCAATAGGCAGTTCTTCAATCTGAACATCTTTAGCTGCCAAAATCTGTTCGTTTACAATAGCTTCTACCTGCTGCAATTCTTCTTCAGTTACCTGAGAGAAATGAGAGAAGTCAAAACGCAGACGGTCAGGACCTACATAGCTGCCTGCCTGGTTAACATGAGAACCAAGTACCTGTTTCAAAGCTGCATGCAACAAATGAGTTGCAGTATGGTTACGTGCAATATCATTTTTACGATTGGTATTAACTTCAAAGCTTACAGCTTCATCAACTGCAACAGTACCTTCTGCTACGATACCTACCATGATAGTTGCTCCATCAGGCAGTTTTTTAGTTACAGTAACGTCGATAACACCGGTAGGCGCAATAATTCTTCCGATATCACCTAACTGTCCGCCGCCTTCAGCATGGAAAGCAGTAACATCACAGATAACAGCTACTTCCTGTCCGTCAGCAGCATTTTCTACCGGCTGTGCATCATGAGCAGGATACAGTTTTATAATCTTGCCTGCTTTAGCTGCTTCATCAACTTTCAGACCGGCAATGTCAATACCACGGGTATTGTAAATAACCGGACGGCCGGTTTTATCATCGCGGGCATCACGTGCCATTTTACGCTGTACTTCAAGAGCTGCATCAAAGCCTTCTTTATCCATGGTAAGCCCTTGCTCTTCCAGAATTTCAGCAGTCAGTTCCCACGGGAAGCCAAAGGTATCATTCAGTTTAAAAGCAGTAGCGCCGTCTAAAACGGTTTCACCGGAAGCTTTTAGCTTAGCAATTTCTTCGTTAAGCAGTTCACTGCCCTGCTTCAAAGTACGCAGGAAGCTGGTTTCTTCCATTTCAATAACTTTCTGGATGTATTCGCGTTTTTCAGCCAGATTAGTATAAATATGGCCAAACATGCTGATTACTACATCTACAGCACCGGCAAGGAACATGCTGTTAATACCGATTAAACGGCCATGACGTACGGCACGGCGCAGAATACGGCGCAATACATAGCCGCGGCCTTCATTGGACGGCAGAATACCATCGCCAATCATGAAGGTCATGCTGCGTGCATGGTCAGCAATAACTTTCAAAGATACATCTGTCTTTTTATCTTTACCGTACTCTACTCCGGCAACTTTTGCTGCATATTCGATAATCGGGAAGATAAGGTCTGTTTCAAAGTTGGAAGGCTTGCCTTGAATAACGGAAGCCAAACGCTCTAATCCAGCACCAGTGTCAATGTTTTTATTTTTCAGCGGAGAATAAGTACCATCTTCATTTTGGTTATATTGAGTAAATACCAGATTCCAGATTTCCAGGAAACGATCGCAGTCACAGCCTACAGCGCAGGTAGGTTTGCCACAGCCGCGTTCTTCACCCAAATCAACATGGATTTCAGAGCACGGACCGCACGGACCGCTGCCGATTTCCCAGAAGTTTTCTTCCAAACGTACGATGCGTTCTGCAGGTACACCAACAACATTATGCCAGATGTCAAAAGCTTCATCATCTTCAGTATGAATGGTAATCCACAATTTTTCAGCAGGAATGCCGAGTTCTTTGGTAATAAATTCCCAGCTCCAGGGAATTACTTCTTTTTTAAAGTAATCGCCAAAAGAGAAGTTACCCAGCATTTCAAAATAAGTATGGTGGCGTGCAGTGCGGCCTACATTTTCAATATCGCCGGTACGTACGCATTTTTGGCAGGTAGTGATACGCGGAGAAGGCGGTTTCATCTTGCCAGTAAAAAACGGTTTAAACGGTGCCATGCCTGCACCAATAATCAACAAAGTAGGATCATCCTGCGGAATCAGAGAAGCACTGGGCAGCATAAGATGTCCGCGATCCTGGAAGAATTTAAGAAACTTTTCCCGAATCTCATTGCCGGTCATATATTTCATAATATTCATTCTCTCCTTCAAACAAATTTATTTGGGAAGCCGTCCCGGTCAGGCAGCTTGCCTAAATATTCTGATTACACATAAAAAAATTATATAATTTTTACTACTGAAAGTCAAATCACTGTAGCCTTTTCTTACCTTAAAACGGCTTGTCAGTTCTGCTGATTTCTGCTTTTATCTACATCCTGTCCATTGCCGGAAGGACGATAATAACAAGCTCCAATCAGTTCATCCGGCAGATATTGCTGCTTAACCCATCCGCCAGGATAGCTGTGAGGATATTTGTAATCTAAGCCATGACCTAAAGCCTGCGCCCCCGGATAATGCGCATCACGCAGATGCTTGGGGACACTGCCGCAGTTTTTATTTTTTACATCCTGCATGGCCTCAGCAATACCTACATAGGCAGTATTGCTTTTAGGTGCTTTGGCAATATAGCAAACCGCCTCTGCCAAAGGAATCTGCGCCTCAGGAAAACCAACAAAATCAGCAGCCTGCGCTGCTGCATTAGCTACTACAAGAGCATTAGGATCAGCAAGCCCGACATCTTCAGCGGCACAAATAACGATACGCCTTGCAATGAAACGCAAATCTTCTCCACCTGCAATCATCCTTGCCAGATAATGCAAAGCCGCATCAGCATCACTGCCGCGCATACTTTTGATAAAGGCAGAAATAATATCGTAATGCTGATCACCTTTTTTATCATAACGCTGCATAGCAGTGCCAATAACGCTGTGCAGCACCTCCACAGTCAGATGCCTTACTCCGTTTTCCGGCAGCATAAACTCAGCCTGTTCCAGCAAATTCAATGCACTTCTGGCATCACCTGCTGCAAAATCAGCTAAAATATCCAGCACATCATCATCAACTGTAAAGCTGCCGCCAAATCCCTTGTCCCTATCAGCTACAGCCCGCTGCAGAATTTTCTTAATATGCACCGGCTGCAGTTTTTCCAGCCGAATTACCTTCATACGTGAAAGCAGCGGAGAATTTATCTCAAAGAAAGGGTTTTCCGTAGTTGCACCAATTAAAATAATTGTTCCATTTTCCACATAAGGAAGCAGTACATCCTGCTGAGCCTTATTAAAGCGATGTATTTCGTCAATAAATACAATCGTTCTTCCTAAACCGCTGCGCTGCAAATCCTGTGCCTTGGCAATCAGCTTTCTAAGTTCCGGTACACCGGAAGAAACAGCATTAACTGCCACAAACTGCTCACCGGTCATATTGGCAATCACTCTTGCCAAGGTAGTCTTACCAGTACCCGGCGGCCCATAAAACAGTACTGACTGCAGCATATCTCTTTCAATCATTCTGCGCAAAGGACTACCGCTGCCAACAGCATTTTCCTGTCCTACAAAATCGCTCAGCTTTTCAGGCCGCATCCTGTCAGCCAACGGCTTATGTACATATCCTCCACCGCTAAATAAGCTTTCCATACTTCCTCCCCGTTATTTTATGTAATAACATTTCTGTATAAAAAAACCGCCTTTTCAGACGGTTATAAAATCATCGTTCAAGCCTTGCCAATCAATTTACGAACAATATACGACGCCATCAACAGGCCAGCACTGGCAGGAACAAATACCATACTTCCCGGTACGGCCTCTCTTGAAGCATAAACCGGATTTTCCTGTGAAAAAACAGTCATAATACCTTTCTCTATTCCTGCCTGACGCAGCTGCTTTCTTACAGTTTTTGCCAATGGACAGGTATGCGTCTTACTGATATCCGCAAGTAAAAGCTTGTCCGGCTCTAATTTATTGCCAGTCCCCATTGAAGATATAACAGGAATATTTCTTTGGTAGCATTCTCGCAATAAATCGATTTTTGATGCTGTAGAATCAATTGCATCTGCAACAAAATCTATGTTGCCTGCAAAAAATTGCTCAAAACTTCCCGGCCGATAAAATTCACTGTGCAGATTTATCTGACACTGAGGATTTATATCGTTAATTCTTGCCGCTACAATCTCAGTCTTATATCTTCCCATTGTAGACTGTAAAGCTGGCAGCTGCCGGTTAATATTACTTGCTTCCACAATGTCAGCATCAATCAGGGTTAAGCTGCCAATGCCGCTTCTGGCAAGTGCTTCAGCAACATAAGAACCTACTCCGCCAAGACCTGCTACAGCAACATGAGAGTTATTTAAAATTTTGACAGCATCAGCACCAATCACATAATTTATTCTGGATAAATCCATTTTTACTCCTAAAAAACTAATCCCCACAATGCCGTCCAGCTCCATGTTTTGAACCTGCATGTGCAGGTGGGTGCCTTCCTTCCTCTCTCAAACGTCCACTCAACGGAGGCGTGTTTTCAAACAGGAAGAGTATCAGGCTCCCTAGGTTAGAGTGTTGGCTCAAAACCTGTGGAGCAAAGTAACGTACATCGCAGGGCGATAGTTAACAATAGCTTTATTTGACATACTTATAATAACAAAAACGGAAGCGTTTTTCAACGCTTCCGCTTTATTTTTTCAAAATTATTTGTTTTCTTTTTTGTTCAGCAGGCTGGTTTTTATATGCAGTTCACGCAGCTGTTTCTCGTCAACATCATTAGGTGCCTGAGTCATGAGGCAGGCAGCACTTTGAGTTTTCGGGAAAGCAATAACGTCACGAATAGAATCGCGCTGTGCCATAATCATAATCAAACGATCAAGGCCGAATGCCAGTCCTCCGTGAGGCGGAGCACCATATTCAAACGCATTCATCATGAAGCCAAATTTTTCTGCTGCCTGTTCGTCGGTAAGACCGATAGCAGAGAATACTTGTTTTTGTACATCACGACGATGAATACGGATAGAACCGCCGCCGATTTCAGTACCGTTAAGTACCATGTCGTAAGCTTTAGCGTAAACTTTGCCCGGATCAGTCTGCAGCAGCGGCAGATCTTCATCACGAGGAGCAGTAAACGGATGATGCATAGCAACATAACGTTTTTCTTCTTCATCATATTCAAACATCGGGAAGTTAACAACCCAGGTAAATGCCAGTGCATCATGGTCGATAAGGTTACGGCGTTTTGCCATTTCGATACGCAGTGCACCTAAAGCCTGAGCTACAACAGCCGGTTTATCTGCTACAAACAGCAGCAAGTCGCCCGGTTCAGCAGCAGCAGTTTTCAGGATGTTTGCCAGATGTGCTTCGCTGAAGAATTTAGCAATAGGAGATTTTACGCTGCCATCTTCCTGAATTTGCATCCAAGCAAGACCTTTAGCTCCGTAAATGCCTACAAAATCAACTAATCCATCTAATTCACGGCGCGGAATAGCTGCATAGCCTTTAACATTGATAGCTTTTACAATGCCGCCGTTTTCAATAATGGTATTGAAAACTTTGAAGTCAGAATCTTTTACTGCTTCAACCATATTAATCAGTTCCATACCGAAGCGCAGGTCCGGTTTGTCACTGCCATAACGATCCATAGCTTCATCCCAGGTAAGGCGTTGGAACGGAACTTGGATTTTTTTGCCAAGCGCACCTTCAAAAATATAAGCGATGAGGCCTTCCATCAATTCAAGGATTTCATCAACTTCCATAAAGGACATTTCCATATCCAGTTGAGTGAATTCCGGTTGACGGTCAGCACGCAGGTCTTCATCACGGAAGCAACGAGCAATCTGGAAGTATCTTTCCATACCTGCTACCATCAGCAGCTGTTTAAAAATCTGCGGAGATTGCGGCAGTGCATAGAATTTACCGGGGTTTACGCGGCTCGGCACGAGATAGTCACGTGCACCTTCCGGAGTACTCTTAGTGAGCATCGGAGTTTCAATTTCCAGAAAATCTCTGCTGTCAAGGTAATCACGCATCAGCTTGGTTACTTTATGACGCAGAATCAGATTGCGCTGCATTTCAGGACGGCGCAGATCAAGATAACGATATTTCAGACGCAGGTTTTCATCAGTATCAATATTGTCCTGAATATAGAACGGCGGAGTTTTAGCAGAATTCAATACTTCAATTTCTTCTGCCATAACTTCAATCATACCGGTTGCAATATTGGCATTAACGGTTGCTTCATCACGCATACGTACAGTACCGCTTACTTTGATAACATATTCGTTGCGGATATCTTCAGCAGTTTTAAAGCTGCAGCCTGCAGTATCAGGATCGACAACAATCTGTACGATACCGCTGCGGTCACGCAGGTCGATAAAAATCAGTCCGCCATGGTCACGGCGTTTGGAAACCCAACCGCAAAGAATTACATGCTGACCTGCCATGTCTTTGCCAAGTACTCCGCAGTGATGACTGCGTTTTTGATTAGTCATGTTTGTTACACCTCTGTTTGTAAATTTGTGATTATATCTGTAATGGCGATTTCTTTCTGCTCGCTGGTAGACATATTACGCAGTACAACCTGCCCGCGGGCGAATTCATCCTCACCGAAAATCAGCACATATTTTGCATTAACTCTGTTAGCCTGCTTCATTTGAGCCTTCATGCTGCGGCCCTGAAAATCAAACTCAGCTTTCAGTCCGGCACGGCGCAAATCAATAACAGTCTTAAATACTGTCGGGAAATATTCCTGATTGGGGCAAACAGCAAAAACGTCCATTGCCTCCTGTACATCAGGAAGCAGATTCTGACTTTCCAAAGCAAGCAATACACGTTCCATGCCCATTGCAAATCCAATACCAGGAGTAGCAGGCCCGCCTACTTCCTCAATCAGTCCATCATAACGGCCGCCGCCGCAAACAGCACTTTGTGCACCAAGCGGCTTATACTGAATTTCAAAAGCAGTCTTTGTATAGTAATCAAGGCCGCGAACCAGATTATGGTCAACCTCGTACTCAATACCGGCAGCAGTCAAAAGCTGTTTCAAGCCTTCAAAATGCTCTCTGCATTCATCGCACAGACATTCTTCCAAACTGGGAGCTCCTGCACCAAGTTCCTGACAATGCGGATTTTTGCAGTCTAATAAACGCAGCGGATTTCTGTCATAGCGAGACTGGCAATCCTTACACAGTTCATCAAAATGCGGTTTAAAAAATTCCTGCAATTTTTCGCGATGCAGCGGTCTGCATTTAGGGCAACCCACAGAATTGATCTTTAATTTCAAATCTTTTAAACCAAGGCTTTGCAGAATCTGTACTGCAAGTAAGATAATTTCTGCATCAATATTCGGCCCCTGTACACCTAAAGCTTCAATACCGAATTGATGGAACTGACGATAACGACCAGCCTGCGGACGGTCATATCTGAACATCGGTCCGATATAAAAAAGCTTAGTAGGCGCAGGCTCAGCATAAAGCTTATGCTCAATATAAGCGCGCACAGCTGATGCTGTATTTTCCGGACGCAGAGTAATACTTCTGTTGCCGCGGTCATTAAAGGTATACATTTCCTTTTCAACTACATCAGTAGTTTCACCAATACCGCGCAAAAACAGCTCTGTATGCTCAAAAACCGGAGTTCTGATTTCCTTGTAACCATACTGCGCACATATTTTGCGCATGGTTTCTTCCAGATAACGCCACGCTTTAACATCTGCGGGCATGATATCTTTAGTGCCTCTCGGCGCAGTTGTCAGCATGCTTCATCCCCCTTTATTGTTCAAACAGCATTCGGCGTTTTTCCGAAAGCTGCTGTATATTTTCTGTATATGTTGCAATATTTTTAGGCATATTCAGTTTATGCAGATGATGTCCATCCTGCAGCGGTACCTTAGTAGCCGAAGAAGGCCCTATTCCGATTACCGTGTGCCGTTCCTCCATCATCTGAATATTATAAATGCTCTCTGTTCCCGGCAAAGCATAGCCTACATTAGCCAGCTGACCCAGCATATAATGCTGTCTGTACAAATAATAGGGCTTCATACCTATCTCAGAAACAATTTGTGCCCCCTTAGCAAGTACTTTTTCTGCCTGCAGTGCTGGCAGAGTAAGCTTGCTGCCGAACATTTCAGCACCTTTTTTTAAGGTAAGCGTATGTATGGTAATATTCTGCGGCTTTAGCCTAGCAATTTCGCCTATGGAATATTCTATCTCCGCTGCTGTTTCTCCTGGCAGCCCAACTATTAAATCAGTGTTAATAATCGGAATAGAACTGTTAGCAGCCATCTCATAAGCCTGATAAAAATCAGCTGCACTATGTTTTCTGCCTATCAGCTGCAATGTTTTATCATGCAATGTCTGTGGATTTACACTGATGCGATTTACTCCGGCGGCTTCCATCATGCGTAGTTTTTCTGCACTGAAACAATCCGGTCTGCCAGCCTCTACAGTAAATTCCTGCACTGATGGCAAAAGCAATTTTTTAGCAGCTAAATCCATAAGTCTGACAAATACTTTCTCCTTTAAACTCGTCGGAGTTCCGCCGCCGATATACAAAGAAGAAATATTTAAACTATACATACTTATTAATTTTACCACATTATCTATATCTTGTTCAATGAAATTCAGAAAGTTTTGCTGACTTTCTTCATCCTGCGGCACAATACCGGAAGGAAAGGAACAATATGTACACTTACTGGGGCAAAACGGAATACCAATATAAATGCCCACAGCCTTACGATCTGGCAATACTTTATCCTGCAGTATACATATATCTCTAAGCAGCCTGCCCTGCTCTAACGGCAGCAGATATTTTGCCTGCAGATACTCAGGTAAATCTTCTGCAGCTAAACCAATATCTATCAGCTTATGAGCCAGCTTACCCGGACGCACGCCTGTTAATATACCCCAAGGCAAATATGGTTTTTCTCCGGTAAGCTTTGCGAAAACATCCAGCACCGCCAGTTTAATACAGCGTGTTACTTCACCGCTGATATCACTGTCACAGAAAAACGCACTGCTGCACAACTCTTGTTCAGGTATTTGCAAAATCGCTCGGCAGCTATTTTCAGCATAACATATTCTCAAAACAGTATTGCTGTTACGTTCAGGAAAATAAGCAAATAACGCGGCCATGTCATGTACTGACCGCGTCACATCAAAATTCAAATCATGTATAAGTTTAAAAGTTTTCATTTTTTCACTGCCTGCTCTCCGTCATGCCATAATTCTTTATATAATACACGATAAACAGCAGCTACCGGCACCGCAAACAGCATACCCAAAATACCAAACAGCTTTGCACCAATCAGTAAGCTGATAATCAAAACAACAGGATGCAAGTCAATTTTCTGGCCCATAATCTTAGGCATGATAAAGTTGGCGTCAAATTGATAGAATATTATATAAAACAATGCAACATAAAAAGCATTAGTGCTTGATTGACCATAAGCAATAAAGATTGCAGGCACGGCACCCACCATAGGTCCTACTACAGGTACAGTTTCAGCCAGCATAGCTAAAAAGCCTAAAACCAAAGGAAAATCAACACCTAAGCTTAAAGTTCCCAAAGTAATACTGATACCGGCAATCAGGCTCAGCTTACCTAAGCCTTGAATATAAGCACTCAAAGTACGTCCTATTTCATCAATTACATGTGCAGCTTTTTCCTGCGCATCATAATTGAAAAGGTTTATTACCATTAAACGCAGTTCACGCCAATCTTTTAAAAAGTAGAATGACAAGAACGGTACAACTACCAATCCTACCAGATTCTTAATAATATCAATACTGGAATGCAGCAAATTCTTCAAAATATTGCTGACAAAAATCATCGCCCAGTTGACAATTTCATCCAGCAGCATGCCGAAGGTTGAAGGCAGCTGCGGATATTTACCACTGCCATCGAAAAATATATTCAGATTATTAGCTTCTGCTTTAGTCATAAACACCGGTAACTGAACTAAAAGCTCATTAATCTGACCAAAAAGCGGCAGAATAATAAAACCTATAGTTACCAGTACAAAGATACCAAAAGTAACAAAGGCTAAAGCAATGGCAACAACACGTGATAAATGTATCGTACCCTGTCCTACTTTGATCTTAGCAATCAGATTAACAATCGGGTATAAGGCAAAAGCCATACCGATAGCTAAAAACAACGGCAGAAGAAAAACTGCCATCTGATAAAGAATAAAGGACACCGCAGCTGTTACCAGCAATTTAAAAAATGTACTTGTTTTGATATAAGGCCAGTATTTAAACATGATTTATTGTAAGAAAGGGTTTCTGCGGCGTTCCCAACCTACAGTTGTAGCAGGACCATGGCCCGGCAAAAGCTTCGTCGCATCATCCAACACCAAAATTTTATTTTTTATTGACTGTAATATTTCCTTATAGCTTCCGCCCGGTAAATCGGTACGGCCAATGGATTCACAAAATACTGTATCTCCGCAAAATACTGTATCTTCTACTTGCAGACAAACACCGCCTTTAGTATGGCCCGGTGTAGCATAAACCTTAAACTGCATGCCGGCAGCTTCTACAACATCACCATCTTTAAACAGATTTTCAGCTGCAGCACATTCCAAACCATTAGACATGTAAATAGAAAGATTACGATCTGCTCTTGTAAGCATATCAGCATCTTCGCTGCTGACATATACAGGAGCACCTGTAGCCTTTCTAACTTCATTTAACGCCATAATATGGTCGCTATGCCCATGGGTAATGAAGATAGCTTTAACAGTAATGCCTAATTTTGTTACGGCTTCCAATATTTTATCAGCATCACCGCCCGGATCGACAATCACGCCTTCCTTTAATTCTTCATTTACTGCAATATAGCAGTTGGTAGCAAGCATGCCTACCTCTAATTTATATATTTTCATAAATCCTCCTCGTCAGAACATCTTACTGCTGTCCAGCAGAATCGTTACAGGACCATTATTGGCAAGCTCAACTAACATATGCGCGCCAAAAACACCTGTTTCGACTTTTATATTTTGCTGCCTGCATAATTCATTAAATTTTTCATACAAAACGATAGCAGTTTCTGGCTTTGCAGCTTTATCGAAAGAAGGTCTTTTCCCTTTGCGACAGTCACCGTATAGCGTAAACTGAGAAACACTCAAAATTTCTCCGCCTATGTCTTTGACTGATAAATTCATTTTTTCAGCTTCATCTTCAAAAATGCGCAAACCGGTAACTTTATCAGCAAGATATTGTACATCCTTTTCAGTATCGCCTTCTACAACACCTACAAGAACCATCAACCCTCTGCTGATTTCACCTACGATTTTTCCATCAACTGTTACTTTCGCTTTATCTACACGCTGTACAACTGCTCTCATTTCTTACCTCCGTTATTGCCGTTAAAGTTTGCTACAACGCGTTCTACACTGTAAACACCCTTCATGCGGCGTATACGGTTCATAATATATTCTAACTGCTCAAGGCTGCTGATATCAAGTCCGATATGTGTAGTAGCAACTTTATTTTTATCAGTACGGCAATTCAATGAGAAAATGTTAAGCTTAGCTTCACTGGTAGCCATCATAATATCAGCCATCATACCGGGACGATTTACAGAAGTAATAACAATATTTACCTTATAAACCGAATCAATGCCAACATCCCAGGAAACTTCAATCAAACGGCTCTGCTCGTCAGGATTATTGCTTAAAACATTCGGACAGTCTGCTCTATGTACAGAAACACCACTGCCGCGAGTAATGTAGCCTATAACCGGATCACCGGGAATAGGATTGCAGCAGCGCGCCAGCTTAACCATGATGCCCTCTTCACCTTTAACCAGTATACCATGACTTGCTTTGGCTTTGGACTTTCTTGGCTTCAGCTCTGCCAGCAGTTCCGATAAATCTTTAGTTGTGTTAAGCTTCTGATCTTTCTTGTATATCTCGACTAATTTAGATATAACAGAATTTAAAGTAACCCCACCATATCCTAAAGCAGCCAATAAATTTTCATCGCTGTCAATGCGCAGTTTAGTTCCTGCTTCTTTAAGTTTTTCCGGTCGTGCCAATACCTTCGGGTCATAACCAAGTCTCTTGGCTTCTTTTTCCAGCATTTCACGGCCTTTAATAATATTTTCTTCGCGGCGTTCTTTCTTGAACCAGCCTTTAATCTTATTACGGGTATCAGAAGACCCGACAATATTCAGCCAGTCACGGCTTGGGCCGCTAGATTGCTTGGAGGTAATAACTTCAACTATATCACCGTTGCTCAGTTTGAAGTCAAGCGGAACTATGCGCCCGTTAACTTTAGCACCAACACAGCGGTTACCTACATCAGTATGAATACGATAAGCAAAATCAATAGGAACACTGCCAACGGGCAAGTCAATTACGTCACCTCTGGGCGTAAATACAAATACTTCATCAGCAAAGATATCCATCTTGACTGTATTGACAAAGTCACGGGAATCATTCATATCCTGATGCCATTCCAACAGCTGTCTCAGCCAAGAAAGTTTGGCATCAAATCCCTTATCAGTACTGCTTTGAGAAGCAGGCTTGCTGCCGCCGCTTTCTTTATAGCGCCAATGCGCAGCGATACCATATTCAGAAATACGATGCATCTCAAAAGTACGGATTTGAATTTCCAGCGGCTGACCACCAGTAGAAAGTACTGTCGTATGCAGAGACTGATACATATTAGATTTCGGTACCGCTACATAGTCTTTAAAACGTCCGGGAATAGGACGCCACATACTATGCACAATACCAAGCGTTCCATAGCAGTCTTTTACCGTATCTACCAGCACCCTGATGGCTAAAAGATCATATATTTCATTAAGTTCTTTATGGTCACGCAGCATTTTTTTATGAATGCTGTAAAAATTCTTAGGACGACCTTGAATTTCGCACTTAATATTAGCTTTTTCCAGGCTTTCCTTCATTTCCGCCATTGCTTCGTTAATCATTGCTTCGCGTTCACGGCGTTTAATCTTTACCTGTTCTACCAGATTATAATAAATATCCGGCTCCATATAACGGAAAGCTAAATCTTCAAGCTCCCATTTAATAGTATAAATACCTAATCTATGTGCCAGAGGAGCATAAATTTCCAATGTCTCACGGGAAATAGACTGCTGTTTATGCACCGGCATATATTTCATAGTACGCATATTATGCAGTCTATCAGCCAGCTTAATCAAAACAACACGGATGTCCCTGGCCATAGCTAAAAACATTTTGCGGTAATTTTCTATCTGGCGGTCTTCTTTAGAGATATATTCAATCTTACCTAATTTAGTAACACCGTCCACCAAATTAGCAACTACGACACCAAATCTTTCTTTAATATCTTCAAGCGTATAGTCGGTATCCTCTACCACATCGTGCAGGAAAGCTGCTGCCAATGTTTTATCATCCATTTGCAGCTGAGCTAAAATGCTTGCAACACCAATAGGATGAATAATATATGGCTCGCCGGACTTTCTGCGCTGTACAGCATGTGCTTCCGCTGCCAATTCATACGCTTTGCGTACAAAAGCGACCTGGTCTTCAGTTAAATATTTATTTACTCGGTCGAAAAACTCTTCGATATTAACCGCATCATTTGTAGTAGGCATAACTCCCACTCCCATCTAAACTATTTCATGCTCGCAACAACTCATACTGTGATATCCGCATGTTCTCCATACAAATTTCCAGTAATTTTGCTCTTTGCTGCTGTAAAGCAACATAAAGAGAAGATTCATCCAAATTACATTTGCGGATAGTTCCTATACGCAGCAAGTTATTCTCGCGAACAATAAATTCTAATTCCTGCAAAATCTGCAGAGAATTTTCGCAAATCAGCTCATGCTCTTCTTCCAGCAGTTTTGCTGCATCTATCTCTGGCTGCTCATGCAGCAGCCCCATAATTTTTTTATAAACTACGGCTAAAGAATCTCTGTCAGGATACTGTAAACGCATCAAAGTTTCTGCTTTCTCTCTGTCTGTACGATTAAAGGCAAGAACTGCTTGTTTTACCCCGGCTCCTATTAAATTGCTGATTATTTCTTTTAAAGGACGTTCAGGCAAGTCATATAAAATCACCTGTTCAGTTTCTACTGCATCCTCATAAGTTCGTATCTGCAAATGCTCGCTAATAGGCAAACAATTCTGCTCAGCAATCTCATTTACAAGAACTGTTAGCTTATCAGCCGTCCGCAAAAACATTTCTACAATTTTGCTTTTATCTTCTGCATTCTTTCTTAAATCACAGATTTCTATTTTTTGCCGCACAGATAAGGCATGTAGCTGTACTGATTTTTCTCCGTTCCAAACATTGATACGCGGCATAAAAGCAATATCAGCTAACATACCATCGTACAAAAGCGGCATTAAATCAGCATGATTCCACATTACAGCTTTATAGGAACAGTCGCCTTTGCTTACACTAAACTGCAGATGCGTCCTGTCCTTGCCTATCGCTCTCTGATTGCCCATAACAGCATTTTTAAAAGCAAATACAGGTGTAAGATTGCAGCACCCAAACGGCTCTAACAATGCCAGCTCTTCCAAATCACGGACAGTTATCAAGCCATTTTCACTTAAAGCACAATCAACATCAAGCTCCGGATAATAATCTTCCTTTTGCAGATGTAGAGCTACATAATTTCTGAATCTGTTGCGGAATTCATCTACCTTCTCAACCGGAAGTGTAAGACCTGCAGCCTGATGATGCCCGCCAAACTGCAGCAAAATATCACTTTCCGCGTTGATTGCCTCATAAAGATTCAGAGCCGGTATACTGCGGCAGCTGCCTTTTGCAATATCACCGCAAATACTCAAAAGCACTACAGGCAAATGGTATTTTTCTACCAAACGAGAAGCAACTATACCAATTACTCCCTGATGCCAGTTTTCAGAATCCAATACAATAGCAGTATCGATATGCTTCTGTTCCGCCAGCATTGCTTCTGCATCTTCCATAATCTGGCGGCTGATTTCCTGTCGCAGAGCATTTTCTCTGTTTAAGCTGTCAGCAATAACCGTCGCTTTCTCCAAATCATCACTGACCAATAATTCTACTGCTGACTGTGCATGCTCTAATCTTCCCACAGCATTCAGCCGCGGTGCCAGCATAAAGCCTATATTTTCTGAAGTGATACTTTCTGGATTACAGCCGCTTGCCTTAATCAACGCCCGCAAACCCGGCAGCCTGGTATTTTTCATAGCCGCAAGACCACGACGCACAATTTCTCTATTCTCCCCGAGAAGAGGCACAATATCAGCAACAGTCCCCAAGGCTGCCAGTTCCGTCAAATCCTGCCAATATTCCTGTGTATTGTCAGACCATGCCAAGGCTTGGCAAAGTTTAAAAGCTACACCTACACCGCTTAAACTTTTAAAAGGATAATTACAATCTACCTGCTTGGGATTGATAATAGCATATGCGGGCGGCACTATTTCCGGCACCGTATGGTGGTCCGTAATAATAATATCCATACCTGCTGGTGCTTGCTCAACCTCATGCACGCCGCTTATCCCACAGTCAACAGTTACTACCAAACCTGTTCCATGCTCAGCAAGATATTTTAAAGCAGCATCATTTAAACCATACCCTTCATTTTCTCGCTTGGGAATATAGGTATCTACACATGCTCCAGCCTCTTTAAGATAAATATAAAGCAATGAAGCTGCGGTTATTCCGTCAACATCATAATCTCCGTACACAGTAATCTTTTCACCTGTCTGTATCGCAGTTTTAATGCGCTGTACGGTTTTTTCCATATCCTTCATCAGAAATGGGTCATGAAAAGGAGTATTACTGCCATACAAAAATTCCCGCATCGCTTCAGCAGTAGTAAAACCTCGCTCTAAAAGTATACCCGTTACGATAGGAGAAACATCCAGTTCTGCAGCCAAACAACCAGCCTTTTCTTTATTAAATTCCTTAACATGCCAGATTTTTCTCTTACCAATCATTATTTCTGCTCCGCAGAAGAACTTTTCATTGACTCCGTTGCATTATTTTTGCCAGCTTCACTGCGCAGCTTCTGATTATGCATAAGCATGGCAACCTGTTCTTCCAAAGTCTTTTTTTCTCTTTGCAGCTTAGCAATTTCATCGTTCAGTTTTCTTTCCAGCATATAATGACGTGCCTTCACCATCAACAGATAGCAGCCTGCCACCAATATGCCCAACAGAAACGATCCCAAAATAACTATAACCAATGAGCTTTGAAAACTCCAAACAAAGAAATTCAAAGCAACACCTACTGCGTTCTGCACCGCAAACAAAGCAACAACTATGCTGACTAAAACAGTAAACAGCAAATATGGCATACTATCATCTCCTAAAAAATAAACATTATAACAATATTTATTCGTTTATTAGTAATAAAATTCCTGCTGTACTACTCTAATTTCACACTTTCTTTATCCTGTAAATTATCAGCAATCTCAAAACGATACTTTTGTTTCACTCCAGGATATTTTTCATGGTCAACTTCTGAAGCAAACATTTCATACGGCCGTACATAATAACCAAAATCTCCGTATAAAGCTTCATAAACTACATGTTTTTCACCTGTTTCAGAATGTACAGCTATTAAAATAACTCTATATAAATTTCCTTTAAAATGACGGTAAACTCTACCAGCTAATATTTCACGCATCTGACTCACTCTTTCTTTTACATTTTCAAACCAATTAGCAGAAAGTAACAAAAAAGGCCCAGACCTAAGTCTGAGCCTTACTTTTTAAGTGGCAGGGGCAGTAGGAATCGAACCCACAACCAACGGTTTTGGAGACCGCTACTCTACCAGTTGAGCTATACCCCTGTGGAGCGGAAAACGAGATTCGAACTCGCGACCCCCTCCTTGGCAAGGAGGTGCTC